>Ga0335073_10014926_pt1 | contig 10875 bp, 11 predicted proteins | sample Lox_Sample_22_FD_207093 | JGI IMG/M metagenome (GOLD analysis project Ga0335073, IMG submission 207093) | Soil microbial communities from Loxahatchee National Wildlife Refuge, Florida, United States - Lox_Sample_2.2 | ecosystem: Environmental > Terrestrial > Soil > Wetlands | place: USA... | reverse complement strand
GAAGAACAGATTGTACGAGGCCGGCAGCGGCCAGTTCATCTCCCCCCACAGTCCGAGCGCTCCCGAGAACACTCCCAGGAGTCCCATCAGGAACGCGCCCTCGCGCAGGTGGGTGTTCGCCCGCGCGGTGTCCTTGCGGCGGAATTCGAACCACACGAGCGCGCCCGTGTAGAACACCACCGAGGCCACCAAGATCAGCAGGTCCAGGACCAAGCTCAGGTCGTCGATAAACGCCATGTCGCTTCCTCGCAGGGGCCAGAAGTTCCGGGGGTAGATTCGGCTTCCGGTGCCTCCTCGGCGTCGGTCCCACGGCTGGGAATCGCCGGCGGCTTTCAGAGGAGGGGGCGCCCTTGGCCCGTCGATGACCCTTGCCGAGGGGGCATCCCGAGCCTCAAGGCCCACGGGAGCCCGACCCCGCACCAACGATACTACCTTAGTCCCGAGCGGGGCTGGGTCGGGTCGACCGGATGGCCGAGCGACCCGCCACGGAGCTACCGCCCGCACCGGCCGGACCGCACTACCGCACGTCCGAGCCCGAACGCCTGCTCCTCGCCGCCCTCGGCGATCCGGTGTCGGTCGCGATCCTGGCGGCGCTGAGCCACGGCGAGCGCGACGGGCATTCGCTGGTCGTCGAGACGAACCTCCCCCAGAGCTCGGTCTACCGCAAGCTGCGGGAGCTGGAGGAGCAGAAGCTGATCGAGGTCGGCCGCCTCGCGTTCACGCGCGAGGGTCGGAAGGTCGAGGTGTTCCGCAGCCGGATCCACGCGGTCGCGGTCGAGTTCGAGGATGGGCGGGCCGTTGTGCGGGTACGGGCGCGGGAAGATGCGTCCGACCGGCTGCGTGACCTCTGGCAGCGGGTGAGGGAACGATGAGCGGGATCGGGACGATCTGGGTGCTGCGCGGGATCGAGGGCCTGACGCTGCTCGTCGGGGCCTGGATCGCCTACGAGAGCCTGCGCGCCTACGCCCGCGACCGCGATGTCGCGCTGGCGCTGCTCGGGGTCGGGTTCGTGGTCGTCACCATCGCCTCGGGGATCGCGGGGGTGCTGTACGAGGTGACGACCCACGACCTCCTCACGGCCTGGACGGTGAGCGCGACCGTCGACTTCGTCGGCTTCGCCCTGATCCTGTACTCGATCGTGCGGCGCCCTTCGGCGCGCCCCGTCTCAGAGGTGGCCGACGAGCCAAGCGTGCACGTCGGGGACCCGCCGCAGCAACGATAGGTGGCCCAGCGCCGGTTCGAGGTGCGCCTCGACGTTCGGGATCCGGGCGGCCAGCCACTCGCCGTGGGCGATCGGCACGAACCGGTCCTGCCCGCCGTGCCGCACCTGGACCGGGACGCGGATCGTGGCGAGGTCGAAACCCCACGGCAGGGCGCAGGAGAGATTGTCGTCGCGCATCCCCGCCTCCCCCGGGCGGAGCCCTTCGTGCGCCGTCGCGACCAGCCAGTTCGCCATCTCGTCGGTGAGGGACGCCCGGTCGACCTCCGACAGCAATGTGGAGAGGATCGCCGCGAGCTGCACCGGTCCCGCGGCCAGCATCTCGTCGCGCTCACGGCGGCTCTTCGCTTCCCACGCGGCGCGGTCGTGGAGCATCATCGCAAAGTCCTCAGCGTTGGACTCGCCCGCACCCGCCATCCAGTCGAGCCCCTCGGCGGGGTACGGGGCAACGCCCGCCAGGCACGCTGCCGCCGCGACTCGGTCCGGCAGGGCGGCGGCGCACGCGAGCGCGGGAGCCCCGCCCCCCGAAAATCCCCAGACGCCAAACCGTCGGAGGCCGAGATGGTCGGCGATCGCCGCCACGTCGTGCGCCACGTCAACGATCCTTCGCCCGGGCGCCGGGGACGAGCCGCCGTAGCCGGGTCGGTCGTAGCCGATCAATCGGATCCCCTTCGACCGCGCGTCCGCGGCGGCGGGAGGATACGCGAGCCGGCACGACGGCGTCCCGTGCAGGAAGAACACGGGCCGCCCCTCCGGTACGCCGTACTCGGCGACCCGCAGCGTTCGTCCGTCGGCGAGCACGACCGTCCGCTCGGAGAGAGGGTCCACGGCATCGGGGAACCCCGCGGGCAGATAGCGGTCCGGACTCGTTCGCCGGGCCCGACCTTGACGTCGCCCCGGCGGAACACAGTTCGGCCACCGTGCGGCTCCCGGAGGTCGCGGCCCGGCCCCGGCTCCGAGTCGAGCCTCAGCGGGAGACGCGGCCAGCCCCCGCGACGCCCCCGGCGGGTTCGCCCCACCGCTCCGCGGCCGGAACGCCCCGAATCGGCCGCCTCTCGATGCGCCCGGCCACCGCCGACCGGACCAGAATGGGAGGGCGGTCGGTCGAGAAAAGCAGCCGCTGGAGGGAGTCGCCGTTCGGATCAAGGCCCCAACTGTCGAACCGTGCCGCACTGGGCTGCGTCGCGTTGCGGCGGTCTGAATCTACGCGGGTCTCTCCACCAGCCCCCACGCGTTACCGAAAGGGTCCAGGAGTTGACACACCCTTACCTTGTCCACCCCAAGAATTGGACCCCGGAAGAGGTGACAGCCGTGCAGCTCGAAATGGGAGATGGCCCGTTGAATGTTCGGCACTCGCCAATAAGTCACTTGGCCGGCGACGCCCGGCGACGTCTTAGGATCGCTCCGGTGAATCCCAACCGAGGCATTCGCCAGATGGAATGCGCAGTATTCGGGGTTGTCGAAGTACGGCGCTTTGCCCAGCAACTCCCCGTACCACCGCTTCGCAGCCTGCACGTCCGGCACGAAAAACAGGACCTCGTCCACGCTCACGATTTCATCCATAAGTTTCCATCTCCGGTTTGCTGACGGCTGAAACCAAGGTCCTGGCTGCGAATGCCCACTTTCCGGGTCGGAAGCCGGGGCACCATAGCCTCTCGCGGAAATGAGACTTGCACTGGGAAACGTGCCGGGCAGGTAATGCGTGGCGGACGCAACCGGCGATGGGGCGACGACTAGGAATCCAGGGCCTGACGGTGTCCTAGACGGTTTGGGTCAGCCACTGGAGGGACTTGAACCCCCGACCTGCTGATTACGAATCAGCCGCTCTGCCAGCTGAGCTACAGTGGCGCGCCGCCCGGGCGCATCGAGGTCGCAGTATAATGGCTACGCCACAGGACGGGCGCTCGCGTCCAGCGCTTCGGAGATATCGCGGACGAGATCGGGGGGGTCCTCGATCCCCAGCGAGAGCCGCACGAGCCCCTCGTCGATCCCGATGCGGGCGCGCTCCTCCGGCGTCAAGTGTCGGTGCGACGTCGCCGCCGGTCGACTCGCGAGGCTCTCGACGCCGCCGAGGCTCGCCGCAACCTCCACGATCCGCAGGTGCGCGAGGAATCGGTCGGCCGCCGCACCACCCCCTCGGACGGCGAGCGCCAGCATCCCCCCGCGGCCGCGCATCTGGCGCGCCGCGATCTGCTCCTCCTCGGCGCTGGAGCGCCCGGGGTAGTACAGTCGCTCGACGGCCGGGTGCCGCTCGAGCGCGGCCACGACCGTCCGCCCGGTCTCGTTGTGGCGGGCGACCCGCAGCGCGAGCGTTTTCAGGCTCCGGTGGAGGAGGAACGCCGAGAACGGGTCGAGGGAGCCACCGAGCTCCTGGTGAGGGTCGATCTGCTCGAGAAGAGCGCGCGCCCCGACGACGGCGCCCGCGGTGACGTCCGAATGCCCGCCGAGGTACTTCGTGGCGCTGTGGACGACCAGGTCGGCGCCGAGCTCCAGGGGTCGCTGGTTGATCGGCGTCGCGAAGGTGCCGTCGACGAGCAGGTGGGCGCCGACCCGGTGCGCGGCGGCGGCCCATCGGGCGATGTCGTGCACTCTCAGCACCGGATTGGTGGGGGTCTCGATCACGACGAGTCGGGTCCGGGGTGAGACGACCGATTCCGGGTTCCGGGCCTCGGGTTCGGCGACCTCGCGCAAGTTCATCCCGTACCGGGGAAGCAGCTGCCGCAACAGCCCCCGCGAACCACCGTACAGGTCGGTGAGGGCGACGACCTCGTCACCGCTGCGGACAAGCGAGAGGACCGCCGCCGACATCGCGGCCATGCCGGAGGCGAACAGCCGCGCGTCCTCGCCGCCCTCCAGGTCCCGGAGGATCGCCGCCGGTCCTTCGACCGTCGGGTTGCGGTTGCGGCTGTAGAGGTAGGCGTCCCCGTCGGCCTCCGAATGCTCCTTCGGGTAGCGGTAGGTCGTGGTCTGGTAGATCGGGAAGACGACGGCCCCGGCGTTGAAGTCCGGACGTCGTTCGCCGTGCACGAGCCGCGTCGCCGTCCCCGCCCATTCCGGCAGCGGCCGCCGGCCGCGACGGGCGGTCGGGGGGACGGACGGGGGCGCGGCCACGGCTACCGCCGGCCCGAGCGGCGCAACGCCGCGCTGCCGATCGCCCGCAGCCGGCCGGCCGCGTCGAGCGCCCGGAGCGCGCGCTCGACCGCGGGGGGGACGCGGCCGCGCACGGAGACGCCCGCGGCGAGCCGGGCGCGGATCTTCGCCCCCTCGAACCGACCGCGGTCGACCAGCGCCGGGCTCTCCACGACGTAGCCGGCGCGCTCGAACAACAGGCGCGTGAGGGGGTTGTTCGTGTAGATGCGGTCGAACGGTGGCAGGAGCGCCTCGAGGTAGCGCACCCACAGCGCGTGCCGCTGGATATCCGGGATCGGCACGATCGTGACACCGCCGAGCTTCGCCTCGCGCAGCGCGGCCGAGATCATCTCGAACCGTTCGCCCGCCGTGAACGGATTCTCCGCCGTGTACGACTGCTCGGCGCTGCCGATGCCGATCAGGAGCTCCCGGGCGGGTGCCTCCGCTCGGATCGCGCGGACGAGCCCCAGGTGGCCGGAGTGGAACGGCTGGAAGCGGCCGACGAGCAGGCCCCGCACGGGCGCGGAACTCACTCGGGGCTCAAATCGTCCACGTCGTCCAGGAACTCGTCGATGTGCGGGCAGCGCGCGGTCAGGTAGTGCCGGCAATGTTCGCAGAACCGGTCGTTCGCCCCCGTCCCGAGCAGGCGATTGAACTCGTAGCACGGACGGTCGTGGAACTTCGGCTCCTCCTCGACCGGGGGCTGCGCGATCGGGCGGAAGACCGCGGACGGATGGAGCGTGGGGCGGTACGTTCCCTTCATGATCCCGCGGGACGGCCCGGCGCGGCCGGCGGCACGGCGGGCGTCCGCACCTCGTCCGGCGAACGGCTGGTGTTGTAGACCATCGAGGTGAGCCGCTCCAGGAGCGACTCCTTCTTCGTCCCCTGGCCGACGAGCGCGTACTTGAGCACGTCCCGGAGCGTCCCGACCGGGATCACCTCGACCGTGCCGCGGTACCGCGACTCGAGCACGAGGTCCGAGACGTTGTCCTCGGGGATCAGCACGCGGCGGATGCCGGAGTCGGCGGCCGCCTCCACCTTGGCCGTCACGCCCCCGACCGGGAGCACCTGGCCGCGGACCGACAGCGAGCCGGTCATGGCGACCCCCTGGTCGACGGGCACCCCCTCGAGCGCGCTGATGACGGCGGTGGCGATCGACACGGAGGCGCTGTCCCCCTCGACCCCGTCCGAGGTGCCGACGAACTGGATGTGGATGTCGTAGCGGGAGATGTCCTCCCCCGTGTACTTCTTGATCAACGCGCTCACGTTCTGCACCGCCTCCCGGGCGATCTCGCCGAGCTTGCCGGTCGCGACCACGACCCCCCCGTCGCGCGTCTGCGCGGGGGTCACCTCGGCGACGATCGGGAGGACGATGCCGGAGAACTCCGACATGCCGCTCTGGGCGTTGATCGCGGCGAGGCCGTTCACGACCCCGACCGCGGCGCCCTCGGTCGAGAACATCCGGTACTCCTTGCGATGCTCGATGTAGCGGTCGGCGATCTGCTGCTCGAGCGACCGGCTCGCCCGCTTGGCCCGGACGACCTGCTCGGCGCGGACCGTCGGCGTCCCCTCGGAGAGGGCGATGTCGCCGGCGACGCGGACCAACCCGCCGAGCTCGCGCAGGCGGAGCGTCAGCTGTCCCGAACGGCCGGAACGGCGCTGGGCCTCCCGGACGACCTCCACGATCGCCTCGCGCTCGAAGTGGGGGATCTTCTTGTCCTTGATGACCTCCTGCGCGACGAACCGGACGATCTTGGCGCGGTTCTCCGGCGTGTCGGGCATCGTCGACTTCACGTACAGCTCGTAGCCGTAGCCGCGGATCCGCGAGCGGAGCGCGGGATGCATCGACTGGACGCTGTCGACGTTGCCCGCCGCGACCAGGACGAAATCGGCCGGTACCGGCTCGGTCTTGACCATCGCCCCGGCGGAACGCTCCGACTGGCCGACGATCGGGAACTTGCGCTCCTGGAGCGCGGTCAGCAGCGAGTGCTGGCTCTCGATCTTGAGGAGGTTGATCTCGTCGACGAACAGCACCCCGCCGTTCGCCTTGTGGATCGCCCCGACCTCGACCCGCTCGTGCGGCGGCGTCTCGAGGCCACCGGACTGGAACGGGTCGTGCTTGACGTCGCCCAAGAGCGCCCCGGCGTGGGCGCCCGTCGCGTCGATGAACGGGGGCTTCTCGTCGGTGCCGTGGGAGACGAGGAGCTTCGCGACGCCCGGCCCGCTCTCGCTCCGTCCGCCGGAGAAACGGACCAGCGCGTAGAGGAAGACGACGATCAGGATGCCGAGGAGGAGGGCCGTCAGGTCCTTCCAGACGACCGTGATGTAGACCGTGAGTCCGAGGACGAGGACCGCGAGCAGGACGAACAGGATCGTCTTCTGCTCCTTCTTCTGCGCCGCCTCCACCTTCTGGGCGGCGACGATCTCCTTCCCCTTCCCCGCCGGTACGACCCGGATCTTCGGTTCGTTCGGGTCGTCGTTGTTCGGGTAGGCGAGGATATCCTGGAGCTGCTCCTTCGGGAGGAAGTCGACCATCGCCCGGGCAAGCATGCTCTTGCCGGTGCCCGGGTCGCCGATCAGGATCATGTGCCGCTTCTGCGTCGCGGCCTTCCGCGCGACCTCGACGGCGTCGTCCTGACCGATCACCTGGTCGAGCAGGCGCGGCGGCACCTCGACCTGCGCGGTGGACGTGTACGGGAGGCTCTTCCCCCACTCGTCGAGCTCGTTCGCTCCCGAGGGGTCCCCGGACGGTGCGCCCGCGCCTTCTTCCATGGCGGCGTTCCGACCCCCGGGCCTCCGAGAGCCTTGACGCCGACGAACTAAGCGGGGGGCTGTATAAATCGTCTAGTCCGAGGTGTTGCCGCCGTAACCCGCCCTCCGGCGGCGGCCGGACGAATCCCCGCGGCGCCGGGAGCCGGTCGTTATCTAATGCGGGGGGCTCGGTCGGTGCGGGGCACCGGGTGACCGTCCGACTCGAGGGCAAACCGGTCGCCGAGGCGATCGACCGGGCGACCCGGGCCGCAATCGCGGAGGGCCCGACGCCCGGCCCGAGCTTGGTGAGCGTCCACCGCGACGTCGACAGCGCGTTCCGATTCTACCTCCGACGGCAGGGGCGCGCCGCGACCGCCCTCGGGATCGCCTTCCGGGAGGAGCCTCTCGCGCCCACGGACGGCCCCGCGGAGCTGCTCGCCCGGATTCGGTCGCTGGACGCCGACCCGTCGGTCCACGCGGTCCTCGTCGAGCACCCCCTCCCCCCCCCGTTCGACTTCGGGGCCGCGGTCGCCGGGCTGCGGGCCGCCAAGGACGTCGATGGGGTCGGGGCGGAGAATCTCGGCCGCCTGGTCGCGCATCGCCCGGGCCACGTCCCCGCGGTCGCCCGGGCCGCGGTCGACCTCGCCCGCCATTATCGAGTGCCGATCGCCGGCGAGCGGGTCGCCGTCGTCGGGCGCTCCGACACGGTCGGGCTGCCGCTCGCGCTCCTGCTCTCGGCCCGGGGGGACGGTGGCGACGCGACGGTGACGATCGCCCACTCGCGTACGCCCGATCTCGCCCGAGCCCTGGCCGGCTGTCGCACGATCTTCTCCTGTGCCGGGGTCCCGGGACTCCTCCATCGCGGCACGGTCCCCGAGGGAGCCCATGTTGTCGACGTCGGGACCTCGAGCGTACCCGACCCGAGCCGGCCGGCGGGCGCTCGGATCGTGGGCGACGCGGATGCCGCGTCGCTGGAGGGGTGGGCCGCTTCGCTCTCCCCAGTGCCGGGCGGGGTCGGTCCGGTCACGGTCGCCGAGCTGCTGTCGAGCACTGTCCGGGCGTGGCGGTCGGCGACGGAGCCCGGGAGCGGACGATGAGCTCCCGCGCGCGACCCCGTGCTCCCCCGGAGCCGCCCCTACACTGCCGGGACTGTCCGATGTGGTACGGCGGTGAGGACGACGGCTGGGGACCCTGCTCGATCAAGAATCGTCGCGGGGACGTGCGGTACCTCACCTGGGGGGGGCACGCGTGCGACGAGGGCTACGTGCCGCCGGCGGCGACGCCGAGCCGCACGCGCGCGGCGGCGTTGAGCGGAGCCCGTTCGACCTCGAGCGCGTCGGCCGTCGGATACTCTTCGACCTCGAACGCCGCCCAGGGGAGGTCGTCGGCGACCCGACGTAGGTCGTCCGGGGCGAGTTCGATCCGGCGCCGGGCCGGGTCCAGGCGCAGCTGAGCGTCGCCCGCGCCGAGACGGCGCCGGACGCGACCGGCCCAGGCGCCCAGGTCGCGGGCCCCGCCGGCCTCCACGATCCCGAGCACGACGGTGCCGTCGGCCGTCCGCTCCGCGAACGGCGGCGCCGTCCGTTCTGCGCGGCGGCGGAGCCGCTGGCGCAGCTGCACCCCGTCCTTGAATCGGGACGAACAGTAGTGGACGGGGACTGAAAGGCGCATCTCGCGGACGATCCGCTCGGCGACCGCGCGGCTGCCCCGGACCCCCCATCCGTTCGCGGCGTCGGTCCGGTAGCCGCGGTCGAGCATCTTCTCCTCGTTCGTCTCGGAGAACTCGAGCTCGTTCAGGTTGACGAAGTCGACCCCGATGCCGTCCAGCGCGCGGAGGAGGCGCCGCAGCTCGGCCTCCTTCTCGGGCAATACCGGGATCTCGACCCCGCGCCGGATCCCCCACCCGGGTGCAGCCTCGAGGACCTGGCGGTAGGCGCCCCCGTCGGCCGCGAGCGGTCCCCAGAGGTAGTGCGGGATGTGGAGCCGGAATTCGTCGAGCCCCGCCGCCGCGAGCCGCGCGAGCTTCTCCGGGTTCGGCTCGTGGGTGTACAGATGGATGTTGTGCGAAGGTCCGAACTCCGCCTTGAGGAGTCGGACATAGTGCTCGACCCGGTCGACGACCCCGAGGGGATCCCCACCGGTGATCCCCGTGCCCCCGGCGCCGATCGAGCGCGCCTCCTCCAGGAGCTCGGCGTCCGAATGGATCTCGCGTTCGTTGGCGTAGACGACGTCGATCTGATTCCGTCGGGGCGAGACCGGGCAGTAGAAGCAGCGGAACCGGCAGACGCCGGTGACGAACAGGACCATCTTACGGCCCTGGGCGCACTGGGCGCACGCTTCCGACAGCGGCCCCCGATGCGACGACGCCATCGGCAGCTCGGTCCACGCGTTCCGCGGCATCGGACGAACGACCGCTCCGGCGCCTTCGCTCAAAGCCTTTCCGCCGCGGCGTCGACCGGGCTCCGGCCCCGGCGCCGCGGTTGACCGACGCCACCAAGTGGGCTCCGCCGCAGCGCAGGGCGTACGCTCAAATCCCCCACCCGGCTGGCCGCCGCCGGCACGGAGGTAGGACGCCGATGGAGATGCAACCGGGGCAGATGGCGTACGACCGCGCGAGCACCGTCTTCTCGCCGGACGGACGGTTGTTCCAGGTGGAGTACGCGCTGCAGGCGATCCAGATGGGCGGCACCGCCGTCGCCGCCGCCTACGACACGGGGATCGTCTTCGTCGCCTTCCGCAACCTGCCGGTCAGCTCCCTCGCCGAGGCCGGCTCCATCGAGAAGAGCTTCGCGATCGACGCGGGGCTGGGCTGCGTCACCGCGGGCCTGATCGCCGACTCGCGCGTCCTCGTCGAGTTCCTCCGGGTCGAGGCGCAGCGCCACCGCCTCTCCTACGGGGAGTCGATCCCGTACCCGGTCCTCGGTCACGCGCTCGGCACGCTCCTCCAGCAGTACACCCAGTTCGGAGGCACGCGACCGTTCGCGGTCTCGCTCCTGCTCGGCGGCTTCCAGGGGCGGACCCCCGGGCTCGTCGAGCTCGACCCCAGCGGGGCGACGATCGGCTGGAAGGCGTACGCCATCGGACGGAACCGGCGCGCCGTCGCCGACTTCCTTGAGGAGAAGCTGCCGGACAAGCTGACGGAAGAGGCGGCGTTCAAGCTCGCCGTCCAGGCGGTCGCCGAAGGTTCCCCGACGCCGTTCCTGCCCGACGCGCTCGACGTGGCGATCCTGGAGCCGGAGGCGGAGCTTCGGCGGCTCGCCCCGGCGGAGGTCGCGCGCCGGGTCCAGGGGATGCCGTTCATCGGCGCCCCCGACGCGAAGAAGTCGACCCGGTAGACCCGCTCGCCCGGCCGCGGGAGCCGAAATCGTCATCCTTCGTCCGTCCGTCCCCGGACGGGTGTCCGGAGTGCCCACGGGCCCGAGTCGTTCCGGGGCTCGCAACGCGGCGATACTCCTGGCGCTCGCGATGGCGGCCGGGGGAGTCTCGTTCCTGCTGGGGTCGGCGACGGCGACACCGTCGGGCGGACCCGCCCTGTCGCCCGATCTCGGCATCCCGTCGCCTCGGGGGATCGCGTACGATCCGACCCTCTCGGAACTGTTCGTGACGGACTACGGCGTCGGGACCGTCTCGGTCGTCGCCGACGCGACCCGCACGCTCGTCGCGACGGTCGCGGTGGGGTCGGAACCGTTCGCGGCGGCGTACGACCCGGCGAACGGGGAGGTGTACGTCTCCGATTTCGGGAGCGCGAGCGTCTCCGTCATCTCCGGGGCGAACAA
>Ga0335073_10014925_pt1 | contig 10875 bp, 6 predicted proteins | sample Lox_Sample_22_FD_207093 | JGI IMG/M metagenome (GOLD analysis project Ga0335073, IMG submission 207093) | Soil microbial communities from Loxahatchee National Wildlife Refuge, Florida, United States - Lox_Sample_2.2 | ecosystem: Environmental > Terrestrial > Soil > Wetlands | place: USA: Florida... | reverse complement strand
CACCGAACCTGACAGCCGACGCCAGCTTCGACGCAGGCGGCACCTTTGACGCGGGACAAAGCGGTGGTGGAAGTGGCAATGCCGAAGCAAGCGGCGACATGTCCGACGTGAATGACCTATTGCAAGGCATCGAGGGCTACGGTGATATCCCTGAAGCTGGAGACACCGCGGCAGCGCAACAGAGCGCTGAGGCGGCTCCAGTGCATGACGACACCGGTTTCGATATCAGTATGCTGGACCTGCCAGCGGATGGAAAGCACGATGGTGAAGACATTGGTGAAAATACCTTCGACGAGCTCTTCGATTTGGCCGAATTCGAGCTCGGCGATGCGCCAGTGGATGGTGATGGGTTGGACGACGATTGGTTAAAGGAGCTAGAGGCCTCGTAGGAAGATATTCAACCTATATATGAATAGATTTCAATGCATCAAGGCCAATTCGACTTCATCAAGAGTCGCCACGCCGTCAGTCCCGCCTCCACCGCTTCTCCACGCCGCTCCGCATCCCATCACCCCCATCCCAATGCCACTCCCATGCCCTCCATCTCGTCAGCACGCACTCCTCAGCTCACAATCGTCAGCACCCTCGCGACAGGCGCACACGCACCCGCGGCACCATCCTGCCAGTCCACAAACGGCCACTCCGCGCAGTCCTCTGCGCTCGGCAGGCCCGTCCACACCTCACCCTGCACCTCGCGCTCCTCGCCGTCCTCCGCGTCTCCACGGCCCCACGGCCTGCCCGTAAAGCGGCGCCAGGCCGCACACCACACGTGCTTGGCCGCGCGCAGCGCATCCTGGCCGACCACGTCAGCGTCCTCGCCGCGCGGCCACAGGCGCCGCTCGGTCGGCGCCGCGCCCGTCGCCGTCAGCCGCGCGTGCAGCGCGTAGGCGCGCGGCATGGCGCGCGACTCGTACAGCGCGAGTGTCAGCCGCTGGAAGGCGTTGCGGCGGATGGCGCAGCGGAGGAACGTGGCGCTGTAGGTGAGCGGTGCGGTGGATGCGGTGGTGGTATTGTGGCTTTCGGGGTTTGCTGGTGGTGAGGGTGCGTTGGTTGGCGGGAGGGCTTCGTCGCCGTTGCACGGGTTGGTGGACTCTGGCGTGCAGGTTGGCGCACGAGAGGTGCTCGGTTGAAGAAGTTGGTCGACTTCGGACGCGCTCATAAGCTCGGGAAAGTTATCCTGCTCAATGCTTTGGATGGGTTCGCATATGTCTGTTGGATTGATAATATCGATGGGTTGGCATATGTCTGTTACATTGAGGGTATCAATGGGTTCGGTTATATCTGTTAGATTGAGAGTATCGATGTGTTCGGTTGTATCTGTTGGATTGAGAGTATCGATTGGTTCGCTGAGTTGGACCGGTTCAAAAGTATCGATTAGCTCAGAAGCTTCAATTGTTTCAGAGGAATCAATGATCTCGGAAGAGTTGGCAGATTCCATTTGGTTGCTTGTCTCAGCGCAGTCGATGTCCTCAGTCACCTGGTGAGAGACGACGCTGTGTACGGGTTGGATAGATGAATCATTCGCGGCTTCAGCCGACTTTGAAATAGGTTCGACTTTCGAAATCGACGAAGGCGACAGGTTGGAATGAATCACTTCGGTATATACGTGCCATTCTTCTGCATCCACAGGTTGCCATTCAAAAGGTTTCTGCTTCGTTATCACTGCAAAGTTGTGGCGCGAACGCTTTGGCGAGAGTATCTCCGTGGGACCGGTATTTGGGATGCTCCATTTGACATTCAGCTGTCTCTTTCGGTTGGCAGTTGGTGTCAAGATGGGAGATTCTACATGATGGACCAAGGCGGCTGTTGCTGACGAGTTGGATGGGCAATTATTTGGAGTATCGCCCATGAGGATTTCGCCGCTGCAGTCGGTATTGATGACCTGGTATGGATTTGTGTCAGTTCCTCCCGATGAGGTTTCAACAACCAACTTTCCATCCGTTCTTGTAACAGTTTCACTATCCTCGGTCGGGGCGTAGTTCTTATAGGGTTCAACCTCCGGTTTGTTGGCATATAGTTTCTTTTTGAGTTCCCGCCGATGGGCTCGAAAGATATTGAGGGCATTGTGCATCCGTGGACATTCTCGTTCAGCTTTGCTTGGTTTGGCCGCTTTAGCCCTTTTGTCTGTTTTAGCTGATAGTTTTAGATTCTTCGCCGAATTAAAACGGGAAGTTTTCGAAATGGATGCTCGTGTCGGCGTTATCCCGCCTGTTTTGCGATCTGTTAAAGAGTATGAGCATAGTCTGGCTTCGTGATCTAAGTAGACGGAGCGAGCAAACCAGATTTTATGGCATTCTGGCCTTGGTGATTGCGCGAAAAGTTCTTTGCGGTTCTCCTTGCCTTCTTTGCATGAATGGCATTCATTAGATATTGGTCGGTTTCCTTGAGCCGGGCCATCTTGGTCAAGCTATCCTCAAACCAGTCCCAGCTGACTATACGAATGGATTGGCTTTTCTGAGCTTCTCTTACTGATTTGCAGTTAGCTAGCCTCTAGCCGTTGTAAGTGGTTTTCGACTACAAGCGGACTTACCTTGTGGTGCTTTGGTCTTCCAGTCATGCTCTGTACAAATCAAATGTGTAGTGTTTGAGTCGACATGACTGGCATACCTCCCTCCATTATGCGTGATCCAATTCTTGAAGGCATGGACTGTCCTGCTTGGGCCAAAATCACCGCTGACGGAGATGACAAGCTCTTTGAACGGTTTCTTGACCATGATGAATGATCAAAGATCTCTTTACCCTAGACCGAAAGTTTGACGGATGGATTTGTGACTTTAGGAAACTTCGGGCAGAGTGATTTGTCTCATCTAAAGAAGAATAAGAAGAGACGTATGAGCTTAGAGCTTGTATGAGGGGAAACTGCAGAAGAGAGGAAATATGAGGGGATTAACGCGGCGGGGAACTTTTACTCAGACTGGTTGTCAGATGTTTAACTGAAAGCAATTCGCAGAAAAGATGTAGAAGGTAGACGGTGTAGCAGTTTCCTAAAGCCTGTTCAGAGTGTTTTGAATAGTGAGGCGCTTTCAGAAGAAAGTACAAGAGTAGTTCAATAGTGAGTTGACTTCAGATGTAATCACCGAAATCAGTAATCTATGCCGACGTCTGCCGCTGGTGTGAAACTTCAAGAGTCAAATTTGTGGTCAAGTAATACTTTTCGCAGCCTTGACAAACGCCTCGATCTTTTCCATGCTCTGTGCTCCGTTCTCCTCGACCCCACTACTCACGTCTACTCCAAGCACTCTATTTTTTAGCTCACCTAAACTCTCTATCACAGTTTTGACGTTCTCCGCTACTAACCCACCTGACAACATCACCTTGAGGCTAGCATCTCTCTCCAGACAAGCCTTCAAGTCCGATATGGCGATCTGCTCTCCAGTCCCTCCTATCCCGGAGTCCAAGTGTGGAATCGCATGATAGCCAGTAGTTCCTACACCGAGGTTGGCAGAACCGGTGGGCCTGAACGACTTTATTACGGGAACAGGTATGAGTCTTGCCCATTCGAGAGGTTCGGAACCGTGTAGTTGGACAGCATCCAGATTAAGCAATTTCTGTTGCTCAAGGATATATTCTAGTGGCTGGTCGAGAAAAACGCCGACGAGAAGTGCATGAGAAGGATTGGTGAGATGTTGCACGGAATGTGTGAAGTAGTCCTCTGCCTTGTTCGCTGGAGTATCTTGTTGCTTTCTGGGAGATGGTCGCTCTGTTTGGTGAACGAATTTTGAAATTTCAAGAGCTTTTTCGGTCGATATGCATCTCCTTCGCCCCGTAACGAGAATGACGCCCACCAGATCGGCACCAGATTTGATGGCTGTTTGGGCACCTTCTACGCTGCGCGTACCACATATCTTCACAACAAGATCTTTTGGTGTTGCATGGATAGGTGCATCTTGAGCATTACTGAGAAGTTCTCGAACGAATTGGGCGGTGTCCTTGGCTCGCATGAGAGCTTCACCAACAAGCACAGCACCAACTCCATTTTTAAGGTATGGCTCAACGTCTTTGGAACCGGAGATCCCAGAGAGAGCGCAAACTACCGTCCCCTCGGGGACTACGGACATGAGACGAGATGTCGTATTCAAATCGACCTCGAAATTTGTGAGATTGCGGTTGTTGACTCCGATAACTTTTGCACCAAGTTCCACTGCTGTCTTCATTTCGTCCACAGTGTTCACTTCGACCAAAGGTTCCATACCCAAACTTAACGAGTAGTCGTAAAGTTTCTTTAACAGGTCTTTGTCGAGCATCTTAACAATGAGAAGAACAGTATCGGCGCCTGCGAGTCTTGCTTCAAGGATCTGGTATTCATCAAAAATGAATTCTTTCCGCAGTATGGCTGGCCTGTTCGGCATGGCCTCCAGCGCTTGACGGACAGCTCTGAGATCCTCTATGGAGCCTTTGAACCAGTGTGGTTCGGTCAAGACACTGATTACACTTGCACCGGCCAGTGCATATGTCCTGGCCTGCGCAGGCGCGCACGTTGAGATAGAAATGATCCCTTTGGAAGGAGACGCGCGCTTGATCTCCGCCATTAATGATAACGGATAAGGTGACTTTTTGAGACGATCCGGAAACGATATTTGTGGTGGTGCAAGATTGAGATCGTATGCCGCTTGCAAATCGGATGGACGTTGCGAGGGAATCTCTTTCTGTTTCGCTACTTCTACCTTTCGATGATCGTAGATTTGCTCAAGGATAGAAGTTTGTTTGTCTTTTTGAGAGTCAAGAATGCCATTGGTGATGCCATTGGTGATACCGTTGATCATTTGATGTTTGGAAAGCTCCTCATTCTCTTTCCAAGTTCCTCCTTGCATCTTCAGGAAGTTGCGGAGCATAATCAGGCCATCTTCCGTCAAGATACTCTCTGGGTGAAATTGAACGCCTTCGATGACGTACTCTTTATGCCGAACGCCCATTATGACCGTTTTGCCGTCGTCAGTGCCTGTATTGGTCCAAGACGAGACCTCCAAGCACTCAGGAAGAGTTGGATGAGTACCTGCTAATGAGTGGTATCGCGTCACCGGTAAATTCTGGCGTAGTCCTTCGTAGACTCCCTTGCCATCATGTGAGAGCTGTGATGTCTTTCCATGAAGGATTTCACCAGTAACATCCACCACGCCACCGAAAACCGAGTACATGCATTGTTCTCCCAAACAGACTCCTAGAATGGGAATCTTGCCGGCAAAGTATCTGATGGCATCATTGCTTATTCCGCCGTCAGTATCTGGGTGACCAGGCCCAGGACTAACTACCAATTGAGTCGGATTTTGGGCCGCAAGTTGCTCAACGGTAACTTCGTCGTTTCTGTACACAGTGACGTTGGCGCCTTCTAGTACGAGGTATTGGTAAACATTCCAGGTGAAAGAGTCGTAATTGTCGATCAAGATCAGGTTCTTCGCCGTGGCAAGTTTTGGCTGCGGAACGGGCGCATGGGGAGAATGGTCGATGAGATCGAGAGCTGGCATTTTGGAGTTACTAGCGGAGGCAATTGCACGATTATGGGATTTGTAGGAGAATTCAGACCAATTTATCTCCAAAGGCTCTTTCCTTAGAGTCTCTTACCCAGCAATTGCAGTTGCACATTCACAATCTGCCAGGGCATTTACCCGAATTGACATAAGGCGTGGTAAGTTCGAGTCAGACAAATGACACCTGCGGAGGTGAAGATTTTCCAGTCCGATGGACAACGTTGCGGCCTTGATGCCCCGTCCCGCTCAGACGCCGACGCGTTTCTCCTTGCTGGCGCGTTCCTCATTCAATCTCCGTCACTTCCACTCCAACTACTCTCACCGCTTTGTTTCTTCGGCATGTCCAATAGCTGTCGGACCTCTATGCTGAGCCAGTGACAATTCCAAATTTCTACAAAGTACCACTGTCAACCAATATACCGCCGCCATGGCGCAAAACTCCAAGATCTATTCAGCCACATACTCCAACGTGCCCGTGTACGAGTACAATGTCAGCCCCGGAAACCACGTCATGAGAAGGCGTGCTGATGACTGGATCAATGCAACTCATATTCTGAAAGTCGCCGCATACGACAAGCCTGCACGTACTCGCATTCTCGAAAGAGAAGTGCAGAAAGGTGTTCATGAGAAGGTTCAAGGTGGATACGGAAAATATCAAGGTGCGCGGACATGGCTCGCTTTAGTAGCGTATCTACTTTACTTACGGAGTCATCAGGTACCTGGATTCCACTCCATGACGGTCGAGCTCTCGCCGAACGCAATGGTGTTTTGGACAAGCTACTTCCCATCTTCGATTTCGTACCTGGTGATCGCAGCCCTCCACCAGCTCCGAAACATGCAACTGCAGCTTCCAGTCGACCTCGTGCTCCTCGTCAACACCAACCAATTCGTCGCGAAGATCAGTTCGATGCAGCAAGCGTCGGCCAGTATCAAGAAGATGACACACCAGATAACATTACAATCGTTTCGGACAGCATAATGGAAGAAGATGGCTTCAATTCTCAATATACAAATCCGCGCAAACGCAAGCGTACCGCCGATCAGATGTCGGTTCAAGACCAGCAGCATCGTATCTGGGCTGATTCTCTGCTGGACTACTTCATGCTTCTCGATTCCGAGGATCCAATTCTGCCTCCGACTGCTCCACCTCCAGGCGTGTCTCTCGACAAGCCACTTGACGACAAAGGCCATACTGCACTTCACTGGGCGGCAGCAATGGGAGATTTGGATGTTGTGAAGGATCTCATCTCGCGCGGCGCTCGCATTGACAGCGTTTCCAACAATCTTGGCACACCATTTATGCGAGCGGTGCTATTCACAAACAACTATGACAAGAAGACGATGTCCAAACTCGCTCGGATCCTTGCACCAACGGTTCGAAAGACTGATTGGTTCGGAAGCACCGTGTTCCACCACATCGCGGCAACCACGAGCAGCAAGAACAAGTACCAATGCGCACGGTACTACTTCGACAGCATCATCAACGTGCTCCTGGAGACGTGGATTCCAAGCGAAGTGACAGAGCTGCTGAACAAGCGCGACAAAAACGGCGACACGGCGATCCACATCTGCGCGAGCAACGGCGCGCGCAAGTGCGTGCGGTCGCTGCTCGGCCGTCACGTCACGGTCGACATGCCGAACGCCCAAGGCGTCACCGCCGACGATCTCATCCGCCAGCTCAACGAACGCCGCCGAAGCCACTACGACGCGTCGCGCGCCCGCGACATGTCCAGCAGCCCGTTCGGGCCGGACGGCCGCGGCTCCAACGGCGACGCGGCTCCAACGGCAGCAGCAGCAGCGGGCGTGGGCGGCGCCGTGCGCGCGCCCTCGCCGGCGTACCGCAGCGCGACGGCCACAGCGCTGATGACGCGGGTGGCGCCAACGCTGCTGGAGCAGCTGCGGGCAGTGGCAGCGGAGGCGGAGGCGCAGTTCGAGAAGCTGGAGCAGGAGGCGCTGGAGGTGGAGCGGGTGGCGGGGCGGCGGCGCGCCGAGCTGGACGGGCTGCGGCGCGTCGCCGACGGCCAGCGGCTGGACGTGCTCGAGCGCGACGCCCGCGACCCGCCGCTGCTGCGCGCCGACGACGCCGACGAGCTGGAGCTGCGCGCCCTCGTGCTTGAGGCGGAGGCCCTGCTGGAGCTGGAGAGTGCGGACGAGCTGCTGAGCTTGGTGGGCCCGAACGGCGCTGTTGCGAACGGCAGCCCTATCGCTGCTGATCGGTCGCTGCCTGGTGCTATGGGCCCGCCCGCGACGAATGGCCTCGGAGATGCGAATGCTTTGGGCCAGAAATTGGCGCTTGCGCAGAAGGAAAGGCAGAGACTCGTCAAGGACAGCGTGAAGAGCATGTCCGTTGCAGGTCTCGGTGAAAAGCAGGGCGATTACAAGAGGTTGTTGAGGGCTGCGCTTGGTGTTAAGGAACAGGAAGTCGAGGGTATGCTAAATGAGATTCTGAGGGAGTTGGAGGAGGAGCGTGAGAGGGCGAGGCTTGAAGAAGAGGGCTGATTGATCTCAATTGCAACGTTGCTTGTACATGATGAAGCTGTCTCTTTCTGGCGACCGTTATCAGTGCTCAGATGGTAGGATCGTTATTATTGGCTAATGCTCGAGTCTTCTGGGTAAGATATGCTCGATGGCCACTGCAGATCCGTGTAGCTTGCGACTTGATCAGAGCGAAGCATGAGGTGGATAGCTCAAAAGCTGAGTAGTAACTTAGATGCGTCGGCAAATGTTTGCTGAATGGCGTAAAGTGCACTGTTGGCAAGAAAACGCTTTTGTGACAGATGACTTCAAGTTGCTAGGCTGCGACACCTCTACCGTTCCTACGTAAAGTATGTGATGGTAGCATATTCAGACCGGAAGCAATGTAAGGTCTGCAAGGAATCGCCACCATAGCCATCAGCCCGCATCAGAGTCAGCATAGCCCAGTATCGCCTCATCATCTGACTCGTTTCCACTTGGTTCCTTGTCAACGCGATCGACCCATAGCTCAGACTCACACGCTTGCTATTCTACCAGGAAAAACTGCTTAACCTTCTTCACTGGCCTCTCCTCATCGTCAGCTTTTTTTTCCTGCTCAGCTCTTGACAAGGAAGCGTAGAAGTTCCGCACCCTATCATGAGCAATGACTCTCGAAGGATCAAAACTCATGACCTGCAATCCTGCCATATTCGTGGCTCGAGAGAGCGCGACATATGCTTGTCCTTTCTCAAACACCTTCCTTAAATCAACCTTCACTCTCTCCAGTGTCTGACCCTGAGCTTTGTGGATCGAAAGCGCCCAGGCGAGAATTAGGGGAACTTGCGTCCTAGAGGCTTGTACGTCTCCATTTGGTAATTCGATTTTCCACGTCTCGTACTGAACCAGAAGATCTCTGGTGGTCCCATCGGGAAGCGCAAACCTCACCACTGGATATATCTGTGCTGTACCTGCCATCAACTCCTTGATCTTTAATTTACGCTCTGAGAGTTCAGCTGGACCATCTTTGTCGTCTGGATTTGTCTGCGTGGCATAGTACTCTTCTTCATTCCGCTGGTAGTTGTCAAAACAATCTTCGCTCATGAAGCCTATCACCTTGCCCAAACTTCCGTTGACGAGACTCTCATCAATGTTTTTGATCAACATGACCTGTGCTCCCTTCTTCAGCATCAGGGATTCGGGGGCCATACAATTTGCCAGGAGCTTGTCGCGGAAGGCTTTTTCATTAATACTCCCACCATCACGTGCATCGTAGTTTCGCAGGTCGCCTTGAAGATTTCGCATCCTCTTCATATTTGCGTCATCAACTTCTGCGCGTGTGGGGAATAATTCCGTTGCTTCGAGGTCGTCATCAAAATGTAGTGGTCGAGAAAGTGACCGAAACTTGGAGATGGAATCCGGCGTGAGACGTCCCTCGCGCATTTCGTTCAGCATGGCAGCGAACTCTATAAGACTCTGATTAGCATGTTATCACCAGCGCTAACAACGATAGCTCTCACCTGGATCTTTCTGACGGAAAACATGTTTCAACCCAATCGTATGTTCAATCACAGTGTTCCAACTGTGTGCATCAAAGCAGAATCTAGCAGCCCGCCTAGGATCATCCGGAACAGGTGGTAACTGGAAGAAGTCACCCGTGATCACGATCTGAATACCTCCGAATGGTCGTCCATTGTTCTTGATGGTCCGCGCTATCTCCTCTAGTTTGTCAAACAGCTCTCCATCTACCATCGAGATCTCGTCAATGATGAGAATTTTGGTTCTCATCCATCGTTGCCTCGCTTTTTGATTCTTCCGTATTTTCTTCACCAATGCTGGAACCTCTTCTCTGCCGAGCCCAATCCCAGCAAACGAATGCAGTGTTACGCCTCCAATGTTGCAAGCCGCTAAACCAGTAGAAGCAGTGACGGCTACACGATCGCTTTCTCGAAGGTGTTTCTTCTTCAGCGCATGAATGATTTCTCGAAGAAGAACAGATTTTCCAGTACCAGCAGATCCGGTGAAGAAGACTGAGTTACTCTTTTCGACAACCAGATCAAGAACGTGCAGTTGTTCTTCGCTGAGGAATACCTTTGGGATCTTTTCTACTCTTCGCTTTTTTCCGCTTGTAGACTTCACGTCTTCAGTCGCTTCGTAAGTCTTGCTGAGCTTCTTATTGACGGCATTTTGTCGGAATAACTTTTGCTGTTCTTTTACTGCACTCGCTGTTGTGTTCCAGGGATACCGTTCCAGAGTTGTGTTCTTTGGCAGAGGTGTTTTTGCGGGTGTAGATTGTTTGTCCTCCTCGACTCTTAAATCACCGGCGTTCACACTCACATCAGGGTTGATGGGCTTCGGTGATTGGGTCTCCGACAACCAGGGTAGATTTCTCCGCTTACTGGCTTTGGGTTTTGGGACATTTGGATCCAAAGGCATCGCTGCAGCATCGAACATTTGTTGGGCCGGGCTTGGCTTCTTGAAGTGCTCAAGTGGTGAAGACGACCAAGGCAAAAAGGCACTACTCGCAATTTGATCCTCAGATTGGGAAAAATCGGCGTTGATGATCGATTGATATCCCGAATCCTCGTGTGGACTGGCCATCATGATATGGGGAGACTGGCGGGGAGATGTAGGACTGACATTGAGAAGAGGTGCTTGTGGTTCTGCATTGTCGACCGGATCTTCCACGTCAAGATCAACGTCACTTTCGAAATCATTCTCGTCGAAGATAATGTCTTCACCGAACATATCAGGTTTCGACTTTGCCCGATTTTGTAAACTACCTACGCCAGGATATGACGCGGGCTCGAAAGCATCTTGTCCTGATAACGCCTTTGCCAATCCACTTGAACTTCTCTTTACTCCAGCATGTGTGGTCGGTGCATTAAGACTCGGATGCGTCGTATGTGCCTTGAATACGTTTGCGTTGCTAGTTGACAGAGGTTTCGTTTGAGTTGAT
>Ga0335073_10014923_pt1 | contig 10876 bp, 9 predicted proteins | sample Lox_Sample_22_FD_207093 | JGI IMG/M metagenome (GOLD analysis project Ga0335073, IMG submission 207093) | Soil microbial communities from Loxahatchee National Wildlife Refuge, Florida, United States - Lox_Sample_2.2 | ecosystem: Environmental > Terrestrial > Soil > Wetlands | place: USA: Florida... | reverse complement strand
TCCCAGAGGGCCTGTCCGGCTTTGTGGCCTGCCAGGGCCTCGAGCGCGAGGCTGGCGGGCAGCGTCGGAATCGACCGACTCCTACGATGGTGCCGGTGACGCCCTCAGAGGCCATGGATCCCCGCTCGGCTCTGCAGCGGATCGGCTATCTCCTCGAACGCGATCGTGCGAGCACGTACAAGGTGAGAGCGTTCCGGCGCGCCGCGGAGGTGGTCAGTGGGCTGGACGCCGAGGAGCTGGGGCAGCTCGCGGCCACGGGCCGTCTCGCCACGCTTCCCGGCGTGGGGGAGAGCTCGGCGCGCGTGATCAAGGAGTGCCTGGCGGGCGGTAAGCCGTCCTACCTGCAGGAGCTCGAGGACCGTCCTGCGCCAGAGGAATGGGTGCCCTCAGAGGCTGCTCAGGCCCTGCTCCGAGCCCTTCGTGGCGACTTTCACAGCCACTCGGATTGGTCGGATGGAGGTTCGCCCGTGGCGGAGATGGCCAGGGCGGCAGCCGAGCTCGGACACGCCTATCTCGCCCTGACGGACCACAGCGCTCGGCTCACCGTTGCCCATGGCCTCGACGCCGAGCGCCTCGGCCGGCAGTTGGAGCTGGTGGCCGACCTCAACCAGGAGCTCGCGCCATTTCGGATACTGACCGGGATGGAGGTCGACATCCTCGAAGACGGTTCACTCGACCTCGACGACGAGCATCTCGCAAGGCTGGATGTCGTCGTGGCCAGTGCCCACTCCAAGCTCCGGATGGAGAAGGGCCCCATGACGGAACGCCTGTTGGCGGCACTCGAGAGCCCCCACACCGATGTGCTCGGGCACTGCACCGGCAGGATCATCACGGGTCGAGGGCGCCCACCGTCGACGTTCGACGTGGACGCCGTCTTCGGGGCGTGCGCCCGGACGGGCACAGCGGTCGAGATCAACTCCCGGCCCGACCGGCGTGACCCGCCACCGGAGCTTCTGCAACGGGCCATCGAGCTTGGATGCTTGGTCACCATCGACAGCGACGCCCACGCGCCCGGACAGCTCGAGTGGCAGATCTTCGGGTGCGAGCAGGCTGCCGAATCGGACGTCCCGATGGAGCGGATCGTGAACTCGTGGCCGCTCGAAGAGGTTCTGAGCTGGGCTTCGGGCCACGGGTAGCGCCAAGGGCTCGCCTACCGACGTCCAGCAACGTCAAGCCCCGGGGCATGGGGCGAAGGGTCGAGTGCTTCCTAGCGACGACCGAGACAGGACGTGCATCGTGCCGGAACAACGGTCTCGGCCGGATCATCCCGACGACGCCCGCTGATACCGGGCCGAGCCTTGTCGGGTGGTGATGCCGACGGGTGGAGCGCAGGACCTCAGCTCGCGGTCGTCGGACCCTGGTAGCGCTGCACGATCTGGCTTTGGGTGATCACGCCGAGCGGGCCCCCGCCGTCGTGGACCTGGGCCACGACGACCCCCACACCCCCCGGCCCGACGCGAGAGGAGGCCTCCAACCGGAACCATGGACCGATCGGTTCGCGGGAGACGGTCACGTTGACGTCGGCGTTGATCAGCGCGAGGCCCTTCCTGACCGATCCGCCGATGCTGAGTGGCGAGCCGAAATCGGCGATGCCGAGGAGCTCCGCGAGCCCCCCGCTGACCTCCCCTTCCACGACCGGGACCACAAGGCGGAGCCACGCCGCGCTGGGCTCGGCCACCCCGTAGCCGCCGCGGACGATCCGGTGCTCGGTCGCGTCGCGCAGAAAGGTGACCTGTCCCGGCGGGTACAGGGCGTCCCAGATCATCAGGGGGAACGACTCGGGACGCTCTGCATCGGGCGGTGCCGGATTTGCCGCCACCACCTCGGTGGTCCGCATGGCGAGCGCCCGCGCCCCCACGACGCGCTCGCCGTCCTCCGTCGCCAGCTGGACGTCGAGATGAGCGATCCGGTTGCTCACCTGCCGCCGCTCGACCGTGCCCACCAAGGGCGTCAGGGGAACGGGCCGCTCGAGGTCCACCTGGACGCGGGCGAGAAGCTCGCCCTCCCCGACGCCCGACGACGCCAGGGTCCCGATGAGCGCACTGGGTGCGCCGCCGTGCATGGCATCTCACCGCCAGGGTCCCGTCGTGAACGACGTCGGGATGAAGCGCGCACCGTCGCGCCGGTAGAGGGAGCCTTCCACGACGTCAGGCGCGACCGGTGTGGGAAGCGTCATGCAAGCTCACACGAAACCGCGACGTCGGCCGGGCACTCCTGCGATTCGTACGTCAACCTTCGTCCCACGGTTCGAAGAGCCCCTCGAACTCCAGCTTGCCGTCCCTGACGCGTCCGTAGAGGAGCCAGTCTCCCCGGAACATGCCGTGCTCGTGGGGCGAACAGGCGATATGCGCCCGCGGGCCGCCCGTCGTGCTCGGCATGAAGCGGATCCGCTCGAGGCCGGTCTTGAGGCCTTCGCCGTTCAGCACCGGAGCGCGTACGAGGCCCTCGACCAGGACCCGTGCCGTGTCGTAGGCGAGAACCGGGATGGCGTTCGGCCAGAAGGGCGGCTCCTCCCCGTAGCGGCGGGTGAAGCGCTTGTGGAAGCCGGTGACCAGAGGGTTCGTCGGATCGAACTGGTCGATGCCCACCCAGCCCTCAAACTTCTCGAAGCCCATCAGATAGAACATGAAGGCCGTCGTCATGATGCGGGGTGGGTCCCACCGGAGCTCGTCGAGAGCCTCACGCATGAGGCCCTTGGCGGCCAGCATCCCGTAGCCCATGTAGACGAGGGCATCGGGCTCGATGCGCTGGAGGTTCCGGAGGTTGGCCGCGAGATCGTCGGGGGACTGGCTGACCGTCTCCACGGCGGCGACGGAGATGTCCCGGCGACGTGCCTCCTGGCGAAAGAAGCGGAAGTACTCCTCTCCGTTGGGCGAGATCTCGCTCAGGACGGCCACCCGTTGGTGTCCGTTGCGCTTGAGCCATCCCACGATGAGCGCGGCGTCCCCGCCACAGTCGCCGTTGCCGAGGCGGAAGCAGTAGTCGCCGAAGAGGCGCTCCGTTCCCGCCCAGCTGATCAGCGGCACCTCGAGCTCGTTGGCCAGGGGGCCCACGGTGATGGCGTTGTCCGAGCTGTAGGCGCCGGCCACACCGATGCACCCTTCGTCGACCAGACGCCGGAATCCGTCGGTGGCGTTCTTCGCGGACCCCTGTGGCAACCCGTTCTCGGGGTCCAGGACGAATTCGACGGGCCGATCCAGTAGGCCTCTCTCGAACGCTTCGTCGAAGGCCATCCGGTGGATCTTGTCGTAGCCGCCGCCAGGACCGTCGAGGGCGGACCCGAGCCAACCGATCCTGATGGGTTCCATTCCGATTCGCCTCCCGTTCTCCGTCGCCGGCGCCGACCGTATCCCGACGATTGGGTCCGGGGCGACCGTCGTCGGCGGACTACCGGGCCGCAGCTCGGGCCGGTGAGGGGCGACCGAGGTGCGACGATGGGCCGATGAACGACGCCGAGCTCGTCGATGCCGTCGCCGACGGGCTGCACGCCCTGCCAGGCGTCGCCGCGGTCAGTCTCGGGGGATCTCGTGCGGCCGGCACGGCGCGACCCGACAGCGACTGGGATTTCGCCCTCTACTACCAGGGCGTGTTCGACCCGGCTCAGCTGCGGGCGATCGGGTGGTCCGGGACGGTCTTCGGGGTGGGGGAGTGGGGCGGGGGGGTCTTCAACGGCGGCGCCTGGCTTGACATCGACGGCAGGCGGGTCGACGTGCACTACCGGGATCTCGAGCGGGTGAGCCACGAGCTCGGCGAGTCCGCCGCTGGCCGCTTCGCCATCGAGCCGCTGGCCTTTCACCTTGCTGGCGTGCCCACCTACATCCTGACCGCCGAGCTCGCGGGCAACGTGGTCGTCCGGGGGGTCTTGCCCGAACCGGCGGAGTACCCCGAGGCGCTCCGTCGCTCCGCCCCGGAGGTCTGGTGGAGCCGGGCCGAGGAGGCGCTGGGCTACGCCCGGGCGGCGCACGCACCCGCCGGTCGCGCCACCCCCTGTCTCGGCCTGCTGGCCCAGGCCGCCCTGCAGACCGCGCATGCGGTCGCGGCCGCGAGAGGCATCTGGGTCACCAACGAAAAGACGTTGTGGGATCGAGCCGCCATCCCCGGCGTCGACGCCGCCCTCACCTCGTCCGGTCGGGACCCCGACGCATTGACCGCCCTGGTCGACGAGGTGGCCGGGCGCTGCGCGACGGCGATGGAGGGCCCTCCCGCCGCTTGACGGTCCGTGTCGGTCAGCGCATCTCCGGCGCACCGAGATAGGGATGCGAGCTCACGAGCGGCTTGCCCTCGTCGAAGCGGCTCAGTCGAAAGTCCTCGGTCACCACGTCGGGGTCGTTGCTCGACCCGTCGCACACCAGGTCGGCTACGAGGGTCCCGACCGCCGGGGAGATCTTGAAGCCGTGACCGCTGAAGCCGGCGCAGAGGTAGAGGTCCTCCAAGGGGGCCGGCCCGATGACCGGGTTGTAGTCGGGGGTCACGTCGTAGCAACCGGCGTAGCTCGACGACAGGCCGGCGTCCGGGAGCCCGGGGAAGCGGTGCGAGAACTTCTCGATGGCCTCCACGGCATAGTCGTCGTCCAGAGTGTTGTCGTAGGCGTCGGGATCCACCCACTCGGGATCGTGATGGTCGGAGTTGCCGAGGAGGAGATGGCTCGAGCGCTCCGTCCTCAGGTACTGCAGGGAGACGAGGTCCGACAGGACGGGCACCTCCCCCAGGGGCCCACCCGTCTCGACGATCATGAGCTGCTCCCTTTGGGAGCGCAGTGGCAGCTCGACGCCCACGTCGCCGACCAGGCCGGCCGACCACGGTCCCGCGGCCACGACGACCCGTGCGGCAGCGATCTGCTCGCCGTCGGTCGTGACGACGCCGCAGACCCGGTCTCCGCTGGTGGCCAATCCCTTGACCTCACATCCCTGTCGGATCCGCACCCCTGCCCGGCGGGCGGCGTGCGCGAAGGCCGCGGCCGTCTGGTGCCCGTCCGCGTAGCCCCCCCTCGGCTCGTAGGCGAAGGCGGAGAAGTCGTCGACCCGCATCTGGGGGAGCATGTCGCCGGCCTCTGCCGGCGTGATCAAGGACACGTCGATGCCGAGGCCCCGCTGCATGGCGACGTTGGCCTCGAGGGCGGCTCGGTCGTCGGGCCCGACGCCGACCAGGTAACCGGTCCGATGGAAGCCGATGTCCGCGTCGAGGACCGTCCTGGCCTCTTCGAAGACCCCGAGGGATCGCCACGCCATCGCGGCGAGGGAGCGAGCGCCGTAGTGGCAACGGAGGATGCCGCTCGACTTGGCGGTGAACCCCCCGCCGACCACGTTCCTCTCCAGGACGAGCACGTCTTCCACACCCCGCCGGCTGAGGGCCCAGGCGATGCTCAGGCCCTCGACTCCGGCTCCCACGATGACGGTTTCGGCCGCACCCATCGTTGTATCGTATTCACATGAGTTTCCCCACATGCAACAGGGAAGTGGGTCGGAAACGTGAAATTCTCCAAATCGGAGACCCGGACCTCCGCCGGCGGGCGGACCCGGTCGATCCGGCCGACGTGACCGGCAGCCGGGTCCAGGAGCTCATCGACGACCTCGTCTGCTCCATGCGGGCGGCAGGGGGCGCCGGGCTGGCGGCGACGCAGGTCGGCGAACCGCTGCGGGTCTGCGTCATCGAGGTCGAGGACAACCCGCGCTATCCCTACAAGCCGCGGATACCGCTGACCGTCCTGGTCAATCCGACCTGGACCGCCCTCACGGCCGAGCGCTTCCGCAACAACGAGGGTTGCCTCTCGGTGCCCGGAATGCGAGGTGACGTCGAGAGATTCACCTCGATCGAGATCGAGGCGCTCGACCGGGACGGGTCACCCCTGCGCTTCACTGTCGGCGGCCTCTCCGCCGGAACGTTTCAACACGAGTGCGATCACCTCGATGGGCTGCTCTTCGTCGATCGGCTGGTCGACTCCCTCAGCCTGTCCACCTGGGACAACTTCAACCGACACCGGCGAGAGGAGTACCTCGTGCGGGTCGCCGAGCTCGTCGCCCGCTACGGCCAGTAGCCGCTCCGCCCGGCATCCCCTTCGCTTGCTGACGGCGCCCTCGTCGTGGCCCTTCGTACCTCGGTGCCTTTCCTCCTCCGGGTCGTGGCACCAGCAGGGGCAGTTCGGGATGATCCGGCGGCCACACGATTCGTGCTCGCCGACCCGGCAGACCGTCGACGTGTAGGGCTCTGCCACCTCAGTCACGCTCGGCCGGGAGGCCGCCGAGCGGTAGGGCCGAAGGTCCTCTCCGGCTGGAAGTCACCCGCTGCAATTCGCTCGGCTCTCTCGCCTCTCCGCCCCGATCGGTCAAGCGCATCGTAGCGGGAGGGGCCTTCTTGCCTCGGCCGGCCGGCCGGAACCGGGCAGGAGGGGATCGGCCCTGCCTGTCATTACAGTCCCCATGAGATAACATCTGCCCCATGGGGAGGGCGCGCGACCTGGTGGAGGTCGTCCGCCGGGACCCCGACAGGGCACCGGGCGGGAACTCCCCTCAGTCGCGGACGTAGACGGGTGCCGGTTCGCCGGGACCGGTCGGAACCCCCGACCCGCCCGAGTCCCGCCCGGCGACGGAGCCCGCCGCGCCACGAACCCCGTTCGGTGTGGCCGCACCCGACGTGACCACCTCGTCCGCGTCGGCGGCCGGCTCGGTCTGGTGCCGGGGTCGCATCGTCGCCGCAGCGTCGCGGTCCCGGATCCACAGCGCCGAGATCGCACCCACGAACACGAGCCCGGCAGCGACGAGGAAGGCGAGGTGGTAGGCGCTCAGATCCGGGTGCAGCACGCCGTCCACCATGTGCCCGGCCCCCACGGTGGCCAGCGCCGTGGTCAGGAGGGCGACCCCGACGGCGCCGCCGAGCTGGCGGTCGGCGTTGAAGAATCCCGAGGCCCGCCCCATGGAGGCGGGCGGGATGGTGGCGAAGCCGGCGGCCTGGGTCGGCACGAACACGTTGCCGATGCCCATCCCCATGACGAGCAGCACCGCCCGGAAGTACCAGAGCGAGGTCCCGTAGCCCCCCAGGGCGAGGAGGCACATCATGGCGCCGGCCACGAGGAGCCCGCCGAACATGAGCCGGCGGGGGCCGACCCGGGGGTAGAGGTGTCCGGCGATCTGGGCGCCCACCATGACCCCGAGGGCCTCGGGGAAGGTGCTCAGCCCCGACATCAGGGCGGAGAGCCCGAGCCCGTCCTGGTAGAAGAGCGACACCATGTAGAGCGTGGCCAGGAAGCCCGCCATCCCGAGGAAGATCACGACCGACGCCGTCCCGAACAGGCGGTTGCGCAGGAGCCGGAGGTCGAGGAGCGGTTCACGGATCCTGAGCTCGACGATCACGAGTGCCCCGATGAGCAGTGCGCCGGCGATCCCCGTCCCCGCGATGAGGGGCGTCGACCAGCCGTGGGCCGGGCCCTCGCTGATGGAGTACATGAGGAGCGCGAAGCCCGCCCCGGCCAACACGAATCCCGCCAGGTCGAAGCGGCCGGGACTGGATTCCTTGTGCTCCCGGAGGAACAGGAGTCCGAAGACGAAGGCGAAGATCCCGATGGGGAGGTTCGCGTAGAAGACCCAGCGCCACGACAGCTGGGTGACGAACACGCCGCCCAGCACCGGGCCGAGCGCCGGGGCCAGGGCCGTGGGGACGATCAGGATGCGCGAGGCCCGGACCCGCTCCTCGGGGGGAAAGGCGCGGTAGAGCATCGCCATCCCGACGGGTGTCAGCATGCCGCCGCCCACCCCCTGGAGGATGCGGTAGACGACGAGCTCGGTCATGTTGTGGGCCTGCCCGCAGAGCACGGAGGCCGCCGTGAAGATGGCGATCGCCGTGAGCAGGACGCGCTTCGTGCCGAAGCGGTCGCCGAGCCAGCCCGACGCAGGGATGGTGACCGCCAGGCTGACGAGGAAGCTCGTCACCACCACGTCCACGCTCGAGGGGGGCACGTGGAAGTCGCGCCCAAGGGTCGGGAGGGCGACGTTCACGATCGTGATGTCCATGATCGCCATGAACATGGACAGCACGAAGACGATCCCGACGGTCAGCTTCTGATCGAGGTGCAGGCGCGCCAAATCCGCTCATTTCCTCCGCGTGAACGATTCAACCACGACCCACGCGGCGCTATTCCTTTGACCAGGTCCCGAGTCCGCCCATCGCGGTCTCCCTCTCTCGATACCCCGACTGGCCTCCGGTAGTGTCGGGCTCCTCATCAGGACCCCGGAACCACGAGCCGGGCCGGGCCGGTAGCGAGGCACCAGGAGCACCCCTCCATGCTCTACCAGGCGTACCAGGCGCAGAGAGACCTGACGGCCCCCGCGGTGGGACTGGCCGGGCTCACCGCGTGGGCCATTGGCGGCCTGCCCGACTCCCTGAGCGAGCACTCGGCCGTCCGCTGGGCCTCCGCCACCTGTCAGATCATCAAGGAATCGCGGCTCACCCACACCCGTCCGGCCTTCGGGATCGAGGAGGTCACCGTCGGTGGTCGCCGGGAGCGGGTCCGTGAGGAGGCGGTCGAGACCACCCCGTTCGCCTCGCTCATCCACTTCGCCAAGGAGTCGGCGACGCCACAGCCCCGGGTCCTCGTCGTCGCGGCACTGGCCGGCCACTTCTCGACCCTCCTCCGGTCGACCGTCCGGACGCTGCTCACGGACCACGACGTCTACCTGATCGACTGGCACAACGCCCGGGACGTGCCCCTGGCCGACGGCCCGTTCGGCCTCGACGACTACGTCGACCACGTCATGCGCTTCCTGCGAACCGTGGGACCGGGTGGCCACCTCTTCGCCGTGTGCCAACCCTGCCCGGCGGCGCTCGCGGCGGTGGCCGTCCTGAGCGAGGCGCGCGACCCGGTGACCCCCAGGAGCCTCACCCTGATCGCCGGCCCGATCGACTGCCGGGTCAACCCGACCTCGGTCAACCAGCTGGCGATGGACGTCCCGCTGTCGTGGTTCGCGGAGCACGTGATCACCACCGTGCCCCTCCGCTATCGGGGGGCCTTGCGGCGGGTCTACCCCGGCTTCCTCCAGCTCGGGGGCTTCGCCTCGATGAACATCGGGCGGCACACGGACAAGCTCCTCGGGCTCTTCAACGACATCGCCAACGGGCGCGAGGCGCAGGCCGCGGCCACCCAGGCCTTCTACGACGAGTACTTCGCAGTCCTCGACCTGGCGGCGGAGTTCTACCTCCAGACGGTCGACGTGGTCTTTCAACGCCACCTACTGCCCCGAGGGGACTTCGAATGGCGGGGCCGCCGCATCGACATGGGTGCCATCACCCGGACCGGGCTCCTCACCATCGAGGGCGAGCGGGACGACATCTGCGGTGTCGGCCAGACCATGGCCGCCCACGACCTGTGCCCCAAGGTGCGACCGGCCCGTCGTCGCCATCACCTCCAGGCGGGGGTCGGCCACTACGGCGTCTTCAGCGGATCGGCCTGGGAGGGTCAGATCTACCCCGTCGTGCGGAACTTCATCGTGGCCAACGAACGCAGCCGGGCCCGCCAGGCATAGGGGTCTCAGAACTCGACGTCGAGCTCGTCCAGCGCCTCCGGCTCCGCCTTCGCGGCCTCGATCCACTCCACCATGTAGGGCAGCCCCATCACCGTCTTGACGTAGTCGGCGCACTCCGGGGGGAGCTCCACGTCGTAGGTGACGAAGCGGGTGCAGACGGGGGCGTACATCGCGTCGGCCATCGTGGGTGAGTCCCCAAAGAGAAAGGGCCCCCCGGACGCCGACAGGCGGCCCTGCCAGACGGCGACGATCCGGTCGATGTCGGCCTGTGCGCCGCTCCAGGCCTTGAATTCCGGGTGGCTGGCCCGGATGTTCATGGGAAGCGCGCTGCGCAGGTTGGCGAAGCCGGCGTGCATCTCCCCGCACACGGAGCGGCAGAGCGCCCGTTGGCCCGGATCCTCCGGCAGGAGCCCGCAGCCGGGCAACGTCTCCCAGAGGTACTCGCCGATGGCGAGGGTGTCCCAGATCGAGTTGCCGTCGTGCTCGAGGCAGGGGACGAGGAAGGAAGGGGAGAGTTGCAGCAGCTCGGCCCTGGCCGACGGGTCGCTCGGGTCGACGAGGCGTTCGGTGAAGTCGAGCCCCGCCATCCGGCACAGCAGCCAGCCCCGCAGCGACCATGCACCGTAATTCCTGCTGTTGATGGTCAGGGTGGCTTGCGTCACGCCGCGACTCCCTCGCTCGTCTCGAGCCCCCCTTGCGTGACGTCACCGGGGCGACGTCACCTGGGCCCCGAAATTACGACACCCGGAACCGCCGAACAAGGCTCGCGGCTCCGGGTGTCGGTGACGAAGGGTTCCGGCCGCGCGTCGGGATGACCGGATGGTGGTCGGTGGCGGTCAGCTGGCGGTCGACTTCTTGACCGGGGTGGCCGGTGCGGGGGTTCCGAGGCTGGCGAGCTCGGACACGAACGTGCGCTGCGCCTCGAGCAGCCGCTCGGTGAAGCGGAAGCTGCTGTCGATGGCCTCCTGGACCGAGGGCATGTTGCCGGCGAAGGGGAGGCTCGAGCGGTCGGGGAGGACGGGGTCGAAGCTGGACGTCGCAGCCTTGAGCGCGTCGAGCGTCCAGCGCTGGCTGGTCTCGACGGCCTTGACGATACCGTCCTGGACGGACTCGGTGAACTGGAGGGTGGTACTCACGATGCTGGCACCTCGCTTTTGGGGGGGCTTTCGGGGGACGGACGGCCGGCGATCCATTTGACATACTCGGGCCGCTGCTAACTATATCAAGCTATCCGGACCCCCACAAGCACCATCGAGCACCGGGACGAGCGTGGGGGAACACCGGGCATCAACCGGGGCAGGCGGGTGCCCGCGTGCTCACGTCGCGAACCGGCCCCGGAGCACCTTCTTGTCGAATTTGCCCAC
>Ga0335073_10014922_pt1 | contig 10876 bp, 16 predicted proteins | sample Lox_Sample_22_FD_207093 | JGI IMG/M metagenome (GOLD analysis project Ga0335073, IMG submission 207093) | Soil microbial communities from Loxahatchee National Wildlife Refuge, Florida, United States - Lox_Sample_2.2 | ecosystem: Environmental > Terrestrial > Soil > Wetlands | place: USA... | reverse complement strand
TACTGAGCGTTTGCCGGCTGCGGTTAAGGTTTGTGGTTCATCTTCTTGAGCGCGATCAGTTCGGCGTACCGCGCGACGATTTCAGCAGGTTTCGTATACGCGATCGAGATTCCCACAGCAGCTGCAACCTCTCGGCGTACCTTTGCAAGCAGCTCTGCTTCTGGAACTGTAGGAACACAATTGGGCCACCCGGCTTCATAGAGAAGGTGTTCGGGAATTCTTCCCTCCGCGATTTCCCGTCGCTTTGCCCTATCCTTCGCGCCGAGCGCTTTCGGGCGAGTGTTGTTATCCAGGAGTGCCGGCGCTATATCGCAAAGCCAGGAGTGCTCCTGGAACGAAAACGTCGAGTCGACCTCGAGTGTAACCAGAGCGCGATAGATCTCATGATTTGTGTCGCAAAACGAAGCCGACTTCAAGTCCGCTTGGGAGGCGAGGACACAGAACGCGCATGATACTCGCGACGAGCCGAAGACGGTATACGCCTCGTGAAGATCGAACGCTTTTTCAGTGAGGTAATCGAGGACTTCGCTCCGTGTCCAGCTAAGAAGGGGGTGCCAGTCCATTCCCGACGATGCGTTTCGTCGGCTTACCAGCTTTGGCTGCGCCGCTACAACCGGGCGCCTGGCCCTTCGACCGCTCTCCTGCGCCCGAATGCCAATTACCGACACGATTGTGCGGCCGGGGAAGCGGTTCACAAGCTCCCGGCAAATCGGAGCGGTCTTCAGCTCGGACGTGCAGAACCGCATTCCCGAGGTAGACCACGGCAAGATCAGCTTTACGCACTCGAGATTCGCGTAGCGTTTGACGTTGTTCCTCCAGCGCTGTTGCCACCGCGCAAGAAGATCCCCCGTTGGTCTTTCCACAACCACCAATTCCAATGCCAGCCGTGTCGCAAGTCGATGGCAGACATCGAGCGATTGTCGCCACTCTACGCGACCCAGATCGGCATGGATCAGGATTCTGGGTCCGTGATGTGCGATCCGGTCTAAATGATCGTTGACTGCGATGGCACAGGCGCATGAATCCTTGCCACCGGACACACCAATTGCAACGGCGGCATCATTGCGAAGCGCTTCTTCCAACTCCGGCGTGGTCTGGAGATCATACTGATTGCCCCAGGCGAACTCCGACGGCCATACGAGTGGCATCTGTTGCACGCGACGGATAGGTCGCCGTTCCTTTCTGGAGAATTTATGGGATCCGAGCGGTTACTCCGCTTTCGTAGGGCCGATTCCCGATTCAGATCCACAAGGCGAAAAGCGCGGTAGAAGGTTTTCGAAACGGTGCGAGTTTTGGGAGACCAACGGGGCGGAAACCCGAGCGGGCGGATTCCGACCTCAGGCGATTTGCACTGCGTAGATCGGATTACAGATCTGTGCCTAGCGCGTAATGATCAAGGATATTTCCCAGCAGTGCCGGTTGGTCCGCCCAGGAACCAAGATCTGTGGCGACCTCGACTGCATCCGCGCAGTGGTCGAACAATGCGCAAGCGGTGCGCGCCGGATCGTGGCGGGAACGATAGTAGATCCCGTCGGGCTTCAAAGGATGGGCCCTGAGGGCACGAGACCAACGCTGGGAATTTCGATACCCAGAACCACCCGTCAGGCTATTCTCGGCCCCAAGACGTGTCAGGCCTCCTGATGTCACCATGTCGATCAGACGAAGACTGTTCGCGAACCGGATCTGCGCCAGCCCTGCCGCTCTTAGCTGCGATCCCGGTACAAAACGTGTTCTCAGCGCACCCCTTCCGATTGACTCCATGAAGGCACAGTGCGCATCTCCGGCAAGGTAGAGGATGCCGAAGTCGCCGTCAGGCGAATCCCATCGATTCGTTCCGCTCTTGCCGAAGAAGATGGGAGTCTTGCCGATTCGGTAGGTCCGATACCAGGCCCCTGATGGATCGGCAGAGTAGATCAATGGATCCCGGTCCTTCAGGTCAGCCGGCGGCCGATTGAACATCGGTGCCCCTACGCTCCGTGCTCCCCATAGGAGGCAGCGGCGTTGATCACGTCTGCGAGATCGCCCTTGCGTTCCTGGAGAACCTCAAGAGGCGTACGATCATCGAGAATTCCGCTGGGGTTGAGAAAGAAACTGAGCTTTTCCCACTCATCGCGATTGCCAAGAGCGGCGAGCACCGTATCAAGATTTCGCAGACCGAATTGCCACGAAGGATAGTGGTACCCTTTCTTGCCCAGTTCGAGCCCCAATATTTTGTTTTCCCGTCGTCGCTTGTCTACTGCCTGCCGTGAAATCTTAAGGAGCTTTGCGGCTTCCGTCGAGGATAACGGCGGCCCTTCGGACTCAAGCAACTTTCGCTTCGCTTCGACGCCACGAAGACGGGCCCCCGCCAGCGGGTCACGGTTTCGAATCGTTGCCAGGGCTTCTTCAGATGTCAGCACGGACACGAGCACGCTGAAATCCGTAGGCGCCTGTACAGCTTCCGTGAGCTTTTGCTCATCGATCGCCTGAAGTTCTTCAATTGCTCTGAGCGACCGGCGGAAGAACACCTCCCGGATCGGATTGGCCTTCCCCGAAGAGCCTCCCTCGCTCCGCTTTCGCAAATGTCGGAAAACCAGGACGAAGTAGTCCTTTATGGCCTTTTGCTCCACTGCGAAGCCTTTGATCTCAAGAACGATCTTCTTGCCGGGAACGGTCCACGAACAATAAGCATCAGCGCAGGCAAACTGGTACTTTGCCAGCCGGGCGATCGGCATTTGGATCTGAACACCATTTCTGGCGGCGCGAGTTTTTACGTCAGGAAGTTTCGCCTTGAGAAATTCGGCTCGGAGAGACTCTGCAGAAGCTGCCATGTTCCGTGGCTCGAGCGCGATCGTTGTGATTGACATAGTTTCTTCCTGATCCAATTATACAACTAAAGCAACTTGTCTCTCGCTGCGCAGGCCGTGCTGGCTTCCCTTGGATCGTCACTCCCTCGCGTTTAGAGTCTCCTGCATGTGGTTGAACACGCGGATCGCCTGTTCCGGATTGAGCTTGGCTCGCGGGTGAAGTCGGAGCTCACCCAAAATCCTGCTGTATTCTTCCATCCCCAGGCTCTTCATGGTCTCTCCGAAGCGTCCCCTGAACACCTCCAGGAGGCGACGGTAGACGGCGCGGGCTCGCTCCAGATTCTGAATATCCGAAGCCTCGTGATACCCCTCGCTGACGAGGATACCCGTGTACGTGTCTGGACCGAGGGCGATTCGCAGATTGCCAAAACGAGTGCCCAAATTGGCCGAGGTGAGGCCCGTCGGCTCGGGTTGGTTCCGTCGAGGCGGATTCTTGGCCGTGCGCCGCTGCGGGTGAGTGCTCGATCCATTATGCGGACCTGGCACACCGTTCTTCCCGGGATCATGCAAGCCTTTGTACACGTCCATGCCGATCCCGAGGTAGCTGGCACATTTGGATAAAGCGTCCGTACAGGCGCCCTTGTATGCATCACCGCGGTCCGCATTGTCGTTTCCACCGTACTGCTCGATGCAGATCTTGTACTTAGCGACCTTCAGCGATCCCTTAACGACTACCATTGGACCGCTCTCCACAACCTCTCCGACGAACCGCCAGCCGTTCATTCCAAAAACTTCGTTGAGCCGGTCGACCACGTAGATGACTTTTATCACGGACAGGCCGGGCTTTTGGGGATTGGGTGACACCGCCGCCGCCGGCAAGGGTGCCTTCAACTTCGCGATCACTTCCGGTGGTAGCGGCGTGGGATCGCTCGTTGAATTAGGGACCGGTGCTTCGGGCAAGGCAATATGCTCTACGCCATTTACTTTCTGCACTTTGGACTCTCCTAGTGGATGCCTCCGAGTTGCTCGGAGGTGAAGGTAGTGCGAGATCCGCCCCTTCGTGAATGTTGCTGAATGTTGCGCTTCACTTTCGCTGCGCGTTTGCACAGTTTTCCCCTTCGGGCTATCCTCAAGCAGCGATGGAATCCGCTCTTGAGCCGATCACCGAAGCCGAACCTTCTGGCGCCCCTGCTGAACTTCCCTTAGTAATAGGCGAGATCGCCCGGGAGCAATCACAGGTCGTTTGCCGGTCTTCCGATGGGCGGCAAGCGACTCTGTCAACCTTCGCGGGGAGACACGCCCGAATTGGCGACGAAGTATTGGTGGCAGGGACGGCCGATGCGGCTGCTGCCGAAGCCTATATTCGCAAGACGAAATCGCGCCGCGCGGACGTTTATGAAGCTGCTGTTTCCTACGCCGCGCTGCCCAGACTTGATCAGCGCGGTGAGGTTTGCGTTTCCATCGAGGTAAAGAATCCTCAGCTCGCCATTAAAAACATTCACGTTCCGTGCAGCGTGATTCGAGATTACTTCTTCGCGGCCAATCAGGGGCTTGGATGGAAATGTCAGCCGAGCTTTTATCATCTCCTTCAGTTATCGAAGAATTCGAAGCTGAAAGACCTTCGGCTCGGATATACCCTTCGCCGCATGGAGTTGATCAAAGAGAAGGCCTCAAACGTGGAGGTTGCAACCCTCGAACGTGCGTACAACATGCTCGCTGATCCCGATCTGCGCGCTGTGTACGACGAAGTCCGGTCGGATCCAGATGCCCCAGTCCCATTTCCATATTCAGGCTTCGGCTCCCTCGTCCTTCAGGGCGAGCGGTACCGCGACTCCGAAACCTTCTACGCCGCTCGAATCCTGGCATTTCTTCCCGACCGGCAACGTCGAACGATCCCCGTGCGCCTTTCGAAGCTCGACTACTTCGACGACTACGCGATCATCCGGGACCGCAGACGCGGAGTGGAGGTCATCATTGATCATCAGCTGCTTCCGATTCGCTGGGAACCAGGTTGGAGCCAGTGGCGTCACCATATTTCCGCCACTGTTGAGGTCTCGGCCGAGTTCATTCACACAGGCCGATATCGGCTGCGCAAAGGCCAGTGGAAGCTAATCGAGTGGGATACTGCGCTTCCCAGCCGCACCGAGTTAGAGCTACCTGAAGGACTGGAAGACGCGATTATTGAGGCCCGACGGACGCATACGCGCTTCGGGCGCTTTTGGCGGCAAGTCGACAATCTGAGGAAGCATGTCGAACAGATTCCGACGGAACGAAAGGAACTGAGAAACCTGTGTTCAGGGTTGGGTATGCCTGGCGATTTCGACATCGCCCAAGTCACGTGGAGGCCCGATTATGACCCCTACTACTACGACGAATTGAACAAGCGCGCCCGAAACATGTTCGTCTTTCGCGACGAATACATCTTCGATCTGGAGAGAGCAATCGTCGCTGAAATTCCGAAGGCCGGTCATGCGACCTATGTCTTTGCCAAGCCCCGCGATCTCGGCGACTGGGTCTGGGACTACGCAAAGACCACGCGGCAGGAGATTCGATTGAATCGCAATAATGTCGCTGAAGCTCTCGGATTCCAGGGGCGGGTAATGCACGGCAAGCAGAAATCCGAATGGCTGCGAGATTTTCAGGCGAAAGTCGGAGAGTCCAGCAGCAGCCTCATGTCGAACACCCAGTCCAACCGATAGACACCAGGATCAATACATGCGCATCAGAAGGGCACATCCCAATCTTCGGGCTGCCTTTCCTCGGTGGGCGGTTGGGTAACGTGGCCGTTCACCTGAGAGCCGGCGTGGGCGTGAGTATCGCGTCCTGAGCCGTTTCCGTTGGTGGTTCCGCCGAGCAGGAGCACGTTTTCCGCAATGACTTCGGTTACGTATCGCTTGATCCCTTCTTTGTCTTCGTAGGACCGTGATTGCAGGCGACCCTCCACATAGAGGCGTGCGCCCTTCGTCAGGTATTGAGCCAGGTTCTCCCGATTCCACAGCACCACGGATATCCAGTCTGTCTCTTCGTGAATTTGCCTGCCGGAGTCCGTCCACTGGCGATTCATGGCCAGCGAGAGTCGTGAAACGGGCTTGCCGCTTTGGGTATAGAAAGTCTCCGCGTCCGAGCCGGCCCTTCCTACCAGGATTGCTTTGTTCACACTTCGTTCTGACATATTTTCCTTTCACCGCCGTTCCGAACCGGCGGAATGCACTCAAAGATTCATCGTTTCGCTCGATAACCTCGCGATCAACTGCGCACTGGCACACTCTCGGCTTCCACGGCTGTTCTGCTCATCCCGTTGATCTCGCCGCCATCGGCGTCGAAACGCACGTAGGGGACACGCGCCACTCTGAGGTGCCGCATGATCGTCACGAATCGTTCGCTCAAGCCGAATTCCATCGCGTGTTGCATGTCTTCCTCAAAAAGCTCGTCGTCGTCCGGAATCCAATGGAACGTCCCGAAGTCCCCGTCTGTTTCCGCGAAGCGCGTTGGGCAATCAAAACGCAAGAGCAATTCAAGGTCGGACTCCGCGAGGTAGGCTGTGCTTACGTCCGCCATCTCATATTTCTCAAAAGTCATCTGCTTCCTCCTGTGCGACTGTGCCCAACTGCGCGGCAGCCACACTGCTTACACGGAGTCGGCGGCCTCAATCCCGCAGGCGTCCCCGCAGCGGTTTTCAAAAAACTTCCCGTGCAGGCGCATCAGCTCCGCACAAAGGTCCGCCCTTAGTTCCCGAAGCTCAGGGTGGCCGGCAATGAGTTGTTCAACGGAGCGCTCTGCGAGGCCGCGTCGGTCATCGGCCTCTATCAGCCCCCGGCATGTCTCGCATGCGGCCCAATCTCCTACGCTTTCTCCCGCGAGATTAGGTACACAATAAGCAATGAATGTGCGGGCCGGGTAGCGCCAGGCGGGGCCGTCCGATGAGCAAAAATCGCACACAAGGTTTGCGTTGATCATTACCTGGAGCCTCCGTCACCCTCCGGGCGGCATCGCCGAAATGCTTCGAGAAATCCCTGCTGGTTAAGGTTGCGGTCCCAAAGCTGGGCGAACTGTTCGAGTTCCCTGACCTCGCCGGACTTGCAAATCAGCTCCCCGCGGTCGCTGCGTTGTCGCGCCCATCTCTCGATGCCCAGATAGTCATTGCGAAAGTAGAAAGGTCGCAATTCCTGGAGCAGGCCGTCATTGATGACAGCCTCAAACAGCATTTCGGGATCGCGCATCAAGTCGGAGTTTTGTTCTCCGTAGTGACAGACTGAAACCACCGGCAGCCCATCTGGCCCGGATTCTGCCAATACCTCGATCACAAGGCGCATCCATGGCTCGTTGTGGATCGGAATGTAACTGCTCCCCGCCAGGCCGCCGGCCTCTTCAATGATTCGCATGATGGTCTTCATCGCGTTGCTCCTATTCATTGACCTCGCTCGGGTTTTCGCGCCGAAACGAGGATCAGGCGAATCGGCGTCGGCGCCTGAACCGAAGGTCGACGACCGCCCTGAACAACAGTCCATTCCGTTGCGGCGCCACCATTCTCGAAGCCTTCGCGGACCAGGTCTTCGCGTCGGCCCGCAGCCCGAAGATACGTTTCACGCCGCAGACGCCACGGGTGGGCGCGCGTTGAACCTTGCTTCGCCATAGTCTTCCCCTGAAAACAGAAAAGGCGGCAGACACTGGGAGCGCCCCGGTGTCTGGCGCCTCAATGAGGTTTTACTGTCCTGGTGTTCCTGGGTGGGATCCTAAAGGTGTTCCACTCGACCGCGAATCGGTGCCCGTTCCTTTATGGAGTGTGGGATGGTCGTCCAGGTATCAGCGCCGCCGTCGCGATGCCTTTCAACCCAACGCCTCGTGTAGCCCTGCAGTCCCTGAAGCCAGAGTGCCTCATCGCTCGATCGAATCTCGGCCAACTCTGCCTCCGTGAAGACAGAGCAGCCCGCCTGCCGCTCGAGCGACTTGCTCATGTATTCCTGAAGTTCTCCCGTCGCCCGCGCCAGGGGCAAGTACAGCCACGATGGCATCAGCGCGAAAGCGAGCTTGTCCGCCACGCAGAGTCTTGAAACCGGGAGCCCATGGAGTTGAGCAAAATATCTGGAATGGCAACCGCAGAACTGTCCCCACCGGGGCCCGAACAGAGTCGTCATGATTCTGGCGCCAAGGTTGACGTGTTGCTCACTATCTGGTCCATCCATGTTGGATCTCGAAATGTAGCCCAGATCGTGAACGGCGAAGGCGACATACAAACGCGGGTCCAACGGAAAGCCGTATAGGCGTGTCCATGCCACCCACAGAAACGCAGGGTGCAACAGAAACTGATGCACGCCGAAAAGAATGCTCTTCGTACCTACTCGCATGAAACCTCTCCCTCTCGTACGTGCGCATCAGCCTTAAAGGCCTCTATTGAATTATTTGATTGGTTGCTCGCACCCACATTTGGTCAAAGGTCTTCTCGAACGCTGCGACTTCGCCAGAGTCGATCGTCAGGCGGATCTGATTGTCTTGACCCTTCTCGCCCTCGATCGACCACGGCGCGCTTCCATCTCGCAGCAGCCGATGGTCAACGCACCACGATGCGAGATGCATCCCTGAACCATTTCGTTGAGGTGTTCTAATTTGAATGTTCACACTGCCGCGCAAAATAGTGCTCGTCGAGAATCTGTGGAATTGCTCCGCCGTCGTCTCCTCCTGGCGCAGATGATTGGGGTCACGATAGACACGGATCTTCACGTGGCCAACGGCGAGTTGCTTCAGCGTGTTGGCGATGGTTTCGTCCGAAAAAGCGACCATCGCGATATCCACGGTTTCGTGAGCTTCGCGTAAATACCTGATGTCGATTGCCTCAAGGTTTTCGGCAGGAGAAAAGTGTAAACCGTATCCAGATCCGCCGGCGCTTGTACTTGCCGATTTAGAACCGGCAGACAGGCGTTTGTGCTCGGCATCGAAAAACCGTCCCAGATACGGCCGGGCGACAGACAGAACCACTACACCGATGACGATCCCGATGAGAATCTTCATCGAATAGCTCCATCTTGCGCAGCGATCTCCGCAAGTGGTCGATCAGAGTTCGGCTCGACGGCACCCACGGCGGTGGCGAGTCCTTGGTCGCGCGCGGCAACGATGCTTGGCGATTTCCCATTGGCGCCCGTCGTCGAGATTGCACCGTCTGGCTCGTCGACTGCCAGCCGGGAATAGTGAGGGTGCGAGCAACCCACGCATGTCACCCCGGCCGTAGCGGCCTTAACGGCGGCTTCGAAGTCTTCCGGTACCGCAATGTCCTCGCCGGATTTCGTGAAGAATTGGGGTCGTACCGCGCCGCGGAGATCCTTCTCCTTCGACCAGAGCTCCAATGAAAGATAACCGCGTTCTCCACGGAAAAGCTCTTCGGCAACGAGCTGTGGCCGCTTTCCGGCTTCGGCCGCCGAGGGTTGGTGTTTGGTGATGCAGAGATCGTATGTACGCCCGATTCGCAGCATCTCGACTCTGATGAGTACGGGAGCGAGGATGACAGCGTGCGTACCGTTCACCGTTAACCAATCGAGTGTTTGAAGCCAGGGCAGAACCTGTCCCTTCTCGCCGGCGAAGGCTACGTAGTAACCCATCTCCTCGACCGCACCTCCCGACTCCACACCGCGTACCAAATACCGTTTGGCACGACTCTGATGTTCGAGACTTAATTGCGGCCGGGCGCGAATCGCCAGCTTTTGGAGTCGATTAGTCACTGTGGGCGTGAGCTTGAGCCCCCACAGATTCAGTCGGCGTGCGGCTTCCATTCTGCTCCTCCCTTTCATTGATTTCCAAACCGTCCCGCGCATCGGCACGTGCGAATGCCATCAGCGCCAGTGTCAATTCATCTGCGGCGCGCATTGTTCTGGTGAGGGCCTCGTGGTCCTCTGCGCGCCAGGAATGGCCAACCCGCTCCGCGGAAACATCACCGATCCACTTTCGCGCCGCCAGCGCGGGGTTGGATTGTTCCTGTCCTGCGTCCCTCATTGCATCTCCTTCCGATCTCAACGGATCGAAGCCAAGATAGTGGCCGTCCAGCTTGGGGTATCAGCGAAATCATGATTGCGATGATCATCAATTGGATTCCCCTCCGACTGGTGATCCCAACCGCCGCGGCGACCAGTAGTGCAGCCGCAATTGCGATTGTCGTTATCACGTCAACCGCTGCCTCGGGCGGCACTTACCGTCCTCCTGCAATCACTCGTTCAAATTCGTCGCCGAAGTCGGCCGAGACAAAATCACCCCCCTCTCGCCGGAAACACGTTCCACGCGAGTCCAGGATCAGATACCGCCGGGTATCGATGTGCTTATAGTGCTCGTAGCCATTTTGGCGATACATCCACATGAACTCCGCGCATCGGGACCCAATTCTCAACTCAAGTGGTATCCAGTTGGGCAAGCCCGCGTCCGGCGTAGCGACGGCCGCCTTTTGTGTCGCCGAACCCTCAACGCGACGCATACGCGGCCTCTCTCTCGGGAATCGGATAGCCCAAACTTGAGCGGATCATTTCTTTCGTACATCCCGCCCAGCAGATGTACTTCTGCGGCTCGTCCGCCGAGATCGCGAGGTTGTCGCGGCTGCGGTCTCGTCCTGCCGCGGCGCACGCCGGACAGCGAGCGATCCAGTTGCGGCCGACCTTTCGGCGCGCGTCGATATGATCGAGAATCCGAAATTGCCGGCCTGCTGCAGGTGAGTGCCAGTGTGTGGGCCGTCTTGGCTCCTCCCGAACCTGATTGGTAGCTGGCCCGATTTTCCGCACAAGCTCATCGAGCTGGTCCGCGGGGAGCTTCTTCAGAGACTTGAGAAAAGCAAGCTGATCGTCAAGATCGTAGTCCGCTCCATAAAACCAGAAACGCGCGCCGATCGCCCGGTGAATTCCCAACGGTCCGCGAACAGCGTTTCCGAAGTCCCCATCCTTCAATTCGTCATGCTTCGGGAAAACCTCAATCCCTTCGACCGTGCCGGAGCTTTTGATAGGGATGTTGAGCTTTTGCGCCACACCGAACACAAACGCGCGACACTGCCTCGCGTTGAGCGGCGCCGCACCGAAAACCCAAAGATGCGCTCCGCGGCGGCTTTGCTCAAGGGCCGCATC
>Ga0335073_10014921_pt1 | contig 10877 bp, 10 predicted proteins | sample Lox_Sample_22_FD_207093 | JGI IMG/M metagenome (GOLD analysis project Ga0335073, IMG submission 207093) | Soil microbial communities from Loxahatchee National Wildlife Refuge, Florida, United States - Lox_Sample_2.2 | ecosystem: Environmental > Terrestrial > Soil > Wetlands | place: USA... | reverse complement strand
AGGAGTACCCGCGGGTCATGGTGATGCGCGGCGCCAAGCGCAAGGGCACCAGGTACTTCGGCCCGTACAGCCACGCCTGGGCCATCCGCGACACGGTGGACACGCTACTCCGGGTGTTCCCGGTGCGCACCTGCTCGGCGGGGGTGTTCAAGCGGTCCGGCCAGATCGGCCGCCCGTGCCTGCTCGGCTATATCGGCAAGTGCTCGGCGCCGTGCGTCAAGCGGATCAGCGCGGAGGAGCACCGCGCGCTGGCCGAGGACTTCTGCGACTTCATGGCCGGGCAGACCAGCCGGTTCGCCACCCGGCTCGAGGCGCAGATGAGGGAAGCGGCCCGGCTCGAGGAGTTCGAGCGCGCCGCCCGGCTCCGCGACGACCTGCGGGCGCTGGAGCGGGCGATCGAGAAGCAGGCGGTGGTGCTCGGCGACGGCACCGACTGCGACGTGATCGCACTGGCCGAGGACCAGCTCGAGGCGGCGGTCCAGGTGTTCTACGTGCGCGGCGGCCGGGTCCGCGGGCAGCGCGGCTGGGTCCTGGACAAGATCGAGGAGGTGACGGCGGCCGGCCTGGTGGAGCAGTTCCTCGGCCAGGTCTATGCGGACACCCCGGCCGGCGCCGAGGCGGTCAACGCGGGCATCCCGCGCGAGGTCCTGGTGCCGGAACTGCCGCCTGACCCGGCCACCATGACCCAGTGGCTGGCCGAGCGCCGTGGCGGCCCGGTCAGCCTGCGGGTCCCGCAGCGCGGCGACAAGAAGGCCCTGCTCGAGACCGTGGCCCGCAACGCCGCCCAGTCGCTGGCGCTGCACAAGACCCGCCGCGCCAGCGACCTGACGACCCGGAGCAAGGCGCTCAGCGAGATCCAGGACGCCCTCGGCCTGGACGACGCGCCGCTGCGGATCGAGTGCTACGACGTGTCCAACCTGCAGGGCACGCACGTGGTCGCCTCGATGGTGGTGTTCGAGGACGGGCTGGCCCGCAAGAGCGAGTACCGCCGGTTCGCGATCAAGGGCTTCGACGGCACCGACGACATCTCCGCGATCCACGAGGTGATCACCCGCCGGTTCCGCCGCTACCTGGCCGAACGCGAGAAGACCGGCGAGCTGGACACGCTGGGCGATCCGGATCCCGAGGAAGACCAGGATCCGGCGTCCGACGTGACCGCCCCGAAGAAGTTCGCCTACCCGCCGAACCTGGTGGTGGTCGACGGCGGCCCGCTGCAGGCCGCCGCGGCGGCCCGGGCCCTGGCCGAGCTGGGCATCGACGACGTCGCCGTCTGCGGCCTGGCCAAGCGCCTGGAGGAAGTGTGGCAGCCGGGCGAGGAGTACCCGGTCATCCTGCCCCGCAGCAGCGAGGGCCTCTACCTGCTGCAGCGGGTGCGGGACGAGGCGCACCGGTTCGCCATCACCTACCACCGCGCCAAGCGCGGCAAGGCCGCTACCGCCAGCGCGCTCGACGACGTGCCCGGGCTCGGCCCGGCCCGGCGCAAGACGTTGCTCAAGCACTTCGGTTCGGTGCGTAAGCTCAGCTCAGCGACCGTGGCGGAGATCGCGGCGGTGCCGGGCATCGGTCCCAAGCTGGCCGCCACCATCTCGGCCGCCCTGGGTTCTGGCCAGACGGGGAGTGAGCATGAGAACGGCTGACGACGTGCCGGACATTGTCGTCATCACCGGCTTGTCCGGGGCGGGGCGGTCCACCGCGGCCAAATCGCTGGAGGACCTGGGCTGGTTCGTGGTCGACAACCTGCCGCCGGGCCTGCTGCCCACCATGGTCGACCTCGCGGCCCGGTCCAACGGCGCGGTCAGCCGGATGGCCGCGGTGGTCGACGTGCGCAGCCGCGCGTTCAGCACCGACCTGAAGTCGGCCGTCAGCGATCTCGGCGCGCGCGGCGCGACCGCCCGGGTGGTCTACCTCGAGGCCGCCGAGGACACGCTGGTGCGCAGGTTCGACAGCGAACGGCGGCCGCATCCGCTGCAGGGCACCGGCCGGGTCACCGACGGCATCGCGGCCGAGCGCGAACTGCTGCGCGGGGCGCGCGGCGACGCCGACCTGGTGGTGGACACCACCCGGCTCAACGTGCACCAGTTGCGGGCCAGGATGCGCGACTTCTTCGGCGGCGGCACAGCGGCCGGGCTGAGGCTGAGCATCGTCTCGTTCGGCTACAAGTACGGCCTGCCGGTGGACGCCGACCTGGTGGCGGACTGCCGGTTCCTGCCCAACCCGCACTGGATCCCCGAACTCGCCCCGATGACGGGGCAGGATGAGCCGGTACGCCAGTACGTCCTGTCCCAGCCCGGCGCCCGGGAGTTCCTGCGCCACTACGCGGAGCTGCTCCAGGTGGTACTGCCCGGCTACGAGCGCGAGGGCAAGCGCTTCGTCACCCTGGCCGTGGGCTGCACCGGCGGCAAGCACCGCAGCGTTGCCATCGCCGACGAGCTGGCGGCGCGCGTCGCGGCCGCACCCGGTGGTTCCGCGGGCGCTGGGGGTTCTGGGGACTCGGGGGGCCTCGGGGGTTCTGGGGGTTCTGAGGGTGGCGCCGAGGTGCAGGTGGTGCACCGGGACCTGGGGCGGGAGTGAGCAGTTGGGGACGGGCCTGAGGGCGGTCGCGCTCGGCGGCGGGCACGGGCTGGCGGCCTCGCTATCGGCGTTGCGCAGGGTAACGGACGAGCTCGTCGCGATCGTGACGGTCGCGGACGACGGCGGGTCGAGCGGCCGGCTGCGCCGCGACTACGGCGTGCTGCCCCCCGGGGACCTGCGGATGGCGCTGGCCGCGCTGTGCGGGGACGACGAGTGGGGCACCACCTGGAGCAAGGTCGTGCAGCACCGGTTCGGCGGCGACCGCGAGCTGGCCGGCCACGCCGTCGGCAACCTGCTGATCGTGGCGCTGTGGGATCTGCTCGGCGACACCGTGGCGGGCCTGGACTGGGTGGGCAGGCTGCTCGGCACCGGCGGCCGGGTGCTCCCGATGGCCGCGGTGCCGCTGGACATCGTGGCCGAGGTAGTCGGGGCCGACCCGGCCAGGCCGGACGAGGTCAGCACGGTCCGGGGGCAGGCCGAGTGCGCCACCACCCCGGGCCAGGTGCGGTCGATCACGCTGCTGCCGCCCGACCCGCCCGCGGTGCCCGAGGCCGTGCGCGCGGTACTCGACGCGGACTGGGTGGTGTTCGGTCCCGGTTCGTGGTTCACCAGCGTGCTGCCGCACCTGCTGGTGCCCGAGCTGTCCTCCGCGCTGCACGTCACCACGGCCAGGCGGCTGCTCGTCCTCAACCTGGCGCCGCAGCCGGGGGAGACGGACGGATTCTCGCCGCACAAGCACCTGGAGGTCCTCGCCGGGCACGCGCCTGCGCTTACTGTGGATGTAGTCCTCGCCGACACCAGGGCTTCGGGCACCGGTAACCTGGCCGACCTGGAGAAGGCGGCTGCGGTGCTCGGCGCCCGGCTGGTGGTGGCCGATGTGGCCGCGGCCGACGGCACGCCCAGGCACGACCCGCGGCTGCTGGCGGGGATGTACGCCCAGATATTCGCGAGTTACCGCGCGGTCCCGGGCCGTCCCGGGCCGGGACCCGGATGGGGGGAGTGACGCCGCATGGCCATGACCGGCGTGGTGAAGGACGAGCTCAGCCGAGTCCAGGTCATCAAGCCCTGCTGCCGTAAGGCAGAGGTCTCCACGCTGCTCAGGTTCGCCGGCGGCCTGCACCTGTCCGAGGGCCGGGTGGTGATCGAGGCTGAGCTCGACACCGGCGCGGCCGCCCGCCGGCTGCGCGCGAGCATCACCGAGGTGTTCGGCCACCCGGCCGAGTTCCTGGTGCTCTCCCCGGGCGGCCTGCGCAAGGGCAACCGCTACCTGGTGCGGGTGAGCAAGGGGCAGGCGGGCGAGAGCCTGGCCCGCCAGGCCGGGCTGATCGACAGCTACGGCCGCCCGGTGCGGGGCCTGCCCAGGCAGGTGGTGTCCGGGTCGGCGTGCGACTGCGAGGCCGCCTGGCGCGGCGCCTTCCTGGCCCACGGGTCGCTGACCGAGCCGGGGCGCTCGATGGCCCTGGAGATCACCTGTCCCGGCTCGGAAGCGGCGCTGGCCCTGGTCGGCGCCGCGCGGCGGCTGAAGGTGCACGCCAAGGCGCGCGACGTGCGGGGCGTGGACCGGGTCGTGATCAGGGACGGCGAGGCGATCAGCGCCATGCTGACCAGGCTCGGCGCGCACCAGGCCGTGCTGGCCTGGGAGGAGCGCCGGATGCGCCGGGAGGTCCGGGCCACCGCCAACCGGCTGGCCAACTTCGACGACGCCAACCTGCGCCGCAGCGCCCGCGCCGCGGTGGCGGCCGGCGCGCGGGTGGAGCGGGCCCTGGAGATCCTCGGCCCGGACGCGCCGGAGCACCTGACCATGGCGGGCAAGCTGCGGATGGCGCACCGGCAGGCCAGCCTGGAAGAACTCGGCCAGCTTGCCAACCCGCCGCTGACCAAGGACGCCATCGCCGGCCGCATCCGCCGCCTGCTGGCCATGGCCGACCGCCGGGCCAGCGAGCAGGGCATCCCCACCACCGAGGCCTTCCTCACCGTGGACATGCTCCCCTAGCCCGCCGCAGGTGCGCGACCCGGCTCTCCTGCCGGGGTTACCGCTGGCCTTCCCGGGCCAGCGCCAGGTACGCGCGCTCGGCCGCGTTACCGGTCCGGGCGATCGCCAGATCGTAGGCGGCGTCCGCCTCGGCGGCCCGGCCCAGGCGCCGGAGCAGGTCGGCCCGGATGGCGTGGAACAGGTAGTAGCCGCCCAGGCTTCCCGGCGCCAGGCCGTCGATGAGGGCGAGCGCCGCGGCCGGGCCGTCGACCTCGGCCACCGCGACGGCGCGGTTGAGCGCCACCACCGGGCTCGGCGCGACCGCGAGCAGCTGGTCGTACAGCTGCACGATCTGACGCCAGTCGGTGGCCGCCGCCGCGGGCGCGTCGCTGTGCACGGCGTTGATGGCCGCCTGGATCTGGTAGGGGCCCGGCGGCCCGCGGCGCAGGCACTGGCGCACGAGGGCTTGGCCCTCCTCGGTCAGCGCGCGGTCCCAGCGGGTCCGGTCCTGGTCGGCGAGCAGCACGAGCGCGCCGTCCGCGGACGTGCGGGCCGCCCGCCGTGACTCGGTGAGCAGCATCAGCGCGAGCAGGCCGAGCGCCTCCGGCTCGCCCGGCATGAGCCGGGCCAGCAGCCGCCCGAGCCTGATCGCCTCGGCGCACAGGTCGGCGCGGGCCAGTGCCTCGCCCGAGCTTGCCGTGTAGCCCTCGTTGAAGATGAGGTAGACGACGGCGAGCACGGCCGCGGTCCGGCCGGGCAGGTCGGCCTCCGCCGGGATGCGGTACGGGATCCCCGCGTCCCGGATCTTGGCCTTGGCCCGGACCAGCCGCTGGGCCATCGTCGGTTCTGGCACCAGGAACGCGTGCGCGATCTCGGCCGTGCTGAGCCCGCCGAGCAGCCGCAGCGTGAGCGCCACCTGGGCCGCCCGGCTGAGCGCCGGGTGACAGCAGGTGAACATGAGCCGCAGCCGGTCATCGCGCACCGGGCCCGCCTCCTGTACCGGCTCGTCGCGGGCGTGCAGCAGCGCGGCCTGGGCGTGCTTGCCGTCGCGGGCCGCCTCGCGGCGCAGCCGGTCGATGGCCCGGTGGCGCGCGGTGGTGATGATCCAGCCGGCCGGGCTCGGCGGCAGCCCGGCCGACGGCCACCGCCTGGCCGCCTCGGTGAACGCGTCCTGGACCGCGTCCTCGGCGATGTCGATGTCGCCGAAGACGCGGGTCAGGACGGCCGCCGCGCGGCCGTACTCCTCGCGAAAGACCCGCTCGATGTCGGCCAGCGCGGGTACCGGCAAGGTCAGTTCCCGCCCAGGTCCGCCATCGGCCGCACCTCGACCGGCAGCCGGCACGCCACCGCGGCCTTGCGGGCCCAGCCCAGCGCGGCGTCGAGATCGGCCGCGCGGATGATCCAGAACCCGCCGATGTGCTCCTTGCCCTCGGCGAACGGCCCGTCGGTGACGAGCACGTCGCCGTCGGCCGCCCGGAGCACCGTCGCCGTGTCCGGCGGGTGCAGGCCGCCGGTGAACACCCAGGCGCCCGCGGCGCGCAATTCGGCGTCCACCGCGTCGACGTCGCGCATGATGGGCTCGAGGACCTCCGGCGGGGGCGGATCCCCGTCCGGCTGGTAGATGCTGAGCAGGTACTGCTTCATCCCGGTCACCTTCCTGACGCTACGCCGGCCCCGCGGCCGGCCTCTCATTCCCTATACGAATCCGGGTCACCCGGATCGACAGGCGAGACCGGGTGATCCGGCGACCGGTTTCCGCGGATCTTCTTGAGGTAAGGTCTAGACCTCAGGAGCCTGTGCTGCCTGCCCGGTGGCAGGGGCCCTGACTGGCTCCGGACGCGCGGGTCTGGCGCGGCCTCCGGGTCATCCCCGGGGGCGGCGTCCGATAGTCTCGGAGCCGCTGGCGATCACGGGGATCGACGAGGAGATTTAGTACTGTGACAATTCGCGTGGGAATCAATGGTTTCGGCCGTATCGGCCGTAACTTCTGGCGGGCCGCCAACGCCGCGGACGGCGACCGCGGCATCGAGATCGTGGCGGCCAACGACCTCGGTGACATCGCCACGATGGCGCACCTGCTCAAGTACGACACGGTGCTCGGCACCCTGGCGGACGACGTGTCGGTGTCCGGCGACACCATCCGGGTCGGCGACAAGTCGATCAAGATCCTGGCCGAGCGCGAGCCGGCCAAGCTGCCCTGGCGCGATCTCGGCGTGGACATCGTGATCGAGTCGACGGGCCGGTTCACCACCGGGCCGGCCGCGAAGGCGCACCTCGAGGCGGGCGCGAAGAAGGTCATCATCTCGGCGCCGGCCAAGGAAGAGGACATCACGATCGTGATGGGGGTCAACGACGACGCGTATGACCCCGCCGTGCACCACATCCTGTCCAACGCCTCCTGCACCACGAACTGCGTCGCGCCGATGGCCAAGGTGCTGCTGGACAACTTCGGGATCGTCAAGGGCCTGATGACCACGATCCACGCCTACACCAACGACCAGGTGATCCTGGACTTCCCGCACAAGGACCTGCGCCGGGCCCGCGCGGCCGCCCAGAACATCATCCCGACCACCACCGGGGCGGCCAAGGCGACCGCGCTGGTGCTGCCCGAGCTCAAGGGCAAGCTGGACGGGCTGGCCATGCGGGTGCCCGTCCCCGACGGCTCGGTGACCGACCTGGTGGTCGAGCTGAACCGCGAGGTGACCAAGGACGAGGTGAACGCCGCGTACCGGGCCGCCGCCGAGGGACCGCTCAAGGGCTACCTGTACTACACCGAGGACGCCATCGTGTCCTCCGACATCGTGGGCTCGCCCGCGTCGTGCACCTTCGACTCCTCGCTCACGATGGCGTTCGGCAACCAGGTCAAGGTCATCGGCTGGTACGACAACGAGTGGGGCTACTCCAGCCGGCTCGTCGACCTGACCGCGCTCGTCGCCGCCCGGCTGCGGTAATGCGCTCCGTCGACGACCTGGACGTTCTCGGCCGCCGCGTGCTGCTGCGGTCGGACCTGAACGTCCCGCTTGACCTGACCGGCACCGGGGAGATCACCGACGACGGCCGCATCCGGGCCAGCCTGCCGGTGATCAGCAAGCTGTCCGACCGGGGCGCGCGGGTGATCGTCCTCGCGCACCTCGGCCGCCCCAAGGGGGCCGCGTTCGAGGAGCGGGCCGCGGGCGGCCCCTCGCTGCGGCCGGTGGCGGCGCGGCTGGGCGAACTGCTCGGCCGGCCCGTCTCGTTCGCCACCGACGTGGCCGGGCCTTCGGCGGAGGAGACCGCGTTCAGCCTCGGGGACGAGGACGTCGCGGTGCTGGAGAACGTCCGCTTCGAGCCCGCCGAGACCAGCAAGGACGACGCCGAGCGGGGCGCGCTCGCGCAGCGGCTGGCCCGCTTCGGCGAGCTGTACGTGGACGACGCGTTCGGCGCCGTGCACCGCAAGCATGCCTCGGTCTACGACCTGCCCGGGCTGCTCCCGCACGCCGCGGGTGACCTGGTGCTGGACGAGGTGGCGGTCCTGCGCCAGCTGACCACCGACCCGGCGCGCCCCTTCGTGGTGGTGCTCGGCGGCAAGAAGCCGTCGGACAAGCTGGCCGTGATCGGCAACCTGCTGAACCTGGCCGACCGCATCCTCATCGGCGGCGGCATGGGGTACACGTTCCTGGCCGCCCGCGGTTACGAGGTCGGTCACTCGGTGCTTGAGGCGGAGCAGATCCCCGCCGTCCAGGCGGTCATGGAAGAGGCCGAACGGCGCGGCGTGGAGCTCGTGCTCCCGGTCGACCTGGTCGCCGCGACGCACTTCGCGCCCGACGCCGAGCACTCTGTCGTGCCGGTGACCGACTTCCCGGCCGACCGGGAGGGCGTGGACGCGGGCCCGCGGACCCGGGCCCTGTTCGCGGAGAAGCTGGCCGACGCCAGGACGGTGTTCTGGAACGGCCCGGTCGGGGTGTTCGAGTTCCCGGCGTTCGCCGCCGGCACCCGCGCGGTCGCCGAGGCGGTGGCCGCGGTGGACGGGCTGACCGTGGTGGGCGGCGGCGACTCGGCCGCTGCGGTCCGCGCGCTCGGCATACCTGAGAAGTCCTACAGCCACATCTCCACCGGCGGCGGCGCGAGCCTTGAGTACCTCGAGGGCAAGACGCTGCCCGGGCTGACGGCTCTGGAGGCTGATTCGTGACGGCCCGCGCCCGTGGTTCCGGGTCTTCCAGGGTTTCTGGGTCCAGGCTGCCGCTGATGGCGGGCAACTGGAAGATGCACGAGAACCACCTCGAGGCCATCGCGCTGGTGCAGAAGCTCGCGTTCACCTTGACCGCGAAGGACTTCGACGCGGTCGAGGTGGCCGTGCTGCCGCCGTTCACCGCCCTGCGCAGCGTGCAGACCCTGATCGACGGGGACAAGCTGCGGATCTCCTACGGCGCGCAGGATCTTTCCCAGTACGACTCCGGTGCCTACACCGGCGACGTCTCCGGTCCGATGCTGGCCAAGCTGGGCTGCGACTACGTGCTCGCCGGGCACTCAGAACGGCGGCAGTACCACGCGGAGACCGACGAGCTGGTCAACGCCAAGGTCCAGGCCGCGCTGCGGTCCGAGCTGACGCCCATCTTGTGCGTGGGGGAGTCGCTCGACTGCCGCAAGGCCGGGGATCAGGTCGGCTTCATCGTGGGACAGGTCGACGGGGCGCTGAAGGGCGTCCCGGCCGAGGCGGTGGCCGAGATGGTGATCGCCTACGAGCCGATCTGGGCCATCGGCACCGGCGAGGTGGCCACCCCGCAGGACGCGCAGGAGGCGGCCGCGGCGATCAGGACCCGGATTTCGGAGTTTCACGGCACCGAAACCGGCTTCGGCGTGCGTATCCTGTATGGCGGATCCGTCAAGCCCGGTAACGTCGCCCCGATCATGGCGCAGCCGGACGTCGACGGCGCCCTGGTCGGCGGAGCCAGCCTCGACGCCGGACAGTTCGCTCAGGTCTGCCGGTATCGTGAACTGGCAGCGTAGTCTGGAACCGGCAGTGCTCGTACCGGCGGCGCACCTGCCGGCGCCCACGTCAACAGCAGGAGATGGATAACAGCTATGGTCGTCGGGCTTTCCATTATCCTGATCATCACCAGCATCGTGATGATCCTGCTCGTCCTGCTGCACAAGGGTAAGGGGGGCGGGCTCTCCGACCTGTTCGGCGGCGGGGTATCGTCCACCCTCGGCTCGTCCTCGGTCGTCGAGCGGAACCTGGACCGGCTCACCGTTTTCTTCGGGATCCTGTGGTTCGTCTGCATTATTGCCCTCGGCTTGCTGATTAATCACTAGCCTGTAGTCCTATCCCGCACCGGAAGTATCCCGCATCGCAGTTCTGGCTTCATGGCTCTATGGCTTCAAGGGGTGATCTGTGAGTAGTGGCAACGCCATCCGTGGCAGCAGGGTAGGCGCGGGTCCGATGGGAGAAGCCGAGCGCGGCGAGGCTGCGCCCCGCGTCTGGGTCTCGTTCTGGTGCGCGAACAAGCACGAGACGCGTCCGAGTTTCGCGACCGACGCCGCGATCCCCGACACCTGGGAGTGTCCTCGCTGCGGCAACCCCGCGGGCCAGGATGAGCTGGCCCCGCCGACCCCACCCCGCGTCGAGCCTTACAAGACTCACCTGGCCTACGTGAAGGAGCGCCGCAGCGACTCCGACGGCGAGGCCATCCTGGCCGAGGCCCTGGCCCGCCTCCGCGGCGCCTCCGCCTGACCCCCGCGCCCTTCCAGCAACAGGCGCGGCCCGGGAATTCTCCCGGGCCGCGCCTTCGTGCGAGAGGCTACAGGCCTTCGTTGATGAGGCGGCCGGCCTGCTCGTACTTGGCGGGCTTGTACTTCTTGAAGTAGAACGCGATCCCGACGCCGGCCAGCACGACCACCGCGTCGATCGGGCCCAGCCAGTTCGCGTAGCTGTAGCCGGCGCCGAGGAAGTCGATGTTCGTGAACAGCAGGTACACCACGTAGGCCTGCGAGATGAAGGCGAGCAGGGGAGCCAGCCGGGTCCGCCACCAGTGCACCTCGTCCCGGTGGAAGCGCTCGTAGTAGACCAGGATGGCGAGCGAGACCACCGCCTGCACCGACAGGATGATGATCACGCCCATCACCGCCATCAGGCCGTAGAGCTGCAGGTAGGCCTGGGAGTTGGGGTCGTTGGTGCCGGTGAAGATGGCGAACAGCCCGATGATGATGGCGGCCACGACCGACTGGGTGAGCGACGCGATATACGGGCTCTTCCACTTCGGATGGGTCTTGCCGAGAGCCCGCGGCGCCAGGCCCTCGCGGCCGACGGAGTACAGGTAGCGCGCGGTGGTGTTGTGGAAGGCCATGCCGCAGGCGA
>Ga0335073_10014920_pt1 | contig 10877 bp, 9 predicted proteins | sample Lox_Sample_22_FD_207093 | JGI IMG/M metagenome (GOLD analysis project Ga0335073, IMG submission 207093) | Soil microbial communities from Loxahatchee National Wildlife Refuge, Florida, United States - Lox_Sample_2.2 | ecosystem: Environmental > Terrestrial > Soil > Wetlands | place: USA: Florida... | reverse complement strand
GACCTCCGGGGCGTAAAGGGAATTCTTCAAGGGGACTATCTTGTCGGAATGCCGGCGGCGATCGGTGCCTCCACCGGTCACCACCATCCGTACACCACCGCGAGCGGAAGTGAGGCGTAACGCTCAGCGTAAGCGGGAAGTGCTTGGCATCGAAGCGATCCTCAAGTCAGCCTTTTGAGCACGACCCCACGGTCCTCGGGGTTGCTGCTTCGAGAGACGCGAGGGGAGGGTTCAGTCACTCTCGCAGGCGTCCCGTTCCTATGACCTCTGGTAGGTAGGACCGGAGTTGGGTACGGATCCGGGTCTGGGCCGGAAGGGGTTTCGGACTGGCCGAGCTCGCCGACCATCCTGAAATTCAGGCTAGTCACTCCTCACTCGGTCTCTTAGGATCAAATCCACGAGTTGCTGCAGCCGAGTCTCCGCTCGCTTCATGCCCAGAATCTCTAGCACGCGCCACGATGGAAACACGACTGCGACGCCCGCGTTCTCACGCGACCGTGGCTTGGCTGGGTCGCTACTAACCTCAACGACATGGCCTGGTTTCTCCAAGGCGAACCCGTGCATGACGCCCACAAGGAACGGTTGGGTTCCTCCCAGATCCAAGCTTCCCCTGACTCGCCTCGGGGTTGGCGAAAGAAACACGGGGCTGCCGCTCGCCCCCGGGACCGAGAATCCATCGAGAAGGATTACGCGTTGCTCGGAGTCTCGGGAGCCGGACGAAAAGCTAGAGCGAACTGGTATCGGCTCCTCCGCGATTAGAGCAATCATTCCGTCGCGCATGACCGGACAGTTGCGAGTCTTGCCTGTGAAGTAGCTGAGCAAGGTAGGGTAAATCACCCGGTCTGTGGCCTTGATATCCAGTTGTTTGAACTGAGACTCACTCGCGACCAACGAAAGCGGCAGCGGCTCATACTCAGTCTGCTCGCGATGGGGCGTTCGGACGATCGTGATGTCCACCCCGGGGTCAGAATGTTCCCAATAGTCGCCACTCGACCTCGCAGTCTCTAGATCGTAAACCGTGCTGAGTGGCGGTGCACCACCTTTGGAGGAATATCGAAGGACAACCTTCGGCAAAGGGTGACCCGTTGTCCTGTCAATGAGGTTGTGACGGGCGGTCACCAGGAGCGGGATGAACACTTCGGGTGAGCCCGGAACCGGATAGGCTAGCATGAAGGCAGTCCCAAGTGGAGATGGCTCGCGATCCGGCGGCAAGTCGTGGTACAGGAAGACAACCGTCTTCGAAAGCACCTGGGCGATGTCAGGTCGGTCGTTGCTCTGCATCAGTTTTCGAGTTCCGATCCAGAGTGATGAGTCAATCGGCTGAGGCCGACCCGGTCCGGCACTCGGCTAAGCGAGACGCGGAGCCCATTCATCCCGGTCCGGCACCCCTGGCAGGGGACGGAATGGCACATCTACGATCCGCCGGACACTCTCCAAAGGTGTTCATAGTAATCGAACCCGTAGAGCGTGGTCAGTCCTCGAATCACAAACAAGCCAAATGCCCCCCAGAGGAGAAATCCCGTTCCCGAGCCCAGTATCAGCGAGGACCCGGGGCCAGTGTAAGACGACTCGATCGCCCACACATAGCTCGCCAGGTAAGTGAAGAAGGCGGCTGGTGCCCAATCAAGCCCCACCAGCGCCCCATAGATCGTCCAGTAGAGCCCGAGCCGAAACCCGTTCCATGAGAACAACCTTTCGACAACCGATTGACCTGGGGGGAATGCAGGTCGCACAGTTCCGTATCGACTATGAAACGCCCACTGAACCTTGGACTTCGCGCAAAGATAGGATGACTGGACCAGAACGCCCACCGCCAGGTACGGCCAAAGCGGCTCTGAGTACGGAAAGAAGGCCGGGTCGGGCGTCCCGAACAACGTGTCCATGAGGACTTGAGCTGAGGCTACCCCACCGCCGACGAGCAGAATCGCGAAGGAGGCAATGATTGTGAAGATAAGCAGCGCCGGCAGACTAACGTTCCGCACCAGGTACCCAAGCCGGTAAGTCGGGGAGAAAATCGACGGTATCCATCGTGGGTCCTCCTTGGCTGCGGAAAGCTCGGCCGGCGTCAGAGTAGGCATTACGGGGGACGGACCAAGATCCAGCGTCTGGGGCCGACCACGCCAGACGATGGCCTCTATGTCAGACCGCGTTGACTGTTCTTCCTTCGAAGGTCCCATGATGCGAACCCAATCTGCGAGCGGACCACTTGAACGGAGTCGATCACCGCACCACTTCTGGAGGTTTGAGGGAGCCCCTCCGACCGGTTTCTCGGGGGTATCATCCTCGAAACGGCGACCCCTAATGAGACCCGAACTCGCCTCAGCCTGGCTGACTGACTCATGGCCAGCGGATGTTCTGCGACCGCCTTCGAAGCGGAGCGAATCTGCTCAACGTATGAGACTGCGACTGCCCAGGGGGGTTACACGCACTCATTCTGGAGCGGGCGGCCTTCCATTGGGGCTCGAATGTGAACGAGCCGGCGGTTCCTGACGGGTCCCGGATCCAGAACGGTCAACCCGCGTGCTTGAGGTAGGGGTGGCTCCAAGTGGCTCCTAGGAGCCACCATTTGTCGTCACAAGTGGCGTCGGTGCCGCCCCGTAGCGCTTCAGCTTAGCTCATCTGGCGGGACCTCTGAAAGCTGCCTAGTCCTTTCACGGAGACTGCCGAGGATCCCTGAGATGAACTCAAGCGTTGGGGGGAGTCGTTGACCGGGACCCCTTTCTTTGACCGCGCCGGCTTGATGTTGGGCGACGATTAACGTAATCGGAAGAGGGTGGCCGGCGCGGCTGGTCCGCGTCTACTCCTTTAGCCCGCCGTCTACGAACTTCTCCCCGGTGTTCGTCACGAACCACGCGGTCGTGCCACCCTTCTTCTCCTTCGAGGGCGCCATGAACCCGCGCTTGCCGTTCTTGTAGAACAGGTCCGCGGGGTTTTCGGGCAGCGCCTCCTTGGCTTCGCCAAACGCTTGGACGAGGTCGGCGGCGTTGACGGGCGTCGTGCCGTTGAGTTCGAGCCATCGACAAGCGACCACTGCCTTCTCAGCCGCCGTCTTCGGGTTCTTGCCCCGCATGTATTCGCGAAGCGTCTCGGGCTTGGCGGTCGGGCCGGAAGGTGCGTTCGCGGGTCGTGTTTGGAGGAGCCGCTCAGCGTCGTCCATCCGCCGCTCCAACGCGGCGAGGCGGCCCTCGATGGTGGGGTCCGACATGGTCTACTCCTTGAACCCCGACTCGACGCGCTTGATGCCGGCGTTTGTCAGGGACCAGCGATTCCGCGCCGTCTTGCCCCTCCCGCGGTCGCCGATCTCCATGAAGAACCCGCGCTTGACGTTCTGGTAGGGCGGGTCGCGGCGGTTGGCGGGCAGGGCCTCCTTCGCCTGTCCAAGAAACGCGTAGAGGCGGTCCATGTCGAACGACTCCTCGCCCACGACCGTCTCGATGTAGTAACCTGCCGTCAGCACCCTGTCGTTCATGCTCGGCGGGTTCTTCGTGAGCAGGAACTCCCGCGGGGCGACGACCTTGCCAGGGGCCCGCCCGCCCGGGGCTTGCGGGGGGCGGGATGCCACTTCGAGTGCCGCGAGCCGGCGCTCTACGTCGGCCTTCCACGCCTCCAACGCGGGATCGCTCATGCGGCCCCGCCTCCGTTCCCCTGAAGGGCCGCCTTCACGATCGCCGCGATGTAACCCTCGCCGGGGCGAGTGACCTTCCAGTCCTTCCCGTCAAGGACGAATACCGAGACGCCATTGTGGACCGTCTCCTTCATCGTCGCGGAGTAGTTCGCCGAGTCGTAGACCGCGTTTTCCTCGCACTGCTTGACGTGCTCCGAGCGGGACACGCGGAACTCGCCCGTCTTCGCCGCCTGAGCGACGGCGAGGAACACGGCGAGCCGCCGGGTCCCCTCCGACTTCGACCCACCGAGGTTGCGTGTGACGACGTGGCCGGTTTCGAGGTCCACGACACGGGCAAAGTCGTCGAGCGTCAACTGGTAGGTCTTCATGAAGTCCGCAAGGCGCGGCTTCGCGCCGCTCGCCGTCGGGGGCGGGGCACCGGAGCCCGCGGCAGTGGCCGGCGCCGCGCCACCACCTCGCGCGGCTCCGATGATGCGCTCGGCCTCGACCCGCAAGAGTACATGGTAGGTCGCCTCGCGGTTCTCGGGTTTGGCTCGCTCCGAGGTCTTCTCGATATCGGAGATTCGCTCGGCGATGTGGCTCAGCCAGTCGTCTTCGCCCCTTAGATTGTGCTCGGACATTGTCAATGGACGCATATGCTACGACTATAAGAACCGGCGCCTTACCCCTACGCATAGCGATGAGTCGCTACAAGTATGGCTCATCCTCTACACCTGCTCCCCCCGATACCGCGCAGTTCCACACCCGACTCTGAGGCGAGCGTCGAGGTGCTAGCACCCAATCCCTCCACGCAGAAGGCTCTTGGGAACAGGTCATCGCGCCACGTCTAGCCTATGCGTGTCCATCCACTAAACCACATAGTCGGCGTGAGACTGTCGATAGACTAGCAATGTCGTAACCATAGTCATCGCGTCCTATGCCCGCGGCCAACGTCAGGCCGACCTCAGCCGAACACCTCATTTCTTCGGCCTCGGCGTGCCTCGCCCCTCGCTACACCGCGGCCGCCCCGCGGCTTTGGCGGGCGGCATGGAGACGCCATGAGGTGCCATCTTGGGTCAGCCGGGACGCGGCGGCGGCGGACAGGACCAAGCGCGTGGTGGTGGAGAGCCAAGCTCAGGGAGCGGGCGCCGGGGCTCGAGGGGCGCCCCTCGCGGCTGGATGGGTCGGCCAGTCGATCGCGCCTGCGATCCGCTCGTGCCGACGCGGCTGCCGCTCCCTCCACGTCGGGGAAGGCGGCGCTTCCTCTCGGTCGGGACGGCTTCCCGCGAGTCGGGTAGGGGTGGGGGTCGTTCCGACCGCTCCGTAGGCAGCAGATCGGGCGAGCCGTCCGGGCGTCACGTCGCGGGAGGCGCGGGGGCACTCCGACGGGGGAAGGCGGGCTACCCCCGCCGCGGGAGTTTCTCCCGCGCTCGGCGCTACCGAGGGAGTAGGTGGGAACACTTTTCGCCTCCCCAAGAACAACGCATCAACCCGGTCGCAGCTCCGAACGGGGGAGACATCCCAAGAGCCTCATCGTAGCTTTTCCTCTGCCCGTAGCAGCATAACCAGTGCTTCGAGGTAGGCGAACAGCTCTTCCCGACTCGTGCGGCGAGGCAGCCTCTTTACGAACTGCAGTGCGGTCCCCGCCGGTAGCAGCCGGGCCATTCGGTCCAGTTCGGCACCTCGGTTAGTGAGGGCGGCCCCGTGCGCGGCGGAACGCCCGGCCCGACTGCTGTTGAAACCGGGGGGCTCCTCGGCTCCCGGCCCCGACCCAGCCGTCGCGGCGCCATCCTCCATCTTCACATTTCCTAAGGCCCGGACCTCGGATAATCGGAGCGCTCACGGTAGGGACGACCGTTACTCACGTGACGATAGCCGGCATGGTCCACCACGAGGCGATTCTGCGCGGGCATCCTTAGTCGGTCCGACGCATCCCACCGCCGGATTCATCGCGGGAGTCCCCTCGGGCCCGGCGTTGGGGGCCGCGCGCCCCGAGATCCACCCGTTCGGAGATGCCGCGCGGACGCAGCGACTTCGGGCTCCGTCCGCGCCCCCACGAGCCGGGCCGTTCCTCGGCCTTCGGGCTCTCACTCAGAGGCCCGCACGGCTTCGGCGGGCGGTAGGCGGGCCGCCCGGAGCGACGGCGCGGCGATGGCGACCAGCACGAGCAGGTAGGCGATCACGCCGACCTCGACCACCGTGGCCCACGGCGCCACGAAGTGCTGGACGCCTTGGGACGCGGCGCTCGGGCTGATCGAGAGATTGTAGATGGTCAATAGGCCGAGGCCGACCCCGATGGCGATGCCGAGGAGCGTCACGTACGAGTACTCGAGGAACAGAGCTCGCAGCACCATCCCGCGCGTGAAGCCGGTCGCGCGGAGCATCCCGATCTCCCGCCGCCGCTCGACGACGGCCCGCAGCGCGAAGATCCCCATCGCGGCGATCCCGACGCCGAGCCCCAGCCCGACGAAGATCTCGAGGAGGCCGATGAACCCCTCGGTGGTGGAGATCGAGGTCGCCAGGATGTCGCGCAGATTGTAGAGTACGAGGCCCGCCGGGAAGAACGCCCGCTTGGCGTCCTGCGCGGCGGTCGCGGCCGAGGCGCCCGGAGCGACCGTCAGCAAATAGCCGGTGTCGTTGGCGTAGCCGAGCGAGGTGGCGGTCGTGGGATTCACCCAGACGCCGCCGACGAGCGTCTGGGCGAGGATCCCCACGACCGTGAGCACGGCGGGGTGGGGGTGGGACGCCGTCGCGACCGCGATCGTCTGCCCGACCGAGAGTTTCGGGTGGTTGCTGCCGCCGACCGAGAACGAGTTCGCGAGGTTCGCGTAGCTCTCGTCGACGATGGCGACCGAGGCGTTGGTCGCCAGCTCCTGGAACGCGGTCGCCGCGCTGACGCCCCCGAGCGTCGCCTCGAAGGAGTAGCCGTTCGTGTCGTAGAAGTTCGCCGACGGGGCGGCGGTCGGGGACGCCGCGTAGAGGGTGTCGACGTACGGGTTCTGGGCGTAGCCGCTGACGTTCACGGCGACCGTGCCGAGCACTAGCGGCACCGCGTTCACGAACAGGGGGGCGAGCGTCGAGTTCGCTTCGATCTCGCTCCAGAGGTCCGGCATCGGGACCTGGGAGTAGCCGAAGAACGTGTAGCCGCCGGACTGCGCCGCGACGGAGGCGTCGAGGCTCCCCTGCAGGGTCGAGCCGGCGCCGGCGGTCGCGATCATCGTGAAGACGACCAGCGAGAAGATCGTGAGGCTCACGGCGGTGCGTCCGGGCTGGCGCGCGGGATAGGACGTCCCGACGCGCACCACGGGGCTCCGCGCCCCGTGCGGGCCCGCGAGCCAGCGCACCCCGCGCACGAGCAGGTCGCCGTTCACCAGGACGACGAGGAGCATCCCCCCGACCAGCAGGATCCCCGTCACGAACAGGTTGAACACCGAACTCGCGTGCGACGTGCCGAGGACGGCCGTGTGGAGCGGCTCGGCGCCGGCCCAGGCAACCAGCCCGACGCCCACGCCGGTGAAGGCGTAGCGGTTCGGGACGAACCGCGCGGCGACGAGGCCGACTCCGAAGATGACGACGGACGCGGCGACGACCGGATCGGCGATGTCCGTGGTGCCCCGGTAGGTCGCGACGAACCCCCCGACGCCGAGGACGACCATCGCGCCGCCCAGGACGGCGAGCAGCGTGTAGGCGTGGAGCGGCGTCCGGGGCTCGGGGATGTCACGGATCGCCCGAACGATGTTGAGGCGACTCGCCCGGCGGCACGCGACGACGACCGTCGCGAGCGTCAGGAGGAATCCGACCACGTAGGCGATCACCAGGTCGGAGCCGGTGACGGTGAACGACTGGACGATGGCGTCGGCGGGGATCCCTTCGGCGGTGAGGATCACGCCCGCGAGCTTCGCCAGCAGGAAGCCGACCGCCACCCCGAGCAGCGTGCCGGCGACCGCGCTCCCCGCCGCGTAGGCGACCCCTTCGAAGTAGTAGCTGTAGACGAGCTCGCGCCGCCGCATCCCGACGGCGCGCAGCATCCCCATCTCGCCCTTGCGCTCCTCGGCGAGCATGACGAAGATGCCGATGATCAGCATCGCCCCGGCGAGGATCGAGAAGAGGCCAAGGACGAGGAACAGCGTCTCGAGGTTGGTCGCGCTCGAGCGCGCCTGGTCGAGCGCGGTCTGGAGCGGGGTCGTGACGACGAGGTGGTTTGCGGAGAGGATCGGCGCCAGCGTCGCGTTGAGGTACGCGGCGACCGTGCCGGTCGCCGCCGCACCCTCCGCCTGCGAGCCCGTGTTCGTGACCGCGATGTAGTCGATCGCGTTGGTCGTGTTCGCGACCTGCTGCGCGGTCGCGAGATCGACGAAGACGTTCCCGGGGCTGAGTCCGGCGGTGATGAACGCCCCGCGCACGTTCGGCTGCACGATCGCGGCCAGCCGGAGCGCGACGTGCGTCGCCCCGTAGACGACCAGCGAGTCGCCCGTGCTCGCGTTCAACGCCGATGCCGTCTGCTCGTCGATGTACGCCTGACCGGCGCCCGGGCCGGGCAGCGTCGTTCCGTTCTGGGCGACGAACTGGCCGAGCGCGGCGCTCTGGTTGGCGTTCGCGCCGATCAAGTTCAGGTTCGTGTCGGGAATTCCGCTGGTCGTGTCGAGCACGGCCGAGGTCGCGATGACCATCGGCGTCAGGCCGGCGATCGACGGGTGGCCGCCGACGAGCGCGACGACGTTCGTGTACGTCGAGTACGGGAAGAAGCCGCTCCCGCCGGCCGCCGCCGGCGCGGAGATCGCCTCGTCCACGTACCCCGCCCCGAGGTACGTGTAGTGGTAGGCGAGCTGCTCGACGGTGCTCCCGACGACGAGGCTGCTCGAGACGATCGTCGTCGCGACCAGCAGTCCGGCGATCAGGAGGATCGTCCGCCCCCGTCCCCGGCGGACGTTGCGCATCGCGAGCCGGAATCCCAGCCGGTGGCGGAACGCCAGCACGACCGTGGCGACCGCCACGACCAGGAGGATCAGGAGCAGCAATCCCACGAGGCCGCCGACCGCCATCCGCGCTCCCGGGCTAGTCGACGAACCGGCCGTCCCGCATGTGGAGCGTCCGGTCGCAGGCCGCCGCCACGTCGGCATCGTGCGTCACGACCACCATCGTCTGGCCGAACTGCCGGTTGAGTTCCCGCAGGAGGCTGGTCACTTCCTTCGACCCTTCCGCGTCGAGGTTCCCGGTCGGCTCGTCCGCCCAGACGATCGCCGGGTGGGCGACGAGCGCGCGGGCCAGCGAGACGCGCTGCTGCTGGCCCCCCGACAGCTCGGACGGGCGGTGCGCGAGGCGGTCGCCGAGCCCCATCTCCGAGAGCATCTTTCGCGCTGCCGCCCGCGCCTCGTTCGCGGGTCGGCCGGCGATCAGGAGCGGGAGCTCCACATTCTCCTCGGCCGAGAAGATCGGTAGCAGGTTGTACGACTGAAAGACGAAGCCGGTGCGGCGCGCCCGGTACTCGCTCTTCAGCGCGTCCGGCATCGTGTGGATGTTCGTCCCTTCGACCGTGACGACGCCGCGCGAGATGTCGTCGAGGCCGCTGAAGCAGTTGAGGAATGTCGTCTTGCCGCAGCCGGACGGTCCCATCACCGCCAGCATCTCCCCCCGTCGGATCGCGACGTTGATGCCCTGGAGCGCGGGTACGGCGGTCTCGCCCTCCCCGTAGATCTTCCACACGTCGCGCCCTTCGACGACCGTCCCGTCCATCCGACCGTGCGCGCTCCGGTGGGCCGGAGCGCCGCTCCGCGCGCCCGACTCCCGGCCCCGTTTTAGGGACTTCCCTCGGTCGCCACCCACGCCGTGCCGCGCGAACGCAGGGCACGGCTGCCCGACACGGACCACCTCAAATCTTCGCATGCCTGTTCCCTGACGTCCTCCCCGGGGGGACCGGAGTTGGTGTCCAGTTGTCCGCATCGGACGAGCGGAGACGAGGCATCCTGCCGCGGGCCGACTTCCCCCGCCTGCTCGTGGCCCTCGCCGGCGCCGGGTACCGCGTGGTCGGTCCGACCGTGCGCGACGGGGCGATCGTCTACGGGGAGATCGCGGAGGAGAGCGACCTTCCGATCGGCTGGACCGACCGGCAGGAGGCGGGGAAGTACCGGCTCGAGCGGCGGTCGGACGCCGCGGTGTTCGGGTACAACGTCGGCCCCCACAGCTGGAAGAAGTACCTCTTCCCGGCCCACGAGCGGCTCTGGACCGCGACCCGCGACGGCGCATCGTTCGTGGTGGCCCCGGAGCCCGCCGACCCCCGGCCGTACGCGTTCCTCGGGGTGCGGGCCTGCGAGATCGCGGCGATCGACATCCAGGACCGCATCTTCGCCGCCGGTGGCGACCGCGCCTACGACGAACGGCGCGGGAAGATCCTGCGCGTCGCGGTCCAGTGCGGGCAGGCCGGGCGCACCTGCTTCTGCGCCTCGATGGGGACGGGGCCGGGCGTACAGCACGGCGCGGACCTCGTCGTGACGGAGATCCTCGCGCCGGGTCCGCACCGCTTCCTCGTGGAGGTCGCGACGCCGGCCGGGGCGGCGATCGCGGCGAAGCTACCGCTCCTTCCCGCCCCGCCGGACGACGTCACGACCGTCGCCGGCATCGTGCAACGCACCTCCGAGTCGATGGGTCGACGCCTCGATACCCACGACCTCCGCAACCTCCTGGTCGAGCAACCCGAGCACCCTCGATGGGAGATTGTCGCCCAGCGCTGCCTCGCCTGTACCAACTGCACGATGGCCTGCCCGACCTGCTTCTGCCAGACCACCGAGGAAGTCCCCGACCTGTCGGGCGACCGGGTCGAGCGGTGGCGGCGGTGGGACTCCTGCTTCAACGCCGGATTCTCGGAGGTCCACGGCGCGCCCGTTCGGGCGAGCGTGCGGGGCCGTTACCGCCAGTGGCTGACCCACAAGCTGGCCACCTGGCAGGATCAGTTCGACAGCTCCGGCTGCGTCGGCTGTGGTCGCTGCATCACCTGGTGCCCCGTCGGCATTGACATCACGGAGGAGGTCGCCGCGATCCGCGCCACACCGCATCCCCGGGCGGCCGGAGGGAAGCGCGGATGAGCGAAAGCCCCGGCCCGAAGCTCCTGCTCGCCGAACATCGCTTCTTCCGCGGGATGGACACGGCGTTCGTGGCGGGGCTGCAGCGCCACAGCTACCAGCGGACGTACGAGCCCGGAACACTGCTGGTGCGGGAAGGCGATGTCGCCGACGAGTTCCTGCTGATCTACGAGGGGAAGGTCGCGCTGGAGATCGTG
>Ga0335073_10014919_pt1 | contig 10877 bp, 6 predicted proteins | sample Lox_Sample_22_FD_207093 | JGI IMG/M metagenome (GOLD analysis project Ga0335073, IMG submission 207093) | Soil microbial communities from Loxahatchee National Wildlife Refuge, Florida, United States - Lox_Sample_2.2 | ecosystem: Environmental > Terrestrial > Soil > Wetlands | place: USA: Florida... | reverse complement strand
GGAAGCATCGCGCTGCCACCGCCGACCCGAGCGTCAGACGCTGACGCGCTCGCGCCCCTTCCGGCGCCGGGCCGCGAGGATCGCGCGTCCGGCCCGGGTGCGCATGCGCAGGCGAAAACCATGCGTCTTCGCCCGATGTCGGTTGTTTGGCTGAAAAGTACGCTTACTCACTGGAACTCCAGGTGCGGCAGGTATGTCATTACAACGGTCTCACGAATAGCACGGACACAGGCAGCAGCCCCTGGCCCCGTAGCGACCGACCGTTCGTGGGTTACCAACAACCGTCGGGCCAGAACCCATCCAAGCCACCGGCCCTACCTGCATCAGGCCGCGCTTTAGCTGCACCGGGGTAAGCCCGGACCTCTACAAGCTACGCGCAGGCCAGGTAGCGGTCAAACCGGTCTGGCCGGTACGATGCTCAGCCCAGCTGACCGTGCACCCTGCTAGCACGCTGACAGCAAGGCGAGGCCACCACGACCACCAGCATGAGGCAGTGCGGCGCCCGTTCACAGCGACGATCCGAGTTTCGCGAACGGAGCGCGAACCGCCGGCCTAGGCTGTGGATAGCGCAGCTCGCGCTGTGTGGCCCTGCCGCCGCCAGCGCCGTTCTAGGCCGGTTGAGCGGCCGGGAAGCTGCCGGAACCGGCGACACCGAAAACGTGCACATCCTGTGGAAAAACCTGTTGATCACATCTGGGGGGCTCGGGTGACCGGCCAATGAGCGATGACGACCTCTCGGAGGTGTGGGCCCGCTCACTGGCTGACCTGGCCGAGATGCACATCGAACCGCACCAGCGCGCCTGGCTGCAGCTGACCAGGCCGCTGGGCCTTGTCGAGAACACCGCCCTGATCGCGGCGCCTAACGAGTTCGTCAAGGAGCAGCTTGAGACCCGGCTGCGCGCTCTGATCACTAACGCGCTGTCCAGGGAGCTCGCCCGCAGCATTCAGCTCGCAGTCACCGTCGACCCGGGCGCAACTGCTGGTCTCGGCGCTCCGTCCGCGCCGCCGGGTGATCACGCCGCGGACATTGACGATCAGATCACCGGCCCGCTGCCGGTGATCCCAGGCGGCAGCGACACGCAGGCATACGCCGACGGCCGCGACATCAACTCTGCCGAGCGTCCTGACCGAAGTTCGTCCGCCGGTCCGGTCGCGGGCGCATTTGTCGACGGCAACAGCTACGGGAACGGCAGCTCTGGCCAGCCTGGGCTCGATCAGGCTGGAGTAAGACCGCAGGGCGGGCCAACCCCGTTCCCATCCCAGCTCGGCCCGCCGCCAGCCGGACTGCCTGCAGGCGGTCTCGTGCCTGGACAACCACCCCTACCGCTGCACCGCCAGGGCGGTCCCCAGCGCACCGGCGGACAGCCCCCCGCTCCGGGTCAGGCCAGGCTGAACCCGAAGTACACGTTCGAGACCTTCGTCATTGGATCGAGCAACAGGTTCGCGCACGCGGCCGCCGTCGCCGTGGCCGAGGCACCTGCTAAGGCCTACAACCCGCTGTTCGTCTACGGCGACTCAGGCCTCGGCAAGACGCATCTGCTGCACGCCATCGGCCATTATGCCCAGAGCTTGTACCAGGGCCTGAAGGTCAGGTACGTGAGCTCGGAAGAGTTCACCAACGACTTCATCAACATGATCCGCGACGGCAAGCAGGACGGGTTCCGCCGGCGTTACCGCGACGTCGACGTGCTGCTGGTGGACGACATCCAGTTCCTGGAGAACAAGGAAGGAACCCAGGAGGAGTTCTTCCACACCTTCAACACCCTGCATAACGCCAGCAAGCAGATCGTGATCTCGTCCGACCGGGCCCCGAAGCGCCTGGTCACGCTCGAGGACCGGCTCCGCAGCCGGTTCGAGTGGGGCTTGCAGACCGATGTCCAGCCGCCCGAACTGGAAACCCGGATCGCAATCCTGCGCAAGAAGGCCGTGCAAGACCGGCTCAATGCGCCGCCTGAGGCGCTCGAATACATCGCGTCGCGCATCACAACCAACATCCGCGAGCTTGAGGGGGCGCTGATCCGCGTAACAGCGTTCGCCAGCCTCAACCGGCAGTCGGTCGACCTCCAGCTTGCCGAGTTCGTGCTCAAGGACCTGATCGTCGAGACTCACGGCCCGGACATCACGGCGGCCACGATCATGGGCCAGACCGCGTCCTACTTCGGGCTATCCATCGATGACCTCTGCGGTACCTCCCGCTCGCGCGTACTTGTGACCGCGCGGCAGATCGCGATGTATCTCTGCCGCGAGCTCACCGACATGTCGCTGCCCAAGATCGGCCAGCAGTTCGGCGGCCGCGACCACACCACGGTCATGCACGCCGAGCGCAAGATCCGCTCGCTGATGGCGGAACGCCGCGCGATCTACAACCAGGTGACCGAGCTCACCAACCGAATCAAGCAGCAGGCCCTGTCCTGATGACCGCAGACACTGTCTCGATAAGCGCAAAATTCGCGCCGCACACAATGTACGCACACAGGCTGTGGATAACTCTGTGGATGTCCTTGGGACGTGCGGGGGAAAACTGCGCTCATCCGGGGGGTAACGCCGCGGTTACATCCCGGCGGACGCCTGCTGCCCACAGCCGTGCTGGCCGCCGTACCCACCCCGACCACAGCCACTGTGCATGGTCGGAGCACGGCCTAGCTGGGAGGATCCGCGTTATCCCCGGGTTCCACCATCCCTATGACGACTACCAGTCTTGTAATGAGAGACAGATCCCAACCCAAGTAGGCGAGCGCCGGGCCGATGCCGGGCTGGGTACTGAGCTTGATTCCGCCCACTCTCGCCCGGCCACTCATCAGGTCGCCCGACCCGAGTTCGATGAACTCCCGACAAGATAAGGAGGGCGACGGGTGAAGATCGTTGTCGAGCGCGACGTACTGGCCGAGGCAGTCGCCTGGACCGCTCGTGCCCTGCCGGCCAGGCCCACCGTTCCGGTACTGGCCGGCATCCGCCTTCAGGCAGGCGAGGAACTCGTTCTGTCCAGTTTTGACTATGACGTCTCCGCTCAGGCCACCGTGCCGGTGAACACGGAGGAGCCAGGCACCGCACTGGTCTCCGGGCGCCTGCTCGCCGAGATCAGCCGCAGCCTGCCCGCCAAGCCTGTCCATATCAACGCCGAGGATGGCCGCGCTGTGCTCACCTGCGGCAGTGCCACGTTTACCCTGCTGACGATGCCCGAGGAAGAGTATCCGGCACTGCCCGAAATGCCGCCGGCCGCGGGTACGATCGGCAGCGATGCGTTCGCGACCGCGGTGAGCCAGTCCGCCACGGCGGCCGGCCGCGATGACACGCTGCCGGCCCTGACGGGCGTTCGGATCGAGATCGATGGTGACACCCTGACGCTCGTATCCACCGACCGGTACCGGCTCGCCGTCCGCGAGCTGCGCTGGTCCCCGGCCCGCCCCGACCTGACGGCCGCCATGCTCGTGCCCGCCAGGGCGCTGGCAGATACCGCCCGGTCGCTGACCAGCAGCGCTCAGGTCTCGATTGCGCTGGCACTGCCAGGTTCAGACGGCGCAGGCGACGGGATGATCGGATTCGAGGGCGCCGGGCGGCGGACGACGACCCGACTGCTGAGCGGCGAATTCCCGCGTTACCAGTCGCTGCTGCCTAAGACCGTGAACTCGGTGGCTGAACTCCCGGTCAGTATGCTGTCGGAGTCGGTCAAGCGGGTGGCGCTGGTAGCCGAGCGGAACACGCCCGTGCGCCTGTCGTTCAGCCCGGGCCAGCTGATGCTCGAGGCCGGGACCGGCGACGAGGCACAGGCTGAGGAGTTCCTTGAGGCTGACTTCTCCGGCGATGACCTGTCGATTGCGTTCAACCCGCAGTACCTGCTCGACGGGCTGGCAGCAATCGACTCCGACACCGTCCGCATCTCGTTCACCGAGTCCGGCAAGCCCGCCTTGCTGACCGGGAAGCCGGATCCGGATGGCCAGCCTGAGTTCCGCTACCTGCTGATGCCGATCCGGCTGGGCAGCTGAGCCGTGCTGTGCCGTGAGCCTATAGTCCGGTTGTGTACCTGAGTCGGCTCTCGCTCACGGACTTCCGCAGTTACGCCGAAGCCGACGTGCCGCTGGGTCCCGGCATCACGACGTTCACCGGCTTCAACGGCCAGGGCAAGACTAACCTGGTGGAGGCCGCGGCCTACCTGGCCACGTTCGGCAGCCACCGGGTAGCGACGGACGCTCCGCTGATCCGGCAAGGGGCCGACCGTGCCATTGTGCGCGCGGTGGTCGTCTCGGCCGGGCGGGACAGCCTGCTGGAGATCGAGATCAACGCTGGCCGCGCGAACCGGGTCCGGCTCAACCGGGCACCTGTGCCGCGGCCACGCGAGGCGCTCGGCGTCATGCGGTGCGTGCTGTTCGCCCCTGAAGACATCGCGGTCGTGAAGGGTGATCCGGATCAGCGCCGCCGTTACCTCGATGACCTGCTGGTAGCGATGCGGCCGCGGTACGCGGGCGTCCGCGCCGACTACGACCGGGTGCTCCGGCAGCGAACCGCACTGCTGAAGTCGGCCAAGGCCAGGGGCGCGGTTCCGCCCGGCGCACTCGAAGTCTGGGACGATCACCTGGTCACTGCCGGAGCGCAGCTAACAGTCGGCCGACTGCGGCTCGTCAGGGAACTGAAGGGCCTGGTCGCAAGCAGCTACAGCGCAGTTTCCGGCACCGAGCGAGACACCGACCTCCGCTATCGGATGTCTGCCGCCAGCCGCGAGGACTCGCGGTCAACTGCCGGGGATTCCGCGAGCCAGTCAGCGACGGATCCGGCGAGCTTGTCGGAGCCAGAGCCAGACGCTGAGAAGCTGGCTGTCACGCTTCGTGAGGCGCTGGCGCTGCGGCGCCGGGCCGAGCTAGAACGTGCCGTCTGCCTGGTCGGACCGCACCGGGACGAGCTGGAGCTGGGGATCGGCGGCCTGCCGGCCAGAGGCTACGCCAGCCATGGCGAGTCCTGGTCGCTGGCGCTGGCGCTGCGGCTCGCGGGATACCAGCTGCTCAGAGCCGGTGGCGATGACCCGGTGCTGATGCTGGACGACGTCTTCGCCGAGCTCGATAGCGCGCGCCGGGAACGGCTGGCCGAGCTGGTCGCCGGTGCTGAGCAGGTCCTGGTCACGGCTGCGGTGCCAGAGGACGTCCCGGCCGGGCTGTCCGGCGCCAGGTTCCGGGTCGCGAACGGGGTGATCACCAGTGCCTGAGGCCAGCGGCTCGCACGATGCCATCAGCCGGGCCCGCGCGGCGCTTGCCGCCGCTAAGGCCGATGCCAGGGCCAAGGGCCTCCGGCCGATTCGCGAGCCAGGGTCGCAATCGCCGCCTGCTGCGGGCGACAGCTCGCCAGCGGATGGCGCAGCAGGGAAGGCTGACCAGGCGAGGCCAGGCTTCGCGGTGCGGCCCCAGCGCAATGACCCGCAGCCGCTGTCGGCGGCGATCTCCGGCCTGCTTGACGCCGAGGGCTGGGCGCTGTCAGCGGCAACGGGCTCGGTATTCGGCCGGTGGGCCGAGATCGTGGGCGCGGACCTGGCGGCCCATACGACCCCAGAGACTCTCACCGACGGTGAGCTGACCGTTTCCGCGGACTCCACCGCCTGGGCGACGCAGCTCCGGCTGCTGGCAGCCCAGCTGGTCAAGCGGCTCAACGCCGAACTGGGCGAGGGCACCGTGCTTCGGGTACGGGTCCGCGGCCCCGTCAGGACCAGCCTGAAGCCGGGTGAGTGGCGGGTGCGCGGCAGCCGCGGCCCGCGCGACACGTACGGCTGACCTGTATGGCTGAGGCTGTACGGCTGAGGCTGGCGGTGGCCCCAGGTAAAATGAACAAGCGCACTAGGGCTGGTGCCGGGCGGGGGTTTTGATGCGCCAGGCCTACGTGTTTGCCCTGTTCTAGAGGAGCTTCAGCTTTGTCCTACGACGCACGCTCGATTACGGTCCTGGAAGGCCTCGAGGCCGTCCGCAAGCGTCCCGGAATGTACATCGGATCTACCGGTGAGCGCGGTTTGCACCATTTGGTCCAAGAGGTCGTGGACAACGCCGTGGACGAGGCGCTGGCCGGCTTCGCTAGCCGCATCGTGGTGACGCTGCTCGCCGACGGCGGCGTCCGGACCGAGGATGACGGCCGGGGTATCCCGGTCGACATTCACCCCGTGGAGCAGCGACCCGCGCTCGAAGTGGTACTGACCACGCTGCACGCGGGCGGCAAATTCGACAGCCAGGCGTACGCGGTCTCCGGCGGCCTGCACGGCGTGGGCGTCTCGGTCGTCAACGCTTTGTCGATCCGGCTTGAGGTCGAGGTGCGCAAGGACGGCTACGTCTGGCGCCAGTCGTACGCCCAGAGCCTGCCGACCGCGCCACTGCAGCGCGGCGAACATACCGACGAGACCGGCACCATCATCACGTTCTGGCCTGATGGCGAGATCTTCGAGACGACCGAATGGTCGTTTGAGACCTTGTCGCGTCGGCTGCAGGAGATGGCCTTCCTCAACAAGGGCCTGTCCATCACCCTCATCGACAAGCGGCCGGACCACATCAACGGCGAGCCGCATGTGGTCGAGTTCCGCTACGACGGCGGCCTGGCCGACTTCGTGCGCTACCTTAACGCCACCAAGGACCCGGTTCACGCCTCGGTCATCGAGTTCGGCGATGAGACCGACGGCATCTCGGCCGAGATCGCCATGCAGTGGACTCAGTCCTACTCCGAGTCCGTGCACACCTTCGCCAACACCATCAACACGGCTGAGGGCGGCACGCACGAAGAGGGCTTCCGCGCGGCACTGACATCGGTCGTCAACAAGTACGCGAGGGACCAGAACTACCTGCGCGAGAAGGACGACAACCTGCAGGGCGAGGACGTCCGCGAAGGCCTCACCGCGATCATCCACGTCAAGCTGTCCGAGCCGCAGTTCGAGGGCCAGACCAAGCAGAAACTGGGCAACACGATCGCCAGGTCGTTCGTCCAGCGGATCTGCAACGACCAGCTCAAGGACTGGTTCGAGCGCAATCCTGGCGAGGCCAAGGGCATCGTGATGAAGGCGATCCAGGCCGCCCGCGCCAGGGTCGCCGCACGCCAGGCCAGGGATCTGACCCGCAAGAGCGCGATGGGCGGCTCAGGGCTGCCGGGCAAGCTCGCCGACTGTCAGTCCGGCGACCCGACGATCTGCGAGATCTACATCGTGGAAGGCGACTCGGCGGGCGGTTCGGCCAAGGGCGGCCGTGACTCGAAGTTCCAGGCCATCCTGCCGATCCGCGGCAAGATCCTCAACGTCGAGAAGGCGCGGATCGACCGGGTGCTGAAGAACAACGAAGTGCAGTCGATGATCACGGCGCTCGGCACCGGGATCCACGAAGAGTTCGACATCTCCAAGCTCCGGTACAACCACATCATCCTGATGGCAGATGCCGACGTCGACGGACAGCACATCACCACGTTGCTCCTGACGCTGCTGTTCCGGTTCATGAAGCCGTTGATCGAGGCCGGGCATGTGTACCTGGCGCAGCCGCCGCTTTACAAGATCAAGTGGGAAGGCCGCAACGTGCCTCCCGGCTATGCCTACTCCGACCGCGAGCGAGACGTCATGATCGAGACGGGCGCCTCAGGTGGCCGGAAGGTTCAGCGGGACGGCGTTCAGCGGTACAAGGGCCTCGGCGAGATGAACGCAGCCGAGTTGTGGGACACCACCATGGACCCGGCCAGGCGGGTGCTCAAGCAGGTCACGGTGGACGACGCAGCCCAGGCGGACGAGATGTTCAGCGTCCTGATGGGTGAGGACGTCGAGGCTCGCCGCTCGTTCATTCAGCGCAACGCCAAGGACGTGAAGTTCCTCGACATCTGACCAGGGAACGGGCAGTCCGGGGCAGGCAGCCACCAGCCAGTGCCCAGCATGACGGAAGGAACCAGTAAGTGCCTGATGTGACCACACCCGACGCGCCGTCGGAGGGCCAGGGCCGGACCGAGCCCGTTGACATTCAGGTCGAGATGCAGCGCAGCTTCCTCGACTACGCGATGTCGGTCATCGTCGGCCGGGCACTGCCGGACGTGCGGGACGGCCTGAAGCCGGTGCACATCCGGATCCTGTACGCGATGTACGACGGCATGTACCGGCCGGACCGTGGTTACAACAAGTGCGCGCGAATCATCGGCGACGTGATGGGCAACTACCACCCGCACGGTGACTCGGCCATCTACGACACCCTGGTCAGGATGGCCCAGGACTGGGCTATGCGGATGCCGCTGATCGACGGGCAAGGCAACTTCGGCTCGCCGGGTGACGACCCGCCGGCCGCGATGCGCTACACCGAGTGCCGTCTCGCGCCGCTCGCCATGGAGATGCTGCGGGACATCGACAAGGAAACCGTCGACTTCCGCCCGAACTACGACGGCCGGTCCGCAGAGCCTGTGGTCCTCCCGGCTCGGTTCCCCAACCTCCTTGTCAACGGCTCGGAAGGGATCGCGGTAGCGATGGCTACCAAGATCCCGCCGCACAACCTGCGCGAGGTGGCCGCCGGGGCGCAGTGGTACCTGCAGAACTTCGAGGCCAGCGACGAGGAGTTGCTGGTGGCCCTGCTGGAGCGCATCAAGGGCCCCGACTTCCCGACCGCAGCGCAAATCGTGGGCAGGCGCGGCATCCAGGATGCCTACCGGACCGGCCGCGGCTCGATCACCATGCGCGCGGTGGTGGAGGTCGAGGAGGACAGCCGGGGCCGGACCCTCCTGATTGTCACGGAGCTGCCCTTCCAGGTGAACCCGGACAGCCTGGTCCTGAAGGTTGCCGAACTGGCGAACGATGGCCGGATTACCGGCATTGCCAGCATCCATGACGAGAGCAGCGCGCGGCAGGGCCGGCGGATTGTGATCGCCCTGAAGCGCGACGCCGTGGCCAAGGTCGTTCTGAACAACCTGTACAAGCACACGCAACTGCAGGACACCTTCGGCGCGAACATGGTGGCGCTCGTCGACGGCGTGCCGCGGACGCTGCGCCTTGACCAGATGATCCGGCACTGGGTTAACCACCAGATCGAGGTCATCGTCCGGCGCACTCGTTACCTGCTGCGCAAGGCGCAGGACCGCATGCATATCGTCAGCGCTCTACTCAGGGCGATCGACCAGATCGACGCGGTGATCGCGCTCATCAGGGCCAGCGAGTCGGCGAACACCGCTCGGCAGGGCCTGATGGATCTGCTCGAGATCGACGAGGTGCAGGCCACCGCCATCCTCGACTTGCAGCTGCGTCGGCTCGCAGCGCTCGAGCGCCAGGCGCTGATCGATGAGCACGAGCAACTGCTGGCGGAGATCGCCGGCCACGAGGCGATCCTGGCCTCTCCCGAGCGCCAGCGGCAGGTGGTCAGCACCGAGCTCGCCGAGATCACCGAGAAGTACGGTGACGACCGGCGGACCGAGATCGTCGCCTACGACGGTGATGTCTCCGTCGAGGACCTGATCGCTGAGGAAGACGTGGTCGTCACGATCACCCACGGCGGCTACGCCAAGCGGACGAAGACAGACCTCTACCGGGCGCAGCGGCGCGGCGGCAAGGGCGTACGCGGTGCGCAGCTGCGCACGGACGACATCGTGGACCACTTTTTCGTCACGACCACGCACCACTGGATCCTGTTCTTCACGAACAAGGGCCGCGTGTACCGGGCGAAGGCGTATGAGCTGCCCGAGGCGGCGCGGGACGCGCGCGGCCAGCACGTAGCGAACCTGCTGGCCTTCCAGCCGGACGAGCACATCGCCGAGGTGCTGGCACTGCGTGACTACAACGTAGCCCCGTACCTGGTGCTGGCCACGTCCTCCGGGCTAGTGAAGAAGTCCCGGCTGTCCGACTTCGACTCCTCCAGGTCTGGCGGGATCATTGCCATCAACCTGCGCGAGGACGACGAGATGATCGCCGCCCGGCTGGTGTCACAGGATCAGGACCTGCTGCTGGTCAGCAAGCATGCTCAGGCAATCAGGTTCCGCGCATCGGATGAGGCACTCCGGCCGATGGGCCGTGCCACCTCGGGCGTCATCGGCATGCGGTTCACCGACGGTGACCAGCTGCTGGGGATGCACGTGGTGACCGAGGGCGCCGATGTGCTCGTGGCCACCAGCGGTGGTTATGCCAAGCGGACCCCGGCCGACCAGTACCCGGTCCAGGGCCGGGGCGGCCTGGGCGTCGTCACCGCCCGGATCGTGGACGCCAGGGGCGAGCTGATCGGTGCGCTGATGGTCCATCCTGAGGACGAGGTCTTCGCGATCACCTCGGCCGGCGGGGTCATCAGGACTGCCGCCGCCGAGATCAAGATCTCGGGCCGCCAGACCATGGGCGTCAGGCTCGTCAACCTCAGTGAGGGTCAGAGCCTGGTGGCGATCGCGCGGAACGCGGAAGCCACAGCGGCCGAGGCGGCCATCGATACCGACGCGGAGGCGGATGCCGACGCGGAGGCGGGCGACGCGGCAGGGGATAGTGCGGACTCTGTCAGTGCGGACTCTGTCAGTGCGGACTCTGTCAGTGCGGACTCTGCCAGTGCCGACCCGGTATCAGGTGACGTTGCCGACATCGATCCGGCTGGCGGCGCCGTTGGTGACGTCGATGCCGGAGACGAAAGCGGGTCCGACGACGAAGGCGATCAGTGAACAAACCGGGCGGCCGTGGGCTGCCCGCCGGGAGCGCTCTGCCCTTGATGCTGGTAGATCCGCTGGCCAGCCGTGTTATCGTGCCGGAAAGTAACTCAAAAATGTGGGTAGGTCCGGGGGACGTGGGCCATCACGGGGTGAGCGGTCTCGCAGTGTGTCTGCCGGCTGCAACGTTCCGGTCGGCATCGGCGTCATAACAGTAGCCGTGGCTGCGGTTCTGATACGAACGAATCACACTCAGCTGACTTGGGGATAACCTCGTGTCAGTGAACAGT
>Ga0335073_10014918_pt1 | contig 10877 bp, 8 predicted proteins | sample Lox_Sample_22_FD_207093 | JGI IMG/M metagenome (GOLD analysis project Ga0335073, IMG submission 207093) | Soil microbial communities from Loxahatchee National Wildlife Refuge, Florida, United States - Lox_Sample_2.2 | ecosystem: Environmental > Terrestrial > Soil > Wetlands | place: USA: Florida... | reverse complement strand
GTGCGACGTTTCGCAGTTCGCTCCATATCAACTAATTTCTTGACTTATTCTTTAACTTTCCTTTGTTTAACCATGAACCGGCGTGGCTATAGGTTCGCGGCAACGTCCCCAACGTGGCGATGACTAGCCTCCAGGCTTGAATACGCAGTTTGCCCATACTCCAGATGAGTTTGGGCATTTTTTGAACCTGGTATCGCCACGCACGACCGGCCAAAGGAGACCGATGTTAAGACGCTGGAGCATTCCCCTCACGACGGTAGTCATCGCTGTCGGCTCATTGCTCGGGCTGGCAACTGGTAGTGCCTCCGCAGCAGCGACTCACCAGCCGTCTACGACGAGTGTGCGGCCGGGCGGCGCAGCGCATGGCTTCACTCCGGGCGGCGTCATGCTGAGATCACCCGGCGCGAGGCACGCCATCGAACGGAACGGCAGATACCAGGCCGAGAGCACGAACTGGTCGGGCTACGCGGTGACCGGCGCGAATGGCACGTTCAAGAGCGTGTCGGCCAGCTGGACGCAGCCGACGGCGACATGCTCGAGCAGCGGCCGCCGCAGCAGCGACCAGTACGCCGCGTTCTGGGTCGGGCTCGACGGTTACAGCAGCGACTCGGTGGAGCAGACCGGAACCGACTCTGACTGTGATGGCAGGACACCCGACTACTACGGCTGGTACGAGATGTATCCGGCGGACCCGGTCTACTACACCAATACGGTGAAGCCCGGTGACTCTATCAGCGCATCGGTGACGTTCTCCGGAACGGACACCTACACGCTCGTGCTCAAGGACAACACCCAAGGGTGGACTCAGACCCAGACGATCAACGAAAGCGGGTTCGACAGGTCGTCCGCTGAAGTGATCACAGAAGCGCCGTGCTGCACGGCCAGCGGCGGCATCCTGCCACTCGCCGACTTCGGCACCATCAACTACACGGCATCGAGCGACAACGGCAGCTCGATGGGCACCCAGAGCCCGACCTCGATCATCATGATCGACAACAGCGGGCTCGACAAGGACTCGACGAGCTCGATGTCGAGTACGGGCGCATTCAGCAACACCTGGATCAGGTCCAGCTGACCTAGCGCGACACTGCAGAAAGCCGTAACCAACTCGACGCCACCCCGGCAGCCCCCATGATCGTTGTGACATTCACGGGGCTATAGGCCCACAAAATCAACAACGATCAAGAAACGAGGCCGCCGGGGTGGCGGCTACCGGCCACTGCGCGGCACGTCATGTGATGGCGAGCAGGTAGCGCAGCGCAACGCGTCACGCCGAGCCAGGCGGCCGGAGACGGCACGCAGGTAGCGCAGCGCAACGCGTCACGCCGAGCCAGGCGGCCGGAGACGGCACGCAGGTAGCGCAGCGCAACGCGTCACCCCGACCCAGCGGCTCGTTCACGGCGAGCAGAATGAGCGCAGCGCGCACAGACTCGGGCGCAGCCAAACACCTCGCGCCGGGTAGCTAGCTTCGGCCAGTGGCGTCCTTGATCGCGGTCACCAGCGCCGGGATTACCTCGTTCAGGTCACCGATCACGGCATATTCAGCGCGCGACATGATCGGCGCGTCTGCGTCGGTGTTGACCGCCACGACGTGCTTTGCCGCCTGGCAGCCAGCCAGGTGCTGGATCGCGCCGCTGATGCCGCAGGCCAGGTAAAGCTCCGGCGCGATCTTGGTGCCGGTCTGCCCGACCTGCTGCCGGTGCGGCCGCCAGCCCTGGCTGGTCACGACCCGGGAGACGCCGACGACACCGCCCAGCAGGCCGGCCAGTTCCTCGAGAGCGGCGAAGCCGTCCGGCCCGCCGACGCCGCGGCCGCCGCCAACGACGACCCGGGCAGTCGCCAGCGACATCCCGCCGCCCTGGTCGGCGGACAGGCTCGCGCAGACCGTCAGGTCCGCCGGCTCTAGCGCGGGCGTAAAGGTAACCACCGGCGCCGCGGTCCCACCCGCGCCCCTGGCTGCAGCCGGATCAGCCACCGCCGCATCACCAGCAGCCAGCTCCCCCGAAGCCACCTCACCCGAAGCCAGCTCACCCGAAGCCACTTCAGAAGGAGCGGCATCCGCCGCGACCGTCAGCAACGCGCACGGTGCCTCCAGGATCGCGTCCTCCAGCAGGCTCCCGGCCCAGCGATGGCGCACAAGCTGCCAGCTGCCGTCGCCGATCGAGGCGGCGGCTACGCAGTTCGAAGCGACCGGCAGCCCGGTCAGCGCGCCGAGGTGCGCCAGCACCTCGCTGCCGCGGTCAGTGGCGCCTGCGACCACAGCGACCGCCGCACGCTCCGCGGCAAGCTGCTCGAGCGAGCGCGCCCAGGCCACCGGCGCGTAGCCAGCAATCTCGTCCGAAGACACCAGGCACAGCTCATCGGCGCCGCGGCGACCAAGCTCGGCCGCGACGCCGTCGCCGCAACCGCCCAACACCACCGCGATGAGTGCGCCGGCATCGGCCGCCAGCAAGCGAGCAAGAGCAAGAGCCCGCTGTGACGCGACCGCGATCTCATCACCGTCCAGCTCGACAAGGCAGAGAACCGCGCCGCTCACGCCACGATCCCGTCCGCGTTCGCCCGGCTGGCCGGCGACAGCAGGCCGATCTCGCTGAGCACCCGCATCAGTTCCGGCACCGCTTCCACGCCACGTCCTAGCACCTGAGCGCGCTGCGAGGAGCCGGCCGGCACGCGCAGCGAAACCTTGCGCAGCCCGTCCGCCTGCCAGACCGGCTTCAGCACCGTGATCTCGGCTCGCTTGGCCCGCAGCCGTCCCGGCAGCGACGGGTATCGCGGCAGGTTAATGCCCTCCTTCACGCCGACCACGGCAGGCAGCCCGAGCTCGAATTCCTCCTGCCCTGCGCCGTGCTCACGCCACGCGCGCAGGCGCTCGCCAGCGAGATCCAGCCGCTTGATCCCGGTGACGCACGACCTCCCGAGCGCATGCGCGAGCCTTATGCCAACCTGATAGCCGCCCGTATCCGCGGCCTCATTTCCAACCAATACAAGAGGAAACGAGGTAGGTCCCAGCTCGCCGACCGCCGCCGCGATCGCAGCCGAGGTGGCAACCGGGCCCCACTCACGGCCATCGGTTTCCAGCAGCACACCGCGATGCGCGCCGAGCGCCAGCATCTCCCGCAATTGGTCCGCAGCCTCGGGCGGGCCGAGCGTCAGCACGGTGACCGTGCCGCCAGACCGTTCAGAGATCTGGACCGCTTCCTCGACCGCGCATTCCTCATGCGGGCTGACGGTGAAGCCCGACATGCGCGTATCGACGTCCTGCCCGTCCGCGGTGAGCACTACCTTGCCGCCGACCATCGGGACCCGCTTGACGCAGACCAGGATGTCCACGAGCGCTAGCTCCTGACCCGCTCGTTCGCCGGGTCGAACAGCGGGGCCGAACCCGCCACCGCCACCGTTACCGGGTACTGCTCACCCATATACTCCACCAGCAGCGGAGTGCCCGCGACGGCCTGCTCGGGGGGCAAATACGCCAGCAGCAGGTGCTTCCCAACGGAAGGACCGGAGCCCGCGCTGGTGACATACGACCGGCGTCCCTTCGCATCGGTAAGGGGCCCGCCGGCCTCTGACAGCACCGGCTCTCCGCCGAGCATGTAGCGCAGCTCCCCGGAGGCGGAGACGTGATCGTCGACGGTCAGCGTGCACAAGATGGCCGCTGGCGGTGCTTCCCGCTGATGCAGGTACGCGGTCTTGCCGACGAAGTCCTGCTCCTTGACCTTCGGCCGCGTCATTCCGGCCTCGACCAGGTTGTAGCTGGCATCCAGCTCGGCGCCGTAAGCGCGGTAGCACTTCTCCAGGCGCCCGGTCGTGCCGTAGACGCCGATACCTGCCGGGATCAGACCGTGCGGCTGCCCTGCTTCGTACACGGTGTCCCACAGCTTGCCGCCTTGCTCGAACGGCACGTAAAGCTCCCAGCCGAGCTCGCCGACGTAGGAGATGCGCGAGGCAAGCACGGTCATTCCCGCGACTTCGACTTCCGCGCAGGTGCCGAACGAGAACCCGGTGTTCGTCACGTCGTTGCCAGTCACTGACTGCAAGATGTCTCGCGCCCGCGGGCCCCACAAGCCGAACGTCGCCCAGGCCGACGTCACGTCGCTGACTGCTGCCGACCCGTCGTCCGGCAGGTGATCGCTGATCCATTTCAGGTCAGCCATGCCGGTGGCCCCGCCGGTAACCACCCGGAAATGTCGCGCGCCGAGGCGCATGATCGTCAGGTCCGCGCGAAAGCCGCCGGCGTCGTCCAGGAACGAGGTGTAGACAACCTTGCCGACCGGGACCTGAAGTTGCGCTACCGCGAGGCGCTGCACTGCCTGAAGGGCGCCGGGGCCGGTCACGTCCAAGACCGCGAACGCAGACAGGTCGAACAGCGCTGCAGCGTCTCTCATGGCCAGGTGCTCGGCATTGATGATCGGCGACCACCAGCGCGATTCCCACTCGCTGCCGCGGTCCATCAGGCGGTCGGCGTACTTCTCCAGCAGCGCCGCATTCGACTGATACCAGTGCGGCCGCTCCCAGCCCGCCGTCTCGTAGAACACCGCGCCGAGCTCGCGCTCACGCTCGTAGGCCGGGCTGACTCGCACCGGCCGGCCGGACTCCCATTGCTCAGCCGGATGGACGATCCCGTACATCTTGTTGAAGCCCTCGTGCGCCCGCGCCGTCACGTGCGCGCTGGTGCGCTGATGCGGGTAGAAGCGGGAGATGTCGGCCTCATGAATGTCGATCTCCGGAGTGACTCCGCTCATCCACTCAGCGACAGCGCGGCCGATGCCAGGACCTTCCTTGATCCAGCTCGCGGCAACCGACCACAGCCCTGGCACCTCCGGCGTCTCCCCCAGTACCGGATGCCCGTCCGGCGTCATCGAGATCAGCCCGTTGATCGCGTACCGGACGCCGGCTCGTTCGTCGCCAAGCAGTTCGGGCATCAGCTCAAGTGCTCGCTCGAGCTGCGGGTCGAAGTCATCAGAGGTGAACGGCATCTCGGTCGGTGACAGGACGGCCGCTTCGATCGACGGGATGTCATCCGGCGCGACGATGATCGGCCGGTGCGCGTACGAGCCGACTTCCATGTCGCCGCCATGCTGGCGCTCATACATGTTCTCGTCGACGTCCCGGACGATCGGGTAGCCGATCTCGCCCTCGGTGCCGTCGAACAGCGCGATCGGCCCGACGCTGATCATCTGATGAACGATCGGGGTAAGCGGGATGCGCGCCCCCGCCATCCGCGCAATACGCGGGCTCCACACTCCGCAGCAGATCGCGACGACGTCGGTCGCGATGTCGCCGCTGGTCGTGCGCACGCTCGCGACACGGCCATCGGGCGTCTTGCCGATGCCGAGCACCTCGGCGCCCGCCACCACCGTCAGCGCGTCAAGCTGCTGCGCCCGCTCGCGCATCAGCGTGCCCGCACGCAGTGAGTCGACGACGCCGACGGTGGGGAAGTAAGCACCGCCGAGTATCACCGAGTCGTCGAGATAGGGCACCAGCTTGCGGACGCCTTCGGGAGTCAGCGCCTCGGCCGGGATCCCCCACGACTTGGCCTGCGTGCAGCGGCGGCGCAGTTCCTGCATGCGCGCATCGGTCCGGGCGACCTCGATGCCGCCGCTTTCGGTAAAGACGCCGAGCTCCTTGTACTGCTCGGTGCTGTCCCTGGTCAGCTCCATCATCATCTTCGAGTACTCGATGGGGAAGATGAAGTTAGAGGCGTGCCCGGTCGATCCGCCGGGATTCGGCATCGGGCCCTTGTCCACCAGGACAAGCTGCGTCCAGCCGAGGCGGGCCAGGTGATAGGCCAGGCTGTTGCCGACGATGCCGGCCCCGATGATGACCGCGCTGGCCCGGCCAGGTATCTCAGTCATGCCGCGATCTCACTCATTCTTTCTGCTGCGTCGAGCTTTTCTAGTGTCGATCTAAGCCGACCGCGGCCCGGCGGGCATGATGCACCGACAGAATCCCCGTTTCCGGAGGAATCTGTCAGTGCACCATGAACCCGTGCGGTCGCGGTCGGCCGCTGTTACTCGACCGGTATCTCCTTGTTGATCAGGCCGAGGTCGATGCCTTGCCGTCGGCGGACAAGACGCGCGGTCACGTAAAGCGCGATCGCCAGGACATACATGATGCCCATGAAGTAAAGCGAGTCGTGATTGTTGACGAAGTACAGATCGTTGGAGAACCACTCGACCAGGTCGAAGACCAGCAGGCCGATGGTCACCACGCCGGCCGCCGGCACGACTGGTACGCCAAAGAGCTTCAGCCGGCTGGCGGGCGAGGCCGCCCACAGGTCCGGCTTGCGCCACGGCAGGATCACCACGGCGACCGCGCTGAACAGATACGTCACCGCGATGACCAGCGTGGCGTCGAGCGTGTAGTTGCGGAAGGACAACCAGTACGCGTAGACCGCGCTCAGCCCCGCGGCCGGCAGCAGCATGAGCACCAGCGAGTAGAACGGCACCTTGCGCTTCTCCGACACCTCCGCGGCGCGGTCGGGCAGCACGCGGTCGAACGCCGCTGCGAATATCACCCGGGTGGAAGACAGGAAGAGCGTGCCCACCCAGCCGAAGAACCACAGGCTGAGCGCCAGGATGAGGATCACCTGGAACGCGGTGTTGTGCACCAGCCAGCCGGCGAACAGGAACGGGTAGGGCCAGATGCCGAACTGCGGCGTGAGGTTGTAGTCCAGCGAGTTGAGGTTCTGGTAGAAGGCCCAGCCGATCGTCTTGTCGACCAGCAGCAGGAAGATGATGGTCAGCGCGACGGTGATCCACAGCCCGGTGAACATGCCGGTGAACACGCGCCTGAAGTCGCTCGCGCCGCGGATCTCGCCGTACAGCGTTGAACCCCAGTTCGGCCACAGGATGAAGAACATCATCGCCGGGACCAGCAGCATCGTCGGGCCGCTCAGGCCGAGGCCCATGTTGTAGGTGCTGTAGCCGGCCTTCTTGGCTGCAGCGTTGGTGGCCGCGTAGGCGTTGTGCACGCCGAAGATCTTCTGCGCCTCATAGTTGAACGAGCTGACGAACGAGGCGTGGCTGTTCACCAGCAGCAGGATGACGACGACCGCGAACGCGACAAGGCCGCCGTAGAAGCACCACTTCTGCATGCGCGCATAGCCAGACATGCCGAGCGAGACCAGGATGCCGGCGATCGCGATCGTGATGAGGCAGACCACGAAGATGCCCGTTTTGGTGGTGAACCAGGCCGCGCCGCTCGGATCGCCGAGGGTTGCCCAGAGCGGCTGGAAGAACATGACCGACAGGATGTTGCCGTAGATCGGCGCCCACAGCCAGAGGATGAACCACCAGCCGGTCGCGGCCATCACGAAGCCGATGCCGCTGCCCAGGATCCGGGTCTGCCAGACATAGTCCCCGCCTGCCCGCGGGATCGTCACGATCAGCCCGCTGTAGGCCACCACCAGGAAGGAAACGAGGATCGCCGAGATGATGATCGAAGTGATGAACTGGCCCTGAGGGAACGCCGGGCCAGCGAAGGTGAACTCGTAGATCCCCAGCGTCACGAAGTTCGTCGCCAGGCAGGCATAGATGATCGAATCACGTACCGACCAGCCGCGGACCAGGCCGGTCGCGTTACGCAGGAACAGGGTCGGGGTTCCGCTAACGGATTCTGTCGCCATTTCCGCCTCTCAGTTAAGGGCGGCCAGTGTGACTGACCGCCCGATGTTGGGCCCGTCCGCCTGGCGCCCGTCCGGCGTCAGCCGTTCACCAGCAGGTACTTGCTTACTTTCGCTTTCTTCTTGTCCAGTTCCAGCACAGCGCCCTGCAGCACGCCGTCGCCGTACACGCTGCCCGGGTTGATCGCCATCGTCCTGCCCAGCCGCTTGATAGCACGGCTCTCGTGAATGTGTCCGTGCACCGAGAGCATCGGCTGGTGCTTGAGGATCGCGTCGCGGACGGCTTTGGAGCCGACCGGCTTCATTGCCGCGCCGCCGTGCATCGGCCGCAGGTTCTCGTCCAGTGCAGGCGCCTCGTCCAGCCCGGTCCCGTACGGCGGCGCGTGGAAGTTGAAAATGGCCCGGCCCATGTCCGGCACGAGCGCGGCAAGCGCCTCGATCTTCGGGGCTAGTTCCTCTTCCGGAGCCTCCCGGTGGGTGTTCCACGGCGTCGGGTTGGTCCAGCCCATGGACACCAGGGAAAAGCCGTCGAGGTCCAGCAACTTGCCCTCGGCGAAGCTGACGCACGGCGAAGCTTCGATGACATCGTCGATCTCGAAGATGTCGTCGTTGCCGCCGTTGAGGATGCACGGGATCTGGCCGCCGCGCAGTTTGCCGTCGGCCATATCGAGCCAGCGGTCGAGCGAGCTGAGCATCTCGTGTTCGAAGCGCTCGCCCACCGCAGCCTCACTGCCGCCAAGATGTGCCAGCTCGTCAGGGCTGACGATGGCCGGATAGAAGCCGCTGTTGCGGATCCTGGTGATGATGCCGTCGAGCTCGGACTTGGAATCGAGGCGCAGAGTCTCGCCGCGTAGCGTCACCTGCCAGTAGCCGTTGTGTTCCGTGATCGGCACCATGGCCTTGCCGGTGACATCGCCTCCGAGCACCACCAGATCGGCCTTGTAGAAGGCTGCCGAGTTGAGGAACTTGCGCCAGCAGACTTCTGACCCGTGGATATCGGTGGCAAAAAAGATCTTCATGTCGCTATCGCGCCTTTGCTGTCCGCCTGTTCAATGGGTGTAGCAGTCGCGCAACAGCACGTCAAGATTCGCTGGCCCGGTAATGACGCAATGGCCTGCGACAACGAAACCGGCGCAGCGGCGCGGCGTGTCGGGCCGCAGGAGGGCGGTTGTTGATGCGAGGGCGCGGCCGGTCAGTGGCCGACTTCCTCCGGGAGCTCGTACCAGCGGACGCGATCGCCGACGTTGGCACGCAGCTTCCACTTCATGCCCTTAGGCACCGACTCGGCGACCTCGGAAAGCTGCTTGGCCTGAGCCATCGGGTCGTGCGGGCTGCTGGCCGGTACGAGCCCGGGCTTCTCCTCGGTCAGCGCCGGGAGCTTGGTCAGGTTCCCGGTGACCGTGCGCCACCAGCCCCAGTCGCCGGCCAGCAACTGCCCGAATCGCTTGCTGTCCAGGACCGGCTCGCTTGCGCCGTCGGCGGACTCTCGCACCGGCAGCCCGGCTAGCAGTTGCACGATGTCCCTGGCGTCTTTCTCGTTCAGCTCTACGATCTGGAGCTTCGACAGCAGCACGTCGATGGCATCGACGGTGAACGGGAGGCGGTGATATCCCGGCCGGAAGTCGAGCACGTGGCACATGGTCAGCCGGTCCACCATGATGTCGATGGGCCTGCCCGAGGGGGCGGTGAAGTACATCTGCCGGTCGCCGTTGAGGTTGTTGAACCTGCGATCCGGGACGCAGCCGTTGTCCTCGAGGAACGCGGCGGTGGCCTTGCGTCCCTTAGACAGGCACGCGAAGTCCATGTCCTGGCCCGGCCGCTGCCGCGGCGGCAGCCCCGGAGTGAGCACCCGGACAGCGAGGCCGCCGAGCAGCTTCAATCCGACGCCGGCCTGTTGCGCGCCTTCAGCCAGGGCAATCGCCTCTGGCAGCGGATCGTTGGCAACGACTTCTGGCGCTTCGCCAGGCTGAACTCCCACGGCAGCTCCTGCACGGCGACGAGGTAATCCGTCTACCGCACAATACAGCCGAGTTATGTCCGAAGTGATAGCGCGAAATCTTCGCCGGCAAATCCTCGGGACCGGATTCAGGGCGCCAGACTACGCCGGGGGCAAGCCGATTCCGGCTCGCTGGCTTTCTGCTGCCTCCTCCGGAGCCGCCTCCGCAGCGGCCTCGGGCCCGGCGGTGCCGGTCGCCCCGAGATCGGCACCTTCGTAGCTCTCCTCAGCTGCCGCAGCTCGCGGGACGGGGATCTCGTGTACCGAATGTCCTGGGATGGGCTCAAGCTGGCGCCCGCCATCGACTGCCATGAAGGCCCCGCCAGCAACCTCAGTGCGCGGCGGCGCACCGTGATGCTTCCACCTCGGGTGCCGGTGCGCATACAGGACAAGTGATATCCAGAACGCTAGCGATCCGGCAATGACTATCGGCATGACCCAAAGGCTGACGAGCGGTCCTGACATGGCATCCACCCCCGGTCTCTGGCCATGTCCCGGTCAAAGCCATACCCCGCAGTTGCAATCCCGTACCACAGAACCCACCCGTACCGCGGGACTCAGAACGACCAGCCCGGCCCAGCAGGACGAGCGGACGATCGTCGCCAGCCGAAGCTAGAAACCTGGCTGCACGAGTCCGGCCTCGTATGCGGCCACGACCAGCTGCGCCCGGTCCCTGGCCGACAGCTTGGTCATCGCACGGCCGGCATGCGTCTTCACCGTTGACTGGCTCACGTATAGCTGACCGGCGATCTCCTCGTTGGACAGGCCGGTACCGATAAGCCGGACCACCTCGCGCTCCCGCGGCGTCAGCTCGGACAGCCCGGGCACCGGGCGCGGCCTGCGGGACTGAGTGCTGAACTCGGCGATCAGCCGACGGGTCACCGCAGGCGACAGCAGCGCATCGCCCCCCGCCACGACCCTGACCGCCCTGATGAGCTCGGCTGCGTCAGTGTCCTTGAGCAGGAAGCCAGCCGCCCCGGCCCGCAGGCCTTCGAAGATGTACTCGTCGAGCTCGAACGTCGTCAGGATGATCACGTGGACCCCGGCCAGTTCCGGCCGGCCCGCGATCTGCCTGGTTGCCTCGATGCCGTCCAGTACTGGCATCCGGATGTCCATGAGGAGCACATCCGGCCGCTCGCTCACGGCGAGCCTGATCGCTTCATCTCCGTTCGCGGCCTGGCCGGCAATCTGCATGTCGTCCTCGGCGTCCAGCAGGGCGGCGAACCCGGTCCGGACCAGCGCCTGGTCGTCGGCCAG
>Ga0335073_10014917_pt1 | contig 10877 bp, 11 predicted proteins | sample Lox_Sample_22_FD_207093 | JGI IMG/M metagenome (GOLD analysis project Ga0335073, IMG submission 207093) | Soil microbial communities from Loxahatchee National Wildlife Refuge, Florida, United States - Lox_Sample_2.2 | ecosystem: Environmental > Terrestrial > Soil > Wetlands | place: USA... | reverse complement strand
GCGGCGCTCGCCCAGTTCGTTCTTCGCGGCATCGACCGTTCGCAATGCGGCGCGCTCGTCTATGTGTCGCTCGCCGAGCATTACGTCCGCATCGTTCCGGCAGAGGATGCGACGCGGGCTGTCCCCCACGATCAATGGCAGGCGGCCGTCGATGAAGCGCTTGGGCCGCTCGCCGCCGGGGCGACGGAAGCGGCGCTGACCGGTCTTGCAAAGCGGTGCGGGGAGCTTCTCGCCAAACCGTTTCCCCCGGGAGCATCTGAAGACCCATTGAAGCGACAGCGATTTCACATCGTATAGGCGCCAAGCCAAGCGCGCCCCGGACCTGGCCCGCAGCTTGAGATTGTAGGGAATCTCCTCTAGGAACTGGCGGTGTGGGACGCTCGCGGGGATCACGATGACGGCGCTTGCCATGGGCTGGATCGGACGGCGGGCGATCATTGGCGTCGCCGCCATGCTCGCGGTCTGCGTCGTCTCGGCCAGGGCGACGCCCTATCTGGTCGTCGACGCTGACAGCGACCAGGTGCTGGCGCAGAACGACGCGACGGCCCCGTGGTATCCGGCGTCGCTCACCAAGCTGATGACGGTCTATGTCGCCCTCGACGCGGTGCGCAGCGGCAAACTCACTCTCGACACTCCGCTCGTCATGTCGGTGCGCGCCGCGCGAATGGCGCCTTCGAAAATGGGATTCCGGCCCGGCACCGAGGTGACGCTCGACAACGCGCTCAAGATGCTGATGGTCAAATCGCCGAACGACGTCGCGGTGATGGTCGCCGAGGGCGTCTCGGGCTCGGTCGAGGCCTTTGCCGACGACATGAACGCGGCGGCGCAGCGGCTGGGCCTGCACGAATCGCATTTCGTCAATCCCAACGGCTTGCATGATCCCGCCCACGTGTCGTCCGCCCGCGACATGGCGATGATCGCCCGGGCGCTCCTGCGCGAGTTTCCCGAGCACGCCGACCTCTTCAGCATCGGGGCGCTCCAGCTCGGCAACCAGTACATCCCCAACCACAACGGCCTGCTTGGCCGCTATCCCGGCGCCGACGGGATGAAGACAGGCTTCACCTGTCCGGCCGGATGGAACGTGGTGGCGAGCGCCAGCGATTACGGGCGGCGGCTGATCGTCGTCGTGCTGGGCGCGCCGACGGCCAGGTCACGCAACCAGGAGGCCGCGGACCTCTTCGACCGCGGCTTCGCCATGAGCGGCGGGATCGGCTCGCTCGAATCGCTGCCGCCAGGTTCAGGCCCGGCCCCTAACATGCGGGCCGACGTTTGCCTGCGCCGCAACGCCGCGGCGATCGCCGCGGCGGAAGATGAGGGCGTCGCCGAGCCGATCCAGTCGGCCGGGTCCGCGGGCCGCGGGGTCGTGCTCCCCAATCCGTTCGCGGCGCTGCTCGCGCCCGCGTCCGCGCACACCGTGCTGTCGGACGAAAGGATCCGTTTCGATCCCGTCCGCGTCTTTGTTGGGCCAGTCGCGGGATGGAAAGGTCCGGTGCTGGGCGCCCGTCCGAATGGGGCGGCCGCGGCCTCCAATGACCGTTCGGGCGCCGAGGCCAATGCCCCGGCGTCGCCCCACGTTTCAAGGTCCAGGCAAAAGCTCTTCCGCCACGCCCCGAGGACGTCACAGAAAGTCGTGGCCGCGAAGGCCGTTAAACCTCAAACCGGGGCGGGCGACAGCGAGAAGTAAAACCGGCCAGCCGTCAAGCGCATGCAGTTGGTGTGAAAAGATCGCGTTGACGCCCGGAAATATAGCAGTCAAGCGTGGAAGATTTTTTTACAACATGCCTTAGTTTGGCCTGTTTGTGGTCAAGCGCGCGCCGCAACGCCCGAGCATATTCAAAACGTGCCGCGTGGGATCGGTTCGCGGTTAGCTCGGTTTTCTTGCCCCCCAGCCCCCGAGCGCCAAGACGGGCCGAAGGCATTCCACGAAGGCTAGCGGATCGGCGGGCCCCCTCCTAGCCGATCCGCTCTTTTTTTGTCCGAACCGCGAATCCCGAACTTCATTCGCTAAACTCGATGCCCTTGTAAGCCCACCGCTTCAGCAGATGATGGGCGATGGCCATCGGCGTCGGGGCCATGAGGCCGTCTGGATGGCGTCGTTCGAGGAGCGCAATGGTCTCCTCGCGGCTGAACCAGCGGGCGTCCTCCAACTCGACGCGATCGACCTCGACGCTCCTGCTTTCCGCTTGAGCGAAACAGCCGATCATCAACGAGGCGGGGAAGGGCCATGGCTGCGAGGCAAAATATTGGACCGCGCGGCAGGTGACGGCGGCCTCCTCCCGGATTTCGCGACGGACAGCAGCCTCGATGGTTTCTCCGGGTTCGACAAACCCCGCCAGCGCTGAATACATGCCCTTCGGGAACCGAGGCTGGCGGCCGAGCAGGCAAGCCTCGCCATGGACCGCAAGCATGATGACGACCGGATCGGTGCGCGGGAAATGCGTCGCCCCGCACACCTTGCAGTCCCGTCGCCAGCCCGCCACCGCCACATCGTCCGGCGACCCGCAATTCGAGCAGAATCGGCGCCGGGCGTGCCAATGCATGAGCGCCTTGGCGGCGGCTAACATCGCCGTCTGATCGGGCGGCAAGAGACCGCCGACCGCGATCGATCGCAGGTCGACGAGCTTCAAGTCGTCGCGACCGGGCACGACCAGAATCCGCCGGTCGAAAAAGCCGTCGCTCCCGTCCGATCGCATCTCCACCGCCTCGTCAGGCAGCAGGGCGGCGAAGATCGGCGCGCCGCTGGGCGCCAAGCCCAACAGCGCTTCGACCTGCGCCCCTCCGAGCGCCTCGATCTCGCTCATCGGCAAAAGCGAATCGAGTCTCTCGCTGTTGTGCAGCACGGGCATGTCGCGAGCGATCAGGAGCGCGCGCGCGTCGGCGCGGGCCCGGAGGCGCGCGACCTCGGCTGGGTGCTCGCGCCAATACGCGGCGCGGTCAACCCAATCGACAACAAAGCCGAGACCTTCGAGGGGAGCCAAGACTTCCTCCTTCAGCGGCGCTGAGCCGGGGTTGGCGTGGGCGGCAGGAAATCCCTGCGGAGGCGTGCGAGGCCGCAGCTCAAGGATAGCGCGCCTTGAGGCTTAAGACGCGTTCAGCGTCGTAATCGATGATGCAGCGCAGCCGCGGATCGCCGCCCTTGGCGTCCATGCCCGATTCGAACGGCGCCACGTCCTGACATTCCGAATCGCGCCATGCGACCCACTGCGCCTGTGCGTCACTGAGCGACCGGCGCCAGCGCGCCTTCTGCGACGACAGCAAGCCCTCGCGCCCGTCAATCGACTTCATCGCCGCGTCGACGGCCGCCGTCAGCTCCTTATCGGCCCGGTCGGCGTTGATTCTCAGGCACTCGGCAAGCTCGCGGGCGCCGATCTTGGCGGCGTCGCAGGCCGCCTGCGAAGGCCGCGCGGCCTCGGCTCGGGCGAACGGGCACAGCACGATCGCGACGGCGGCAAAGACGAGAAGTCGCATGGTCGGCTTTGTCACGGAAAGGACAAGAGAGCGCGTCACAGGCCCGACGCCGCCCGCGCGGGACGGCTGAGAAAGTCCTGCATCCGTTCGAGGGCGCGTTCGATGTTTTCCAACGAGTTGGCGTAGGAGAGCCGCAGGTAGCCTTCGCCATGGACGCCGAAATCCGGACCGCCGATCGTCGCCACGCCGGCGTCCTGCAAGAGCGCCGAAGCGAAGGGCTTCGCCTTCCATCCAGTCCGCGAAACATTGGGAAAGGCGTAGAAGGCGCCCTTCGGCGTCACGGATCTCACGCCTGGCAGCCGATTGAGACCCGCCGTCACCGCCTCGCGCCGCCGATCGAACTCCGCCCGCATGGCGCCAACCGAGTCCTGCGACCCCTTGAGCGCTGCGATCCCGGCGAACTGCGCCGCCGCATTGACGCAGGAATAGGAGTTGACCGCGAGCCTGCGTGCAACGTCGCGCCAGGCCTTGGGCCACACGGAATAGCCGAGCCGCCATCCGGTCATCGCGTATGTCTTCGACCAGCCGTCGAGCAGGATCAGCCGGTCACGAATTTCCGGATAGCTCATGAGCGAGCGGTGAACGAGGCCATCATAAGTCAATTGCCCGTAGATTTCGTCCGAGAGGATGGCGGCGTTCGGCCATTGCGCGAGCCCGGCGACGAGCTTGTCGATTTCATGCTTAGGCGTGACGCCGCCGGTCGGATTGGCGGGCGAATTGAGAATGACGAGGCGGGCCCGCGGCGTCATCAGCTGCAGCGCTTCCTCGGCCGAGAAGGCGAAGCCATTCGCTTCGCGCACGGGCATGGGAACCGGCCGTGCGCCAGTGAACTCGATCATCGAGCGATAGATCGGAAAGCCCGGATCGGGATAGACGATGTCGGCGCCATTCTCGCCGAACATCATGATCGCCATGAACATCGTCACCTTGCCGCCGGGGACGATGAGCACATCATCCGGCGAGACTTCGACCTTAAGGCGCCGGTGCAGGTCCTCGGCCACCGCCTCGCGCAACGGCGCAATCCCCGTCGCGTCGGTATAGCCATGCTCGCCGTCGCGCAGCGCCTTGACCGCGGCCTCGACGATATGCGGCGGCGTTTTGAAATCGGGCTGGCCGATGCCGAGATTGATGATGTCGCGCCCCTGGCGCTGCAGCTCAGCCGCCCTGGCCAGCACGGCGAAGGCGTTCTCCTCCCCCATTTGCGCAAAGGCGGGATTGATGACGGTCAAAGCTTAAGCGCTCCCTGAAGCTGGCCCCTTTTGGCAAAGCCGGGCGGCGGGAGCAAGGGCTGCGCTACACACTCCCCCACGAGGCTAAAAGCAGCGCCTTGAATTCCCCTAGGCTGAATCCGGCCTGTTTGATGATCGAGCGGAGTGTGCCCGGCTTGAGGTCGCGGCGTGAATGGACTGGCACGGTGACGGTTCGCGTCGCCGGGGAAGACCGTGACGTGATGACTGCCAGCGATCCGGTCCGTCGCGAATCCCGCGCGCGTCAAGACTCGAACGAGGTGACGGCCGTCCAGGACCGGCAGCTTTCCGTCGACCACGTTTAGGCCGCGACGGTCACGCTGCGGATCTGAGGGAGCGCATCGGGGGGAATGGTCAGGCCATGAGCGCGTCGATAGTCTAAAACGGCGCGGATCGCTTCCTCGGCGTTCAGGAGCGCTTGCCGCTCCGTGTCGCCCTCGGTCACCACTTCCGGCAGAGCGGGGACCAGCACGGTGTAGCCGCCGTCAGGCTGGGGCTCCAGGATGACTGAGAAACTGTAGCTCATGGGCATGTCTTCGAGGTCAGGCGTCCGGCCAAAAATCGGCGCTTAGCGTCTCGGTCAAATCCCAGGGGCTGGCGCCGGGGAACGCCCCTTCGTCGATGCCGGTCTCCTTGGACGCCTGAGCAATGGCGTCGAGCCACATGTCCTGACGCCAGTCTTTTTCGCCAAGGACGGCCTTGAGGCTTGGCGTCCCCTTGATCAGGAGAGCGATGCGCTCGCGCTGATGGTCGATCGTACGGCGCCAGCTCGCGCTCCGCCGCTCGGGTTGCCAGCGCCATTTCAGAAGATGCGCGAGAAGGACCGCCATACGATTGGCCAGTTCGCGCTTTTCGCTCTTGCCCACGTCCTCGATCTCGTCCGCCAGATGCTCGATGTCGAGCTTGGAAAAGTCACGCTCTCGGAGCGCGCGGGCCTGTTCCTGCGACCACAGGATGACGTCCGTCTCATACGGAGTATTCAACATCTTCGGCATTGGAATCGTCCTGACAGGGCGCATTGTATAGCTGAATTTAGCGCCGTCATCGAGGGCGGGATCGGCAATCCCGCCCTGCAAGGCGACCTTACCCCAGCGCCTTCTCCATCACCCGGCGCAGCCGGGCCGCGAAGGCCGGCGGGTCCTCGACGCTCGCCCCTTCCATGAGCCGCGCCTCATCCAGCACCAGCCACGCCGCGTCCTCGATCAGTGGCTTCAACTTGCCCTCCTTGAAGCGCGAGGCGAGAGCCAGGGTCAGGGGATGGGTGGGGTTGACTTCGAGAATGGGTTTCGCGCGCTCGGCGATCCGCCCGTGCAAGGCGAGCATCTTTTCGAGCTGCCGGTCGGGTCCAAACTCGGGCGCGATGAGACAGGCGACGCTGTCGGTCAGGCGATCCGAACCGCGAACCTCGGCGACCTCGTCGCCGAGCGTCTGCTTGAAGAAGGCGAACAGCGTCGCCACTTCGCCGGTCGCTTCGGCCGGGGCGTTCGCCCCCTCGACGAGCGCGATCGACTTGATGTCGGCCGCGCCCTGGCTCACCGACTTGAACGGCTTGCCCTCGAAGCCTGCAGCCGTCGACACCCAGAACGCGTCGACCGGGTCCGCGAGCAGCAGCACTTCGACGCCCCGCGCCTTGAACCCTTCGAGCTGGGGGCTCGCGCCCAAGCGCTTGGCGTCGTCGCCGGTGAGATAGTAGATCGCCGTCTGATTCTCGCGAAGCGAGGCCACATATTGCGCCAGCGTCCGGTCGCCCGCCGGATTGGCGGTGGACGTGAAGCGGGCGATCTTGAACAGGCCGTCGCGCCGCTCGGGGTCCTCGTACAGGCCTTCCTTGATGACCGCGCCAAAATTCTCCCAGACCTTGGCGAACTTGTCCGGCTCGGCGTCGGCGAGCTTGCCGAGCTCCTGCACCACGCGGTTGGTCACGCCCTTCTTGATGGCGGCGAAGACGTCGCTCTTCTGGATGAGTTCCCGCGAGACGTTGAGCGGCAGATCGGCGCTGTCGACCACGAGGCGCACGAAGCGCAGCCAGCCGGGAAGGACGTCCGCGTCCTCGGTGATGAGCACGCGGCGCACATAGAGCTTGTTGCGCCCTTTCCGCGCCGGATCGAACAGATCGAACGGGCGCGAGCCCGGAATGAAAGCGAGCACCGTATATTCGTGCCGGCCCTCGGCGCGCCAATGCAGAGTCAGCGCCGGCTCGTCGAACTGGCCCGAGAGGCCGCGATAGAATTCGGCGTATTCCTCCGCCGTCACCTCGGACTTGGGCTTGGCCCAGATCGCCGCGCCATCGGCGATGCGGCGCTTCTCTGCGCCAAGCTTCTCGATGAGATCGATCGGCACCGCGACCGCGCCGGAATGGTCGCGCACGATCCGCTCGAGCGTCCTCGGCTGGATGAATTCCTGCGAGGCGTCGTTGAGATGAAGAGTAACGCGCGTGCCGCGCTTCGGTGCGTTTTCGAGGGGCAGGGTTGCGATAGTGAACGAGCCCTTGCCGTCCGACGACCAGCGCCAGGCCTCATCGCTCCCCGCGCGGCGGGTGTCGACGATGACGTCATCCGCCACCATGAAGGACGAGTAGAAGCCGATGCCGAACTGGCCGATCAGGGCGGCGGCCTCCTTGTTCGCGTCTTCGGCCGTAAGCTTGTCCAGGAAGGCTTTGGTGCCGGAGCGGGCGATCGTGCCGAGGCCTTGGGTCAGGTCTTCGCGCGTCATGCCGACGCCGTTGTCGGAGAAGGTCAGCGTCTTGGCGTCGGGATTGATCGCAATTTCGATTGCGAACGGAGCGCCGTCCTCGATCAGCTCGGGCTTGGCGATCGCTTCGTATCGCAGCTTCTCGCAGGCGTCGGCGGCGTTGGAGACGAGCTCGCGGACAAAAATCTCCTTCTCGGAATAGACCGAATGCACCATGAGCTGCAGCAGGCGCGAAACGTCGGCCTCGAAGCTCTGTGTGCTGGCGGCTTCGCTGGTCGGGGTCTGAGCGTCGGCGGTCAAATGGTGGCTCTCCCTTGAGGATGGCGGATATGAAGCGGCGGCGCTGCGGCGCTGCGGCGCCTCGTGATATCGGCTGGGCGCCTGCGGATTCAAGATGGTCCCGGCCGCCAACCCGGCTTGGGGAGCGAGGGTCGAGCTTTGATTGCCGACGGATCGATGTTTTGGGTTCCATCGAGCCTATACCTGATATACTTGTGTGGTGATTCGGTGTCGTTGGAGACGCCGGTTTGTGTTGCTTCTCGCAACGTCTGGCGGCGTTGTTGTTCCCAGCGGGTCGGAACCTCGAGAATTGACCCGCGGACGTTTCTTGCCCAGCACGCTTTAAGCGGGTTCGGTTCAGATTTTTCTGTCATGAGCGCCACAAAATTAGTAGTACGCGCAACTGGCATAGAAGGGGGCATTGAAGCGCTTTCGCGCGCCGCCCAGGCATTTGAACTTACAAGAATGGAACGATTTTCGTATTGGGTACTGATGATTAGTGCCGACATTGTTTCATTATCTATAATTTCAGCGTTCATCTTCGCGCCGATAGCCTTGATTAACGAGAATATTGAATTTTCTACTACATTATTGTATGTATGGGTGGCAGCTGGGTTCACGTCAGTGACGGCCCTCTTGCTATCTGGAAAATTAATAATAAAACTAATAAGAGAACAATTAGAACTAAGACGGCTTGGCCTAACGCATTTATCTAAATCTTTGTGGAAAGAGAATAGCAAGGGCAGCTGGATTATACAAGCTCGTAGCTTTGTTTTGTATACCGCAGTAATTCTGCTACTTCTTATTATTGTTAGCGGAAGGAGAGATCGTTTGATCGTTCCTTTTTTCCTTTTGTTTGGACTAATGGTAATCACCGCAAGATATACCAGATATCAACGGGAGAGAATTGAATTAGGTCTGAGCGCGACAAAGCTGAAACAGGCTTTGGAGCGCCTGCGGCAACATGCCGGGCAGGCTGAAAAGGTGTCTGTCCCCTCTGAGTTGCTTGAGCAGGCGGCCAGAATCGAGTCGGTGACGATCGCCAAAGAGCGAGATGACGCTGTCCTGAGGAGCGTCGCGGCGCGCCCAAGCGGCTTCGCAATCCGATTCAATGGCGACGCCGCGGACCAACGCATCCGGCTCGACGCCGCTGAACGGATGGAGCTTGAAGACATGGCGGCGCAACTCAGCACCCAAGGCCGACTTGACGGCGAGCAGGGCGACGCGCCCACTCAAGGCGACGCGCAGCGCCGGGAAGCCGTGGGCGAGCGCGTGGCGATCGATTACGTTCTGGACGAGCAGGCTCGATCTATTCTGCTTACAGCGATTCGGCGTAGAGCGAACGGGCTCGGGGGGAACCTTGCCTGATCCGTCGGATGAATATGCGATCCAGTTTTCGGAGCCGGCCCGGGCGAGCAAGAAAGACCTCCCGCCGGATGCAGCATTGGCGCTTTTGGACGTGGTGGTGGCGTTAGCCGCCGATCCGAATTCGTTTCCGAATCGAACTCAGCGGTTGAGTCGAGATGGGAAAATCAGAGTCTATTACCATCCATCGCCCCCGCTCCAAGTGACGTTCGAAGTCGATGAATCGAGGCGAGTTCTCTATCTTGAGCATTTTGTCTCGCCGCGAGTGCCGATCACGAAGCCCATATTCATTAGTTATAGCCACAAAGACGCGAAATGGCTTGATAAGCTAAAGCAGTTCCTGCTGCCTCTCGAACAAGAGGGTTTGATTCGAGTGTGGGACGATACGGAGATTCGCCCTGGCGCTCCTTGGCTCGACGAAATTCGCGACGCTTTGGCGCTTGCGCGTGTTGCGGTATTCCTTGTCTCGCAGGATTTTGTCAATTCGCCTTTCATAGGCGAGAAGGAACTGCCCGTTCTAATCGATGCCGCTACAAATCGCGGATGCTTGATCTTCTGGATTGCAGTGAGTTCTTCAACGTTCGAAGAGACCCCGCTCGCAAAGTACCAAGCCGCAAGCGCGAGACCGCTCGACCTCATGTCGGAACCGGAGCAGAATCAAGTCCTTGCAGATATTTCACGAAAGTTGAAAGCGGCCGTCTCTCAATAAGAGTCGCTCTGCGGGATTCGCGAGACCCGGCGCGCCCAAGGACGTTGATATCGCTGGGCGTTTTCGACGGCGGCGAAAGCGCCCGGTCGAGGGGGCCCCCGGCAAAAAAATCGGCATTTACTTGACAAGCTGTCTGGCGCAATGTTACTGTTTTTCAGAATCTGCGGCAAGACCGGCTCGCGGGGTTTCGCGATCGCCGGCAACCGTAGCTTTCGCGATTCTCGCGAAATGAAATGGAGACCAAGTCATTGAAAATAACCGATTCCGCGAAATGCCCCATTTCGCACGCCCAATGATCTCTAGGCGTTACGACCCGGGTGCGAAACCGTTCGTTTCGCTCTGCGAAGCGATTCCATTCGCTTTCACTTATGTTTTCGCTCGTCGATTTCGCGCCATTGCGTTTTTATTTCGCGACGGCGGCTTCCGGACGCGCGGCTCTCCTACTCGGGAACGCGGAGGACGATCGGACGATCAACGGATCGGAAATGGCGCCGCAAGCCGTTGGAATCGCTCAAAACGGACTCGAAAATGGCGCCCAGCCCCGTTCGCGGTCGCTGGAAGGAGAATCGATCAGGCGAATTTCGTATGACGTAAGGCGGTCAGCTCTCCGACGTCGTCAGCGCCAGCGCGTGCAATTCCCCGCCCATCCGGCCTTTCAGCGCCTCATAGACCATCTGATGCTGCTTAACGCGGGTCTTGCCCTTGAAGGCTGAGGAGACCACGGTCGCGGCATAATGGTTGCCGTCGCCGGCCAGGTCCTTCACCTCCACGCGCGCGTCGGGGAACGCCTCGCGGATCATCGTCTCAATCTCGGTCAGCGACATGGCCATGGCGCTCATGCTCCTTGATGACTTCCGCGGCCTCGTCCTCTTCCCTCGCCTCCGCCTCCAGGCGGGCGACGACGTCCTCGGCAGGCTCGCTGGCCGCGATCGTGACGCCGTCCGTCAAGAGAATCGTGCAATCGGCGGGATCGGTCGCATTGATGGCGACAACATGCTCCGGCCGGACGTAGGCGAAGCCTTTCACGGTCTTGACGACGACGAACGGGATCATGGGTTTGTCCCCAAAGCGCGGCTCATATATTCCGGAAGCCAACTCTCATACGCTTCACGCAGCGC
>Ga0335073_10014915_pt1 | contig 10878 bp, 12 predicted proteins | sample Lox_Sample_22_FD_207093 | JGI IMG/M metagenome (GOLD analysis project Ga0335073, IMG submission 207093) | Soil microbial communities from Loxahatchee National Wildlife Refuge, Florida, United States - Lox_Sample_2.2 | ecosystem: Environmental > Terrestrial > Soil > Wetlands | place: USA... | reverse complement strand
GCCTCCAATCGTCGTCGATACTCTTCCCCCCCGCCCGCCTCTGTTCTTACTCTCTCCTCTTCCGTTTCAACCTTATCTCCCACCTCCATCGTCGTAACTGTCCCATCCAACGACACGATGCGTTGTCGCGTGGGTTTCTTCTTCCGTGCGTTCCGGCCTATCGTCTGACTCCCCTGCCCTCGTACGGGAGAGGGCGATGCTTCCCTTTCAAACCCGCGTGAGTGTAGTAGCGGGGGCGGAGACTGGAGACGTTGTGCTTGTGGTGGGTGGGGTGGCTTTTCGAAAACTCGGTCGATCAAATGGCGTCTTTCTACCATTCCGGGACCAGATCCGTCGAGTTGAATGTCTTCTGTGAAACCGGGGGTTTCGCGGAAATAATTGAAAATGGAGACCCGGAAGGATTGAATGTGGGTTCTGGTGAAAGGGTTTCCGGAAACCCAGATCTGTTGCATGTTTGGCGCCGCGGTGAGACGACTTATTTCGGCGGGATCAAGAAGTAGGTTGTTCCTAATATCCAGGCTACAACAATTTTAGTTATGGCCTCCGAGAGGGCAGATACGTCACGAGATTTCGTGCTCCTCGTTCGATTCCTGCGAGAGAGGTTATTCGGTTATCGCGAAGGATTAGAGTGGTAATTGCGGGCAAGGAATTCAGATTCAAGCCCTGAAGTTTCTCGATCATGTTACCAGCCAAACTCAATGACCGCAAACAATACAACGATGACAAAACGGAGGGTATCTCAATAAATAGATTTGCGGATAAATCAAGAGAGACCAGATTTGGTGCAAGCGATGTCCATGCTGGCGCCGACAAAGTATGAAGTGAACAATCTGACAGACACAAATACTTGAGACACCGCCATTTCTCATCCGGAAGAGTGTGAAGATGTGATGTCGATGACGACAATGACGAATTCGAAACAACGCTGTTCGATCGGTAGAGCATTCCCCCTCTGCCCCTTGAAGAAGAATTACTCCTCGAACTAGAAGGGCGTGGGGACGATGACCGGTTCCCTCTGTTCTCATGGATATCTGCCTCGGAGACTGTTCTCGCGGGATGCTGTTGTAGTGGTAGGGGGCTTGTTGGGGGGATTTTGGGAGAATGATTAGAGGGAAATCTAGGTTCGCCAACGTAGGAAGGAGAATGAATATGTCGAGAACTTCGATGCCGACGTTTCTCTGCATCATCAAGAACGAGATCAATGATTAATTCGGAGGGGTCATTGATGTTTCCTCGGCGAATAATTAGGGACTTTAGGGATTCTGCAACGACATGCCATCCATAAAAGGAACGCACATCGATGTCTTGGATTTCAAGTGTTGTTACGTTCTTGAACGGATACAGAGCGACCTAAATCAACGACTCTTCTCTCCAGAGGGGGATACCGCTTGATCGAACGGGTATTCTTCGTATCCGCTAATCAATTTTGCCCGTCGATCAGGTGCCAGCCTCAGAGAGGGGATTTTGGTGAATCTAGGTATCAGTACACCTCATTGAAACAGCATACGCAGAATAAATGTATTTCAATTGAGCTTCAATGGCAGCTTTTTCGTCCTTTTCGCTCTTATTCCCTCCGATTCCCAGACTCTTCCATATCGATGACATGCCAGACATGACACTTTTTACTGACGCCACGCTCCGAATAGACGCTGCATCACTGTCGCTCAGGCCTCTCCGCCGAGCCTGTTCCTGAGAATTCAAGAAGGAAACATAGTTTCTCGGGTTATATTCACTGTGAATCACCTCGAGCCGAATTGTATTTAGTCCCTGAGGAATGAGTCCCAACTCTTCAAATCGTGCCAGTAAATAAAACTACGATGTCAGTCCACCACTCGAGTCGGGGGAACGTACAAGATGATGGGGTGTAAGGGATAGTGTAACGGGGCGTATTTGAGAGGAGATGGATCCGGAGAGACCTGTCCAGGAGGTGAATGCAGCAGATAGATTCTGAAGCGCAGAAGATGTTGCAGCGGATGATGGATGGGTATTAGGCCCATATGCGCGAGCGAGTCTCTTCTCGTTTGCTTTGATGAATGTTCCTAAACCAATAACATATGCATCGCCATTTCCCTTCGACATTCTTGAGGTCTGTTTCGTTGTCCGCGCTCGGTCGTTGGCGCGGAGCAAACACAGAAAAGTGAGGAGATAGACAGGTTACGTTATGATGCTGGCAAGCAATGAAGAAGCATCGACTGATGATGACGAGAGGTTCATCTCCTCAGGAGACGATCTTTGAATACCCGTTTCCAACGGTCGAAGCTGAACAACTGTAACCGTTGTTTGCCCACTAATCGTGTGGTGGATAGATATCGAACGAACGAACAACAGACCCTAACCCCCCATCCCGCATTTGCTAAAACTTGGATCCCGATTCGTGACTTTTAATTGCCACAACGTGCTTGGAGCGAAAACAGGGCAACAACCGCGCGGAAGCGTGCCCCTGTTCATTGGATGTCGATGCACAGTTTAAGAGGGCATTGCGATAACCTCTAATTTTATTTTTTGAAAAGAGAGGGAATCTCGGATGGAAAACCGTTTTCTTGTCATCGGAAGCTGCCGCTCAGACCGCATCTGCCGGAAATTTCGTTGCAGAACTTATCTTCACGGGCGTCTCGTTTGAAAATAAAAGTGGGATGACGCATTGCAAAAATTGTGTGTGATGAGGCGCCTCATAGTTTCTTCTACTCAATTGCACAACCGCCAAGGCTGTCGATCCTCATCATCCAGGCCATCACTTTCAACATGAACATTAAATTAAACGTGTCTCTATTGGACTGCATCGCTTCACGAACTTCTTTTGCGCCATATCTTAAGTACTTATGCGGAAGTTACAAATAGCCATGAGCTCAGGGCTCTCGCGGCAAGCTCAATCTTCATCGAAGTGCGATGAAAGAGAGGGATAGATCGAAAACTCTTCGTCATCAACCTTTCAACGATACTCAAGTTGACGATTGATCATTCGACTGCTTTCGATCGTCCTTATATCAACGAAGGAGAAATCTCAATGCAGACACAAAAGTGCCGGAAGTTTAAAGCAAGGAAGATGCTGAATCGGGAGATACTCTTCTTCCACCTCGTATCCGAGACATTATTCAGATTTCGAACAGAGATCATTATAGTCAATCGAAAGAAAGTGGAACATTGTATGCATTTTTAATATATAACGACCGGTGATATCTCAGAATACTCATACTATGGATTAACAGGTGGCCTTGGCGTCCTTCCAACGACCTCAGCGCTAGTTCTCGTGTTTTGAATTCCCCGCCCTCCAAAAGTGTCGTCGATAGGACTGTCCATCTCATCCCAATCATTTACAATAACCTGTACGCCTCCAAGACTCGTGGTATCCAAAATCACATTCCCTGTTACTCCCTTCGTATTCTCACCATCCTCTTCATCTCCCTCGAGGTCCTTCGCCAGTCGATCCAATGCGGCCTGAATATCTTCATGTAGCGCAACTTTATTCGGTGGATCCTCTTCGATCTGTACCCACCCTTCTTGAGGCGATCCAGGTGGAGATATCAACCAGTTCTTCTCCAGCACCGGCGGCTCAAGGTACTTTTTCTGAGTGGTAAGTGGTGTATTCTGGTATTAGCAAAACTGGCATGATTATTTTAAATACTTCGCCGAAATAAACCTCCAAGGGGTGTCCTTCAAAGAAACACCCGTTGAGGGCACACTTTACGAGTTCTGCGTCATCGACGGTCTTGAAGACACAAAATATCCGGCGGAAACTAATGATTAATAACGTTCCTGATGTAAGACTGACCTTCGAACCGGAACCCAGTGGACGATGTCTCTGTGTACTTCGATTACCGCTCGTAAGGACTCAAGAAAAGTTGACGGCAGGATATCGGAGTGCCCGTTATGTTTGACATCGTCTCCGTTCGGAGTAGTCGAAGACCAGTCCGGCAAGTTTGCTATGATGATTGAATTTGTTGCTATTGGGATAGGACTTGCCATGCTGTCACTTGACGATCACAGCCGCGGTCGACTGTCGGTGGCAGGTGGCGCCGCCGGTCGGCGTAAATAGGAAAGCTCAACTTTCAAGGGATTGAATATTTAGGGCTAATCTGACGTAATTTGTGGCGGCACATTCGTCAACATCAATTTCCCATTATTCAATATATCTGGACCCGCTCTTAAATACAAAGTCGCGGACAATGGCCTCGCTGCCTTTGGACGGCGTTAAGCGGATATTCAACGCCGTAGAAAATGCAAAAGTATTATTTTACAGATTGGTATCCTGTGGTATGACTTGTGTCAAACGCTTCCCTTCAATTTCATAGAATCTAACGCAGTTTTGTCCCTTCGGAGTAGCTCCTCTTCAGCCTTTTTGATCGTGCCCGACACTCGACGTATCGTAACCATGCATTCTCGTCCTCCTAGCTGCCTTATGAATGTCAAGGCAACCCAAACCATCCGATAATGATCTCTTGCAACCCGTATTATCCCCGTACTCGTTGCGCAGCTGAAATACTTCACCAATAATGAGGATGAAACGAGACCGCTTCCATGATCACCGAAGTTGTACAAAATTTGCTGCCGAAGCGTCTCGGTAAGGACTTTAGTGTTCACAGAACTGTCTGTAGGGGCCGAAAACGGGATCGTGGAGGTGTCGTTCGGGTAGAGAACTTCGACGATGAGCCAGCGGTGTTTTAGACGGACCATTGAAAAAGTAAATAGGGTTTTTCAAGGAGACAATTGAAGGAAGTTGCCTGGAAGACTCGTTTCTGAGCTAGTCAGACCGGGAGGCGAGCGCGGATAAGCCAAACAAATAGATCTAAGCGTTGTATTGTCTGTGACGGCGGGGGGACCTTGCGCGGACAGGCAAAAATTTCCGTCTTTGATGATCGGCGTTTTAGAGGTGACCTTAACTTGAGGCAAATGTCGAGAAAAGGATGCAACGTTGAAATTAGCAGATGAATAAAATTGACAAAAAGCATCCTACGTGAGACTTAAAGTTGAAAGTAACCAAGTGAAATCAACAAAAAGCATCCTACGTGAGACTCGAACTCACAGCCTTCAGATTAGAAGTCTGACGCGCTAACCATTGCGCCAGCAGGACCGAGATCGGTTTACTTCGTAATATCTAATTTGCTTGTTCAATGAATGGACATCATTCGGGTTTTTATTTCAGCCCCTTTCGAGGACTTACATATCGCGAAACTCGTCCCTGACACGATGGGGAATGCTTTTTGATGACGATTCTACAAGAGATGCGCCAATAAAGCACTGCACTGTCCTTCGTCTTCCCTGTACGGCCATGTTGATCTTCTGTACCATTCGTTTTATCCTCGCGATACTCTTGTTCGCTTCTGCTATCGTGGCAGATCAATTCCCCCTTGATCCAATTCCGATAACATCGGCGAATGGCTCTCAAATTTGGCGGCATCCATCTTCCCATGATCACTACATCGAAGTTCGCGAGTGCAAGCTCTGTCTCGGTGCAGACTTATGGTCTGGCTATTTCCATTCAATTCCGGACAAAATATCAATCTTTTTCATCTACGCTCGAGCCTCGTTAAACCCGGAGTCGGCACCCCTGGCGATATGGACGAATGGCGGCCCCGGCGCTTCGGCTATCAGTGTGGCATTTTCCAAAGCTACCGGATGTGAACTGCGAGAGGATTTCCATGGGATGCGGTTACCATACAATCCAAACGGCCCAAAACGCTGGAACAAGAAGATGAACGTGGTGTTCATCGAGCAGCCCATTGGGACAGGATTTTCACGCGGAAATGGGAAGGGCGCCGAGGATACACGTGTCGGAACGCAATACGTTTACGATTTTATTCAGGTTGTGCTTGCGCGGCATCCGTCAATCTCAAATGTGTCATTGCACAGTCTTTCATACGGCGGGCATTTTATTCCTGAATGGGCAATGCGAATTGTAGAGGAGAACGCCAAAGTCAAGACAGGGGAATCACCCAACCATATCGTCCCGCTCAAAAGCGTAACAATGGGGAATGCGTGGTTCGGCACAGACGGAGAATATTTGACGAGATTCGATTTGCTATGCGAAACACATCCTAATATAGTAGGAGCGACTCCTCTACTCAGTCGAAGTCAATGCGAAAAGGTCTCCGAGCATCGGTCCATGTGTGCCGAATTTCTCAGACAATGTCGAACGCATCCGTCTACTAATTGCTCTCCTGCACACCTCTGGTGCCTGACGGCCATATGGTCTGCTGCCGAACTATCCGGCCGAAATCTCTTCCATGTTGACCACTTCGCCCCTTCGGGCGAAGGGTGGGACACGTACCCAGCGCTCACACGGTTTCTCAACCTTCGGCCGGTTCAAATCGCTCTCGGCGTAATCAAGTCAGATGACGTACTTCCCGTCAAGTGGGAATTTTATAGTACCCGGGTGAGCGACCTTCATACTCTCGCTGGCGACCATGTTCGGCGGACCGATATCTTGCTTCGCCCAATTATCGATGCTGGAGTAGACGTGCTGATATATGGAGGCACATCAGACTTTGTTTGCGGATCCCGGGCTGTTAGAGGGGTTATCGTGGCGCAAAAACTGGTAGAGGGGGACATTGAACACGAATTGAGGGGTTGGAAGCATGGATCCGGGCGCTTTATATGCTCTCGAAGGGAATCAAACCGGAACGGCCCCGGCCGGTTCTGTTATCTCGAGATAGACGAGCATGGACATGCTGTAGCCCTAGACTATGACGGCTGGCCAGACGTGCTAGAAAAGTGGGTTTTAGAAGGTTCAGTATAGATTGCCGCCTTTAGACCCAAGGTCTAGAAGTCGAGCTCCCGCTAGTTAAATGGGGATAAGTTTAATTTCCGAATCTGGTTACCGATGCACGTATGAACCTAGTCTGATGAAGCTCGACTTGAGCAGAATAGCAGTAAATTCGTTCACGTGTCTATATCGGCGTTCCGGGACCCCTTTTTAAGCACGCAATGCTTTCATGATCGGAAAAGGTCGCTCTATTTTGAGTTTTTGAAACATGCATGGGTGCCAGCGAGCTTCCCCACAAAATTGGTCATCTAATGGATCGTCATGCAGCTTCGCATTGAGCTAAATCGAAAGGCGCATTCAGACCAACCTTTACTTTGTTCCGGACAAGGTTGAGGTCACACCCAAATTCGGGACAGTCTGAATAGGCATGCGGTTGTACATTACCACAAAGAACCTAACGCGGACGATGCAGCCACAAAACCTTAATCCAGGTTATTCCACGTTTTCCGAAATTTTCTGTGTGTACACCCACGCTCTGCCCCCACCTTCATTGGTCGGAAGAATGCGCTCGGGCCTTCTAGGCAGCCGATAATCACCTACGTCTTTCCATTAAAAATTATTGTGAGCCAGTAATGGACGTCCGGCTCTCCCTTCTACGGAAAACCTTGCGCGGGACTGCGTAACGAAGCAGAAATCTTCTTCATCCCCCTCTCATCGGGTAGAGAGGCTGCATCAGAGGTCGTTTTGCCTGTATTGTATCGTTCACACTATCATATCACATCACGGACGCTAATTCGGCCTTCACACCAGTTTAATTACGCTTTCCGCTTTCATTGTTTTCTTAATCTAAAAAAGGCACCTGGGAACTCGTTCGTCAGGAAGTGTTATATGAACGGCCTACGCCCTTGCGAATGACTGCGAGCGATCCTCTTTTCGAGTTCTCATTGAAACATTGGCCTCCTATCTATCGATACAGAAAACCAGGAGATAAGCAGAAGCAGAAGACCGTCGCGGCTGAAAGACTCGTCACCCCAGCGGAGCAGGCCTTACCGCCTCCTCCTCGTATTGCGAACCTTGTTGAGCCAGAGCCAAATCCCGTAGCAGACGACCAAGAAGAAGGTAACCGGCCTGCATCATCGACATCGTCTGAGGATATACCGCCACCCATTCCTCCAATGAATCAGTATTCCCTCCCTCATCCATCGACGGCATTTACGCCATCTCCCTTTGGACCGATAATACAGCCACCCGCACCATTTTTTAATGCTGTCCCCCAGGTCAGTCATGGGCCTGCGACACCCCCTCCCTTGCTTGGCCCTACATATCAACAGTTCGGAATGATGCCGACCTATTCGTCAAACAACTTTCAATTGCCTGGATCATTTCCGTCTATGCAACCCAACCCTTGGGTCTTCTCTGGTCCTGCGCACAATATCGCACCGACGGTGAGCGGTCCCCTCAACATCGGTATCCAAGCCGACTTTCCTCCCCTCCATTCTCTTCCTCCTTCCTTCTGGGAACCCGTCGTTCAGCAACCACAACCTGAACCGACCCCTCCCATGCATACTCCTCAAGCTCCCTCGCTGGAAAATCTCGCATCTCGTGCCGACGGTAAAGGCGAAAACTTCTCGGACGACTCGCTCAAAGCGATAATCATCAAAGCACAACCTCACCATTCCGTCCAAACACTAAGCCATCTTAGACGTGACCAACTCATAAAACATGTCAACGATCTCGTCATTTGGTGGAAACAAGCAAATCCGCAACAAGCAACCCGCGCCCAACAAGCCAGCGCAATCCCGACACAACAGGAGCAAGAGCAACAAGCCACAGCCCGAGCCAGAAGCGTCCAACAATCCGCTATACCCCCTCTCAGTCCCGCGGTTGCAGCAGCTGCAGCCTCTGCCGCAGCATCCGCAAAAGCCGCCGAAAAAGTCATCGGTCAGTGTCCTTGTTGCTGCGAAGCTCAACAAAACGCCGCATTTTCGCCATGTGGACATCTCTATGCGTGCACTCGTTGTGCGCATCGTGTGTACGATGGAGGAAGAGGGAAATGTCCTGTTTGTCGTGTTCAAATACAAACGTACCTGAGAATCTATGCGACGAGTTGATTACTGCATGGGTCTATCTGTGGACATTTAGATGGCATTTTCTAGCATTGCAGGCAATTTCTCACGTTTTGTTCTTCTCTACTTTTAATTATCATGTATGTATATGGGAACAAATTTGGTTAAATCGAGGTTTTGGTTTCTTTTCACTATGCTGCACTATATATTCTAACTACTTATTTTTACCGAGTTCGTTTATGAATGTACAGTGTATGGCTGCAACTAGGCCAACCCACGTTTTCTGATAACGATTTCATTCTGAGACTGCATAATCGTCTCCGACAATGCAGGAGCTCGTTATCAACACAGATCGGAATTCCTCCGGCTGTATCCGGCGAGATGTCGACGGTTGATCCGCGGCTGCTCGATCTCAACACTAATGGCAACAGCAACCCTCTCCAGGGGTATATTGTCTATCCTACATTAATACCATATTAACCAAATGTACCATCCAAGTGTAATTAGTCCAATTTTCCTTAAAGTAATTCCCGATTCTCTGAAAACTTCCTCTAATTGCCTCTTTGCGATCTGTGATGAAGATTTCCATCTCGTATCTCTATTATCACCGTTCCTCCGCGAGACCGACAATGGAAGCAAAGAGTCTTTCGACGCTAGTCTCAACCAATTCGTCGCCAGAACACAGATTACAGTAATGAATAACGCCATGCCATAGCTGATGAAAATATGTAACTGATTCGGTAATGTACAAGGTGTAGTTGAGAATTCGGGAGTAGCAGGGACATAACCATCCGAAGACGATACGGAGAGTAATTGGAATCCAGGATTATTCACTCCCTTCAAAATCAGCTTCAGCGATAGAAGAATATACCATTGCCCAGGAGAAACTCTTGACGGTATGCTCGGGGATTTTCATTCCTCCGTAATTATGTTGTACGAAACAATAATCATGGTCATCTCCACTGAATACAGCCAGGGGTCTCACAATGTCAACCACTCTTTTCGACAGATCCGGCCACAAGACATTTTGATACTGATATCCCTTAGCGACATGAATTGGTACCTTGCTCTCCCTTAATGGTCCACACGAGGTCCCTTCTGGTCGAAAAAGAGGGATGTGAGTCAACAGGATTCGTGGTTCAGGAGCTTGGGTCGAGCGAAGCGAATTCAGAAATTCTTGTGGCTGTCGAGAGATCATTGGGGTTTGTTCAGCGGACAGAGAGACCGTGTCGAGCATGATAATCTTGAAATCGCCGGCTTGGAATTCGGAAGACGGTTCCCCGAAATATTTTTTGAATCGTGCGAGAGCAGAGGGCGAGGAAGTGTCAGCGACACCAATGTCATGGTTTCCCGGGAGAGATGCGATGTACGGAGTCTGAGGTGTTAAGGGGAACACTCTTCGAAATCGACGATACTCAGCTTCCCAGCTATTGTCAAAAATGTTTGAGAGGGGGCTCTACGTTTTATCGTCCCATTCGCGTCCTCCATCCATAAGATCGCCAATGAAGATGGTCATTTTCGGACGTAGGATTTTGTGTATGAACAGCCAATTGCGCTTCATATAAAGATCCGTGTAGAATTGACTTAGTTTGAGTAATATCCCTCTCCGCTCGTAGGTATTCTCATCGACCAATTGAGGATCTGCAATCAACAGTATCCGATACGGACGAGTCGAAGTCGAGCTCTAGGTATCAGACTCGAGAAACAACGCGTAGGACGCAACCCATTTCTCCCACTGTTGCCATTGACACTTCGAGATGGCTCTTTTGAAAGTGTACGACTCCTGCCACCAGAGGAGAATGATCCATGCGCTTATCAGGACATTTGATGTAGTCAATATGCGTGTTATGCGTTGTCGAAGGTCCGACTCCGCAGATGGAGGCATGGTTAAAGCGGGGACATCCAGTCGCAACGAAGGATATGTATGTGTGTGGACGACCAGGAACCCCCGTTTGCGGTCGAAAGGGGGGTGCTCCGCCAAGGCCCGAAAATCCCCAGTCGGCATTGAAACTTTCCTGCCAAAACCTTCAGTTTTTTTGGACCTGCCCAGCCATCGCGATTCTCAGCACGCAACAACCGACGCAGTCCACCAACCGCCACAAGTGGGACTTG
>Ga0335073_10014914_pt1 | contig 10878 bp, 9 predicted proteins | sample Lox_Sample_22_FD_207093 | JGI IMG/M metagenome (GOLD analysis project Ga0335073, IMG submission 207093) | Soil microbial communities from Loxahatchee National Wildlife Refuge, Florida, United States - Lox_Sample_2.2 | ecosystem: Environmental > Terrestrial > Soil > Wetlands | place: USA: Florida... | reverse complement strand
CTGGCCGCTGCCAAACTGCCCGGTGCTGTTGGCGAACCCGGCCACGGCCGGCCAGGCCGTAGCGGCCACGTAGGCCACGGCAGCGGTCAACGCGACCGGGCTGGGCAGCGCCACGTAGTTCCACTGTCCCGCGGTCAGCGCGCCGGACGTAGCCGCGCTGCCGGGCACCAGGTTCCCGGTGTCGGTGCTGGTGACCTGCCAGAGGGCGAACTTCTGCGCGCCGGTGTCGCCACCGGCCGGGACCCACCACCAGAAACCCCCGAGCCAGCAGTTGCTGCTCGTCACCTGGAACGCCAGACCGGCCTGGAAGTTCCCGGTGTAGCGGGTCAGCCCCGGCCCCAGCCCGGGGCGCCCCGCAGCCCCGTCCATCAGCCGGTACACAGTCACTTCCAGTCCCCCCTCGATTCGATCGGCCTGCCCAGCCGGATGTGACCCGGGCCGCCGCCGCCCGGCTCGGGCACCGCCGGCCGGCTCACTCACCGCCGCCCGGCGGCGGCTGCCCGGTTACGGGAAGAACGTCAGGAAGGCGCCGGAGTTCACCTGCGTCGGCGGCGGCGGGGCGGTTCCCCCTGGGGTCACTTCCACGTCGATCCAGCGGAGCTCCCCGTTGTCCTTGACGTCGAACGTGTCCGGGTAGGAGAACGGCCCGTCCTGGTAAGTGGAATTCCCGGTGATCACCGCGCCGGTGCTGTTCGCGATGGCCGAGGCGGCACCGGCGACGTTCGGTGAGCTGAGCGGTCCGGCGGTGATCCCGTTGCCACCGCCCCCGGTGCTGAAGTAGTCCACGAACTCGGTGTAGAACTGCTGGCCACCGCCGTAGTACATCGAGGCCTTGTAGTCTCCGGCCGGCAGCGTGACGCCGGAGTAGGCGCACGACACCCAGCCGCTGCCGGCCGCGCCCGACCAGGCCGGGGCGGTGTTGTCGGTCCCGGCGACGACCGCCTGTGTGGCCACGTTCCAGATCGCGCAGCGGGACGGCAGGACGGACACGCCAGGCGGGCTGTAGAACCAGATGTTGTTCAGCGTGCAAGCCTGGGACAGCTTGAACTCGGTTCCCGACGTCTGCTGCCCGGTGTCGATGCTCACCGTGTTCGGCGGCGTCGGGTAGTTCGGCCACAGCCGGTAGCTGCTCCCGGCCGGGGCGGTGTCGCTGACCTGGACGTCCATCCAGAAGTTGCTCGAATCCGACCCGTAGGCGGGCATGACCGCGGTCGGGTCGGTGCCGGCCACGCTGAACGGGCCCTGGTCCACGGAGAACGGCGCGGGCCGGGAGGCGCCCTGGTCGGAGTAGGCGGTGAGCGGCCCGCTGACGATCCCGGCGCTGTACGGGTCGCCGCTGCCGAACTGGCTGTTGGTGTCAGGGAAGCCGCCGGTGAACCCGGTCGCGGCCACGTAGCCGACGTTGATGGCCAGCGGGATCGGGTTCGGCAGCGGCACGTAGTTCCACTGCCCGGCGGTCAGTGCGGCCGAGGTGACGGTGGCGCCCTGGATGAGCGTCCCGGTGGCGTTGGTGTAGGGCTGCCATAGGGCGAACGTCTGCGGCGCGGTGGACTGACCGCTGTTGCAGACCCACCACCAGTAGCCACCGAACCAAACGCCGCCGCTGGTCACGGTGAACGCGACGCCGGCGATGAACGGGCCGCTGTAGGCGATGGCGGTGCTGGGCCCGCTGATCCCGGAGAACAGCCGGTAGTCGGTCATCAGCTGAATCCGTTCACGAAAGCGGCCAGCAGCCACTTGCCCTTGGCCGCGTTGTAGATGAAGCCGAGCAGGTCGGTCTGGCCGGCCGTGCTGCTCAGCGTGGGCTGCGGCAGCCCGGTCGAGAATTCGTAGCCGGTGTCCCAGGTGATGGCGGACGATCCGGCCGAGCCCTGGGTGATCTGGAAGATGATCTGCTGCCCGTTGGCCGGGTTGGCCGGGGTGCCCATTGTCCGGTTCGCGCCCAGGGTGACCCGGAAGTCGTTGCCCTGCGAGGCGTCGACGGTGATCGTCGCCGCGTCAGCCAGTGCCACCACGGCGGGGGCTACGGCGCCCGGCTCGACCGTGGTGCTGGCCGGCGCCGCGGGCTGGCCAGCCAGCCCGCGGGCCTGCCGGGCTGCCACACCCCGCGAGGCCGCGAACGCCGGCCCGGCTGAGCCGAGCAGGGAACCGCCCGCGACCCCGGCCCCCAGTGCCGCCCAGGCGGCGGACCGCAGCAGCTTCCGGCGGCCCAGCACCCGGCCGACCGCCGACCCCGACCGCGTGGCCACAGGTTTCGTACCCAAGGCGGCCCCTCCCCTCAGAAATTTTCCCAGCTGGCACACAGGCCAGCGGCCCGTGCGGCGGTGATGTCGGCCGCCGGCGATCCGTGGTGGTAGACGGCGAGATTGTTGGGCGAGAAGGCCCACTGCCCGTGGACGTAGCTGAAGACTTCCTCAGCGCGGCGGTGCCGGGACGGCCCGGCTGTGACCGTCTCGGTGACGATGGCTGCCGTGCCGAAGACCGTCACGGATCTGATGGTCCTGGCGGAGGTAGCCACCACGGCGGACTGGCAGGCCTGATGAACGCGCACCCACAACTGCTGCGGGATCTGCCGCCGCACGGACGGGGCCAGCATCGACCAGGAGGCCGCGTAGCGGCCGGCCTGGTAGAGGTGGTCGAATCGCACGGCGGCGGCGCGGGCGCCGGACTGCGCGTGCGGCTCGGCCGCGCCGGTGTTGTCGGGGGCGGGCCGGAGCGTGGCCGGTGCCGTGGCGGCCGGCCCAGCGGCGGAGCCGCCCGAGGAAGAGACACTGCAGCCGGCCAGGGCCACAGCGACCAGGGCGGCCGGCAAGATCTTCATATACCGCATGCTGGCGGTAGTCCTTTCGGTGACACGCTGGGCGGCACCTGGCACGACGTACGCCACGCCAGCGGGCCGGGCCGGTTCAGGCTGGCGTGACCTCGGCGTCGACCCAGTAGTTCTCGCCGTTGCCGCTGGAGTACGTCTGCGGGTAGGCCCACGAGCCCGCGTTGTACGTGGCCTGGCCCGGGCCGGTGGCGGCGGAGGAATCCGGCGCGGACAGCGGCCCGGCGGTGATCCCGCTGGCCCCCGGCCCACTGGTCCAGTAGTTGACCGTGGCCTGGTACCACTCGGCACCGCCGCCGTAGTACACGGCCACCTTGTAATCGCCGGCGGGCAGCGTGACGCCGCTGTACGAGCAGGACACCCAGCCCGATCCCGCGGCCCCGGACCAGGACGGTGACGTGTTGTCGGTTCCGGTCACCACGGTTTGCGAGCTGACGTCCCAGATCGCGCACCGCGTCGGCAGCGCCCCCGCGCCGGCTGCCGTGTAGAACCAGATGTTGTCCAGCTGGCAGGAGGCCGACAACTGGAATTCCGTGGCCAGCACGTAGCCTGCGGTGTCGGAGTCCAGGTGCCCAGGCAGGGTGGGGTAACTGGGCCACAGCCGGTAGGACGTGCCCGTGGGTGGGTTGGTGTCAACCTGGAGGTCCATCCAGAAGTTGTCGGCCCCGGACCCGTAGATCGGCATGTTCGCGGTCGGGTCCGCGCTGGCCACGGTGAAAACGCCCTGAGCGCCGTTGAACGGCGATGCCTTGGTGCCGGTCGAGTCGGAGTAGGCGGTGAGTGGCCCGTTGACGATCCCGGCGCTGTACGCGCCGCCGCTGCCGTACTGGCCGTTGGTGTCCGGGAAGCTGCCGGTGAACCCGGTCGCGGCTACGTAGGTAGCGCCGATGGCCAGCGGTACCGCTGACGACAGCTTGACGTAGTTCCACTGCCCGGCGGTCAGCGTCCCAGACGTCACCGTGCCGTCGGCGATCAGCGTCCCGTTGGCGCCGGTGGAGTAAACACACCACAGCGCGAACTTCTGCGCCGCCGTGGGCTGGCTGCTGCCGCAGACCCACCACCAGAAGCCGTCCAGCCAGCACCCGCCCTGGGTCACGCTGAACACGACACCGCAGGTGAACGGCCCGGAGTAGGAGACCGGGGCGGCCGGCCCGGCGGTGGCCGGGAACAGCCGGTACGTGCCGGTGGGCTGGGTGACCACGGTGGCACTGAACCCGGTGACGTAGGCGGCCAGCAGCCACTTGCCCTTGCTCGCGTTGTAGATAAAGGCCAGCAGGTCAGTCAGGCCCGCCGTGCTGCTCAGCGTGGGCTGAGGCAGCCCGGTGGCGAACGAATACGCGCTCCCCCAGGTGACCGTGGCCGAGCCGGCCGACCCCTGGGTGATCTGGAAGGTGATCTTCTGCCCGTCGGTCGGGTTGGCCGGGTTGCCCATCGTCCGGTTCCCGCCCAGAGTGACCCGGAAGTCGTTGCCCTGGGAGGCGTCCACGGCGATGGTCGCCGCATCAGCCAGGGTGACCACGGCCGGGGCCACCGCTCCCGGCTCGACGGTGGTGCCCAGCGCCTGCCCGGCCTGGCCGGTGAGCTGCCTGGCCCGGACGGCGCCCGTGGCGGCCAGCGCTGGGGTCTGCGAGAGAAGAGATCCTCCCGCCGCCCCGACCGCGGCCACCCCGGCGGCACGCTTGAAAACCCTGCGCCGGCTCAGCACCTGGCCTGACTCCGCGTCCGACCCGCGAGCCGAAGATTGCCTACCCACTAGTGGCCCCCCCTCGCAAAGGAACGATCTGCGCCCCTTCCGCATACATGACGCTTATCCGGCCGACCCGGTTTACCTGCCTGACCGGGCAGCGTCCCCGGACAGGCCGGCGACGAATCCTGGCCTATGCGGCCATCGCAGACGGCCTTGATCCGGTAGTGGGCAATAACGGACATCAAGGCCGACCGGGGACACGACCCGCTCCCGCCGCGCCACCGTTCGCCCGCCTGAGCGGGCGGCTCTGCTAAGGAAAGAAGCTGAGGAAACCGCCGGGGCTGGCCGTAGAACCTGACGTTGCGGCTGAGGAAGGTGTGACCTCCACATCCACCCAGCGGTTCTGCCCATCGAATTCGGTGTCGTAAGTATCGGGGTAGAGCCAGCCGCCGTGCTGGTAGGTGGTCTGGCCCGGAGCGGTGGCACTGGTAGTGCCCGGCGCGCTGAGCGGCCCATAGGTGATGCCGGCAGAAGACGCCGGCCCGCCGCCTCCGAAGTAATCTTCTGTCTCCTGGTAAAAGTTGCCCGAGCCGCCGGGCGTGTAGACGGTGACCTTATAGTCACCTGCCGGGAGGACCACTCCCTGGTAGGGGCAGGAGATCCAGCCGCTCGCCGCAGCACCCGACCATGACGGCGAGCTGTTATCGGTACCGGTGACCACTTCCTTGGCCGCGACATTCCAGATGCCGCAGCGGGTGGGCAGTTGCGTGCTGCCAGGTGGGCTGTAGTACCAGACATTGTCCAGCGCGCACGGCCCACTCAGCGTGAACTCTGTCCCCATCGTCTGCTCGAAGTCGTCAGCATTTGTCGTGGGCGGAATGGTCGGGTAACTGGGCCAGAGGCGGTAGCTCGTCCCGGCCGGGGCAGTATCGCTGATCTGCACGTCGACCCAGAAATTGTCGGACATGCCGTCGCTGCCCAACGGCGGCGAGGCCGATGGGTCGCTGCCTGCCGTGGTAAAGGTCCCCTGATCGATGCCAAACGGTGACGGCTGTGCACCTGACTGAGCCGAGAATGCGCTCAGCGGGCCGTTGGTGATTCCGGCGCCGTAAATGTCACCCGAGCCGAACGAGTTGTTCGTCACCGGGAAAGAACCGTTGCAGCCGATCGCGGCCACATACTCCGCCACGCCTGCCCTGGCGCCGCTGGCCCCGATAGACAGCGGCAATGGGGTCTCGAGCGGGATCCAGTTCCACTGCCCGGCGGTCAGTTCCCCGGATGTAATGACGGAGCCGGGCACGAGCGTGGCGGTATACCCTGCCGACGCCTGCCACAGAGCGCATTTGACTGAAGCGGTAGCCTGGCCGCTCCCGCACACCCACCACCAGTAACCCTGGAACCAGGCCTCACCCGTGACGAAGAACGTTAATCCCGGGATGAAGCTGCCAGCGAAGCTAACTGGACTGGACGGCCCATCGGCCGACGGGAAAAGCCGGTACGTGCTCATCGCCGGGCGGCCGGGCGGCTAACGTGCGCTCGGCTCGGCCGCGGGGCGGCCGTGCCCGGCAGGGACAGGAGGTGGCGGTGGTGCGGGAAACAGCTGGGCCGACAACAGGGCGAACTGCTGATCGCTCTGCTGGGCCTTGGCCGCGGTCCGCGCCATCAGGGTCTGCTGCACTTGGGCACGACGGCTCTCCAGCTCAGTGAACCGCTCGATCAGCTGGTCGACGTCCAGCGAGTAGGCGAACAGATTGAACTCGGCGACACCCATGTCTTCCATCAGGGAGACGAACTTCTGCGAATAGCCGAGCGCTATGGTCGGCTTGCCCAGCTTGAGCGCGCAGATCACGTTGTGGTAGCGCGTGGCCACGACCGTGGCTGCGGGCGCCATCGCCCGCATTAGTTCTGCAAACGATGACGTTGATACAACGGTGACCGTGCCCGGCCCGAGTTCGGGCCGGGCACTGTGTACCCCAGCCAGCACCTGCCTGGCCACGTCATCATCGAACTTGCTATCGCCGCCGAATAGCCTGACTTTGCGGCCGCCGTCCACTAGCCAGCAGGTAAAGCGGATCATGTTGTCAAGGTATGAGGAATGTATCTGGGCCGCATTCCGGCGGTCGTCGTTCCCGCCGTAGTAATCCATCACGCCCACCCCGACGATTTCCGTATCGCCAGGATCGTAGGGCGGGGTCCGCATCCCAAATGCGAGGTCGGGAAAGACCTGGTCCCCGGACGTGTCGAGACCCCGCTGCCGCATCGCATCCCGCGAGTACTCGTCGCGATAGGACCGGTAGCAGGCCAGCCGGGCCGTCCAGTTGGACAGGGCCCGGGTGGCCCGCTGCTGGATGTTGTTGGCCCCCACGCTGACCAGCGCCACCTTCGTCCCGAACAGCTTGCCGGACGCGGACAGCACGAACAGTGCGTAAGGAAATCCCCAGGGCCGGGTAGGCAGGGTCGCCTCCAGCGCCCCGGCGCCAGGCACGATCACCACGTCGTGCCGGCGGACCCAGGACGCGATCCGGATCGTGTCCACACCTTTAGCCAGCAGCTTGAGGAAACCTGCTGTCACACCAGGCGCCCGGTCCTCGTATTTCTGGTACCACATCAGCGGAACGCCATCAATGCCGTAACTGGCCCATAGCCGCTCGGTCCCCCCGCTCATGGCGTCCACGGCTGCGCCGGGATGAGCATCGCGGAGGTAACCAAGCATGGTCTCCATTGACACGTCATTCCCAGAATTACCTGAGCCAAGAAGCCCGAAAAGCCCCACTCTGGTGACGGCGGCGTCAGGCAGGCCAGTGTCTGCGCCAGCCGGATCATGATGGGTCACGATTACCTGCTCTCATGCCGTCGGTACGGGCCGTAAGCGAACGTCTCACGCGGTGCCTGGTGCCGGGAGCTGGCCGGCGGGCTGCCGGCGCAGCATCTCGTCCACCACACCGGCCGACAGAAGTTCCTGGATCCGGCGCAGCCGAACGAACCGGGAGGAGGTGAAGTCCTCGTGGCTCATCCCGTGCTCGGTGTACGCGGCCACCAGCTCGGCCACCCCGTCCCGCACGGTCCAGCGCAGCTTGAGATCCGGGAACGTGTCGTTCAGCTTGGCGAAGTCCACCCGGTAGTTCCGCAGGTCCGGCCCGGCGCCGTCGGCGAATGACACCCTCGACCCGGGCACCGCATCGCGGACCATCTCGGCCACCTCGCGGATCTGCACGTTGTCCTCGGCGCGCCCGACGTTGAAAGCCTCGTTGTGCACCTGGTCGCGCGGAGCCTCCATAACGGCCAGGAAGGCCCGGCAGATGTCCTCGACATGCACCAGGGGCCGCCACGGTGACCCATCACTCTCCATCCGGACCTCACCGGCGGTCATCGCCACGGCGGTGAGGTTGTTCACCACGATGTCCAGCCGGAGCCGCGGCGAGGCACCGTAGGCCGTGGCATTGCGCAGGTAGGTGGGGCTGAAGTCGTCGCCGGCCAGCGCGCCGAGCTCCCGCTCGGCCACGACCTTGGTCTCGCCGTAGGGGGTGACCGGGAACAGCTCGGCGTCCTCGGCTACCGCGCTGGAGCCCGCCGCGCCGTAGAGGCTGCACGAGGACGCGAACGCGAACCGCGGCACGCCCGCGTCCCGGGCGGCCCGGGCCAGCCGCAGCGTCCCGTCCAGGTTCACCGAGTAGGTCGCGGCCGGGTTGAGGTGGCCGAGCGGATCATTGGACAGCGCGGCCAGGCAGGCCACCGCGTCGTACCCAGCCAGCTCGGCCGGGGCAGTGTCGCGCAGATCGCGCGGCGGCCGGGCGCCGATGTCCTCGGGCCCCGGGCCGAGGTCGCAGCCTTCGTACAGGCCGAGGTCCAAGCCGTCGACCTGGTGGCCGGCCGCGCGCAGGAACGGGACGAGGATTGCCCCGATGTAGCCACGATCGCCGGCGACGAGGACCCGCATCACTTGTCTCCTTAGCAGGAACCAGACGGAGTGGCCAGGCGGCCGCCTGCCGTTCCAGATGACCTCCGGCCCCCCGCCTGTGATACATCGCGGCCGGGTCGGGTTCAGCCGCCCAGTGCGTCCGCATCCACCCACTGGCCGCCCGCGGCCTCCACCCCGGGCCAGCTGCCGCGCACCTCATCCAGCAGGTCGGACACGAACAGCAGCACCGAATCGGGCGGGTGGCTGGCCAGCTGTTCCGGGCTGGCCACCGGGATGTCGGTGCCCGGCATGCGCAGGCCCTGCTTGGCGGGCGAGGCGTCCAGCACCACGGGCAGCAGCGCCGCCCCGGCATCCGCGCGGCGCAGCAGGGCGACCGCACGGGAAGCGGCGCCGTAGCCAACGACACTCCGCCCTGCCGCACGCTCGGCCACCAGCCAGTCGTGGATCGCCTTGGCCCGCGACTCGGTATCGCGCTGCAGCCCGCTGAGCACGGTGGGGTCGCGGACCCCGGCCCGGGCGTCGTCAGCCAGCAGCGCGGCCACCGAACCGTCATCCGGGAGGCTCCGGTGGCCGGGCCGGCTGGCGGCCAGCAGCACCGTTCCGCCGTACAGGCGGAACTGCCAGGCCCGGCGCAGGGTGAAGCCGTGCCGGGCCAGCATCGCGGCGAGGGCCGCGGCCGAGTAGTACGCGTAGTGCCCGTGCCGCAGGGCGTTCCATTGCCCGCCCCGCACGATCGTGGCCAGCGAGTGGTACTGCACCAGGAGCACCCCACCCGGGCCGACCCGGGCGGCCCGTTCCGCCGCGGCCCCGGCCTGGTCGGCGGCGTGCATCAGCCCGAAGCAGTCGAGCACCACGTCCGCGGGCTCCGCGCCGGGGACGGCCGTGAGCCCGCGGCCAGCCAGCAGGCCCAGCCAGGACCCGCCGTGTGGGCTGCCGTATTCGGCGACGCGGGCGCCAGCCGGCAGCAGGCCGGCTGCGGCCACCCGCTGCACCGCGTCGGCGGCCTGTGCCACCAGCGCGGCCGGCTCGGTGCCCCGGGGCTCCTCCGGCACCGTGGGGTCGGCCACCAGCTGGGCCAGGCCGCACTCGGCGCACAGCCACATCTGCAGCGGGTAGACCGGGTCCGGCCCGGGTTCGTCCTGCCGCGGGAAGTAGTCACAGGCCGGCTGCTCGCCGAGATCGAGCACGACGGTGCCGGCCTGGCCGCGGCAGAACCGGCAGTCCAGCTCAGTCACGGCCGCCCCGCGGCACGCAGACGAAGAAGTACTCCACGGCCAGCCGTGGGGCAATGACGGGGATGTTCGCGTTGAGGTGCATGTTGACGGCCTGGACCAGCCCGCGCCGGGGCTGCCCGCCATGCCAGTTGTACGCGGTGGGGAAGACCTCCCTGATGGTGAAGTCACGGCTTAGCGCGTCACGGAAGCTGGCCACCGGCTGGACGTTGCTGAACGCCTCGAAGACATGCCGGTCGCGGTGACCGAAGTTGGTGTACGTCACCACGAACACGCCGCCGGTGTTGAGCAGCGCGGCTATCTCGGCCAGCTTGGCCGCCTGATGGTCGCCGACGTACTCGAACAGGCCCTGCGCGACCACCAGGTCGAAGCGCCGGTCGCCGAACCTGATCGGCGCCTGCAGGATGTCGGCCTCCAGCAGGTTAGGGGCCGGGTCGTGGATGGCGATGTCGATCCCGAAGTAGTGGATGCTGCCGGGCAGCAGGTGCCTCAGCGTGGCCGGCCCGCAGCCGAGATCCAGCAGGTCGCACTGCCGCCCGCCGGCCAGCCGGGTGATCAGCCGGGCCGTTTTGCGCAGCCGGTAGTGGGGCACGGCGTGCTTGAGGTTCTCCTTGATCCAGAAGTCCCGCTTGTGCGACTCCGCGACGCTGCCCGGGCGTGCGCCAGCCGCAGCGCCCGGCTGGTCGGCCGGATTGCTGGCCGCCATGCCTAGGCCTGCCTTTCCCGGCCCGCGACCAGGGCGTCCACCGGGATGTCGGGCAGCGGGCCCGAGGCCGGCCCGGCGGGCTGATCGGCGCCCGGGCTGGCCCGGCTGGCCAGCCACTGGGCCAGGTAGCGGTAGCACTCCTGCCGGTCCGCCCGGGTCAGCGGCGCCCGGTGGACCGCCGCGGCGTAGGCCAAGATGTACTCGCCGTACAGGCGCACGGCCGGGTGCCGCCAGCGGCTGGCCCGCCGCGGGTCCATGTTGACGCAGCGGCTGCGCATGGTCGGATGGGCTCGCTCGGCCCGGTCGGGGTGGTCGCGCCGGAAATACAGCCAGTCGGGGACCTGGTAGAACGGCCCGTGCAGAACGATCTCGGCGATGATCGTGTGGTCCGCGTGGTGATAGCTGTCTTTCCTGGCGGCCCGGCGGAGCACCTCGGTACGGATGACCCCGTAGTCGTCGTCGCCGCCGCTGTCGAACAGGACGCTATGGAACCGCTCGGGGGCCCGC
>Ga0335073_10014913_pt1 | contig 10879 bp, 10 predicted proteins | sample Lox_Sample_22_FD_207093 | JGI IMG/M metagenome (GOLD analysis project Ga0335073, IMG submission 207093) | Soil microbial communities from Loxahatchee National Wildlife Refuge, Florida, United States - Lox_Sample_2.2 | ecosystem: Environmental > Terrestrial > Soil > Wetlands | place: USA... | reverse complement strand
GGGACGAGGTCCTGCCAGTGCAGCGGATCGCCCGTCTTCAGGGCCACCGCCAGCGCCTGCCCGTCGATGCGGCGATTGCCCGGCGACACGAGGCTCTTCGTCACCACCGCGTCGGGCAGCGTGCTCGTCTCGAGGGCGTCGGGGCCGAGGCGCGCGCCCACGGGCAGGTCGCGCGTCGCGACGACGGCGGGGACCAGGTGCCACTGCGCGCGCGGCCGCTTCGGCCTCTCCCATGCGGTCGTGTACGCGAGCCAGCCGAGCCAGCCGGCCAGGAGCAGGAGGACGAAACCGCGCACCAGAGTCGCCACGACGCGAGACTAGCACGAGCGGCGCGGCGACCTGCGCCGTGTTCCTCTGCTAGGGTTCCGCGCGGAGGTGCCTCATGGTCGTGCAAGGGCTGGAGAGTCTCATCCTGTACGTCGCTGACCTCGCGCGGGCGAAGGAGTTCTATGCGGGCGTCCTCGGGCTGCCGGTCGCGTTTGAGGACGACGTCATTGCGCTCGTCGGGGCCGGACCGGTGCGGGTGGTGCTCCACCGAAATGATCGGGGGCACGACGGGCGAGGCATCTTCCCCGCCGGCATCGAGGCCGGCGCGGCCGCGCTTCGCTTCGCCGTAGCAGACCCCGACGCGTGCCAGGCCGACGCCGAGCGCCGCAGGGTGCGGGTGCTCTGGCCCGCCCAGGACGCCACCTGGGGCCGCTTCGTCGTGATGGCCGACCCTGACGGACGGCCCGTGGTGCTCGCGCGGATGACTCCCAGGTGACGGCAGGCGCCACCTCGCCGGAGGTCCCGCCGATGGAGGGTCTCGCCGACCCGCACGTCGGCCGTTCCGGGGTCGTACCCGGCCGATCGACTGGTTCGTTGCACCTCCCCCGCCTTCAGTCCTCGATCAGCCCGGCCTCGCGCTTGCGGTCGCGCTCGGCGCGGTAGCGCGCGTGCGGATCGAGCGCGCGCTTGCGCAGCCGCAGGGACTTCGGTGTCACCTCCAGCAGCTCGTCATGCCCCAGCCACTCGAGGCAGCGCTCGAGGCCCATCTGCCGCGGCGGCGTGAGGATCACGTTCTCGTCGCGGCCGGCGGCGCGGATGTTGGTGAGCTTGCGCCCCTTGGTCACGTTGATGTCGATGTCGTTCGGGTGGCTGTGCTCGCCCACGATCATCCCGGGGTAGACCTCGACGCCCGGCCCGATGAACATCGCGCCGCGCTCCTGCAGGTGGAAGAGCGCGTAGGCCACGCTCTCCCCGTCGGTCGCGGACACCATGGCGCCGTTGGTGCGCTTGGGGATGCTGCCCTGCCAGGGCTCGTAGCCGTCGAACTGCGAGGACGAGATGCCCTCGCCGCGCGTGACCGTGAGGAACTCGCTGCGGAAGCCGACGAGGCCGCGCGCGGGCACGCGGTAGGTGACGCGTGAGCGCGAGGAACCGAGCGAGATCATCTCCGACATGCGGCCGCGCCGCGGACCGAGCCGCTCGGTCACGCCGCCCACGGCGGTGTCGGGCACGTCGCACACGAGGAGCTCCATCGGCTCGTGCAGCACGCCGTCGATCTCCTTGGTGACGGGCTCGGGGTTCGAGACCGTCAGCTCGTAGCCCTCGCGCCGCATGGTCTCGACGATCACCGCGAGCTGCAACTCGCCGCGGCCGAGCACCTTGAAGGCGTCGGGCGTGTCGGTCTCGAGCACGCGGATGGAGACGTTCCGGTAGGCCTCGCGGAAGAGCCGCTCGCGCAGGTTGCGGCTCGTCACGTACTTGCCCTCGCGCCCCGCGAACGGCCCGTCGTTCACGCGGAACACCATCGACATGGTGGGCTCGTCCACGTGGATGCGCGGCAGGGCCTGCGGGTTCTCGGCGTCGCACAGCGTGTCGCCGATGCCCACGTTCTCGATGCCCGCCACCGACACGATCTCGCCCGCGCCCGCCTCGGTGGTCTCGACGCGCTTGAGGCCGTCGAAGGTGTAGAGCTTCATGATCTTGCCCTTCACCAGCGCGCCGCCCTCGCGCACCACGCCGATGGGCAGCCCCTCCCGCAGCACGCCCGCGCTGATGCGGCCGATGGCGAGGCGTCCCACGTAGTCGTCGTAGTCGAGGTTGTCGACGAGCATCTGCGGCAGGTCGCCCGTAGACGGCGGGGGAGGGGGCAGGTGCGAGAGGATCGCGTGGAAGAGCGGCTTCAGATCCGTTCCCGGCACCGCGAGCGAGGTCGAGGCGCGGCCCTCGCGCGCGATGGCATAGATCACCGGGAACTCGATCTGGTGGTCGTGCGCGCCGAGGTCGATGTAGAGCGAGTAGATCGCGTCGAGGACCTCCTTCGGGCGCGCGTCCTGCCGGTCGATCTTGTTGATGACCACGACGGAGGGGAGCCCGAGCGCGAGGCTCTTCGCGAGCACGAAGCGCGTCTGAGGCAGCGGCCCTTCCGCCGCGTCCACGAGCAGGAGGATGCCGTCGACCAGGCGCAGCGCGCGCTCGACCTCACCGCCGAAGTCGGCGTGCCCGGGCGTGTCGACGATGTTGATCTTCACGCCGCCGAAGGTGACCGCGGTGTTCTTCGCGAGGATGGTGATGCCCTTCTCGCGCTCGAGATCGTTCGAGTCCATCACGCGCTCGGTGAGCGCTTCGTTCACGCGGAAGACGCCCGCCTGGCGCAGCATGAAGTCGACGAGCGTGGTCTTGCCGTGGTCGACGTGCGCGACGATGGCGACGTTGCGAATCTGGAGACGATCGATCATGGAGGCCTTCGGGAGGCAACGAAAGGGCGCGTCTTATATTCCGCTTTCACTGGAGAAGTCCACCCGACGTCCCGGCCGCGCTAGGATGTGCCTCATGCGCCGCACCGTCCGTCCGCTCTGCTTCTCCGCACTGGCCGGCCTCGCGGCCTGCGCGACACTGGCCGCCGGGCCACCGCCGACCACCCGCGCCGAGCAGGCCGTCGAGGCGGCGCTCGACGAGGCGCAGGCGGCGTTCGTGAAGCACGATGGGAAGGCGATCGCGCAGGCGCTGGCGCTCGCGCGCGCCGAGGCGGGCGACGACGTCGCGCTGGCCGACCGGGCCGCGGACGTTGGGGCCGCCTGGGATCTCGACTCCGACGACGTCCACTCCGCGGTGCACGAGATGGAGAGTCGCCTCGTGGCTGCGCGCGACGCCCTGTCCGCGCAAGGGCTCCACGACAAATTGATCTTCCTCTGCGAGGCCGCGCGCGATCCGCAGTGCGCGGTCCTCGAGGCGGTGGAGATGACCGCCGCCGCCGAGCGGGCGCCGCCGCCCTTGCCCGTGCACACCCGGCTCGGGAACCTCTGGCAGCGGGCCCACACGCTGCGCGCGCTCGCGGCGACGCTGCCGGAGCCGCTGCGCGGCCGCGCCGTCCGCTACGCGCAGGAGGCGCGCGAGGCCTTCGCCGCGCTCGCGCGGCAGACGCAGCAGTCGCTGCCCTCGATCGACATCCTCAGCGAGCAGTTCGCCGCCGCCGATGGCGACTGCGCCACCCCGGTTCTGATCTCGAAGGGCCTAGACCCCGCCGCACTGGATCCCCAGGACGCATACATCACCTATGCGGCGCTCGAGACGTGCGGCGAGCGCGATCTCGCCGGGCCCTACAAGCAGAAGATCCTCGCCAACGACCGCTTGCGCCTCTTTCCCGCGGTCTACCGCTACCTGGCGCGGCAGCCGTGGCCGCCGAACCTCGCGGTCGCGACGCCGGGTCGCTAGACTCGACCGGGGCCCCGCCGCTCCCGCGATTGCCCGCTCCGACGCGCCTGCGTTACCTTTGCGCCCGCATGCCGCTCCCCTCATGGATGATCTGGACGCTCGGCGGCGCCTTCTCGCTCGCCGTGGTGCTCCTCTGGTCGCGCTGGCGCCGCTTCGATCGGTCGCGCGCGGCCACCGTGTACCTGCGGGGCTTCCAGTACCTGCTCTCCGACGATCCCGACGGCGCGATCGAGGTGCTCACCAAGGTCGCTACCACGGGTACGCTCGAAGCCTATTTCACGCTGGGCTCGCTCTACCGGCGCAAGGGCGAGTTGGAGCGCGCGCTGCAGCTCCACAAGAACCTCCTGCTCAGCCCTGCGCTCGAGCCGAAGGACCGGCGACAGGCGCTCGGCGAGCTGGGGCGCGACTACCGGCAGGGCGCGCTCTGGGCCGAGGCGGCGGAGGCACTCGAGGAGGCGTGCGACGAAGGGGAGGGGAGCGAGCCGCCGCTCGAGCTGAGAGAAGAGTTGCGCGACGTGTACCTCGCGGCGGGGCGCTTCGCCGATGCCGCGGAGTGCCAGCGCGCGATCGGAGAACCCGGTGAAGATCGTCTGGGCGCACACCTGTGGGCCGAGGCCTCGGCAGGACGGCTGGCCGCGGGCGACCGCCATGGCGCGAAGGCGGCGGCGGCGGCGGCGCGCGAGGCCTGTCCCGGCTCGGCGCACGCGCTCGCCGCGCTCGCCGCGGTGCGCGTGGGGGAAGGCGACCTCCCTGGCGCGCGCGAAGCGGCGTTCGCCGCGGTCACCGCCGAGCCCTGGGCGGGTGGCATCGTCTTCCCCTGGCTTCGACAGGCGCACGCGGCCGCGGGCCAGGCCGATCTGCTCGCCGCGCTGCAGACCTGGCTGCCCGCGCACCCCCAATCGCTCCACGCCGCGCTGCTTCACGCCCAGCTGCTGCGTGCCGCGGGCCGGCAGGCGGAGGCAGCCTCGGCGCTGCGGCAGTTGCTCGGCCGCGCTCCCGGTTTCCTGGAAGCGCGCGCCGAGCTCGGTCTCATCGTCCTCGCGGCAGGGCTCGAGGGCGAACTGCGGCAGGCGTACCAAGAGCTGCTCGCGAACCTGTCAGCCGACACCGCGGCGGGTCGCTGCGTCTTCTGCGGCCAGCCGTCGCGCGAGCTGCGCTGGCGTTGCCCGGCGTGCGCCGCCTGGGATTGGCTCGAACCCGCTCCTACCAAGGATTTGACGCAGGGCGCGGCCGCGCGTAGCCTCCAGGCGTGAAAGAGATCGTCGCGCAGATCCTCGACCGCAGCCTCGATCGCGCGGTCGCCGCGGGTGCGCTGCCTGCCTGGCCGGGCCGTCCCGAGGCGCGCGCGACGCTCGATGCACCCAAGAACCCGGCGCACGGCGACTGGGCGAGCAACGTGGCGCTCACGGCGGCGAAGGCGCTCGGCAAGAAGCCGCGTGAGGTGGCCCAGGCCGTGAAGGACCATCTCGACGACCCCGAGGGGGCCGTCGCCGCGCTCGAGATCGCGGGCCCCGGCTTCCTGAACTTCCGGCTCGCGCCCGATGTGTGGTGGCGTGAGCTGGGGGAGGTCGAGAAGCAGGGCGCCGCTTTCGGCCGGTCGAGCGCAGGCGCTGAGAAGAAGGTAGACGTCGAGTTCGTCTCGGTGAACCCCACAGGCCCGATGCACGTGGGTCACGGCCGCGGCGCGGTGACGGGTGACGCCATCGCCGCCTTGCTGGCGGCCACCGGCCACGCGGTGACGCGCGAGTACTACATCAACGACGCAGGGAACCAGGTGAAGACGCTCGCGCGCAGCGTGCACCTGCGCTATCGCGAGCTATTCGGCGAGAAGATCGAGCTGCCGGAGGAGAGCTACCCGGGCGAGTACGTCGTCGACATCGCGCGCGAGGTCCAGGCGAAGCACGGCCGGAAGTACCTGGGTGCGCCCGAGAACGAGTGGCTCCAGCCGTTCGCCTCGCTGGCCGTGGAGCGCGTGCTAGCCCTCATCCGCGGTGACCTCGACGCACTCGGCATCCGCTTCGACGTGTGGTTCAGCGAGAAGCAGAAGCTGCACGAGAGCGGGGCGCTCAAGTCGGTGCTGGACGATTTCCGCGCGCGCGATCTGCTCTACGACAAGGACGGCGCCGTCTTCTTCCGCTCCACCAAGCATGGCGACGACAAGGACCGGCCGGTCATCAAGAGCAACGGCGACCCCACCTACCTCGCGGGCGACATCGCCTACCACAAGGACAAGTTCGGCCGTGGCTACGACTTCTGCATCGACGTCTGGGGCGCCGATCACCACGGCGACATCCCGCGCGTGCGGGCCGCGGTGGCCGAGCTCGGCGTGGACCCGCAGCGCCTGCAGTTCGTGCTGGTGCAGATAGTGAACCTCCTCAAGGACGGCCAACCGTTCAAGATGAGCAAGCGCGCGGGCACGGTGGTTTCCTTGCGCGAGGTCGTCGAGGAAGTGGGCCGCGACGCGGCGCGCTTCTTCTTCCTGTTGCGACGCAGCGATGCGCAGCTCGACTTCGACGTGGCCCTCGCGAAGCAGCGGAGCAACGACAACCCCGTGTTCTACGTGCAGTACGGCCACGCGCGGCTCTGCTCGATCCTCGCGAAGGCGAGGGAGCAGGGCGTGCCGGCACCGCGTCACGACCTGGCGGCGCTGCGCTCGCTCACCTTGCAGGAGGAGCTCGAGCTGGCGAAGCGCATCCTCTCGCTGCCCGATCTGATCGCGGGGGCGGCCGCGGCGTTCGAGCCGCACCGGCTGGTCTTCTTCCTGCAAGAGACCGTCGCGGCCTTCCACGGCTACTACACGCGCTACAAGACCACCGACAAGGTGATCGGCCCCGATGCCGTCAAAACCGCCGCGCGGCTCTACCTTTGCGATTCGCTGCGCCAGACGATGGCCAACGCGCTCGCGATCCTGGGCGTCTCGGCGCCCGAGCGGATGGAGCGGCTGGCCGAGGACGAAGGCTAGCGCGTGCGCGACGGCAACCGGCTGAAGGAGAAGATCGAGCTGCGCCTGGACCAGCGGCAGGTGGCCTCGTTCGCGGTGATCGCGCTCCTGCTCACGGGCGCCGTGTTCGCGCTGGGCGTGCTCGTTGGCACGCGGCTCGCGGCGATGCCGGGCAGCGCGCCCCCAAAGCCCGACAACCTGCTGGACCGACTCGACGCGAAGGCCGCGGCCGCCGGAATGCCCGACGGCGGAAACGACGGCTTGACCTTCCAGGAAGAGCTGACGAAGCCGCGCGCGCCACTGCCGCCGGTGCCGAAGCCGCCGAAGCCCGCGCCCCTGAAGGTGAGGCAGGCGAAGGCGGACGCCGGGAGCCCGGCGCCCGGACAGGTCGCGATTGGGGAGGAGCGCTCTCAGCCAGCCAGGAAGCCTGGTGGGGACGCTTCCAGTGCGCCCTCGCAGGACGAGGCTTTCGACGCCCCCTTCTTCACCGTGCAGGTCAAGGCGACGCAGTCGCAGCCCGACGCCAGCCGCTTCGCCTCGAAGCTCAGGGGGGAAGGCTACCAGCCGTTCATCGCGGACGTGAACCTGCCGGGCAAGGGCCACTGGTACCGCGTGCGCGTGGGCCACTTCGACACGCGCGCGCAGGCCGACCGCTACCTCGCCGACTTCAAGCGCGAGACGCACCTCGAGGCGTTCGTGACCGCCGCCGGACACTAGGGAGCCGCCATGAAGCGAGTGGAGAAGCCGTGGGGGTACGAGCTCATCTGGGCGCAAACCGATCGGTACGTCGGCAAGGTCCTACACGTGAATGCGGGGCACCGCCTGTCGCTGCAGTACCACCGCCAGAAGGACGAGACGATCCACCTCTGGTCGGGGCGGCTCACGCTGGTGGTCGACGAGGGGAAGGGGCTCGAGGAACGCGAGCTCGCGACGGGGGAGAGCTACCGCATTCGCCCGGGGACGAGGCATCGCATGATCGCCGTCACCGATTGCGACGTCCTCGAGGCGTCCACGCCGGAGCTCGACGACGTGGTGAGGCTCGAGGACGTCTACGGCAGGAAGTAGCTCGCTAGGTCGCTTGCTGTAATCCGGCGCTGGTGATGCGTAGAGTCGCGCGTGACCTTGCGCGCCGGCCTCCTCCTGCTCTCTCTTCTCGCCAGCCCGGGCTGGCGTCCCGCCGGGGACGTCGACGGCGTCCATCTCGAGCTGCGCGACGTGGCTGGCTCTCGCTACCAGGAGATCCGTGCCACCACCGAGAGCGCCGCTTCCCTCGCCGGGCTCTGCGATGCGGTCTTCGGCAAGGGCCAGTCGACGGACGGTCCGCAGCGGTTCAAGGTGCGCGAGGTCATCCGGCAGACCGACACCGACCGCTGGACCTACGAGCAGATCGGCGTCCCGGTGCTGCCCGACCGCGACTACGTGATGCACGTGCGCCTGCTGCAGCCCCCGTCGAGCGGCCGCTGCGAGATCGCCTTCGCGACGGAGAACCTGCGGGGCTGGCCGCCGCGGCCCGGCATCGTACGCATCCCGCTCATCCGGGGGAGCTGGTTGCTCGAGCCCGACGGCCAGGGCAAGGTGCGCGTGCGCTACGACGTCTTCAGCGATCCCGGCGGCGGCCTGCCCGCCTTCTTCGTGAGCGGCGCCCAGCGCAGCGCCGCCGTAGACTTCCTGCGCGCGATCCTCTCCCGCGCGACGCCGCCGGAGTCCCGCCCGCGGCCCGCCGTCCCCGCTGCCGCTCGTCCGTAGCGCCGGGCGCGGGGGCGCTCCCGCTTGTGTTGCGCGCGCGACCCGCTAAATTTCGATCTCGCGCGAAGCGGCGAGCGCTCCTGCTCCGGCCGTCTTCGCGGCGGAGGTTGGACGACGAATTGACGAAGGCTCCCGAGGCGCGCGCGCGCCTCACGCTCTGGCCCCTCGTTGCCGCGACGTACTTCATCGTCTCCGGAGGGCCGTACGGCCTCGAGGAGCTGATCGCCAAGGTCGGCTTCACCGCCGCTCTCTGGATCCTCGTCCTCACGCCGATCGTCTGGAGCCTGCCCACCGCGCTCGCGGTGGGCGAGCTGTCGGCCGCCCTGCCCGAGGAGGGCGGCTATTACGCCTGGGTGCGCCGCGCGCTCGGGCCGTTCTGGGGCTTCCAGGAGGCCTGGCTCTCGCTCGCGGCGAGCTTCTTCGACATGGCGATCTACCCGACGCTGTTCGTGCTCTACCTCGGGCAGATCGCGCCGTCGCTCGGCAAGGGGCTGCCGGCGCTCGCGGTGGAGCTCCTCATGATCGCGCTCTGCGCGTACTGGAACGTGCGCGGCAGCCGCGCGGTGGGCCGCGGCTCGTTCTGGATGGGGCTAGCGATGCTCGGCCCGTTTGCGCTGCTCACGGCGTTTGCCTACGCCCGCGGCGTGCAGCCGCCGCACCTCGCCGGCTCGTCGAGCCTGTTGCTCGGCATCCTCGTCGCCATGTGGAACTTCATGGGCTGGGACAACGCCTGCACCTTCGCGAACGAGGTGGAGCGGCCGCAGCGGACCTACCCGATCGCGATGGGCGTCACCGTGGGCCTCGTGACGCTCGGCTACCTGGTGCCCACGCTGGCGGTACGGCGCGCCGGACTGGATCCCGCCGGCTGGACCACCGGCTCGTGGGTCACCGCGGCCACCGCGGTGGTCGGGCCGTGGCTCGGGGCCGCGGTGGTCGTCGGCGGCGTCGTGTCGGCCCTCGGCACCTTCAACTCGCTCGTGCTGTCGTACTCGCGCCTCCCCGCGGCGCTGGCCGCCGACGGCTACCTGCCGCGCGCCTTCGAGCGGCGCCACCCGAAGAGCGGCGCGCCGTGGATCTCGGTCGTCGTCTGCGCCGCGGCGTACGCGAGCTGCCTGGGTTTGGGCTTCGACCGGCTGGTGCAGGTCGACATCGTGCTGTACGGGCTGAGCCTCGTCCTCGAGTTCGCCGCGCTCGCGGTGCTGCGCGTGCGCGAGCCGGATCTCCCGCGTGCCTTCCGCGTCCCCGGAGGGGTGGCGGGCGCGATCGCCGTCGGCGTGCCCCCGACGGCGCTGCTCGGCGTCGCCCTGTGGATGTCGTTCAGCGGCTCCGACGCCGACGGCGCCCCCGGCGGCCTGCGGGTCGCGCTGGCGCTCATCGCGGCGGGCCCGCTGCTCTTCGCGGCGCTGAGGGGTCGGGCGGCGCGCCGCCTCGAGGCAGCTCGGACCACGGTGGAGGTCTAGATGGCGGCCGCGGACTCGCCACGCCGCTTCCCGGTCCTGCCGCTCGGCGACCGCGTCGCGCTGCTGGCGCTTTCGGTCGCGGTGTTCCTCGCGATCGAAGCGCGCTCGGGCCACCTCTTCTCCTGGGACGGCGGCATCGGCTGGAGCTACGCGGCCGTGCCCGCGCTGGTGCTCGCGGCGCTCGTGCTGCGCCGGCGGTTCGCGCCGTTGCCCTGGTTCCTGCACTCGCTCGAGATCGCGGTGGGGAAATTCGCGGTGACGGCCGGGATGCTCATGGTCGTCCTGATCGTGTCGAAGCCGCCGCCCCGGCCTCCCGTGCAGGCCCCCCCGCCGGCGGTACGGGCGGCGGAGGCGGTGCTCCCTGATCCCCCTGTCGCCGCCGGCCAGCTGCGAGGCCGCGTGCTTCGCGGCGGTCGGCCCGTGCGGGCGCTCGTCTTCGTGTCGGGGGGCCTTCCCGCTTACCGCTGGCCGGTGCCTGCCTCGCCCCTGCGGTTGACGAACGACGGCACGGGCATCCTGCCGCGGCTCGCCGCGGCCCAGGTGGGCCAGCAGATCCTCGCGGCCTCCCGCGACGGTCGCCTGCACACGCTGCTCTTGCAACAGGAGGGCACGGCCTGGCGCTTCAACGTGCCGTTGCTTGCCTCGGGCGCGGAGGCCGCGGTGGCACCCGCCTCGGCGAGCGGCGTGCTCGAGGCGACCTGCGCCGTGCACGGGGCGGCCGAGCGGCCCGCGACGCTGGTCCTGGTCCCGAGCCCGTTCTTCCAGTGGACGCAGGCCGACGGCAGCTACGCGTTCGTCGGAGTGCCGGCAGGGTCCCTGACGGTGACGGCCCTCGCGGAGGATGGCACGAGCGCCGGCGGGCGGGTGACGGTCGTGGTGGGGAGCAGCGCGTCGGCAGACCTCACGCTGGCCCCATGAGAAGGGCTACGACCCGCTCTGCTTCACCCACTGGTCGACGACGCCGTCGCCGTCGGTGTCCACGCCGATGCGGTCGATCTTGCCGCCTTCCCAGTACTCCCACGTGTCGACCCTG
>Ga0335073_10014912_pt1 | contig 10879 bp, 6 predicted proteins | sample Lox_Sample_22_FD_207093 | JGI IMG/M metagenome (GOLD analysis project Ga0335073, IMG submission 207093) | Soil microbial communities from Loxahatchee National Wildlife Refuge, Florida, United States - Lox_Sample_2.2 | ecosystem: Environmental > Terrestrial > Soil > Wetlands | place: USA: Florida... | reverse complement strand
CGCCGAAAACCAACCCCTTGTCCGAGAATCAATGATACGACCGCTAAATACATGGGATTTCGTACGTAGCGATACAAGCCGCTCACGACCAGATGGCGCGTTGGAAAGCCAAGCCCGGGCGGGCGAGATTTATGTAACCGAGCGCGGAAAGCTGATCGCCACAATTGTTCCTGCATCGCCCTTGTCCGGCCAAACCGTTCATCGCCAACCCGACGTTTACGCGCAGTTTTCTTGCGCAGCGCAAGCACCTTCACGGCGGAACTGATGCTACCAGCGCGATCAGTCAGGAACGTGACCGCGAAATCCGGTGATCTACTTCGACACCGGCTATCTGGTACGCCTCTCCTATCAGGAGCCGGGCGCCGATGCCGTTCGTGCTTTGGCCGCCACCGATCCTATGAGAAGCGCTGCCCATGGTCAAGCCGAGATGATCGCTGCCTTCCATCGCAAATTGCGCGAGGGGGTTATTCTTCCCATGGCTTATGCCGCCCTCATCGGCCAGGTTCAGGCGCAAATCGAACAAGGGGCATTTTACTGGCTTGCCCAAGACGATGACATTCATTCGCTGATCCGAAAGCGGCTAAATCCGGTTTCCGCTTCGTCTCTTCCAATGACGCGCGTCTGCTCGTCGGGGCCAAATATTTCGGCCTCGAGGGAAAGAACGTGACCTAGAAACGACGTTAAAAGGCGTTGAAACAAAAGGCGTTAGGTGAGTCTGACGCGGAAGTACTTCGCTTCCGGCTGGCTCAGGTCATGCGATGAAACATGAACGGAGTCAGTGTCCGAGTAGCCGGTTTATCGGCCAGGTGCCCAAGAACCAAATCGATCTGGACCACGCTTGCAAGTAATCTCCGAGTCGAGCGCCCCTGGCAGATCGAGTTGAATGCCGTCCCCTACCACCTTCCCTTCGATGTCGTGTTGAGTCGACACGGTCCGTAAAAGATATGTCTGTTCATAACTGCAGGCTGTCTTGGGGAGGAACAACTGGAAGTCCGCGTCGCTGGAGTACCTCACAGCCCAGTCTCTGCCTTTCCCGCTGGCAACGACCGAAGCGGTATGTTCCCCGCTTGTGAAGTTCAGACCGATCTCAGCATTAGATAGCGCCTTTCCCGAACCGAGATATAGAGTTACAGCTCCGTCATTAGCAATAGATGTCACGCCATAGCTTCCCTGGAAAGCAGTCGCGCCGCTTCGATGAAGCTCATTGGTCCTGGTTGCGCTTAATATCAGATCTGTCCCTTTCGTATGCCTCACCTCGTTGCCAGCCTCGCGGATTGGACGACAGAAGGCGCACCATTACCGAAGGGTTCGTAGATTGCGATGAACGGGCGCTGCCAGGCCTCGCCAGTCTGCCGCAGTATCACTCCCGAGGTTCCATTCGTCCGGAGAGGAACAATATTGGTTCGCCACATGGAGGGGGCATGCACCGCGAACAGGCTCCTGCCTGAGAAGCCTGGATAGAGCGCCTTCATGTGGGTGTCCTTGTACCCTATGTCGAAAACAGCTTCCGTGTCCCCGGTCGCGGGAAACTGGCGGACCTTGGTGAAGTAGTCGTAGCCTGGTCCAGTTTCCCTCTCAAACCTGACAGGCGTCCAAGGGAGTTCCTTGCCATCCTGGGCCGTCACCGAGAGCGTGCTGCCAAGACAGTGAAAGATATAGTCGTGCCGCACGTCTGGCGCAGATTTCATTTTCGAGCGGAAGATATCGACATAGTAGCCCGACGTTTTCGATAGCCGAACTATACCCATCACCCGACGCTGGTCTGCCTCGCCGCCACTAGTCTTGTAGTCGTCAAAGGTGTCAGTGAATTGGAAGTTATTGGATATCTGAATGCCGGGGTGGTCGCCAGGGCTCAACGCCGGCTCGGCGTGCATGACCTCCAGGTTTTGCGGCATGTTTTCTTCGGCGGCAAGTCCATTTGGAATAACGTCGTTGTGCCCTGCGCTACGAGACTGATAGCGGATGTGGTCGTCGCTCCAGTAGTCGTGACCTTGCCCTGGATTAAACGCCAGCACCTCGCCGCGCCCATAGAGCTCCATGTCCATGCCATTAGCCTGACGGTGGCCGATATTCTTTCCGAATCCATGTACTGAGTAGGCCAGGGCATCCTCCGGCCGCCCGCTCAAGTTACGCTCCATGATGAGCGACAGCGGCACGGAGTAAGAGACGCGAGGATAACTCAGAGTCAACGACGTGGCCTGGAGCTCCGGCACATAAAAGAACAAGGGCTCATAGTACTCGGAATCAAACCGCCTCGGGCCGCTCAACTTCAGCAACGCTGTGAAGGTCTGCTCCGTCGTCTTATCACCCGTGGCGCGCGCATACGCAATCATCTCTTCGGCCTCCTCCGAGTGAATCGGCTGATAGGAAGAGTCGCCGTAGTTGGTAGAGATCCCATTGGGAAATGCGATTTCGGGAAACGACAACGCGCCTTTCGCAATGAGCGGATTGCGGATCAACACATCGATGCCGTTCTTCCAGTACCAGAAGCTGAAGCGTACCAACTGGGCCAGACTCCGTTGCCCGTAGCCGCCCGGCGCTTCCGGCCAGAGGCCCGTTGCCGGATCGATATTGGCGCCCGCCACTTCGATCAGGGCGCCGTGGGAGCGGGTGCTGGGCCCATAAATCAGCTTGGATACGTAGTACTCACGGCCGTGCTGGTCCGGGTACGAATCGTCGTCATCCATCGCCAATGCATACAGCTCCGCGGATTGCTGTTCGTTTAGATTCCAGTTCCCGATCAGTCCCCCGCCGCGCTGCAACTTATTGTCGATGAACTTCTCGAACATGATATGGATCCGCTGGTTGGCCCAGTCTTTTCCGCCCGGCTGAGGCGGAGCCCAACGCTCGCCGGGCAGCCCAGTGGCAAATTCGGGCGCCGTGAAATACTCGTTCTGCAGGTAGTTAAAGAGAAAATCATAGGTCAGCGCCACGGTTGCAAAACGCCGCGAATCCCCAAGCGTCTCCCAGGAAAGAAATCCGTTGGCGTCGTATTCCTCATCGGGATTCACCTGCTTTTGATAAGAAGCTCCGCGAACAAAAGTCCACAGAATATCCGCGGAAAACTGAGCGTATTTTTTCTCGCCTGTGAGGTAGAAGAGTATCGCGGCGCGATAGGCTTCCATGAGGATTGCCTGATTGATGTTTTCCGCTCCAAGCCCGGTCTCTGTAAAAGGTATGAGGGCCCATTGGCCATCAACCAACTTCGGTAGCGTCCCGTCACCATAAGGCGTGAGCCTATCGTACGCACAAGCGGGCGTCGATCCCGTCGCCGCGCGGCCATAGGCCACGCGCACCGTCGGAAAAGGCGCATCGCCCTTGCGCAGGGGAATAAAGTTCCCCCTGGTGTAGAAATCGGTATAGCGTTTTCCTGCCTCCCAGTTCATCTGCAGGCGAGAGGGAAGAAAGCCGCGTTCCCCCTCGCTCAGCGTTAAAATCTGATCGATATGGGTTTGCAATCCCGTAAAGAGGTCGCGCGCCCAAGGTACGTCGCGAACCTTCTCAAGCAGCGAGGCACGATCCGCGGCGGTGGCAAACACCCGGGGATGCGCGGCTGTCTTGAACTGGGCCGCAACAACCTGCGCTCTTGTGGCGGCGCCAGGGCAGAAGACACCACAGAAAAGAAGAAAGAGGCGCAAGCAGCGAAGTACGATCAGAGTGCTGGCCATGTTTACGCTTCTCGCGCTACTAGAACGTGAACCGTGCTTGTACCTGAATGAATCGTGAGAAGTTCTGCGCATTGCCCGTGACTTCTCCGAACTGCGCGGAAGTGGGGCTTGTATTCGGAGCCGCCACCAGGGTGTGGTTGAATACGTCGAAGCACTCGAACCTCAGCTTCATATTGACGCGCTCCGTAAGCGGTATATTGCGTTCCAGATTGGAGTTCAAATTCGAATAACCCTGCTGCCGAACGCCCGAAACCCTGGAGGGAAATACGCGCAAGTTGAAGGCTTGCAGTTGATCCGCTGGTACCTTGTCGAAATTCTGCGTGTTGAACCACTCGCCATACGAGGGGTGAGATAGCTTGATGTTCTTCAGGTCTCCGCCCGTGTAGATGACATTGCCAAAGCTCAGCAGCGCGCCTTCCTGCTGTTCATAAGCGTTGTCAAGCTTGAATCCCCCAAACGCTTTTGACATCCACCCCTGGTTGGCGAACGGCTTGCCTTTGCCAAACGGTAGTTCCCATGTTCCGATGCCCGTAATGCGGTACGGTCGTGAATTGTTGCTCGGCTCCCAGCTGGGTATCGTATCGAACGGATTGGCGAACCAGTCCTGATCGTTCTGCCAGGTCTGCTGATAGTTGACGGCGAAGCTGATCCCGTTGGAAATACGCCGCCGCAGCGAAAAGTTCAGCTCATTGAACTTCGAATTGCCAACCGGCGCATATTCCGTGAGCGTTCCCAGTTGTGGGTAGGGCTCAAGAAGTTTGGCAATGCTTACGTTGGAACTGGTAAATTGCGACCGTTGGGTCAAAACATTCTGATAGACAACCGGGGACGAAGCAGCCAGGTCGCTCATGTTTTTGTAATTGAACGGATTGTCCTTCACCGTGCCGCTCAACGCGGCGTTGTTGGGGTTCAATACGTTGCCCCCCGTAAAGTAGGCCGCCGGGACCGAGTTGAGATTCTGGCTCACCTGCAGCCTGGTCGTCCACGACCCGATGTAGTCGATATGCAAAACAGTGGACGACCCGAACTGTTTTTCAACCGTAGCATTCCAGCGTTGTTGGCGCGCCGGAACAAAGCCTCTTGGATAAAAGCTCCAGCTGTTACCCGCGATCGCCATGGCGCCGAGCGACGACCCAAGGGGTTGGACGAAGTTGTTGCCGTTCGATAGAGCCGGGAACGGATTGGTCACCGGAACTCCGCCGGTATATGGGTTTGCTCCCACCCAGTCTCCGTTCAGCCCCACTCCGTTGTCGCTTGTAGACGCAGTGGTTGTGGTAGCTGAGAAACCTGTAAGATCGGGGTTCTGATTCAGCACATTGTTTGTGTCGTAAAACAGGCCGTAGCCGCCCCGGATGACGAGCGACGGCCGCAGAGCGTAGGCGGCGGCCAATCTGGGCAGAAAACGCCAGCTATTCACCCAGGCCCTTGTGCTCACGCCGTTCACACCCGCGTAAACCGGGCCGCCCTTGATATTTAGCGACGAAGGAGGAGCGGGCAGCCCAGCCGGAATCGCGGCAGCGTAGACTGCATAATTGCCCGCGTAAGCATTATTCACGTCGCCGGCTGTGGGAAGCGTTTGGTCAGCATCGAAATACATCATTTGCCGGTTGGCGGATTCCGTGGGCCCGAATTCATACTCGAAGCGCAGGCCGGTGTTGACGGTTAGTTTGGAATTCACGCGCCACGTATCGCCGCCCCAAAATGCATAGTAGGGATTGCTCCTCTTCCACAAAACCTGGGTGTCGAGTGTGGTCGACGTCGGCAGGCCCATCAGATAGGCAGCGTAGGCCAACCCCAATTGTTGCGGGCTGCCGGTACCATTGCTGTTCTGCCGGGTGAAGGTGTTATCGAAGTTGAATAACCCGTTGATATTTCCCTCCGGCGTTCCGATCGCCACCTGCAACCGGTATTCCGCGCCGGCCTTGAAGGCATGGGCCCCGTGCGCAAATGTGAACCCGGTGCGATAGTTCCCGATCTTGTCGTAGTTGGGGGGATAGCTATTCCTGCCTACTTCGTTGTAAGGGTTACTGGTACTGCCGCCGAATTCCACCAGCGGCGGCCCATTAAAGCCGGAGGCGATTGCTTGGGTTTCCAGGTAGCTGGGCAGTCCGATCGAGGTAGCCGGATATTTCAGCAGGCCCGGCTCCTGCAATCCATTCCAGTATCGCGAATATCCAACCGTGTTATCCATCACCAGGCTGGGGCTGAACACATGGGTCCAACCGACCGAAAGGATCAACGCATCCTGATTCACTAGCGTCTCATCGATATCGTTGATGGTGAATCCGTGCGTATCCTGCAGATAGTGAATCTTCGAGGCGCGCGCAAAAATGTGATCGTTGTCGCGCAACGCGTAGTCGACGCGCGGAGTGTATGCGGTAAAGGTTTGCGGTTGCAGTTGGTTATATACGTAGTTTCCCTGGCCATTCAGGCCCACCGCGCCGCCGTTGTTGGGTACAGGCAAGACCGCGTTAAACAGCGCCGTCATGGGGTTGTTGATACGGTTGGCGGGAATCACGTTGCCGGGAAACGGGCTACGGGTATAGTTCGTGGACGTCGCGGCCTTTACAGTCAAAGGATCGTAGATCGTATAGGCCCCGCAATTGGCAGGGCATCCGGGAAGGTCGGAGAAGTCCGCACTGGATCCGTTCAGGCCGCGCTCCCGCACCGTAGGCACTGTAACCGATGTGTTTGACACGCCGGTGAATTGATCCCGGACAGCGCCGAAGAAGAAGAAGAGCTTTTTCTGCCTGCCGTCGAACAGATGGGGAAAGAGAACCGGTCCGCCAAGGCTGACGCCCCAGTTGTTTTCATGTGTCCCCGGTTGCAGGTTTTGTTCTTTGGCGACTGCGCATTGTTCGGTAGTTCCCGTGGTGCAGGCAGAGACGATGTTCACACGCGCAAAGTGAGTCAAAGCCTGCCAGCGTTGATCCTCGTACAGCCACCGCGCAGATCCATGAAATTCCTCGGTGCCGGTCTTGCTGGTGACGTTGGTATAAACACCCAGCGTCTTTCCTACCTCGGGATCGAATCCCATAATGTCGGTAAACATCTCGTTTACCTCGTCGGGAGGTGGAGCATAGGAGACAGTATGACTGCTGGCCTGATCCGGAGCCCCGTCCAGCATGTACTCGTTCTTTGAGATTTGCCCTGCGGTTCCGATGCGGGAGTTGGCTGCGCCGGCGTTATAGCTGCCGTTCATGTAAAGGTTTGAGGCGTCGCTGGTTTGAATGCCGGAGCTGAACTTGAGCAACAACAGCGGGTTCGCGCCGGCCGTGGGCGTGTCTTCTATCTGCTGCGTGCTGACTACCTGTCCGTCCGAACCGGACGACAGGTTCAACAAGGGTGCGTCCGCATAGATAGTCACCTTCTGCGACGACTGGCCGACCGTCAAGCTCAGGTCGAGCGTCTCGGATGCGTCGGAAACAACGGTAATCCCTTCGCGTGATAATTCCTCGAAGCCTTTCGCAGTGACTACAATCCCGTAGGGCCCGGGAACGAGGTCTCCCGCCCGGTAAAAGCCATTCTCGTTACTGGTCAATGGCATCACGACCCCGGTGGCCGTGTTGGTTACCGTAATATGTGCCCCCGCTACAGCGGCCCCGGTCGTATCCAGCACTTTCCCGGATATGGTTCCAAGTCCCGTCGTTTGCGCCGGCAGCCCACCGGCTACAAGCGCAATGGTGACCAGAGGCAGGAGCCGCCGCCCGAGTCTTCGCAGAAATCGTGTGGCTGAGGATGGACTTTTGCCACTGGTAATGTGTGCGCTGCAATTTCCAGATTTCATGATCGAACCTCTCGTCTCAGGTCTTCTCTTGCCAGTGCGAATTGGAAGCCTGCGATTTCCAGGGGTCCGCCTCTGCAATTCGCATCGTTCAAGCTGTCTGCCTGAAAGACACGCAAGACTCCCTTGCTGCCATGAAGAGGGTCAAGATAATTTGCGGTGGTGCCCACTGTGGTGTCCACCGTGAAGACTTTGATTAGAGGCCGCTTACCTGAAGTCAAACCTCTTCCTGTTCAACCAGATACCAATTGGAACTTTGTCCTGGCTTGGAGCCGGGAGGCACGCTTTCCGGCGTAGAATCGGCTTGACCCGGCCGCAGGCTGAAGCTTTGACCGAATGGCAGGCAAGGCACTGAAATCAGTAAAATGATGCCGAACAACGAGGCAGCTGCCCTGGGAGACATGGCCTTTTCGACTCAGCCTTAGATCCGGGCCCCGGTCGAGAAACCACCAACGCCAGGAGTAAGGGTGACCCGCTCTGCAAAGTCCGGGGAGCCTGTGCTGCGACCCTTGGTCGCACGGAACCAGGGCTGAGGAGAGCGCCAATGATCCGGCAGGAAGTCGTAATGCCTGATGCGAAAACCTGTTGGAGCTTATTGGAGCGCGTTGCCTCGAGTTCCCAGTTGAAGCGCGCCTCCCGGCTGCGCGAACTTCTGCTGTTTGTCGGGCGGCGCTCGCTCAAAGATGGCTGCACCCAGGTCCGCGAGCAGGAGATCGGTATCGAAGTGTTTGGGCGTCCCCAGGCCTACGACACCGGGCTGGACAACATTGTTCGCACCAATGTCAGCGATTTGCGCAAGCGGATTGAAGCCTACTTCGATTCTGAGGGCTTGGGGGAAACAGTGATCATGGAGATCCCCCGCGGAAGCTATGTCCCTGTCTTCCGCTATCGGCCGGTGGATCCGCCCAGTGCCGTGGAATCGCGGGAGACGGCGGCTTCCGCGTCTGAGCCTCCCGCGGCGCTTCATGAGGCTCAACCGGCCTCAGCGCGCCGAAGGTGGGCGTACCCCGGTTGGATGGTCTCTACCGCTTTGCTTTGCCTGCTCGCCGCCTGTTGCGTGGCTCTCTGGCTCAAAAACCGGGCGGCACAAAGGTCGATAGACTCCATGTATCAATCGCTGCACCCGTGGAGGTCCTCCCCGGCACTCGCCAATTTGTGGGCAGGTTTCCTTGATCCTCATCAGGATACGGATATTGTTGTCGGAGACTCGGCCTTTTTGCTGGTCCAAAGCATGAACAAAAAGGCATTTTCATTCAATGACTATCTCAGCCGGAGTTACATAAGCCAGCTGCTGGCCCAGAAACTGAGTCCGGATGGGCGCCTTGCTTTGAGCCTGTTCACTTCCAAGAGTTTGGGAAACTCCAGCGAATTCAGGGTCGCGCAGCGGATTCAAGCGCTGGAGCCGCGTAGTGAGACTATGCGCCTTTATAACGCCCGCGAATACATCCCAGCTCTTCTCAAGCGAGACAACGTAATCCTGATTGGGGCAAGGATCTCCAATCCATGGGAGGAGCTTTTCGACAACCGCCTGAATTTCGTGCTGACGACTGATTTCAATAATCCGGCAGCGGTAACCAACCGCGCTCCGGTCCCCGGCGAAAAAAGCTTTTATACTGTGACCGATAACGTCGGATACAGTGTCGGCTATTGCGCCATCGCTTATCTTCCCAATACGAGTCAGAACGGCAAAGTGTTGCTGATCGAAGGAACCTCTTCAGAGGCTACGGAAGCCGGCGGCGATTTCCTTCTGTCGGAAGATGCGCTATCCAACTTCCAGAGAATGCTGCACGCGGCCAAGCTCCCGTACTTTGAGGTGCTGCTTAAGACATCGCAGGTGCGGAACACCCCCATCACCGCGACCATTGTCGCCTATCGCATCTATCCCAACCTACGCTAAATGGGCTGCCTGCTGCGAACGATGCAGAACAGAACGATGTCTTGTCCACGGCGAGCAGATAAGCGACTAGCTTGCGCGCCACCTGCAAGGTGGCGCGATTGGCGTGTCCGCGCGCTAATTGCTGGGAATACAGTTGGGCCAACTGCGGATTCCAGCGCGGCGCCAGCTTGGCCGCTTCGATTAGCGCGGTCTGTAGCCAGGCGTTGCGGAATGGGGAATCGGGACAGATCTCAGGCTGTTCCCCCTTTCACTCCCCAAACCTCACGCCTGCGCAGCCGGTTGCTTGAGGATGATGCCGAACAATCCCTTCTTGTTGGCACGTCGCAGATCCGGGCGCAGCGGCTCCGCCTCGCCAATCATGGATTGATGATCGGGAAAGGCGAGGGTGAAGGACCGGAAGCCCCAATTGGCGTCAACGTCATCTACGACAAGTGCGCCCTTCGGCGCCATGGCCCTCCAGGCTGAATCCAATTCGAAACGTACGTTGCGTTCACTGTGGAGGCTGTCGTGAATGAAAAGGTCGATCTGCCCAAGCTGTGAAAGCAACAAGGGAAGACGACGCCGGCTCGATCCGGCAATGTACGTCCATCGATCCGCATGCCGACCATCCACGGCCGCGCCGACCTGTTGCCGCCAAAAAACGTCCATCGGGGGAAGGTCGATGCTCCACAGGTGCCCATCTCCGTTTCTATGCAGGGCCTCCAGAATGCAGCGTGAGGTCACGCCATGCGCGACGCCAGTCTCGACAATTTTCTTCGGCTGCAGGTGACGCGTGAGACACCAGACAGCCCGCGCAAATCCAGCATCGCCGTCATTCCACCATCGAAAACTCTCGGGACCGGGATCGATGCCTTTCTCCTGCAGCTTGCCGTTCATCTGGGACCACATTTCCCAGAACTCCGCGGCTGCATCACAAGGCGATGGAACTCCAAGGGATTCATGAAGCCGCTTTTCCCAATTGCTGTCGAACTCGTATGGGTATTTAGGTCTCCATCTCTCGCGTTCGGTCGCGTACTGATCCTGGATCGTCATCCAGGTTTGCAATGGGTCCGCTGCCACGTTCGCGACAGCATTGAACGGATGCTTCAGAAAATAACGTACCGGTATCCCCAGCATCATTCACACTCCATCAAACAATGCTTGTGTTCTGTTGGGTTGGAAGATTTTTGTCGAATTACCGCGCGTGCCTGGGAGGTTACAGAAAGAATAGCGTCAAGCTGCTCCGGTCGAGCTTCGTCAAGTGCCATGAGGGCATCCACCGTGCCGGCATCGGCCATAGACCGCCCTGGACCGGCTTGAGGATCGCGCCTCTGCATCACCGCCTCCGTCGCGCGAGACTGCGCTGCTTTTATCTCGGCTATCGGAATCCGAGTAAAAGGGAGCAAGGGTGCAGCTTGCCACTTTTTTCAAAGATGGCCAATAGCACCTTTTCGGGAGGAGCAATGAGGAGGCAGGGAGGGCACAGGATGCCTATTCACCTTCCTATCTCACCCATACGGTGGTTCTTCAGACTGTCAACTCTTCCTGTAA
>Ga0335073_10014911_pt1 | contig 10879 bp, 15 predicted proteins | sample Lox_Sample_22_FD_207093 | JGI IMG/M metagenome (GOLD analysis project Ga0335073, IMG submission 207093) | Soil microbial communities from Loxahatchee National Wildlife Refuge, Florida, United States - Lox_Sample_2.2 | ecosystem: Environmental > Terrestrial > Soil > Wetlands | place: USA... | reverse complement strand
TCATGGGTGAGGGTTGCTGCTCCAAAGAGTATTGCCGCCCGTTGTTTTTCGGCGTCACTTCCAATGGTTTCGAGAAGTTTGTTCATTTTTGTAACGACGCCGGGAGGGGTGATTAACTCGTCTGCCGTTTCGAGGTATGGGAATATTGTCCCCGGGAGAGTGGGCGCACGGGCTTCCCATTCCGTTTGATCGACTTGGGCGCAGGTATCTTTGTCGTACTGTATTGAATGGGGCGGCATATTGCACACGTCTGCGACAATGGAGAGCAGGGTGGTGATGTCGAGGGATATCCGTCGGGGTGGGACATTTGGCGATTGCGAAGTAGGAACATTAGGGGCATAATCGAAGATGGGGTATTCGTCTGATTGACAATGGTATCGTAATCCGAGTGAGTCGAGGTACTTGAAAAGTCCATGATCTTGATCTTTTGAAAGGTATGGCAGAATGAGTATTGGAGTCGTTCCAGCCATTTCCGCAGCCGAAATCAGCTGCCTTGCCGTCACAGCAACAGGAATCTGTGAGATGTAATCCTCCTCATCACGACTTTTCTCGTCATTGTATTGGCCCTCTTCCTCTGTCTCGCTATCCAACTCATCCCACTGTACTCGAACTAAATCGTGTCCCAAACGTTTCTCGTCGATCGTAGAGACCTTAACGAAGTATCTCGTGCGACATACGTCTCCGGCAATGACTTCAATTTGTATTGAAGGTGCAGTATCAACACTACGATTCCTCTGCGACCGGTTACTCCATCGTTTAGACACCGAAGTCGGCCCGCAGGGAAAAAATCTTTGTACGGCGTAGACATGTGGAACGGATTTCGCGACTTTCCAGACTTCGAGGAGGTACTTGTAATTTGATGAACGAACACGAGAGATTTCTCCGCTTCGTATTGCCTACAGTCAACGTGCAGACACCGGGAGAAAACCTTTTCTATTGATGCGTATTCGGCGAAAACGGATCGGTAGAATGCCCACACATCGTCGCCTTTGGTGTTCTCGGGAGCCGGAGGAAGATTGGACCCTAAAAGTCAATCGAAAGTCGGTCGCTTTTTGTACCTTTGAACGATTCTATGTCTTGTAGAAGGTCCTTGCAGTGCTGCAGGACTTTCTGTGGATCTATAGTCATGATCCCCTCGCAATTCTTGACGATCGGCGAGCGAGAAACCTCCCGAGTCGGACCTAACCCAAAAACAGGAAAGAGCGATGGGATTAACTCTCTGTAGACTTCGCATAAGTTCAACCTTATGCAAACAATGCAACCTTGTAATTTTTTAAAGTCTGTTGGTATTTCCCCTGAATTATATCTCCGCCTATGCAAGGCCGTACAATTCGATAACTCGTCATTATACGGTCAATCAGACTCAGAAACCCAGGCGACGGAAAGTGTTTGAAAGGGCTAAACATTTACCATTAATGCTAATTTTTATACAAAACATAACAGAATGCACTTGTGACAAATAAAATTCCTACCCAAGAACCCAATGAATATCCCAAATCCCAATCCCAAATCCGAAATTCAAACAGTCAAGTATTCCCAAACCGATCCATTCCATAGATTTCCCCGTTACATCACTTCCCCCTCTCTCCGACATCCTAAATCGACGCATTTTGGGGTGCCATCGGCTGCATAACGAACGGTGGCTGTCCAGGGATTCCTCCGCCAGGGGGACCGATCGGATTAGGTTGTCCATTCGGAGTACCAAATACTGGCAACCCAGGTCGTCCAGGCGCCATTCCCGGCATCATCCCCGGCATTCCCTGCGGAACAGGCATAGGCATCATCCCTGCCCCCGCCTGAGGATACACTGGTTGCGGAAATGGCACCCCTGGAACACCTGCCCCCATTGGTGGTTGTGGAGGGTATGGCAACCCGGGCATACCCATGGCCATTTGCGGCACACCGCCCATACCTCCTGTGAGCATCGCTGGTTGTGGCATTTGCATTTGTAGGGGTTGTTGGAATACCGGTTGCATGGGGTATCCGGTTGCTGGTTCGGGGTTTGGAAGTGGTGCGACTGGCGGTGGAGGCGGGATATGCATGTCGTGTACTGCCATCGGGGGCGCCATTATGGGAGTGAAGACGAGTTTCGATGGTTTCGGTTTGAGTGACTCTGTATCGCTTCGGTCTTGCTCAAAGTACTCCTTGCATCCACACGTGCCTGATACCATGGTGAGTTGTTACTGTCCCAAATAGGAAATCGATATTTTCTTTAACGCGACTTTATTCCCCTTGAGGATGAAAACGCGGTCGTATTACTCTTAGACGATGATATCGGCGTAGACTCCCGACGAACTGGGTATCGATGACTCGACTAGGTGTGCTGAGTGAAGATGAGGAATGGTGAGAAGAGGAAGGGGGGCACTGCGAACGGAGGTTAAATAGTAAAATGTATTGGGTACTAATATTAAAGTTGCAAAGGCTTTGTCACAGCCTGCGCTTTGACTTTCCGCTCGCCGCGATACGTCGCAATTATCTAATGCAACCTTGCAAAATGCATTAAACTTTAATTCCATAACACAATACAAAACCCAACACTACTAGTCTAGGACGCTGCTTTAAACTTTTTGAAACGCGGAAAATGTCCCCCCCTCTTTTCTCTTTGTTCATTATTTCGTGGGGCGCTAAACTTTTATGATGTGGAGAGAAGTCTATTGGGGCTATCGACGCTGGGACCCCTGGAGCGTGGTACGGCGTAATTTTAGGGAGCCAGACTTTCGGACGGGGAGTAAATGCATAATGTGGGATACCAGCGGGAAATCTTGGCGCCGTCATTATTAGGTGCAACCTTCGGCTGCAGGAGTGCTCAGTTTTGAAGGTTCATATGAAAAGGCTAATTGAGATCCCCAATGAACATTGACTTCGTAAATCGAAAATCCCACAGTGGGGTTGTTAAAGTTGATTATAGCAAGTATCGTTCGGCGCTTCAATAGCCGGTGGTCCAGTCCCTCGAAACTGGGGGATAACGGATCCCACTTGGGCAAAAGCATTGCGTAATGGGCAATAAAAGGTTCGTAGATCTGCATTTAAAGCGATTAGTTTGGCTCATATGACCATCTAACCCGGTAACAGCGAGAGGAAATTATTACTCCGTGTGAACCTTTTCCCTCTTTGCGTGCGGTTGCTCAGTAATGGTCATGGGTCAAGCGATTGCGCGTGCTCGAAGGATATTCGGTAGACGCGCGAATACCCGCTCACAGATGCTCTGGGCCCAGAATTTGGAACGCATCATGATATCATCATGTATATGCATACCTGAACCTTTACGCCTTAAATTGCAGAAGGTTCTTCAAGAAGTCCCGAAGCCTTAAAGAAGGGCGATGATTGAAGCGGATCGCTTTAATTGGCGATCGAATTAGGCCGTGTGATTGGTTGGGGTGTATGTTAGCGGTCCTCGGTCTCAGGTAGACTTTGGAAATAAAGTTCTAAGTTCTCCATCTATTCCGACGAAATAGAAAGGAAATGTTGCACAATCCGTTCTTACCACAATAATTATAATTTGCATTAAGAAAATAAGGTCGGAACTCCGAATGCAAGATCTCATCTCGGGTTTGAAGCGTCGCTTACCTAATCCCCCAACGAGTGGATCATCGGCGGCCCAACTCCCAACTTCTCTCTTCACCAACAACTTAAACGCCCTCATTTCCCCCCTTCTCTTCACCACCTTCTTCCACCATGTCTCTCCGATTGCTCTCACGCAATCTCTCCCGTCCCCGCCTCTCTCCAACGACAACATTCCGTCCTCTCCAACCCTTCATCTCTGCCCGTCCGCTGCCTCTATTCGCAGTCCGTGCCGTCACCACCGATGCCACTGCAAGTCACACCGATCCCTCTAAAATTCCGGAAGATGGCGACGAGCACTTTACCATCAATTTGCACTCCGACGCATTTGAGACGTATCATCTCGATCCCCCGAGTCTGGAGATGGATGTCACAAAGAATGAGCTCGTCAAGATGTATCAGGAGATGGTGGTTATTCGACGAATGGAAATGGCGAGTGATGCTCTATACAAGGCAAAGAAGATTAGAGGATTGTAATGTCCATTTGTTTTGAATTGGAGCTAATTTATAGTTGGTATAGTTTTATTTGAAGAGTGTGTATGTTGATTATAGTCATTTGTCGACGGGACAGGAGGCGGTTGCGGTGGGAATCGAACATGCTATCACGAAGGAGGATAACGTAGTTCCCCAGTTCGGGAGTATTGGTGTTGACTGGATAGATTATTACCGCGTACAGATGTCATGGGTTTACGTACATGCGTGGTGGCTCAGTAAAACAAATTATTGCAGAACTTCTCGGACGTCGCGATGGAGTGTCATTCGGCAAAGGTATCCATTTTCACTTATTCCTGAATTGACATCAGGTGGTTCCATGCATATGTTCGTCAAGGGTTTTTTTGGTGGGAACGGTATAGTAGGTGCTCAAGTTCCTGTCGGTGCCGGTACTACTCACAGTTTGAACCCACGACTAATTGCAGGTGTTGCCTTTGCCATGAAATACATGAAGAAACCGGCCTGCTGTTTCGCTTTGTACGGTGACGGCGCCGCAAATCAAGGTCAAGTGTTCGAGGCATTCAACATGGCATCTCTCTGGAAACTCCCCGTCGTTTTTGGCTGCGAAAATAATAAATACGGTATGGGAACCGCTGCATCACGATCATCAGCGTTGACGGAATACTATCAACGTGGACAATATATCCCTGGTATCAAAGTGAATGGAATGGATGTCCTTGCTGTAGCACAGGCCAGTAAATATGCTCGAGATCATGCTATTGCAGGGAAGGGACCCGTTGTCATGGAATTCGTCACTTATCGATACGGTAAATCTCCTTGAAGTTCCCGGGGAGGATTCTAATTATAGGTGGCCATTCGATGTCTGACCCGGGTACAACGTACCGGACACGCGAGGAAATTCAAAACATGAGGAGTAGCAATGACGCTATTCAGGGGTTGAAGAGTAAACTCTTGGAATGGGGTATCGTCACGGAGAACGAACTCAAAGAGATTGACAAGAATGCGAGAAAGAAGGTCGACGATGAAGTTGCCGAGGCGGAAAAGTCACCGGAACGTACCGTCCCGTTTCCCCAAAGGCTGTTGCTGACTGCGTAGCGGAAGCGAGTCCCAAGATTCTGTTTGAGGACATCTATGTCCGTGGAAGTGAACCTGCGTCTATGCGTGGTCGGATCTTGGAAGAAAATTATTCGTATGATTCCTGCGATTCTTGCGACTGACGATAGATACTAATCTCGTGTATTCTATCTCCATAGATCTCCCTATAGTTCCCAATCCGAAGTTTTTCAGATATATGAGGTCCTTTAATGATGAATCAAAAGCTTAATTGACCGATAATATCAACGCGCCATGCGACACAAATACAATAGCTTATGCAAATGTCGAAGCGAAGGCAGCGGGTCCCAAACAGAAATCTTAACGTACCCCGACGGTCAAAAAGAAAAGGATCGGCGTCATGTCGCCGACTGCGATTAATTGGTCCGTCTCTAGAAGAGAATTAGTAATTCGACGAAGACTGACGTCCCGCCAAAAGAGTGCTTCTCCGACTCCGGACAAAGTCATATAAGTACCATCGGCACTCTTGACAGTGCATGCTCAGCCGGTTACGAATACTTCAAAATCATCTCTCTTTCCAAACCCTTTCAACTCAACGAACTGCATCAATGGCACAAAACCCAATCATCTTGTACACGGCGTAATCTTCCCCGCATCCGAATCAATTGCGTTACTAACGCAGTCATCTAGTAACACGCCAAACGGTTATAAAATCTCCATCCTTTTAGAGGAATTGGGATTGAAATACGACGTCAAATCACTCTCGTTCCAAAAGAATGAACAAAAGGTTTCCAGACTCTTGCGCCGATGTTAATGGATTCAGGAAGATTGGTTTTTGAAAATCAATCCCAATGGACGTATCCCGGCCATCGAAGACCGCTCTACCGATCCTCCAACTCCAGTCTTTGAATCCGGCGCAATCATGATCTATCTCACCGACAAGTACGACAAAGAAGGAAAAGTAAGCTACTCTCGTGACAAGGATCCCGAGAAATACTACGAAACGATCCAATGGCTGTTCTTCCAGAATGCCGGCGTCGGTCCGATGCAAGGCCAAGCGAATCGTACCACCGACTTTATAGGGGAATGCTAACCTAGACTTCTTCCGTTACGCACCTGAAAAGATTCAGTATGGAATTGATCGTTATCAAAACGAGACGCGCAGGTTGTACAGGGTTTTGGATAAACGCATCAAAGAGAATGGAGGATACCTCGTCGGTGATCATGTCACGATCGGTATGCGTTCTCAGTCAATGGCACTAATTGCTAGCTGATATTGCCAACTTTGGATGGGTCAATTCGGCGGCATGGGCGGGAATCGATATTGAGGAATTCCCCAACTTGAAGGCGTGGTATGAGAAATTGAAGGCCAGGCCAGGATTTGCGGCTGGATTGGATGTTCCGCAAAAGAATGTCTACAGGGATATCAAAGATCCTAAGGAGATGGAAAGGGTTGCCAAGGAGGCTAGTGCTTGGGTTATGAAGGGAATGGAGGAGGATAAGAAGAGGGCAATTTAGGTGGAATCGCGTTGAGATGGGTTGAATTTGTTACGCCATTCTCAATTTCAGGCAATACGGAATCAAAAGTATATCTATTCATGACATTGAATTCCGAGTAGTCCAACTTAGTTGACAGTGGTATCCCTTGTTATCGACGACATCATCGCCCCCTTATTAGCGGTGCAGCGATCTCCGCATCACCACTCTCGAAACCCGCAATCGAAATCAGTCTCCTCATTCTTCAGGTACCGACAGAGCCCTTCTTTAATACTTATTATGCCGTCTCTTGCAACACTCCAGTCTCCAGGGACATGGCATCTCCTCACTCTGTCCCTCATCACGGGGACAACCTTTTTCCATAGGTATCACCGTGCCAATAACCCCCGCTGAGTTTAGTTTCATTGGCGGAACAATGCAATACAAGGTAAATGCAATTCTATGGCGCAGACCTGACCACAGCATCTTCCACGTATGCAGTTCGGATATTTGCAATCAAAGATTTTCCCGACATACTTTTCAATGCAAGTAGCTTCGGCTGCTATATTGTATTTCACTTCCCCAGTCGAGTCGCCTTTGGCGATTTGGATAACATTGTTTGTGGGCTCTATTGGAAATCTGGCTGTCGTTGGTCCATGGACAACAAAGTTCTACTCCTATTTAATTACTTCCATTGACTTTGTAGCTTGATGAATGTACGACACCGACTTGAAAAATCGAGTGGAACGAAATATACGGACGACAACATTGCCCCCGAAATGAAAGCCCTCAACACCAAATTTGGGATTGCTCATGGTATGGCCACGCTTTTCTTAATGCTGACAGCTTCACAGGTTTATCCAGTCTGTTGAATCTGGGATATTTCATCGCTACTTTGACCCAAATTATGTACATTGCAGATAGCATACGCTAAATTCACGATGCCGGCGGCGCTCACCGCCGACTATCTCTATATCCAGACCCGTACCTGTTATCTTGATAATACCCCGATCCACCGCCGCCGCCACCTCTCCGATCCGCATTATAGTACCCTCGACTTTGTTGTTGTCCACCACGAGAATCTCCGCCACCGTACCCGCCACGAGGTTGTCCTCCACCGCCAAACTGGGCCGCAAGATCCTCCAATCTCATGACTCCAGAACTATGTCCTCCATTGACGGTGGCAACGGTGTATGACTCCGTCTGCTGATACCATTGACTAGCCTGTGCATTCGATGGTGGTATCCCGGGTGTGTTGGCAGGAGGGAACCATTTCATATGTTGTCCACCTGAATTTCCGTTCCCGGAGTATCCTTGAGAATTGCCATAATTCGAGTATCCTTGATTGTTTCCGTAATTCGAGTAACCCTGTGAGTTACCGTTCGCACGAGATTTATAGTTCTGAGGAGTTCCGTTGCGAGGAGAATCTCGGTTTTGCCATGAGAGACCTTGGGTGCGATCGTGTGTGGCGGCATGTCTTCGCATGACTTCAAAGTCCATTTCGTTCAAAGTTGGTTGGGCTAGTACTACCCCTCGGAGAAGCATCGATTTGTGCACGTGTGGCGACTTTTGGATAAAGAATTTGACACTATGATCAGACAAGGATAAGGAAAGTCAAGGTACCTGAGACTTTTATCACTGTTGATGGTGGGAAACTCAGACGACTTGAGCGGGAAATTATATGATCCATTCGGAATGCAGTTCTCGTCTTTGGATGTCGCACCGATCAACTTCTTTGACATCGTAGGATTCAAATGTAGTAACTGTCGTTAGCAATGCTTCACTGAGCGTAGTACCTCCACACCTTCCCTCAGCGCATAAAACGTTTCCCCAAGAATATCATACAACATATTCTCCTGTGCCACAAACAAAAAATCACTCCCCAACTTATTCCGTTCCTTTTCCTCCTCACTCAACTCCTCATACAAAGGCTCCATTGCGCCTAATAACCTCGCCTCATCGATAAACGGCAACAATGCCACTCCCTGCCACAACATTTTCTTCCCATTCATATCGATCTGGAAGTCTTCAGGGTAAAAGTCGATGATGGGGGAATCCTCGTCCACCATGAGCGGCCGGAAGGGTGCTGGGACGAGGTTTCGGGAGGCAGCGGGGAAGACTCCCATGAGTTGTTCGGCGGGTTTGAAAGGTGTGCCCTTTTCGAATTTGATTTCGAGGGAGGAGATGTTTTGAAAGTCGGAGGCGAAAGGGGCGAAATGGTAGGGGTAGTACCATGTCCAGGAGGGACAGCCTTGGTAATAGTATAAGAGGACCCAGCAGAAACCCTCAACGTACGATTTTACGAGACTATGATTAGCACAGGAAGAAAGAGAATTATACTTCTGACGAAATTCAATGTCTTCATGGTAGTCGACGTGAAACTTTTGTTCGTAATATCGTTCTTTATGACCTGGCTCCCATAATCTAGAGTTAATAGAACTCCTGGGAAGATGTGTACCTAACAGTATCTTGAACATCTTCCACAACACCGTTGGTGGCCTTAGGTTTCGGGATTGGAGTAGCGGGAGACGAGTAATCGGTCTCAGTATCCTCATTGTCCTCCTCCATAACCTCAATTTTCCTCTTCAACGCCGCCTTTGCAGAAATAGGCTGCGTATTCGTCGGTGCCGAAACAGGAGCAGGTGCAAGTCCCAATTCCGCTTTCAAAGCTTCTGCCGCAGATTTATTCTCCATCACGGCCGTCGGTTGAGGCACGGGATTTCCTCCCATCCGCAGAGCCTTTCGATTGGCTACGATGTCTCTGTTCGTCTGGGAGATCGCTTTGCCGGCAGCTCCTTGTGCGCCGGGGAGGATATTGACGTTTCCTTGGATCGCGGACGGGGCCATGAGATCTGGGAGGGGGGCTTGGGCGATGGAGGATCTACGGCGTTTGGAGGGTGGCGTAGAGGTTGGTGGCTGGACTTGTTGGACGGGTGGTGGGGCAGGTAAGTTTTCTGGGACTTGGTTTTCGGTGGGAGTCTCCTTAGTTCGTTTCCTTTGAGCATCTCGTTCCTTTTGTCTTTCGTCCTCTGCAGGTTAGTGTCATGTTTAAATGGACAGGGTACGTTGATGTCGTCTATTGAATATGGCGTCTTCTTTCTCGCCGAGAGCTTCCAGGATGATTTGCGCTCGAGCGAGATTGACAGTTCCATCACAAGTTACATATCCACCCATTTTACTCATACAATTCTTCCAAATACTGATGAGGGTATCGATTGCATTTTCCCTGATATCCAAACTCGGAAGATGAGGCAGGAAATCATTCCCCACAAAGAAACACATAAACACCCAATCGTCGATGGCACGTTCCAGATCGAATGGGAAAGACATCCCGGGAACAAACATTTCTGCCTCAAGATATTCTCGAAGGATATTGACGTGAAGCCAGATGAACGGTTTCTGTGCTCGAGCTTTGCCTTTCTCGTCGAATTCCCCAGACTTTTCTTTCGGTTTGCCTAGCATAAGCAGAGATGAGAAGGATGAGATACCGGTGCATTCAGCTGCAAAGTGTCCTTCTTGTCCACAGATCCGACATCCTTTGTTGTTTGAATCTTGGAAGAAGACGTCTTCTCGTAGGACAGTGAAATGAGCCTCATGTGTCGCGAGCCCAAGCATGATGAGATCGGCATCTAATCCGTACATGACATGTCTTGTATTCGGGTCATGCGCCGGATTCGCTCGTTGACTTCGAATGAACTCCATGATTTTATGTTCTCCCTCACCCGGCACCGCCGCATCTGATAGAATAACATTCATTCCTGCCCATCCGGGATCCGTATTCAATTTATATACAATCCAATATCGCATTGACACTGCTAGAATCTCCATGAATGGTGTCCCCGGCGTAATCGCATTTGAATCCCAATCCCGTTTCGGCTTTAAAGATTCATCCACCTGTTTGCCCTGAGCCTTCAATTCCTCGATAATGCGTTCCGTCGCCGCCTCCTTGATGGACGCATCCTGCGCACTGCGAAACCGTCTACTCCGCTGCTGATTCATTTTCGCTCTCGGTGCAACCCCGTCAATAGCAATAAACAGCAACTTTCTCGGTCGGACCATGTTGACGACACGTTCGGTGTACTTGAAGATCTCCGACATCATTTCGTCCTCATCTTTTGGTGGGGGACGGTCCTCCGGGTGGGAACAGGGGTGGACGATGCCGTTAAAGTCGAGGTACAGGTTATCGAATTCGACATTGTTGGGATTGGGGGTTGTGATGTCGAGAGGGATTGTGACGCCGTCTATTTCCTTTGGAGACTCTTCGATGACGCGGGAGACTATTTTGGGGTATTTTTTACTGAGCCAGCGAAAGGCTGCTGGGACACTACTATTAACT
>Ga0335073_10014910_pt1 | contig 10879 bp, 10 predicted proteins | sample Lox_Sample_22_FD_207093 | JGI IMG/M metagenome (GOLD analysis project Ga0335073, IMG submission 207093) | Soil microbial communities from Loxahatchee National Wildlife Refuge, Florida, United States - Lox_Sample_2.2 | ecosystem: Environmental > Terrestrial > Soil > Wetlands | place: USA... | reverse complement strand
GCCGATGGAACCGTGTGGCTCGGAACGCGCCACGGGTTGTATGCCGCGCGCCCCGGCAGCAGCGCGCTGGCCGCGGTGCCCTTTCCGGGGGAGGTCGACGGGCCGAACGTGCAGCGGCTGCTGGCGGACGGCCGGGATCTGTGGGTCGGGACGCGCGGCGGGCTGTTTCATTACGCGAGCCGCTCGCGCAGCTGGCGCGCTTATGCCGCACAGGCGCCGGGCGCACTGTCCGATCCCTTCGTGATCGCCATCGCGCGGCGCACCGACGGAAAGCTCTGGGTCGGAACGCGCAAGGGACTCAACCTGCTCGACCCGCAGGCCGGTACGGCCGTGCACATCGCGAGCGTAGCGAGTCTCACCGAGGCCTTCATCGCCGACCTGTGGAGCGCGCCCGACGGGCGCCTGTGGGTGGCCACCATCGACGACGGTGTCTACGTGCTCAGCCCGCGCTCCGGCGCATTCGAGGTGCGCCACCTCACCGAGCAGGATGGGCTGCCCACGCTCAACATCGATGCGCTGCAGGCCGATGGCAGCGGGGGTGTGTGGGCCAGCACCGGCAACGGCCTCGCGCGGATCGACGTCGGCTCGCTGCAGGCGCGCACCTACCAGCGCGCCGACGGCGTGCGCTTCGGCGACTACTGGGCGCACTCCGCGGCGCTCACGCCCGAGGGCGACGTGGTGTTCGGCGGCGTCGGTGGCTTGACCGTCGTGCATCCGCGGCTCACCGCCGAGCGGCAATTCGCACCGCAGCTGCTCGTGACCGGCATCACCGTCGGCGGTCATGCGCTCGGCGGCGACGGCGGCCCGGGAGCGGCGCCGCTCGTCGTGAGCCCGCAGGCCAACTCGTTCCAGGTGGAGTTCGCGGCCAGCGACTACACGGCACCGCAGAGTCTGCGCTACGCGTACCGCCTGCAGGGGTACGAGAGCGACTGGACGGTGGTCGATGCCACCCGGCGCACCGCCACCTATACCAACCTCGGCCCCGGCGACTACCTGCTGCTGGTGCGCGGCACCGATCGCACCGGCGCGTACGCGCCGCAGACGCTGCGTATCCCGGTGCACGTGCGGGCCGCCTGGTACCAGACGTGGCTGGTGCGCCTGCTCGGCCTCGCCGCCGGGGCCGCCATGATTGCCCTGCTGGTGCATGCGCGCACCGCGTATCTGCGCCGCGCGAAGCAGCGCCTCGAGAGAATCGTGGCCAGGCGCACCGAGGAGCTGCGCCTGAGCAAGCAGCAGATCGAGCTGATCGCCTACCTCGACGCCATGACCGGCCTGCCCAACCGGCGGCTGTTCGCCGAGCGCTTCGCGAACTTTCGCGCCTCGGCGGAGCGCAGCGCGGTGGGCTTCACGCTGCTGCTGGTGGACCTCGACAAATTCAAGGCCATCAACGACACCTACGGGCACGCCGCGGGCGACGCCGTGCTGATCGCCGCGGCGGCGCGCCTCAAGGGCGTGACCCGCGAGGTCGATGTGGTCGCGCGCCTCGGGGGCGATGAGTTCGCGATTCTGCTCGAGGGCACGGTGGCGCTGGAGGCGATCGAGGGCGTCTGTCAGCGGCTGCTGCAGAGCTTCGCCGCGCCGGTCGAGTTCGAGGGGCACGCGCTGCGGGTCGGCATCAGCCTGGGCGGCGCCGTCTACCCGCGCGACGGTGGCTCGCAGGCCGAGCTCTACAAGGCGGCCGACACCGCGCTCTACGAGGCCAAGCGGGCCAGCCGCAATACCTGGCGCATCTGCGCCCCCAGGATCGAAGCAACGTTCGAGCTGGCCTGACGGCCGCAGCGCCGCGCGCGGCTCGCGCCGGCCACGCTTGTAACAGACTGCGCCGCTTGACACCCCATGATCCTGCGGGGTGCAATGTCAGGAGTGTTGCGCAAGGTCCGTATGTAGCGGATGAAACCTCTGCACCTGGTCGATACGACGCTGTTTTATTCGCCGACCAGCGGCGGAGTGCGGCGTTACCTGAACGCCAAACACGCCTGGCTCACCCGCCACACGCACTGGGAGCACAGCATCGTGGTGCCGGGGCGCAAGAGCCGCTTCGAGCGCGGCGGCGTCTCGACGCTCGCCGGGTTCACCGTCCCGGGCGCTTTCAACTACCGCCTGCCGCTCAACGTGCGCCGCTGGACGCGCGTCCTCGAGCGGCTCGAGCCGACACTCATCGAGGCGGGCGATGCCTTCCATCCCGGCTGGTGCGCGGTGACCGTGGCGCGGCGGCGCGGCATCCCGGCCGTGGCGTTCTATCACTCGAACGTGCCGGAGATCCTCGGCCGCCGCTTCAGCAGCCTCGAGCCGCCGGTGCGCCGCTACCTGCGCGGCCTGTACGCGCGCTTCGACGTGGTGCTCGCCCCGAGCCGGGTGATGTGCACCTACCTCGACGCGCTCGGTGTGCACCACGCGGTGTACCAGCCGCTCGGCGTCGACGCCGAAGTGTTCCATCCGCAGCGGCGCACGCTCACGCTGCGCAAGCGGCTCAACCTGCCCCCCGGGACGCGGCTGCTCGCCTACGCGGGGCGGTTCGCGGCCGAGAAGAACCTGCCGGTGCTGTTCGAGGCATTCGCGCGGCTCGGGGCGCCTTATCACCTGCTGCTGATCGGCGGCCACAAGCGCGGCCGCCCGGCGAGCAACGTCACCCTGCTGCCGTACCGGCGCGACGCCACCGAGCTCGCCTCGTGGATCGCCTCGGCCGATGCGCTGGTCCACGCCGGCACCAGGGAGACCTTCGGGCTGGTGGTGCTCGAGGCGATGGCCTGCGGCCGGCCGGTGGTCGTGGCACGCGCCGGCGCCTTTCCCGAGCTCGTGGACGAGAGCGTCGGCATGCTCGCCGAGCCCGACAGCGCCGCGGGAATGGCGGCGGCCATCGCCGCACTCTACGAGCGCGACCTGAAGACGCTGGGCGCCGCGGCGCGCGCGCGCGTGCTGAAGGGCTTCACCTGGGACCGCACGTTCCGCCAGCAGATCGACATCTACACCGCGCTGACGGGCGCGCGGCGCCCGCTGCTCGAGGCGGAGAAGGAGTTCGGGCTGAGCTCATCGCCGTCCTCCTGAGCGCTCAACGCCGCGCCGCGCGCAGCAGCGCGATGCCCAGGCGGGTGCGCGCGAGCGCGAGCATCGCACCGAAGAGCACACGGCGCCCGAGCGGGGCGGGTCGGCCGGGGATGGCTTCATAGAACGGCGTACCTGCGTCGCGGTGCACGTGCACCGAGCGGGCCGACACGCGCCAGCTGCGCCCGCCGGCGGTGATGCGATATTCGCCCGGCGCATCGCACTCGATGCATGCGTCGGTGAGCCGTGGCGGCAGGTCGGCAGGCGCTGCGCCCGCGAAGGCGACCTCAAGCTCCTGCTGCGGGTACTGCGCACTGCGGCCGCTCAGCGTCAGGCCGAGAGGACCCGCCGACTCGGGCTGGCAGCGCACGCTGCCGTGAAACTGCGTGAGCCGTGCGGGCAGCTCGCCCATGGTTTTCCTCCGCGCCGGACCTGCATCGATTGTACGATAACGCCGTGCAAACACCCGGCCCCGTCCTCGAGCCGCGCCGCGACCTCGGTCTGACACACGCGACCTCGCTGGTCGTCGGCGTCATCATCGGCACGGGCATCTTCCTCAAGGCGGCGAGCATGGCGCAGGCGGTCGGGACGCCGCTGCTGGTGCTGGCCGCATGGGCGGCCGCCGGCGGCGTCGCGATGCTCGGCGCGCTGTGCTTCGCCGAGCTCGGCGCGCTGCTGCCGCACGCCGGCGGCGAATATGTCTATCTGCGCACCGCCTACGGGGAGCTGCCGGGATTCCTGTTCGCCTGCAACGCGTTCGTGCTCGGCGGCGCGGCGGTGGCCGCCTACGGCGCGGCGGTGGCGATCTTCGTCGGCGACATCCATCCGCTCGGGGGCAGCTGGCTCGCGCACACCGGGCACCTCGGCGGCATGAGCTTCACGCTCGAGTTCGGCATGCGGCAGCTGATCGCGGTCGGCGTGATCGCCATATTCACCGCGATCAACTGCCTCGGCGTGATGCTCGGCGGGCGCGTGCAGACGCTGCTCACGGCGATCAAGGTCGCCTCGATCCTCGCCGTGGCGCTCGGCGTGTTCGCCTTCAGCGGGGTGCACGACCTCGGCAACCTGCGCGCCACGCAGGCGCAGTCGGGCGGCGGGCTTGCGGGTTTCGGCGGCGCGATGTTCGCCGCCCTGTGGGCCTACAGCGGCTGGCAGTTCCTGCCGATGGCGGCCGGCGAGGTGCGCGAGCCGCAACGCAACGTGCCGCGGGCGATCGTCGGGGGAGCGCTGCTGGTGCTGGCGCTGTACCTGCTCATCAATACCGCCTACCTCTATGCGCTGCCCTTCTGGCAGGTGACCAGCGCCAACTCGACCGCCTACCCGGATGCGCCCTCGGTCGCGGCGCGTGCCGTGCAGACCTTCCTCGGCAGCCGCGCCGCGCCGATCGCGGCACTCATCTTCCTCATCTCCACCATCGGCTCGCTCAACGGGGTGATCCTGGGAGGCGCGCGCGTGCCGTACGCGGCGGCGCGCGACGGCCTGTTCTTCGCGCCGTTCGGCCGGCTCCATCCGGTGAGCCGCGTGCCGCTCACCTCGCTGCTGCTGCTCGGGCTGTGGGGCGCGCTGCTCGCGGCCTCCGGTACGTTCGACCAGCTCACCAACATGGCGGTGATGTCGTACGCGCTCTTCTGGATTCCGGTGGTGCTCGCGGTGATCGTCCTGCGGCGCCGGCTCCCGGACGCACCGCGGCCGTTCCGCGTGCCCGGCTACCCGCTCACACCGCTGGTGTTCGTGCTGGTGATGGTCGGGATCGTGATCAGCGCCTTCATCACCACGCCGCGCGAGTCGGTCGCGACGCTCGCGCTGATCCTGCTCGGCCTGCCGCTCTATCGGCTGTTCCGGCGCGGTCCCCGGGCCGCCGTCACTGCGACTCGAGCTCCCACATCGTAAGCGGCGCGCCGCGCCGCACCCACAGCCCGAGCCCCGCCTCGCGGAAATGGCGCGCGAGGCGCGCGCGGTACCAGCGCGCGCTGCGCAGCAGCACGTCGGCATCGGTACGCTTGCGATCGCAGTTGTGCTCGAAATCGGCGCGGGTCAGGGCGCTGAAGTAGAGCATCCCGCGCGTGAGGCGCGCGAGGTTGGCGAGCGCGCGCACGGCGTGCGGCGTCTCGAGGTACTGCAGCACGTCGTAGCAGATCACCAGGTCGTAGGGGACGCGCGCGCGATGCTCCTCGATCCGTCCGCGCAGCCAGCCGTAGCGGCGGCACAGGTACTCGCTCACCTCGAGCCCGGTGTACTCGGCGCGCGGCAGCGCGCGCTGCAGCTCGCGGCCGAGCAGCCCGACGCCGCAGCCGGCGTCGAGCATGCGCCGCACCGGCAGCCCGGCATAGGCCGTGGCGGCGGCGATGAGCCGCGCGCGGGCGCGCATCTCGGCGCGCGTGGCGACGGCGGTGCGCGGATCGAAGTAGTAGCGGCGGTAGTAGTCGCGTTCGAAGGCCACGCCGCACGATATCAAGCGGCGCGCCGCCTGACACCGATGGCGTCGGCGAGGGCGAGCGCGGCGAGGCCGCCGGCGAGCGCCAGCACCAGGCCACCGCCCGCCTCGAGAAACCTCCCCCAGTGCTCCCACAGGGTGAGCGGATCGTCCGGCCGTGCAGCCCGTGAGCCGCGCTCGAGCAGCGCCGACGCCTCGGCCATCGAATGCAACAGCTGCAGCGCGGTCGTGAGGGCCTCGAGCCCGAGAAACACCACGGCGCCGACTGCGGCGCGCACCAGGCGCCGCCGGCCGCTCGCGGCCGGCCAGGCGAGCAGCAGCGTCCAGAATACGACCGGCGTCTCGATCGCCTCGCCGACCTCGACTCGCGTGATCACGAGCGCCGCGGGTCGCGCGTCGCTGCGCTCGCGGCGCACCTCACCCACCAGGCGCAGCACCGAACCGCGACCGGCCGGATCCGGCAGTACGGCGACCTGCTGGATCGCCCACGGGTGCGCTCGTGCCACCAGACGATCGATGGCGGCGTAGTAAGGGGCGGCGAGGCGCGCGTAGGGCTGCGCCAGAGCGGCGCCCGCCGCGACCGCGGCGGCGGTGGCCAGCGCGAAGCGCCACTCAGGCTGCACGGGCCGCCGGCTGCGCAGCCTGCAGCTGGGATTTTGCAGATGACCAGCGCAGGAAATAGAGCGCCATCAGCGCCACCGGGCCGAGCGGCAGGACGAGTCCGTGCAGCGCTTCCCAGGCAGCCGGGCTGTGCCGCAGGGTGTAGTAGAGCGCCATGAGCCGCAACACGCTGAGCCCATAGGCGAGCAGCGCGCCGATCGCGAGCCCCTGCAAGCGGCGCTCGAGGCGAGCGGGAAAGGCGGCGATCGCCGCCGCCAGCATCAGGAAGAGCTCGATCCCCTCGCAGCCGCGGGTGACGTGCAGCCCCGGGCCGCCCGGTGCAGTGATGGTGCGGCCGAGCAGGACGGCGTGCTCGGCCGGCGTCACGGCATCGATGATCGCAACCGTCGGCGCGAGGATCGCATCCTCGACCAGCCAGCGCTCGAAGGCCGTGCCCCGGCTCGCCTCGAAGCCGCCCGCGAGCACGGCGAACAGCACGAGCAACCGCAGTCCGAATGCGAGCGGGGTCGGGTTCATGGCGGCGGGCGTCAGGGGCTGTCCCGCTTGAAAGGAGCGCGCCGCGCCGCGGCGCCGAGCAGCAGCGCCGCGAACAGCACGTAGGACCACGGCGGCAACGGGCCATCCGTGGCTGCCCCCGATTCCGGCGGCGCGCTCAGCGCGACCGTCGCCGAGCCGTCGGCCGGATTGAGGTCGAGGTTGGAGGCGCCGGCGGTGAAGGTAAGGCTGACCGTCCCGGCGCCGGCCGGCATCACGACGATCGTGACCGGGACGGTGCCGCCCACCGCGACCGCACCCGCGGCGCAGCTGACCGTCTGGCCGCTTTGTGTGCAGAAGGAGCTGCTGAGGCTCGCCACCAGCGTGAACCCGGCCGGCAGTGTGGTCGTGACAGTGACGGCGGCGGCATTCTGCGGCCCGCGATCGCCGATCGTGAGCGAGTACGAGAGCAGGCCGCCGGCGATGACGCTGCCGCTGGCGCTCAGCGCCACGTCGGAGGAGTCCCAGTACCTGACGAGATTGGCGGCGTTCACGGTGCCGAGGCCGGTGGCGAAATCCCAGCCGGGCGTGGCGCTGAAGGCGGGCGCATCGGACGTGTTGCTGGTCGAGAGCACTCCATAGGTGCCGGAGGGCAGGTAGCAGTTGTCCGTCCCCTCGCACACCACATCCATATCGCCCTGCGTGACGTCGTAGAACACGCAGCCCGCGGCGACGGCATTACCGCTCGAGGAGTTGCATCCCAGGCCGCTGGCACTCTGGCTTGCCGCCAGTGGGTAATAGACGAAGTTCGGATTGCCCTGCCGCGCGCCGGTGCTCTGATTCACCAGCGCCTGGATGCCGGCGAGGATCGGACTGGCGAAGGAAGTCCCGCCGGCGATACTCCAGGCGGCCGGCGTGCTCGATCCCGAGCAGGTCCCGCCCTGGTAGGAATCGCAATAGACGTACGCGTGACCCCACGGGCCGTCGGCCGCAAACAGCGAGACGTCCGGCAGGTCGCGCACGCCATCGCCCGGCACGCCGGGGCCGGCCTGCCACGAGGGCTTCGGCGTTCCCGCGCAGCCACCGCCCTGGCCGGGGATGGCGCAGCTGCTCGGACCGCCGCTGCCCGCGAAGAAGTCGATGAAGTTCGCGCTCCCCGTCGCGCTGTTGCAGAACCCGCTGTTGCCGTAGGTGGCCGAGTAACCCTCGAAGCTCGCGATCAGGGTGCTGGCGCAGGACTCGTTCCACGGAATCTCCGGGATGTAGGAGAGCGCCGAGCCGTAAACGGAGTTGTTGGTCGGGCTCCAATAGGTGCTGGTCGCGCCCGCGTAGGTGTCGCCGAAGTCGGTGCCGCCGACCGCCACGTTGTAGACGGTCGAGGCGAACCCGTTGACGGCGATTCCCGCGGTCGCATAGGGCTCGCTGCTGCCGGCATCGCACACCGCGGCGCCCCAGTCCCCGGCCGCCACGAATACCGACACACCCTCGCTGACCGCCTGCTGATAAGCGGAGCTGAACGCCTGGTTCGCGGTGAGGCCGTTGCTCGATTCGCACTCCGCGTAGCTGATACTGACGATCGCCGGAGGCGAGCCCGAGTTGATGAGGTTCTCGAGCGCGATGAGGCCGCCGAAGGTCGTCGTGGTATCGGCGCAGGAGGCCAGCTCGATGGCCGCCCCGGGGGCGGCGGCGCTGGCCCATTGAGCATCCAGCGTCGCCTCGCCCTCGTTCTCGCTCACGATGTCGGGATTGGTGCAGTTGTTGCCCCCACTCGGATGCACTTCGGTGAACGACGGCGACCCGTAAGCCGACAGACCCGTGACGCTGCGAAAGCTGGTCCAGTTGGCGGTGCTGTGGACGTTGGTGTCCTCGAGGACGACGACCGTCTGTCCCTTGCCGGTGATGCCGGCTGCGAACAGCGGGTTGAGGTTGTAGATCGTCGCGAGGTCGGATGGGACGAGCAGGTGCAGCACCCCCTGGCTGCTCGAGACCGTGAACGCGCGCTGCACCCGCAGCAGCGTCGAGTGTGGCCGGAAGTCATGCAGCGAGACGACGCCTGCCACCGCGGGTACCAGGGCCGCGGGAATCTGCGGATCGCTCATGTTGGCGATGTGCGGGGCGCCGCGCGCCTCGAGCCGATGGATCTCGGTGCGGAAAGCATCGCGCACGGCGCCCGCGCTCCCCGAGAAGTCGATCATCGTCGTGCTCGGATACACGGCGTTGACCCTGAAGCCATGCTGCGTGAGCCAGCCCGTGATCGCCGCCAGGTCCTGCTCCGCGAGGCCAAAGCGCCGGCCGAGCTCGGCGGCGCTGAGCCAGCGGTGATATTCAGCGGCGCGGCGATCGTGGAGCTGGCGGATCAGGTGCCGCAGCTCGAACTCGCGCTCGACGGGACGCTTGAGGAGCAGCAGCATGTGCTCGAGCGGCATGCTGTCCGCGACGCGGCCGCGGTCGTTGCGGACGTTGGCCTCGGGGCGCGTGTTGCCCGGCAGGCGCGCGCGGCGCGTGTCGTCGATAGGGTCCGCAATCAGAACCCGCGCCGCACCTGCCTGGGCCAAGGCGGGCGCGGCGATGGCGAGCGCCAGTCCCAGCGCAGTGACGCCGAGCAGCGCTGCGCGGATGATGAACCGAGACGCCAGACCCCCCATGCCGACAGAAGTACCATCCTAAAGTGACATGGGCGTAAAGGCGCAGGGGTGCTCACTGAATGTCCCCTGAACCGCTGCTGTGTGGCAGTTCTCACCGTCAGGAAACCCGGTCGTTGTATGCTTTTACCAGGCCGCACGCGTTGTTGCTGATAGGTTCCGGCACCGAGGCCGCGAACGAGAGGAGACGACCTGATGAATCGCAAACCGCTCAAATTCACTGTTGCGGCCGTACTGCTCAGTGCGGCGCTGTCGGCCTGCGTCGTGGCGCCGGCCCCCGGCTACTACGGCGAAACGGTGGGCGCCGCCCCGCCCCCGGCGCAGTACGAGACGGTCGTGGGCGTCGCGCCCGCGCCCGGCTACTTCTGGGTCGGCGGCGGCTGGTTCTGGGAAGGCGGGCGTTATGCCTGGCACCCCGGCTACTGGGCGGCCCCCCGTCCGGGTTACCACTGGGTACCGCGCACCTGGGTTCGCGTGGGCGGCGGCTGGCGCGTCCGCGGCGGTGTCTGGGTACGCTGATCGGCTCGTAGCGGCCCGTCAGGTCATTCGGGCCATTTGCCTCCCGGGCCGTTGAGCTGCAAACTCCGCCGCGCGGGCCGGACACCCGCCGGAGGAGGAGCGCACCATGAGAACGGCGTGGATGGCGGCTGCCTGGCTGGCCGCGGCGGTATCCCTGGCCGCGGCGCAGGCGGCGCCTGCGGGAGGTGCCGGCAAATTCACCCTGACGAGCCCGGACATCGCCTCCGGCAAGACCATGTCGACCGCGCAGGTGTTCAACGGCTTCGGCTGCAGCGGCGGCAACGTATCCCCGGCGCTCTCCTGGAGTCACGCACCCGCGGGCACGAAGAGCTTCGCGCTGCTCGTGCACGATCCGGACGCGCCGACCGGCAGCGGCTGGTGGCACTGGGTGCTGTACGACATCCCTGCGGACACGAGCTCGCTGCCCGCCGGCGCCGGCGACCCGAAGAAGAATCTTCTGCCGCCCGGTGCCGTGCAGGGACGCACCGATTTCGGCACCCCGGGCTATGGCGGACCGTGTCCGCCGCCCGGCAAGCCGCATCGCTATTACTTCCGTCTCTACGCGCTCAAGGTGGCGAGGCTCGATGTGCCGCCCGATGCGACCGCCGCGTTCATCGGCTTCAGCGTGAATGCCGCCTCGCTCGGCAAGGCAGAGCTGCTCGGGCTCTATGGCCGCTGAGGCGCGCGGCGTGCGCGCGGTACCTGCACCTCGCGACCGGCGGCCGGCGATCTGGCCCTGGCTGCTGATGCCGGTCGTCGTGCTGCTGGTGTTCGCGGTGCTGCTGCGCATGCACCACCGCCCCGGCACTCCCTGGGCGCCGTGGACCCATCCGAGCGAGGCGAGCGCGCCGCCGGGGCGCTAGTCCGAAGGGCGATGGAAACGAGAGTCCGCAAGACGCGCACGTCGCGTGCGCCGGGCCGGCGTGCCCCGCGCGTCGGTTTCGTGAGCCTCGGCTGTCCCAAGGCATTGGTCGACTCCGAGCGCATCCTCACCAAACTGCGCTCCGAGGGCTACGAGGTTTCGCCGACCTACGAGTCGGCCGACCTCGTGGTCGTCAACACCTGCGGCTTCATCGACGCGGCGGTCGATGAGTCGCTCGAGGCGATCGGCGAGGCGCTCGAGCACAACGGCCGCGTGATCGTCACA
>Ga0335073_10014908_pt1 | contig 10880 bp, 12 predicted proteins | sample Lox_Sample_22_FD_207093 | JGI IMG/M metagenome (GOLD analysis project Ga0335073, IMG submission 207093) | Soil microbial communities from Loxahatchee National Wildlife Refuge, Florida, United States - Lox_Sample_2.2 | ecosystem: Environmental > Terrestrial > Soil > Wetlands | place: USA... | reverse complement strand
GCTGGCCGCCCTTCTGCTTTTAGGATTGTGGGCCTCGGCGGCATACGGCGATGGCGGCACGGTACTGCTCCACCAGGATGCGGGCCCATTCAGCGTTACGCTATTCGCAGCATCCCAACCGTTGCGTGTGGGCGCGGCAGACCTCAGCGTGATGGTGCAGGACAAAACCACCGGCCAGGTCCTCCTGGATCCCGTTATTGATTTGACCATTAGTCCACAATCTGCAAATGCCAGGTCGCAAACCGTCCGCTTAGCGAGAGGGCTGGCCAGCAATCGCCTGTTGCAGGCGGCAACGGTGGACTTTCCCCGTTCTGGACGATGGCGGTTGACGGTGTTGGTCGCGCGCGGCAGTGAGACGGCTCACGTCAGCATGGAGTGCACCGTCGAACCCAATCACTCCCGCGCCGAACTGGTGTGGTTTTATGTCCTGCTGCCGGTAGGTATCATCGTGCTGTTTGTCCTCCATCAGGTACTGAAGCTTCGCTCAGAGGGGAAAGTCCAATGATCCATCCGCCCAATCCGCTGATCGCGACAGGAGTCGTAGCGTCGACTGCAGCTACCGACGCGGTTTACGTAATGTTCACCGCCGCAGTCGCTGCGCGCCGCAGGAGTGTCGCTGCAAGCTGGAGCAGTATCTGGTACCTGCTATCGGCGTTCGCCGTCATCAGTTATACCGGTAATCCCATCTACGTTGTCTTTGCCGCACTCGGATCGTGGGTGGGAGCCTTCGGCGCAATCACCTGGCTGGGCGATGCGCGGGGTACGCCGGCCAAGCCGCACTCCTGAGCTGGATGTGGTAACGTTTTCGAGACATGACAGAAGCTGCCCCGAAGTATTTTAAGTGGAATGACATTGAAGTAGAGCCGCTGAGCCCGACCATCGGGCGGCAGATGATTGTAGGCACCAACGTGATGGTCGCGCGGGTACTGCTCAAGAAAGGAACCAGGGTGCCTCTGCACCGCCATCACAATGAGCAGGTCACCTACATCCTCGAAGGCGCTTTGCATTTCTTTCTCGACAACAAGGAAATTACCGTACACGCCGGCGAGGTGCTCTGCATTCCACCCAACATGCCGCACGAAGCGGTAGCCCTCGAGGACACGGTCGACCTCGACATCTTCAATCCGCCGCGCCAGGACTGGATCGACAAAGACGACGCCTATCTGCGCCAGGGCAAATAGAACACAGGGGGCTTCGCGTGGATCTCGGACTGAAGAATCGCAGTGTCATCGTTGCCGCATCGAGCGATGGAATCGCGCGAGCGGCAGCGGAGAAATTTGCCGCGGAAGGCGCGCGTGTGGCGATGTGCTCACGCGATGCCGCGAAACTGGATCCCGCAGCCGCGGAGATTCGCGAGCGTTACGGTGCTCAGGTACTCGCTGAAGCGCTGGATGTGACCGATCCCACCGCCGTCGATGCTTTCGTCCAGCGCGTAGCCGGGGAGTTCGGCGGTATCGACGTGTGTGTCACCAATGCCGGAGGTCCCCCGGCCAAAATGTTTTTTGCCACCACCACAGAAGAGTGGCATCGCGCCCTGGAGCTGAACTTCATGAGTGTTATCTACATGGCGCGCGCTGTTTTCCCCTTCATGCAAAAGAACCACTGGGGAAGGCTGGTGACCATCACTTCCATGACGGTGCGCCAGCCGGTGCCGGACCTGATCTATTCCAACGCAGTACGGGCCGGCGTTCTGGGCCTGATCAAGAGCCTTTCCAACGAATTCGGCAAGGACGGCATCACCGTCAACAACGTGGGCCCCGGCTACACCGCGACTGAGCGGCTAAAGCAACTCATTGCCAAGCGATCAAAAGAGCAGGGAATCAGTGAATCCGAATTCGAAGGCCGTTTCGCGAGCGAAGCAGCCCTGAAGCGCATCGCGCAGCCCGAAGAAGTTGCGGATGCCATCGTCTGGCTGGCATCAGAGCGCGCTTCTTTCATCACCGGACAGACCCTGCTGGTCGACGGAGGCTGGTTCAAGGGGCTTTGAGGGTGCCTGCGGCGCTTTCCCCTCACGCTAACTCCGCCAACCTACCCTCTTCGGGCACGACGGCCTTCACCTTGGCGCTGGTCACAAGAATCACCGAGAGCACCACAACAGCGCTGCCCGCGAGGATGAACCCCGTCACCCGCTCATGCAAAATCAGCCAACCGAGAAACACCGCCACCACCGGATTCACATACGCATAAGTCGAAACCTTCGAGGTCGGCACATGCTCCAGTAGCCAGATGTAAGCGGTGTAGCCAATCCAGGATCCGCACACGATGAGGTAAGCCACCGCACCAAGCCCACGCGCGCTCCACGCCACGTGATGTAGATCCTCGAACGTCACCGCGAAGAGAAAGTTCGCCACCCCCGCCGCGGTCACCTGCCAGCCAATCCCGACAAACGGATTCATTCCCGACTGCCACCGTTTTGACAACACCGATCCAAGGGCCCAGCTAAATGATCCACCCAGGAGGCTGACGGAAGCCCACAGTTCCTTCCTGCCCATAGCAGTCGTAGCGGTCAGCTCCGGATAGAAGAGAATCAACAGCCCAAGAACACCCAGCGCCAGGCCGGCCTTTCCCCGCCCGGCAATGCGGTGATGCCCCAGCAGCAAGGAGTCCAGCACCAGGAACCATAGCGGGGTCACCGCAATGATGAGCGCTGCCAGCCCGGTGGAGACAGAAAGCTCCGCGTAGGAGAGGGTAAGATTGCCGCCCATCAGCAACAGCACGCCCACCATGGCAGCCAGCGCGATTTGCCGTGGGGAGTACCAAATCCTGCGCCCCGTCAACGCGCAGACGGCGAGCAGCACCACGCCGGCAATCGAAAACCGGATCCCGCACATGAGCCCCGGAGGAATGGACTGAACGGCAAGATCGATGCCCAGGTAAGTCGAGCCCCAGAAAAGGTAAACGAGGCCAAATGCCAGAAGTATCTTCCATCGGCTGGGGTGGCTGGCTGCTGGCATGATGGTGTCGATTACGTTTCCAGTTTACAAACGACGCGGAACCCATAATCGGCATACTTAAATTCCGGAGGAATGCTGGAGCGAGTCGAGCAGCGCGAAATCTTGATATGGTGACGCCAGGATCCTCCGCGCGATGCTTTCCGCGCGCCCGCTTCCGGCCCTTGCGGATTGCGTTCCGGAGAAACGTTGTAGTAGCCGGCGGCAAACCAATCACTGCACCACTCATGCACGTTCTCGCACATCTCGAATAAGCCGTACGCGTTCGGCTGAGATTGCCTCACTGGTTCGGGGCCGGTCTTCCACCGGACATCGTAGTCAGGCCGAGACAGTGGTGGTTCATCGCCCCAGGGAAACAGCTTTCCCTCGACGCCCCCACGCGCGGCCCGCTCCCACTCCGCTTCCGTGGGCAAGCGGTAGTGTAAGCCAGTCGACGACGAAAGCCAGTTGCAATAGGCAGCGGCGTCGAACCACGACACGGCCACCACCGGCTGTTGCGGATATGAGAAGTTTGCATCGTTCCAAAACGGGGGCGGTGTGCTTCCACTGGCCTCAAGAAAGTATTGATATTCAGCCACCGTGACCTGGGTCGCCGCCATGGCGAAGGGGTCCACCCAGACACGATGAACGGGAGCTTCCACGTCCTGACCCGCGTGCGATCCCATGCAGAACCACCCGGCAGGAATTTGTATGAGATGGGTCGGAGGAATCCTCATGCCACGCAACAGTCTCTACGATGTTAGCTTGAGGCAGAACGAGATGGAATTCGATTGGACCCAGGGCGCACTGGCCGAAGGCCTGCAGCAATATCAGTCGGGCCAGTTCTTCGCTGCGCATGAGTCTTGGGAATCGGTGTGGCTGGTAGCCGCGGAACCGGAGAAGTTATTTTTGCAGGGCCTGATCCAGGTGACTGCCGCGTTTCATCACCTGCAACGCGGCAATCTGCTGGGAACGGCGCGGCTCCTCGAAGGCGCTCTGCGACGGCTGGACCGCTATCCGGCTAGCTTCGGGGCCATCGCGGTCGACCTGCTTCGCGATGATATTCGCGCATGGTTAGAAGCGCTGGAATCCGGAGCAGCACACGCTGATTTAGGCTGCCCTCGGATAAAGACGAATCTTTGACGGCCTTCGTACTTCCTCATTGCTTCATGTAGACATACACGGATGGCTTTTTGCTTTCGTTGGGTCCCAACGGCAGCATGGTTTGCGTGAGCGTCTTACCTTCGTTAGAAAGCTTCCAGGTGCTTTTGCCTGTCGGGGTTCCCAGGCGTGCACTCGAGGTTTGGATTTCATCGTTACTGAGGATCCTTCCGGTCAGTGTTGTCCCGGAGATCAGGTTTGGCCCGGTAAGCGGGGCGGCCTTTCCGTCGAACCTCAAGTCATACTTGATCCCCGACCCTGTTTCAACCTTGAGAGTGCCGCCTACAGCCTCGATTGACATTTGGTTCGGCGTGTCGGAATGCACAGTCTGCGGTTTCCAGACACCCTCCAGGTTCTGCCCGGAGCCGGAAGAGCGTACATACACGATCGTTTCGGTAGACTTCTTGCCGTCCGGCCGGCTCCTTTGCGTAATCTCGGTCAACGTCTTGCCGTCTGGCGAAATAGAAATCTCGCGAGTCTCGAGGGTCTTGCCGTTCTCCACCATGGTGCGTTCAAAGTGTCCATCCCCCTGTTGCTTCCATTCCATAGTGACGTTCGGTTCGCCAAAGTCGTACGGCCCGGAGCCAAAGCGTACAGATTCCACCAGCGGACGGCTATACGACCCTCGCACCTCTTCGAGCCCGTTTGCGCCCTTGCGAAAGGTGAGATTGCGCTCTGCATCGGTCTTTCGTTGAGACTGGTCCTCAATCCAGTTCCCGGCAAAGCGGTTGAGCACTTGCGCAGCCTGGGGCGTTTGCCCGAGCGCGGGCACGGATGCTAAGAGGCTGAATGCCACAGCCACGAGAGGAACGGCAAAACGGCGACGAGGGTCGATTCGCATCGCTTCTCCTTCTTTCACGACTGAAGAAAACCCACCTGAGGGAAGACCGCGGGTCTGTTTGGGAAGACCGAGGAAGGGCTTGCCTGCCGGTTCCCAAAGGCGCAACGCGCCAAATATACTCCGGCTGCGTGTTGGTTGTATATCTAACTTTCGTGAGCGCAAGACTGTTGCCCCATTTTTTGACCGTGACCTTCATGAGACCCTCGATGAAGGTATCGATACATTGCAGGCATGACATGACACGCTTTGTCCTGTACTTGGATCAGGATCATCCTGAGACCGGCAGCGCCCGCTTCGCAAGCCTTATCCCGCCATGCGGGACTGAGGGCTTTGTCAGACCTGCCCTGTAACTATCCGAAGGTTAGACTCGATGGAGATTTTGTTCGGAGGGCAGAGAATGCGGCATTGGTGGCTTCCCGGCCTCTTGTTGTTGGGGAGTATTGTCGGACTTAAGAAGGCGGAGTCGCAGAGCAGCAGCGGATTAGAACTCCGCGGAGATACAGTTGCATTCACCGTCCCGGGATACAAAGCCGGACGAAACGGCTCGCCTGCAACGGGAGTGGCGCTCCACGACTTCACCTTTGAAGGCCAACCGTATCCCGCAAGCCGTCTGCAGCTGCGGCAGTTGAGGGATGGCATATATGAACTAGTCGGCACCGAGGACAAGGTAGGGAACTGGCGCTTTGCGCTCACCGACTCCGCGGATGGCTATTACGGACTGGGCGAGCGATTCAATGAGCTGAACCACAGCCACGAGATCATCCGGAACAGCTCACAAGACAACGGTTCTACCAAGGGCTCGAGCACCTATAAGCCGATTCCGTTCTATCTGAGCACTGGCGGTTATGGCTTATGGGTCGACACCACAGCCGATGCCATGTTCGACCTGAATGTCAGCTCCCGCACAGATGTCTACGTCACCGCGCCTCAAGAAAAGCTCCGCGTGGTGCTGATTCAGGGGCCGGAGTTTCCCCGGATTCTTGAACGCTTCACCGCGTTGGCGGGCCGTTCCATGCTGCCGCCTTATTGGAGTTTTGCTCCCTGGATTGGCCGGGACTACCACCGCAACGATGCTGACGTGCGCGAGGATATCGAAAAGAGCCGCAGCCTTGGTTTGCCCGCGAGCGTAATTCTCATCGACTCACCCTGGGCCACGGGCTATAACAGTTACATCTTTAATCCCAAGCAGTTCAGCGATGTGCCAGGCATGGTCAAAGACCTGCATGGGGCAGGATTCAAGCTCGTGCTCTGGCATACCTCGTGGATCAACAACAAGACCGCGCCGCCCCATGAGGTAGGCTTCGCGGATAAGATCGACGTCAAGTCCTCTAACTACGACGAAGCCGCATCCCACGGCTACTTCGTGAAGGACAAAGATGGCCGTCCATACGAGGCAACATGGTGGAAAGGCCAGGGATCGCTGATCGACTTCACCAATCCGGCAGCGAAAGCATGGTGGCAAGGGCAGGTCGGCCTGGCGGTGAAGGCGGGAGCGGACGGCTTTAAAGATGACGATGCGGAAGGAAATTTTCTCGGCGACGCGCGCTTTGCCGATGGCACCGATCCGCGGCTCATGCGAAATCGCTACGCGGTCCTCTACAACCAGGCGATGGAAGAGGTCATCCAGAAGCAACTTCACGGCAACGGCATTTTGTTCATTCGCTCAGCTACGGTCGGAAACCAGAACCTGGCCATGCTCTGGGGTGGGGACAACGAGTCCAACTTCTCGCCGGAAAATGGTTTGCCTACGGTGGTCACCGCGGGGCTCGGCGCAGGCATCAGTGGAATGGCTCTGTGGACTGCCGACCTGGGCGGCTATCTGACTCCGAAGGGACCGCCGGACTCGCGCCTGTTCATGCGCTGGACCGAATACAGCGCGTTTTCTCCCACCATGGAACTGCTCAGCACCTCCAATCGCGGCCCGTGGGATTACGGCGACGAGGCCCTCCAAAACTATCGCAAATATTCCGTTCTGCACATGAGTCTCTTCCCCTATCGCTATGCCGCCGCGCAAGAGGCAGCGAAAACCGGGATTCCGATCATGCGCGCCCTGGTACTCGAATATCAGAACGACAAGCAAGGCCGCGAAGCCAAGGATGAATATCTCTTCGGCCCGGATCTGCTGGTGGCGCCGGTGATCGATGAGAATACATCGCGCGCCGTCTATCTACCTGCCGGCGATTGGATCGACTATTGGTCGGGTAAGCGCCTCACCGGGGGCAACGTCGTCATTGCCCAGGCTCCCCTGGACGTGCTGCCACTCTATGCCCGAGCAGGCGCAGTTATCCCGAGGATTCCCGAGGATGTCATGACCCTCGTGCCGCCGGCGGAAAGCGGCAACAGCTCCGTTAAGTCGCTGGACGACCGGCGCGTTTACGAACTATGGCCAACGGCAGGCGATGGGCAATCCGTCACCATCACGGATTTCGAAGGCCGAACCCTGAGACGCTCCGCACACTCGCTGGGAATCGAGGGCAAAGCCGCAAGGGTTACGATACGTTGGCGGTTCGCACCGGTCGCATCCGTAACCTTAGGAACCACCCCGCTCGAACTGCATACTGATGCCGAGGGCCAATATGTCGAATTCAGCCATGCCGGTCGTAGTACAGTGAACTGGAAATAAGGAGCCCGATGCACGGTTTGCGCCTCTCGTTATCGCTGATTTTTTTCGTGTGTGGCTCGTCCTTGGCTTACGCTGCTTCCCAGCCCGACTATGCGGTAGCCGGCCATCCGATCACGATAGGGCCGCCGGACCCGCGCATCGCCGCTGCATTAAAGGAGGTTTCCGCCGAAAGGATCAAGGCCAATATCGAAGCGCTGGTGGCATTTAAGAATCGCAGCACCATCTCCAGCACCGAGACCGATTTGCCGCCAGGAACCGGAGCGCTGGCTGCGGCCGACTGGCTGAAAGCCCAATTCGAAAAATACAGCCAGGCTTGCGGCGGCTGCCTGGAAGTGAAAGATGATTTTTTTATCGAGCAGCCGCTATCCGGGCAGGCCGCGTACCGTTCCCGGGTTGTCAAGCCAACGCCCATGCGCAATGTGTACGCCGTCCTGCGGGGGACGGATCCTGTGGCCGCCAGGCGCATGTACCTGGTGACCGGGCATTACGACAGCCGCGAATCCGACGTCATGAATACCCACGATCCGGCGCCCGGCGCAAACGACGATGCCAGTGGAACCGCCGTCAGCCTGGAGGCAGCGCGAGTTTTAAGCCGTCTGAAATTTCCCGCTACGCTGGTCTTCGTCTGCGTCGCCGGCGAAGAGCAGGGCCTGGATGGGAGCCGGCATCTTGCCAGGCTTGCCAAAGAAGAAGGCTGGCAGCTCGAAGGCGTGTTGAACAACGACATCGTGGGCGGAGACACCACGCCTGGAGATGCACTGCAAGATAAATCGGTGGTGCGCGTCTTTTCCGAGGGAATCCTGCCTTCGGCTTCCATCCAGAAGATCCAGCAGATGCTGCAACTTGGCATGGATAACGACACGCCATCGCGGCAGCTCGCGCGCGAAGTGCTTACGGCGGGCCGCACTTATTTTCAACCGCCGGCAAAGCCGTTTAAACCGGTCATGGAGCTTCGCCTCGACCGCTTTCTGCGCGGTGGAGATCACAGCTCCTTCAGCGCCGAAGGCTTTCCCGCCGTTCGATTTACCGAGTGGCGCGAGAACTATCACCACCAGCATCAACGGGTAAGGATAGAAAATGGAATCGAGTACGGCGACCTGCTGAAGTTCGACGACTTCAACTACATCGCCCAGGTTGCGCGTTTGAACCTGGCCACCCTGGCAACGCTCGCTTACTCGCCGGGAGTTCCGCAAAATGTGCGCGTGCTCACCGCCGATCTCGACAACAACACCACACTGAAGTGGGACGCTCCTGCAGCGGCAGGCGGCCCGGTGGAATATCAGATCGTGTGGCGGGAGACCACGGCCAACGATTGGCAATTTACTGCCAATGCGCAAAGGTATGGAGCGACCGCCGAAACCCACACAGCCACCCTCCCGGTGTCAAAAGACAATGTCTTTTTCGGAGTCCGCGCCTGCATTCCCAGCGGCCATTGCAGCCAGGCTGTCGCGCCTATACCAGAGCACTGATGACGGCGTGCTGTTTGGACGAGTGGAAAGTGCGTCAACAAGTACTCGCTACTGTTCTGATGAACCCTACGCGGACTTCTTCCGTTTGGCGCCCCCGGCAGCTTTCGTCTTGCCATTCGCACTCTTGGCCGCTTCGCCTTCCGCCTTTGTCGTCCCCGCGGGGGAACCAGCCTGGGCCAGGCTTCTGCGCAAGGCTTCCATCAGATCCACCACTTGCGGCGGCTTCTTTTCTACCTCGGGAGCAGGCGCAGGCAGATTTCGCATCTTCGCCTCCACCAACTCCCGCAGGGCATCTTCGTACTGATCTTTGAATTTATTGATGTCGAATGGCTGGGTATACGCAGCTATGAGCTGCTTGGCCAGGCCGAGCTGGGCAGCGTCGGCCTTGACGGCTTCCACACCTGTGGAATAGTCCTTCGCAGCGCGCATTTCGGCGGCGAAGCGCAGTGTGTAGAGCATCATCCCCGGCTGGTTTGGATCCTGCGGCGGAGCCAGCGTCATCAGGTGCTGCCGCCCGCTGAAGACAATTTCTCCCACGCCCACCATGCCGCTTTCCGCCATGCTCTGGCGCATTACGGAAAAGGCGACGGCCTGCGGACCCGCCTTGGGCATCACAAAGTAGGGTTTTTCGTAGAGGGCGGGATCCACCTCGGCGACAGGAGAGAATTGCGAGATTTCGATGGTCTTCTTGCCCGCCAGGCGCAAGTTCTTCAGCTCGTCGGGCTCAACGATCGCGTACTTGCCTTTCTCGTATTCGTACCCTTTCACAATGTCGGACTTTTCCACCCGATGCTCCGCCGGCTCTTCCGGGGGCGGGGGAGCGAGATGCAGCGAGGTTTTGCTGGCAGATTCCCCTTCGTCGGATGATTCTGAGGTGTCCGGGGCGGGACCGGATGAAACGCTTGCCCGGCGGACCCGGCTCATGGTATTCCGGTCGATTTCGTGGAAAGAGATGGGGCGAGTCGTGCTGGTTGCAGGGTAGACCTCCACCGCGAAGCCGACCAGTGAAATCTGAATCGTACCTGACCACAAGGGACGTGCCATCAAAGCTCCTCTGCGTCAAAAAACCGAGGCCCACAAATAACCTTGCTCCAATATGATGCCCTGAATCTTGAGCAGAGGGCCAGAGAATACGCCGGTCTCGACCCGTGCCGCAAGATTTTCCAGCGAAAACCAGGATCTGTGGATTGATTTCGCCTTTTGTTCTCCTATACTGCTGCCATGTCCCGGTATACGAAAGCCAACCATACCGTCTACCTGCATTTCATGAGCCGGCAGAACGGCTGGCATTGCCAGTTTCTGGAGGCGGACCTCAAAACCTCGCTGCCCCGCACCTTAACCTTCGCCAGCCCGGATAAAATTCGGGAGTTGGCGCGACGGGGCGAAGCATGGGGAGACCTGGAAAGCAGGCAATCTCTGGAGCACGCGATCGAGATGGGCCGCGGCGGTCTGTATCTGAAACTCACGCCGGAGCAATACGCGCAATTAAAACGGGGCTGAGGGCTTTGCGTCGCCTGAACTAATCTAAATCCTGCGCTTTTTCCGCGGAAGCGATCGCAGTTTCGACCTCTTCGATGATGTCGGCCGCGGCAGAGGGAGGAACTCCTGCCAGGTAGAAGTCCCGCAGCTTCGCCAAGGCCCCAGTAAGGCGCGCGTTGCTATCGAATAGCCTCTCCACTCGAGCCTGGAGCAGGCCTTCGATCGCCGACTGGGCATCGCGGAAGGCGATGGCGCGGTGCTTCCTCACTGAGTCCATGACTCATTAGGATGCAGGCCGAGCAAAAAATCCATTCAAACTCGTTCGCAAAGGTAACTTTGGTGTGTTGTTTTCTGGAAAAGCTCCTCCGCTGTGACAA
>Ga0335073_10014907_pt1 | contig 10880 bp, 8 predicted proteins | sample Lox_Sample_22_FD_207093 | JGI IMG/M metagenome (GOLD analysis project Ga0335073, IMG submission 207093) | Soil microbial communities from Loxahatchee National Wildlife Refuge, Florida, United States - Lox_Sample_2.2 | ecosystem: Environmental > Terrestrial > Soil > Wetlands | place: USA: Florida... | reverse complement strand
AGGTCGCGATCGGCCGTTCGATGAAGGGCGAGGACATGCTCATGCGCGCGCACCGTCGCGATCGCCGAACAGCATCGTCACGTTGATGCGCCTCGTGTCGTAGCCGGGCTTGAACCAGATCTGGTCGGTCTCGTGGAACAGGCTCGAGTTGAACAGCACGGCGCGGTTGGCACGATAGGGCACTCGGATCGGCGCCCCGCCGTGCGACGCCACGAACGCGGCGATGCGGTCGGGGTCGGCGTTGAACGCCTCGAACTCCCAGTCGGCCGGCGCCAGCGCGGGATAGATGATCATGCCGCCGGTGTCGGGCGACAGGTTGGCGTCGTCCGGCGTGATCCAGAAATTGACGTTGACCGCGGCGTTGTCGCCATGGTTCCCGACCCCCTGAAGCGTGGTGTCGTATTTGTAGGCCCAGATGTGAACCAGCGTGTGGCGCTCGAGCATGCGCGGCATCGCGCGACGCAGCGCGTCGGCGATCTGCAGCACCAGCGGGCAGTCGAAATGGTCGTCGAGCAGCGCCGCCATGTAGCCGCCGTGATGGCTGAAGTTGAACCACACGGTCGACTCCAGGCAGTAACGCCGGAGCGATGCCAGGGCCTCGGCCGACAGGAAGTCGTCGATCAGGACGAACTCCGGCCGCGCCGCCAGGTACGCGGCCTCGATGCGGTCGGGCCGCCAGCCACCGAACGGTCCGCCGGGCAGCGCCGGCGCGTCGGCCACGTTGAGCAGCCGGTTGTAGGTCGGTCCCAGGCGTGCGCGCTCCTCGTCGGTCAACCGCACGACCTCGCTCGCCGCAGCGCGCGGCTTGATCGCCGCCAGCACGCCGCGATAGCGCGCGATGAGGTCCGCAGCCGCGTCGGGACGCCAACCCCGGGCCGCGAGATACTCGAGCTGCTCGATGTCGTGAACGAGCTTGGCGCGGCTGGTCGTCGCGTAGGTGTCGAGCGCCGCCGTCGCGGGATCGATGACCGCCGCGAGCTCGCGATGGGCGTTGGCGCGGCGATAGCAATCGACCGCCTCGGCCACCCGGTCGAGGCGCTTCAAGCTATGGCCGAGATTGCGCAGAGCGATCGTCGGATCGCCCTGGCACGCGAGCGCGGCGCGGTAGGCACGCACCGCATCCGACCACCGTCCCGCCTTGTGGAGCGCGATGCCGAGCTCGTTGTGCGCGGCGAACAGGGCGGGCTCGAGCGCAACGGCCTGCTCGAGCGCGCGCACCGCGTCGCCGAGCCGTCCCTGCTCGCGCCGCGCCCGACCGAGCTCGCACCACGCGACGGCAAGCCCCGGATGGCGCGCGACCACGGCCTCGAGGCGTTCGGCCGCCGCGGCGAAATCGCGTGCGTCGGCAGCCACGCCCGCCAGCCCGAGCTCGGCCCCGACGAGGCTGGGGTTGAACGCGAGCGCCCGCCGGTAGGCGTCGGTCGCGGCCTCGCGCTCGCCCTCGGCGCGCAGGATGTTGGCGAGATTGCAGAGCGCGATCGGAAACTCCGGACGATGCTGGAGCGCGCGCCGGATCAGCCCCAACGCGGTCGCGGCGTCGCCGCGCTGGTGCGCCAGCAGCCCGAGCAGATGGAGCGCGTCCGGATGGTCGGGGCGTTCGCGCAGCACGGCCTCGTAGAGGTGCTGCGCCTCGACAACCCGTCCAGCCCGATGAAGGGCGAGCGCCTCGGTGAGCGGATCGGCCGCATGCGCGCCCGACGCGCGCGACGAAGTCTCGGTCATTGCGGCACGGCCCGCGAACGTCCCCCTCGGTGCCTCACCGCGCTACGCTAGCACGCCTCGGACGCCGGCGCGTAGACCCACAGATCCATCAGCAGCGTGCAGCCGGGTACCGGCAACGCCGGCACCTCGAGCGCGGAGATCGGCAGGGCGCGCCCGGGCAGGAACTCCTGCCAGACGCGATAGACCGGGTAGAACTCGGCGAGATCGGTGTGGAACTGCTGGATGCGCACGACGTCGCCGAGCCGCGCGCCGGCGGCCCGGCAGATCGTCTCGGCGTTGCGCAGGATCGCGCTCGCCTGCGCCGCCGCCGGACACTGGTAGTACGGCTGACGCGCGTCGGCGGCCGCCTCAGGCAGCACGCCCTCGGCGTTGCACGCCATCAAGCCGGACAGGAACAGGAAGTCGCCGGCGCGCACGGCGGCGACGTGGCCGCGATAGGCCGGCGCGACCGCCGAGACGATCGGACGCTTCGGCCGCGCCGCGCCGGGTGCGACCGCCAGCGCATTGATCTCGATCCGCGCGTCGACGAGGCCGAGGCCCGGATTGCGGCAGATCACGATGGTGGTCGCCGCCGGCGAGTCGGCGAAATGCCGGTTCCACACCTGATTGAAGGCGGCGGTGTCCTCGACATGGGTCAAATAGACCTGCGCCTTCACGACGTCGGCGAGCGTGCAGCCGGCGAGCGCGAGCGCCGGCGCCAACTTCTCCTGGATGATGAACTCGGTCTCCAGCTTGACGGGCTGGCCGCGCCACTGCGCGCCCTCGGGCATCGACGCGGCGAGCGCGAGCCCGCGGCGTGACGGTTGACCGGGAGCCGCGCTGGCGAACGCGCCGGCGCAGAACACGAGGTCGCCGACGCGCAGCGCCGAGCTGTAGCCCGAGGTCGGCGGGCCATCGAGATCGGGATGGCGCAGCTTCTGCGGTGCGCCGGCCGTCGGCAGCGCCGCGATCACCTGGACCTCCATCGCGGCGCCCGGGAGCGCCAACCCCTGCACGATCACCGACGTGCTGGGCGGCACCACCGGACCGAAGCGCGTGCGCCGCACGGTATGGTATGGGTCGAGCGCGCGCGGGTCGAGGAAATACTGGTCGAGCCGCGCGACGTCGGCGAAGCCGGCGCCGCCGGCGCGCAGCACCGCCTCGATGTTGCGATAGATGCGGTCGGCCTCGCGCTCGTGGCGCGGCTTGTCGTAGTGCGGCGCGCGCGCGTCGTCGACCGCCGGATCGAGCCCGGTGACGACATCGCGCGCCAGATGGCCGGTGGCGAACACCCAGTCGCCCGCCTTCACCCCCTGCGCATAGCGCACGCGCGCCGGGCCGAGCTCGACCGGCAGCAACGGCTCGACCTGATCCCGCTCGGCGCTCATGCCGTCCTCCTGCCGAATCTCGCCCCTGGAGCATGCCGTCGCCGCAGCGACAACACGACACATTTTAATCGCCCGCGCCGACGCGCTTCCTGTCGCGGATCAGCGCCGGGGAGAACCTGCATGTCGACGCTGTGGCGCACTTTGTTCGCCGCCTGGCTGGGCGCGAGCATGCCGATGCCGGCCGACGACGCGAGCGTCCTCGGGCTCGACCCGACGACCGAGGTCCATCAGTCGGAGCAGCAGTCGGCCGACGCGATCGCTGGTGCGCTCAGCGGCTCACAAAGCCTCACCGCGGATAGCCCAACCATACAAACGCCGCATGATCGCCCAGCACGAACGGCGTGATCAGGTCCGGCATGATCGACATGCCGCGCGCCGCGCATCACACGCTGTAGACGTCGACCACGCTGGGCAGGTCGTCGTTGAGCACGGTCACGACCTTGCGCGCGATCCGCCAGGCACCTTCGCGCATCGCCAGCCGGTGCGCGTAGCGGCCGAACAGCCGGTGGGTCGCGCGATTCCGTAGGTTGACGACGTCGACCGAGAAATTCGCCTCGAGATCGAGCACCGCGTCGGACGCCTCGACCAGCCGCACGTTGGTCAGGGCATGCATGGTGCGCGGCATCGGCAGCGACGCGATCGACAGGCCCGAGCGGATGCGCCAAACGCGGTCTTCGAGGCCCGAGCGCGTCGCGTAGTAGATGTGCGACAGCTCGGTCTCGGGATCGCGCGCGAGCGTGTGGTCGCCGGTCCAGGTCGGCACCCAGAACACGCAGTCGGGCACGTAGAGCGCCAGCCAGGCGTCCCAGTCCTGCCGGTCGATCAGCGCCGCCTCGCGGAACAAGAGCTCGCTGCCGACCGCGAGCGGCGACGGCGCCGTCATCGCGGGCCGACCGTCACTCTGCGGCGCGCGCACGGGGCGCCGCGTCGGCCGGCCCGCGCGCCAACGCCGCCTCGATCAGCCGGCGCCACTCGCGATAGTTGGGCAGGTACTGGATCTCCTGCTGGACCTGGAACGGCCCGCTGACGCTCTCGAGCGGATCGATGCCGAGCTGGCGCGCCAGCGCGTTCGGGCCGCGCTCGATCAGGGCCGTGCCACGCGCGTACCCCTGGTGATAGTCGATGGCGCGCGCGCCGAAGCCGAACTGGCAGGCTTCGTAGACCGTCGTGTCGTCGGGCGTCGCGAGCCCGCTGACGTTGAAGAAATCCTCGTGCTGGCGGATGCGCCGGGCACGCGCGGCCGGCGCCTCGCCGACCGGCCCCATGCAATAGAGCCGCATCTCCGTGCGATCGACCGCGATCGGCCGGATGACGCGCAGCAGCAGCGATTCGGAGTCGGCGAGCTGGACGCTCGGCCAGATCGTCAGGTTGCGCAGGTTGAGCATCCATTCGGCGCGGAAGTCGCCGACGCGCGCCCGCAGCGCCTCGCGCGCCTCGAACAGCGGCTTCTGCTCGGGCGCCGGATTGACTGTCCACACGCAGCCATGGCCATAGGGGAAGGTGAAGCAGCCGCCGTCGACCGTCAGGCTGCGGTTGAAGTCCCGCGACCGGATCGCGTTCAGGTCGCGGCGCTCGGCCTGGCGGCGCGAGATCAGCTCGATGAAGCTCGGATGGGTCGAGGTCAGGTGATAAGGGTCCATGCCGTTCTCGGCCTGGAGCTTCCAGTTGGCCGCGTAGCTGTAGACCGTGCGGCCGGGCACCAGCTCCATGCCGCGCTCGCCCTGGTCCATCACCAGGTCGATCAGCACGCGCATGTCGCCAAGCCAGTCCTCGAGCGCCGGGACATCGGGATCGAGGCAGCCGAACACCATGCCGCGATAGCTGGCGACCCGCGGCACGCGCACGAGGTCGTGGTCCTCGGCGTCGAACGCCGGACCGCAATGGCCGTGGCGCGCGTCCTTGATCGCGCAGTTGGCGCCGTCGGCGTCGTAGGTCCAGGCGTGGTAGGGGCAGATCAGGCGCTCGGCGTTGCCGCTTTCGGTGTAGGCGAGCCGCGCGCCCTTGTGCCGGCAGCTGTTGAAGAACGCGCCCAGCGCTCCCGCCCGGTTGCGGATCAGGATGATGGGCTGGCGGCCGATGGTCGTGGTGATGAAGTCGAACGGCCGCGGCAGCTGCGACTCCATCGCGAGGAAGATCCAGGTGCGCTCGAAGATCGCCGCCATCTCGAGCTCGAAGATCTCGGGCGCGTGGAAGATGTCGCGGTGGACGCGGAAGGCGCCGCGCGCCGGGTCGTCGATGATATAGCGGGACAGATCGCCGAGCGTCGTCATCGCCGCCGCCTCCGGTTGGCCGGGCCCAGATGCCGATGACCCCATGGTGCCGCAGCCGCCGCACGGCGTCACCCCTCCTCGGAAATCATCGTCGGTTGACCTGGATCAAGTCGCCATCGCGGCCCGGCAGGCTACCTCCATGGCGATGACCCAGCCCTCCGGCAGAACCTTCGGCGCGACGCTCGTCGACACCCTGTTGCCGCCCGAGATGGCGCTCGCCTGCGAGGCGGCCGGCGCCGCCAAGGCGGGGCGCGATGCCCTGGCGCTGCTCGTGCTCGGGGTGCTGGCCGGCGCCTTCATCGCGCTGGGCGCGATCTTCATGACCATCGTGCTGACCGGGGCGGCAGCGATGCCGTGGGGGGTTGCGCGTCTGCTGGCCGGGCTCGTGTTCTCGCTCGGGCTCATTCTCGTGATCGTCGGCGGCGCCGAGCTGTTCACCGGCGACTCGCTCATGATCGTCGCGTGCGCCAGCCGGCGCATCACGCTGGCGGCGCTGCTGCGCGCCTGGCTGCTGGTCTATCTCGGCAACATCGGCGGCGCGCTCGGCACCGCGGCGCTGGTCTTCCTCGCCGGGCAATACGGTTTCGCCGGCGGCGAGGTCGGCCGGACCGCGCTCGCGATCGCATCGGCCAAGGCGGGATTGCCGACCGTCCCGCTCTTCTTCCTCGCCGTGCTGTGCAACGTGCTGGTCTGTCTCGCCGTGTGGATGTCGTTCGGCGCGCGCAGCGCGACCGACAAGGTGGTCGTCATCGTGCCGCCGATCGCCGCGTTCGTCGCCGCCGGGTTCGAGCACTCGATCGCCAATCTCTACCTCTTGCCCTACGGCCTGATGATCAAGGCGTGGGCCGGGCCGGCGTTCTGGGCCGCGATCGGCCAGAGCGCCGGCGCCTACCCGGCGCTGACCGTCGCCGGCGCGCTCCACAACATCGTCGTGGCCACCGTCGGCAACCTGATCGGCGGCAGCCTGATGGTGGGCGCGGTCTACTGGCTCGTCTATCTGAGGCGCCGGTGACGCGACCCGTCGGGCCGAGCCGCCGCGCCCTCCCCGGTTCAGGACGAGCGCGCGGTGCTGCGCTTGATCAGCACGTTGAGCAGCGCCTGGCGCTTCTCGACCTTGACGGCCTTCATGGCGCGCTCGAGCGCGCCCGGTAGCTGCGCCGGATCCTCGACGCGCTCGCCGTAGCCGCCGCTCGCCTCGACCACCTTCTCGAACTGCGGCGACGGCTCGATGTAGGTCAGCGGCGGGCTGTTGTCGCGCGCCGCGTAGCCGCTCGGGTAGACCGTCGTGGTGGCGCGCCGCACGGCGCCCCACATGGCGTTGTTGAGCACGACGGTGAGGATCGGCAGCTGGTTGGCCTGCGCGACGTAGTGCGCCGGCGTCGGGTTGCCGAACATGTAGGACCCGTCGCCCAGCACCGCGATCACGGTGCGCTCGGGCGCGGCGAGCTTGGCGCCGAGCGCGGCACCCAGGCCCCAGCCGAGGCCGCCGACCGGGCTGTTGCCGAAATAGCTGCCCGGCCGCTTGAGCGACACCTGGTCGAGCGCGAGCGTGTACTCGTTGACGATGATGTCGTCGTCGCTGCGCACGCGCTCGATGCAGGCGCCGGCCCAGGTCTGCTGGATCGCCGTGTCCTGCTCGGCCTGCTGGCGCGCCTCGGCCCAGCGCGCGCGCTGGACCTTGCGCAGCTCGGCGACCTTGGCGGTGCGCGCGGCGAGGCTCTTGGCGAGCGCGCCGTCGGCGCGCGTCAGTGCGCCGTCGAGCTGCGCCAGCGCCGCCGGCACGTTGCCCGCGACCGACACGTCGGCGCGGAAGCCGCGGATCGGATAGCGGCTATAGAGCGGGTCGACGCCGAGCTGGATCACCGGCACGTCGTCGCGCGGCCGCGCCTCGTTGGGGATCCAGGGCACGTCGGTCTCGACGACCAGCACGGCGTCGGCCTCGCGCAGCAACGCGCCCGGATCGTAGCCGAGATGCATCGGGTGGTCGTCGGGCAGACACAGGTAGCGCGCGCGATATTGCACGACCGGAATCGCGTGCCGCGACGCCAGCGCGGCCAAGGCCTCGACGCCGGCCGCCGTCTCTCCCGCCTCCGCGGTGACGATCATGGGCAACTTGGCGCGCGACAGGATCGCGGCGGCGCGCTCGATCGCCGCGGCGTCGGGCTGGGGCGGCGCGTTGGCAGCCATCAGGCCGTGCTCGGTGACCTCGGGATCGGCGAGCGGGCTCGCCAGCACCTCGCGCGGCAGGATCAGGTAGACCGGCGCGCGCGGCTCGGAGCGCGCCAGCGCCAGCGCGCGGTCGACCACGGTCTCGACCTGGCCGCCGTTGCGCAGCTCGTAGTCCCACTTCACGAACTCGCGGACCATGCCGCTCTGGTCGAAATGCTCCTGCGCCCAATGGATGTAGGTGTCGCGCGAGCCGGTGACGTCGGCCTCGTTGATCGGCGTCCGCCCGGCGGTCATCAGGATCGGCACGCGCTGGCGCGAGGCGTTCATGATCGCGTTGAGGCTGTTGGCGGTGCCGGGGCCGACATGGACCATCGCGGCCTGCATGCGGCCGGTCACCATCCAGTAGCCGTGCGCCATCGAGACCGCGACGTTCTCGTGCGGCACCAGGATCGGCGTCGGCACCCGCCGCCCCGTCACCTTGGCCTTGGCGAAGGCCTCGATGATCGGCGCGAAGTCGGTGCCCGCGTTGGCGAACAGGTAGTCGATGCCGCGCCTGGCGAGCAGCGCGAGATAGGCGTCGGCGACGGTGTCGGCTTCGATGCGCACTTTGGTCATGGCAGGTTCCCTCGGGCGCGCGAGTCAGGCGCACGGCCTCACTCTAGCGGCCCGGACCGCACCGGCAAGGGCAGGCGTCGCCGACCCGCCTGACCGCCTCAATGCACGGCGACGCGCGCCTTGTGACGGTCGAGCCATTCCGCGGTCGCGCCCGCCGACATCGGGCGGCCGAACAGGTAGCCCTGGCCGTACTCGCAGCCCATGTCCGACAGGATCTTCGCCTGCTCGGCGGTCTCGACGCCCTCGGCAACCACGTCGACGCCCAGGTTGTGGCACAAGCCGACGATACCGCGCACCAGCTCGAGGTCGCGCCGCTGCTCGGCCATGCGGCCGATGAAGAAGCGGTCGATCTTGAGCACGTCGATCGGGAAGCGGTGCAGGTAGGCCAGCGAGGAATGCCCGGTGCCGAAGTCGTCGATGCAGATCTGCACGCCGAGCGCGCGGATCGCCGCGAGCTGGGTCGCGGCGACCTCGGGATTGTTGATCAGCGCGCCCTCGGTGATCTCGAGCTTGAGGCGGAAGCCGCTGTGGCCGCCCTGCTCGAGCACGCGCGAGATCTCCTTGACGATCTCGGGATCCTCGAGCTGGCGCGGCGACAGGTTGATCGCCATCGTCAGATGATTGCCGTACTCGTTGTGCCAGCGCCTAAGCTGCTCGCAGCCCTGCTGCAGCACCTTGAGGCCGAGCGGCACGATGAGCCCGGTCTGCTCGGCGACCGGGATGAAATCGCCGGGCGGCAGCATGTCGCCCGACGGCAAGGTGAGCCGCGCCAGCGCCTCGAAGCCCGCCATCGCGCCGCTGTCGAGCGAGACCAGCGGCTGGTAGTGCACCGACAGGCGGCCGGTCTCGATGCCGCGCCTGAGCTCGGTCTCCGAGCGCAGCAGATAGGCCGAGCGCTGGCGCAGGTCGTCGGCGAACAGCCGCACGCGGTCCCCGCCGTCGACCTTGGCCTGGTACATCGCGAGATTGGCGTCGCGCAGCAAGTCGGCCGGCCGAACCTTGCCGCTCGGCAGCATCACGACGCCGATGCTGGCGCTCAGCACCACCGGGTCACCGCCGATCTCGATCGGCCGCCCGACGCGGCGGCGCAGCCGCTCGGCGAGCGCCAGCGCGGCGCGCTCGTTCTCGACCTCGGCCACCAGCACGGCGAACTCGTCGCCGCTGAGGCGCGCCAAGGTGTCGCCGACCGCCAGCGACTTGGGCAGACGGCGCGCCAGGGTCACCAGGATCTGGTCGCCGATCGAGTGGCCGAGGCTCTCGTTCGCCACCTTGAAGCGGTCGATGTCGATCACCATCAGGGCGCCGCGCGCGGCGCTGCCGCGCGCCGGCGCGCGCGTCCGGTCGATGCGGTCGAGCAGCAGGGTGCGGTTGGGCAGGCCCGTCAGGGTGTCGTGGGTCGCGTTGTGGATGACGCGCTGCTCGGCCTCCTTGCGCGCGGTGACGTCGCTCAGCGAGGCGACCATGCGCGTCGGCGAGCCGTCGGCACGGCGCACCGCCATGCCGCGGCTGACCACCCAGCGCCAGCCGCCGTCGGCGTGATGGATGCGGTATTCGCTCTCGAAGTGCGGGGTGACGCCGGTCAGATGGGCGTCGATGTCGGCGCTGACGCGCGCGAAGTCGTCGGCGTGGATGCGCTTGAACCACTCGTCCGGGGCCGGCCGCAGCCGATCGAGGTCGAGCCCGAGCAGCGCCGGCCAGCGCGGCGAGAAATACACCGTGCCGGCCTCGATGTCCCAGTCGAGCAGGCCGTCATTGGCGGCCTGCGCGACCAGCGCGTAACGCTCCTCGCTGCGCCGGAGCGCTTCGTCGGCCGCCTTGCGCGCGGTCAGATCGCGGAACGAGCCGATGAACCCCCGTCGCGCGCCGCGCTTGAGCTCGCTGATCGCGATATCGACCGGGATGATCGCGCCATCCTTGCGCTGGCCGAAGGTCTCGTGCGTGTGGTCCTGCCGCGCCCGGCCCGCGCGCAGCGCGCGCTCGATGCCGCCGCCGTCGAGCTCGGGCAGCAGCAACGAGACCTTGCGACCCATCACCTCGCCGGCGCTGTAGCCAGAGATGCGGCTCGCCGCCGGATTGAAGCCCTCGATCATGCCCTCGTCGTTGAACACGACGATGCCGTCGAGCACGGTATCCATGATGCTGCGCAGCCGCTCCTCGCGGTTGCGCACGGCCGACAGCGCGAGGCGATAAGCCGTGACGTCGGTGCCGACCACCAGCACCAGGCCGGCGCCCGGATCCTGGTCGCCGACCGGCTCGAAGCTCAGCTCGAACTCGCGCTGCTCGCGCTGGATGGTGGCGCTGGCCGCCTCGCCGGCGAGCGCCCGGGCCAAGGCATCGCCGAGACCGTTCTCGGCGCCGAAGGTCGTGAGCATCGATTGGCCGACCGCCCGCGCCGCATCGAGCCCGAGACCGGACAGCCCGCCGCCCTCGGCGAGCAGGATCATGCCGTCGGGATCGAGCACCAGCAGCAGGATCCGGGCGCGCTCGACGGCGCGGCCGAGCAGCTCGACGCGCGGCTCACCCGGCAGTGCCGGGATGGTCGCCCGCGGCCGCGACGCCTCGGCATGAAGGGCACCGCCAGCGGCCGCAGTAACGCCGGCCGGGCCAGGTTGGGTCTCGTTTTTGCGTCGGCGGCGGCGCCGATCGACTTGCGGCATCATTACATCAACAATGTCACAAAGTACTCGGTGTGCAAGGACCGTCGATTAAAGTTCAAAAAGATTTCTCATGCGTTTAC
>Ga0335073_10014905_pt1 | contig 10883 bp, 9 predicted proteins | sample Lox_Sample_22_FD_207093 | JGI IMG/M metagenome (GOLD analysis project Ga0335073, IMG submission 207093) | Soil microbial communities from Loxahatchee National Wildlife Refuge, Florida, United States - Lox_Sample_2.2 | ecosystem: Environmental > Terrestrial > Soil > Wetlands | place: USA: Florida... | reverse complement strand
GCCAGGGACACCCGCCTGGTCAGCGATAATCAGAGCCATGTCTCTTGCAGAACTTCTCTCCGGACGCGGCGGGCTCGCCGGGCGCCTCCCGCAGCGGCTGGAGGAACTGCGCGGGCCGTCCCAGGGAGTCGTCGTGCTGCCGAGGCACCTGTCGTGGCCGGGCATGCGCGAGTTCGACGTGACCGACGACAGCATCCGCCGCAGCATGTACGGCATCGTGCTGACCCAGGGCAGGCGCAACGACGTCGCGCGCTTCCTCAACGCCCGGCTGCTGGCCGAGGACTGGCCACTGATCCGGTCATCGCTGGATCCCAAGCTGCGCCGGTGGTGCGAGCGCCGGTTCGCGCTGCGCGGCTCGCCTGAGGTCCAGGAGGGGCACGGATAGGCTCGCGCTGGTAAGCCGGCGAACCGGTACCCAGCGGGCTGGCCAGTGCGAGGGCGGATATATGCGGAAATACGTCATCATGGGCATCCAGGGCAGCGGCAAAGGCACGCACGCCGGGATGCTCGCAGCCGACCTGGATCTGGTGAACATCGGCGTGGGCGACATCCTGCGCTGGAACGTGCAAAACCACACCAAGCTCGGCGCCCAGGTCAGGCGCACGATGGCGGCGGGTGAACTGGTCGGCGACGACGTGATCGAGGGCATCGTGCGGGAGCGGCTGGCCGGGCACGACTGGAACTACGGCTTCATCATCGACGGGTTCCCGCGCAGCGAACGCCAGGCGGAGTTCTTCCTGGAGAGCTACGACATCGACGGCGTTATCTATCTCGACCTGCCCGACAGCGAGGTCCGGCGGCGGGTGATGGCCCGGCGGCTGTGCGCGGGCTGCGGCATGGACTACAACCTGATCGACAACAGCCCGCGGGAGAAAGGCCGCTGCGATGCCTGCGGCGGCGAGCTCGTGTCCAGGGAGGACGACACCGAGGAAGCGCTCGCCGTCCGGCTGCGCGAGTATCACGAGAAGACCGGCCCGGTGCTTGATCTGTTCCGCCGGAAGGAGTACGTGGTGACGGTCGATTCCCGGCCGCCCAAGGAACAGGTCCAGCAGACCATCCGAGCCCGCCTCGGCCTGCCCGCGTATCAGCCAGCCGAGCGGGCGACCGGCTGACGCCGGTGCGGGTCGTCCTCGCGCCCGACTCGTTCAAGGGCAGCATCGGCGCGGAAGGGGCGGCGGCGGCGATCGCCGAGGGCTGGCGCGACGCGCGGCCAGGCGACGATCTGGTGTGCCTGCCGCTCGCCGATGGCGGCGAGGGCACGCTGCAGGTTCTCGCCGCGACCCACCCGGCGGCCCGCTGGCACCCGGCTGAGGTCACCGGGCCGGATGGGCGGCCGGTGGCCAGCCGCTGGCTGGAGTTCCGCGACGGCACCGGGTACATCGAGCTGGCCCAGGCCAGCGGCCTGCCGCTGATGGCGACGCTCGATCCGCTGGGCGCGCAGACCCTGGGCACGGGGCAGCTGATCGCCGACGCGATCGACGCGGGCGCGAGGCGGATCGTGGTCGCCCTGGGCGGATCGGCGTCCACCGACGGCGGGACCGGCGCCCTGGCCGCCCTGGGCGCCCACTTCCTGGACAGCGCCGGGCGCGACCTGCCGGGCGGCGGAGGAGCGCTGCGCGATCTGGCCTCGGCCGACCTGACCGGGCTCCGGCCTCCGCCGCCCGGCGGGGTGACCTGCCTGACCGACGTGCGGGTCCCGCTGCTGGGGCCGGGCGGAGCCGCCGCGGTGTTCGGGCCGCAGAAGGGTGCCGGCAAGGCGCAGGTCGCGATCCTGGAGGCGGGCCTGACCCGGCTCGCGCTCGTGCTCGGCGGCGATCCTGACGCGCAGGGAGCCGGGGCGGCCGGCGGCACCAGCTACGGCCTGGCCGCCGCCTGGGGCGCCGGCCTCACGCCCGGGGCGGTGGAGATCTGCCGCGCTGTCGGCCTTGATGACCAGCTAAGCCGCGCTGACCTGGTGCTAACCGGCGAGGGCTGCTACGACGCCACCTCAGGCGACGGCAAGATCACCGGCGCCGTGCTGGCCGCCGCGGCGAGGGCGGGCGTTCCCGCGGTGCTGGTCGGCGGGGTGATCGCGGCCGATCCGCCACCGGGCGTCGCGGCGGCCGTGGCGCTGGCCGGGCTGGCCGGCGGTGCCGCGGCGGCCATGGCCAGCCCGGAGCGATGGCTCCGGGCGGCGGGCCGGATGCTGGCGATTGACCTGGGCCGGGGTGGGGACGGGGCCGCGGGTGGGGCCGGGCGAGGGCGGGCCGGGCGAGGGCGAGAAGGGCGGGAAGGGCGGGCCAACTAGCCCGGCACGCGCACCGTAGCCTTGGATCTGTGCGGGAAATCGCGATCTTCAGCGGCAGCGCCCACCGAGGACTGGCCGAGGAGATATGCGCACAGCTCGGCGTGCCGCTGCTCCCGTCCCGGCTGAGCCGGTTCGCCAACGACTGCCTCGAGGTGCAGCTGCAGTCCAACTGCCGGGAGCGGGACGTGTTCCTGATCCAGCCGCTGTGCCCGCCAGTCCAGGACCACCTGGTCGAGTTGCTGCTCATGCTCGATGCCGCGCGCGGAGCGTCCGCGGCCCGGGCCACGGCGGTGATCCCGTATTACGCCTACGCCCGGTCAGACAAGAAGACCATGCCGCGGGTGTCGATCGGCGGCCGGCTGGTCGCCGATTTGCTGGTCACCGCGGGCGCGAGCCGGGTGCTCACGATGACCCTGCACGCGCCCCAGGTACACGGGTTCTTCTCGGTTCCGGTCGACCACTTGCACGCGCTCCGCGAGATCGCGGCTCACTTCCTCGGCCAGGACCTGACCGGCGCGGTGGTGGTCTCACCGGACCTGGGCAACGCGAAGCAGGCCTCGGTGCTCGCCCGGATGCTGAGCCTGCCGGTCGCGGCGGGCGCGAAGGAGCGGCACAGCGACTCCAGCGTGACGATCAGCTCGATCATCGGTGATGTGGCCGGCCGCGATGCGATCGTCCTTGACGACGAGATTTCCCGCGGCACCACCATCATCGAGCTGCTGGCCCGGCTTCGCGAGCACGGGGCCCGGTCGGTCCGCATCGCCTGCACCCACGGGCTGTTCGCGGACGGCGCGCTGAAGCGGATCGCGGCCCAGCCCGAGGTGACCGAGCTCGTGTGCGGCAACACCGTGCCGATCGCGGAGAGCGAGCGCGACCCCAAGCTGCATGTGATCTCGCTCGCGCCCGCGCTCGCGGAGGCCATCCGCCGCATCCATGTGGGGGAGTCGGTCAGCGCGCTGTTCGGCACGAGCGCCTAGGGCGCCTGCTGGTCAGTGCGCCCGACCGCGGGGCCCGCCTGGCTGCGCGACGCCCACGCGGCGACCTGGGTGCGTGAGCTGAAGCCGAGCTTCAGCAGGATGTTGGCGACATGCCGGGCAGCGGTCGCCGGGCTGATGACCAGCTCCTCGCCGATGGCCTTGTTGCTGCGGCCCTCGGCGATCAGAGCGACGATCTGGAGTTCCCGCGGGGTGAGCCCGCCCAAGGCGGCCGCCTTCGCTCCGGGCCCGGAGGGCGTGACCGTAACGCCGCCGGACGCGGAAGGTGCCTGCAGGGCCAGCTCGACCGCCGAGCTGGCGTCCAGGCTCAGGCCCTGGGCCCACAGCCGGCTGACGGCATCCTGGCCCAGGCCGCGGGCCGGGGCCAGATAGCGTTCCGTCCGCGCGCTGGACCGGGCCGGGAGGCGGGCCGCCTCGCGCAGCGCGGCGGCGGCCGCGGCCAGCTGCACCGCCCGTTCCGGCCGCCGCTCCGCGATGGTGAGCGCGGCGAATGCCTCAAGCCCCCTGATCGTGCCGATGCGGTTGCCGATGGAACGGCTCAGCTCGATGCTCTCCGCCAGGTGCTGCCGACTGCGCGCGATCTCTCCCTGGTCCAGGGCGATCCGGCCCAGGCCGGCCAGGCACCGCGCTATCTCCGGCCGGGCATTGATCTCGCGCAGGATGGCCAGGGCCTCCTCGTAGCGCCGGTGCGCGCCGCCGGGGTCACCGGTCAGCCGGGCCAGGTCGGCCAGGCCAAGCAGCGTCCGGGCCACCCCCCACTGCTGATCGATATCGCGCATGATCGCGAGTGCGGCCTCGCCCAGCCGCTGCGCCTCGGCCAGGTCGCCACGCTGCCCGGCCGCGGCGGCCATGGTCCCGAGCGCGTAGCCCTCGTTCCACCGGTCACCGGCTTTCCTCGCGACCGTGAGCGCCTCGTCGCCACGAGCCGCCACCTCGTCCGCTCGCCCGGCGTGCAGCGCGACCTCGGTGAGCAGGTTGAGCGCGGTCGCCGTCCAGAAATCCTCGCCCGCCGCCCGGCAGAGCTCAAGGCCTTCGGCGGCCCGCGCCTGTGCTCCCGCGGAGTCACTGGCCAGGGCGAGCTGCGCGCGCCCGACCAGCGCCGGGCCGCGCACCGCGGCCCGGACCGGCGGGGTGCCGAGCCCGAGGAAGGAGTCGAACCACTCCGCGCCCTCGGCGAAGGCGCCCCGCACGATCCAGACCGGCCCGATGACCGTGCAGGCCCGCAGCCCGGTCTCGGCATCGTTCTCGGCCAGGCAGCCGCTGAGCACCTGCCTCAGGTTGCCTACGTCGGCGTCAAACCGGCGGAAGGTTTCGACCGTCACCGACCAGGCGGCCTGGACCAGCGCCATCCCCGCCTGCATCAGGCGCTCCGTCTCCTGCAGGGAGTAGTCGCGCAGCCGGTGCTGCATCATGACCGCCTCGCCGGCTTCGTCCAGCCGTGATGCCGCGTACTCGCGGATGGTGTCGAGCATCCGGTACCGGGCCTGGCCATGCGCCGTGGTGTCGACCACCACCAGCGACTTTCCGGCCAGCGCGGCCAGCAGGTCGAGGACGTCGGCGGCGGGCAGGTCATCGCCGGAGCAGATCTGCTCGGCCATTTCCAGCGACCAGCCGGCGAAGACGGACAGCCGGCGCAGCAGGACCTGCTCCCGGTGGGCCAGCAGATCATGACTCCAGTCGATCGCCGCACGCAGCGTCCGCTGACGCGGAGGCGCTGTCCGGTCACCGCTAGTGAGCAGCCGGAACCGGTCGTCCAGCCGCGCCACGATCTGCTCCACCGACAGCACCCGCACCCAGGCGGCCGCGAGCTCGATCGCCAGCGGGACGCCGTCCAGTGACCGGCAGAGCGCACCCACGGCCGACACGTTCGCGGATCCGAGGGCAAAGCCGGGAAGCGACGCCTCGGCCCGGTCGCCGAACAGGCGAACCGCCTCGTAGCGGCTCAGCTCCTCGGCTACCTCAGCCACGCCGGGCTGGGGCAGGGACAGCGGAGGTACCTGCCACACGGTCTCGCCGGCCATCCGCAGCGGCTCGCGGCTCGTCGCGAGCACATGCAGCCCCTGCGAGCTGGCCAGCAGCCGGTGGCACAGCCGGGCACACGAGTCGATCAGGTGCTCACACGTGTCGAGCGCCAGCAGCAGCCGGCGCGGCCTGAGCGCCTCGGCCAGCGTCTCGAGCAGCGGCCGGCCGGGCTCCTCATCCACGCCGACGACCGACGCCACCCGCGACACGACGAGGTCGGGCTGGCGGAGATCGCCGAGGTCGATGAACCAGACCCCGTCGGGGAAATCGTCGGTCAGCCCGGCGAGAACCCGCAGCGCCAGCCGTGTTTTCCCGATACCGCCCGGCCCGCACAGCGTCACGGCGCGCATCGACAGCACGAACCGCCCCAGCTCGTCGAGTTCGCGCTCCCGCCCGACGAAGCTGTTCGGCTCCTCGAAGTAATTGCGAACCTGATCTATGACCATTCTGCCAAACCGGCATTCCAGTCCTCGTTGCTGGCAAGGGCGATGCCAGCCCGATCTGACAGCATAGTGACGGGACCTACGGAAGCCGCCACAAGTCGGCAGTGATGTGGCGCTTGACCGCGATCGCGTCTGGCGTTATCAGCCCACAGGCTGAGCTCCTCCACCCTGGGTCGCAGGCGAAGATCGCCGCGTGCGCCGATGCGCGGCACCCGCCCGCTCGGGTTCCCTGGAATCGCAGGATGACCCCGGCCGCGCACCGTTCAAGAAACCTACCGCGGACCGCGCCGGGTGCCAGGCAAAGGCGAAGGGGACGCGTGACACGATTGCCATGACCAGCCGGCCGCATGATTACCCTGGGCCTGTGGAAGGGGCCTACGCCGGGCTGCGCCGGCACCCGTGGCTGGTAGACGGGGCGCTGGCCGCGCTCCTGCTGGCCGGCAGCGCCAACGCCTACGTCGGCGACCTGGGGGTCCTTCCGGCCACCCTCGCGCTGGTCGGCGCGGTGACGGTGCGCCGCCGCTTCCCGGTGGCCGCCTATGCCTTCGCCCTGGCGATCGGCACCGCGCAGGTGATCGTGGGCATCGGGTCCACCTTCACCGGCAGCCCGCTGCAGCCCACATTCGCCGACGCCGGGATCCTGGTGCTGCTCTACACCGTCGCGGCCGGACGGCCCAGGCGGGTGTCGGCGCCATCCATGGTGGCCTGCGTGGTGCTGTTCACGGCGGCGATTGCCCGGTGGCACCCGGCGGGACCGGCCCGGGGACAGCACCTGCTGCAGTTCGTGCTGGTGACGGCGGTGTTCTATATCCTGGCACCGGTCAGCGCCTGGGCGCTGGGCGACTCGATGGCGTACCGCCGGGCGTACTTCGCCTCCCTGGAGGAACGGGCCGCCCGGGCCGAGGCGGAACGCGACGCCCAGGCCCGGGTCGCGGCGGCCGCTGAGCGCGCCCGGATCGCACGGGAACTGCATGACGTGATCGCCCATAACCTCAGCGTCATGGTTGCTCAGGCCGACGGGGGGAGGTACGCGTTCGACGGCGATCCGGAACGGTCCCGCCAGGCCCTGGCCGAGATCGGCAGCACCGGGCGCCAGGCGCTGTCGGAGATGAGCCACCTGCTGGGCGTGCTGAGGACGGGGGAGGAGGCGCCGGCCCTGGCGCCAGCGCCCGGGGTGCCGGAAATAGCACAGCTGGTGGTCCAGGCCCGCGAGGTCGGCATGCGCGTCACCCAGACGGTGCAGGGCACCGCACGGCCGGTTCCTGGTGGCCTGTCCCTCGTCATGTACCGGATGGTGCAGGAGGCGCTTACCAACGTCCGCAAGCACGCGGGCCCCGGCACGGCGGCGGAGGTGACGCTGCACTATGGCCAGCATGAACTGCTGGTCCGCGTCACCGATGACGGCCGCGGTACCCCCCGGGCATCAGCTCACCTGCCGCGGTACAGTCCCGCTGACCAGCCGGGCAGCACCACCGGCCATGGCCTGGCCGGGATGCGCGAGCGGGCCGCGATGTACGGCGGAACGGTGCAGGCCGGACCGCTTCCCGGGGGTGGCTTCGAGGTGACAGCGCGGCTGCCGCTGACCGCCGCCATCCCGGTGACCGGCCCGCCGCCGGCGGAGCCGACGGCGCCTACGGAGCCGACGGCGCCGGCGGACCAGCCCCGCGTGGGCAGCCCTTGGGTCTCGCGGGATGCCGTATGACCGTCCGGGTACTGCTGGTCGACGATCAGGACCTGGTCCGCGCCGGGTTCGCCATGGTGCTCGGCAGCCAGCCGGACATCAAGGTCGTGGGCGAGGCCGCGGACGGCCGCGCCGCGGTGCGGCTGGCACGGGAGTGCCCGGCGGACGTCGTGGTGATGGACGTGCGGATGCCGGAACTCGACGGCGTCGCCGCGACCAGGGAGATCTGCTGCGCGGGGGAGCGGCCCCGGGTGCTGATCCTGACCACATTCGACCTGGACGAGTACGCGTTTGCCGCGCTGCGGGCCGGCGCGAGCGGGTTCCTGCTGAAATCGGCCCCGCCGGAGGAACTGCTGTACGCCATCCGCTGCGTGCACAAGGGTGACTCAGTGGTGGCGCCCTCCACCACGCGCCGCCTGATCGGCCGATTCCTGCCGCACCTGCCCGCGGCCGACGGGCCGCCGCCAGACCTCGCCGAACTCACCGCCCGGGAACGCGAGGTACTGGCCAGCGTGGGCAGCGGCCTGTCCAACACCGAGATCGCGACGCTGCTGTGCATTTCCGAGGCGACCGTCAAGACCCACGTCGGTCACATCATGGCCAAGCTCGGCCTGCGCGACCGCATCCAGACGGTCGTGTACGCCTACGAGACCGGGCTCATCACCCCGCAGGGCCGCCAAGCCGCGCACTGAGCCGGTGAGACCTGATCCCGCGCGCCGACCCGGGCGGCTGTGCCATCCTGTCAGTCTGCGGCGTTACGGTCGCGGCATGACGACAATCGAGGCACGCCTGGGGACATTAGAAGTGCGCGTCGACAACCTGGAAACCTGGGCCGGACCCGGCCAGGCTCAGGCCCTGGCCGAGGGCCAGCGTGAGCTGAGAGCTGAGCTGGCCAAGGTTCAGCAGACTCAGGACCGGCACACCCGCATGCTCGCCGACCTGATCTCGGACGTCTCAGGCCTGAAGACCGACGTGGCCGACCTGAAGACCGACGTGGCCGGCCTGAAGACCGACGTGGCCCAGCTGAAGACCGATGTAGCCGAGCTGAAGAGCGGCATGGCCGAGATCCTGCGGCGGCTGCCCGCGCCGCCTGCCGGAACCTAGCTCCCGTCCCTCACGCCAGCGTCTGACCGCTGACGCGCTGTTCGTGAGCCAGCAGGAACTGCTTGCGCTCGATCCCGCCGCCGTAGCCGGTCAGGCTGCCGTCGGCACCCACCACCCGGTGACAGGGCACGATGATGCCGATTGGGTTTTTCCCGTTGGCCAGGCCCACCGCACGCGACGCCGATGGCTGCCCGATCCGGTCGGCCAGCTGGCCGTAGGAGATCGTCAGGCCGTAGGGAATGTCCCGCAGCGCGGTCCAGACGCGCCGCTGGAACGCGGTGCCGTCCAGGGCGAGCTCGAGGTCGAACTCGGTTCGCTCACCGCCGAAGTACTCCCTCAGCTGTCTGGACGCCGCGGCGAACGGCTGGCTGTCCGGCTCCTCAGCGGGCTCGCCGAACACCTCATCCGGCGGGAGGTGCCGCTGCTCGGTCATGTACAGGCCAGCGAGGACGCCGTCAGCCGCGATCAGGGTGAGCGGGCCGACCGGGCTGTCCACCACCGCGTGCGACCTGCGCCCGGCTCGCGTGCTCGGCATCATGCTGGTTCCTTCCGTCGTTGCCTGAACCCCGGTACTGGCGCTGCGCCGCCCAGGCCGTCCGAGGGCATCCGGTTGATGGCATGGTCACTGGTGGCCCACAGGTACTGCACCGCATACGCGCGCCACGGCCGCCATGCGGCGGAACGCTTATTCAGCGCCGCGGGCGTGCCCGGCAGCGCGAGTTGCCGTGCGGCGACCCGGACGCCGAGATCCCCGGCGGTGAACGCGTCTGGGTCACCGAGGCCGCGCATGGCGATGGTCTCCACGCTCCACGGGCCGAGGCCGGGCAGTGCGCTGAGCCCAGCGCGCGCCTGCTCCCAGTCGCAGCCGACGCCGAGGTCGATCGCGCCGCTGGCCAGCGCCTCCGTGAGGACGCTGAAGGTGAGCCGCCGGGCCTGCGGGATGGCCAGCGTGGCCGGGCTGACGGCGGCCAGCGCGCTCAGATCCGGGAAGAGATGCGTCAGGCCGCCCGCCGGGTCGTCGATCTGCTCACCGTGCGCGGCCACCAGGCGGGCGGCGTGGGTGCGGGCGGCCGCGGTGGAAACCTGCTGCCCGAGCACCACCCGCACCGCGAACTCGGCGGGATCGACCGTGCGCGGCACCCGGCGGCCCGGGGCCTTCAGCACCAGCGGCGCCAGCGGGGTGTCCTGGCGCAGCAGGTCGCTCATGGCGACCGGGTCGGCGTCCAGGTCGAGCAGCCGCCGGCACCGGCTGATCGCGATCGCGAGATCGCGCAGGTCGGTCAGGGACAGCTGGCACGCGATGTACTCCGGCCCGGGCCGCAGCGCCACGATGCCCCGCCCGTGCGGCAGCCGCAGCGTGCGCCGGTAGGCACCGTCCCGCCACTCCTCGACTCCGGGCACGGCCGTCGCCGCCAGGTGCCCGAACAGGTTGTCCGGGAACAGCGGCATCCGGAACGGCAGCCGCAGGGACAGCCCGCCGGGCGCGGCAACGGCCTGTCCGCGGCCCGCGCGGTGGCGCAGTTCGGTGGGGGAGAGCGCGAACACCTCGCGCACGGTGTCGTTGAAGGTCCGGATGCTGGCGAAGCCGGCCGCGAACGCGATGTCCCCCATCGGCAGTGCGCTGGTCTCGATCAGCAGCCGGGCGGTCTGCGCGCGCTGCGCCCTGGCCAGGGCCAGCGGGCCAGCGCCCAGCTCGGCGAGCAGCTGCCGCTCAACCTGCCGGACGCTGTAGCCGAGCCGGGCAGCGAGCCCGGGCACACCGTCCCGGTCGATGACGCCGTCGGCGATCAGCCGCATGGCCCGCGCCACCAGATCGGCGCGCTCGCTCCATTGCGGCGATCCCGGGCTGGCGTCCGGCCGGCACCGCTTGCAGGCGCGGAACCCGGCTTGCTGAGCCGCTGCGGCACTGGGGTAGAACCGCATGTTCTGCGGCTTCGGCGGCACTACCGGGCAGCTTGGCCGGCAGTAGACCCTGGTCGTGACCACGGCGATGAAGAACCATCCGTCGAAGCGGGCATCCTTGGCCTGGACCACCCGGACCCGGCGCTCCCTCTCTTCCTGCACCCCGTCTTCATCCACCAGCCCAGCATGGTTCCCTGGGTGGCCCAGGTCTAGCGAGAATCCGACATGGACGTCAGGCCCGCCGGCCGTGTCGCAAAAACCGCGACTAATGCAACCGCGACCGGAATTACACGAATGTAAGTAACCCGCCGCCACCTGCCCGTCCGGCCCAGCCAACGGCGTTCCCGTCCAGCCCAGCCGACGGCGGTCAGCCGGATCTTGTGCTCGTGCGGGTCAGCTCACTTGCCCGGCAGCTTCGCGGACAGCCTGGTCGATGTCCTTAGGGTTCA
>Ga0335073_10014904_pt1 | contig 10884 bp, 9 predicted proteins | sample Lox_Sample_22_FD_207093 | JGI IMG/M metagenome (GOLD analysis project Ga0335073, IMG submission 207093) | Soil microbial communities from Loxahatchee National Wildlife Refuge, Florida, United States - Lox_Sample_2.2 | ecosystem: Environmental > Terrestrial > Soil > Wetlands | place: USA: Florida... | reverse complement strand
TACGACCCGAGCGGCGAGAATGAGCTCGCGCCGCTGGACGATTTCGGACGGCAGAACCTGGGCGCGCTGAATATCGAGTTCCGCGCCGAAGGCGACTGGCAGGCAGCCTGACAGGTCGGCCGGCCCGGTTGACGGGGCTTCTGGCCGCGGTCAGCCGGGCGCGCTGCCGGAACCGGCCACGTCCGACGGCGGTGAGCATCCACCGGGAATGAATCACTCCCCTAGCCGACCGCGCGGTACTCCTCGAGGAGGCGGCGTCCGACGATCATCTTCTGGATTTCCGCGGTGCCCTCTCCGATGAGCAGCATCGGCGCCTCCCGGTAGAGGCGCTCGATCTCGTACTCGGTGGAGAAGCCGTAGCCGCCGTGGATGCGGAAGGCGTCCTCCACGACCTCCTTGGCGTACTCCGACGCGAGGTACTTGGCCATCCCGGCCTCCAGGTCGTTCCGCCGACCGGAATCCTTCCTGCGGGCCGCCATCACCATCATCTGGTGCGCCGCCTCGACCTTGGTCGCCATCTCGGCCAGCTTGAACTGGATCGCCTGGTGCCGGGCGATCGGCTGGCCGAACGTGTGCCGCTGCTGGGCGTAGCCGATGGCCAGCTCGAAGGCGCGCAGGGCGATGCCGCAGCCGCGGGCGGCCACGTTGACCCGGCCGACCTCGACGCCGTCCATCATCTGGTAGAAGCCCTGGCCGGTGCGGCCGCCGAGGACGCGGGCGGCCGGGACGCGGACGCCTTCGAGGATGAGCTCGGTGGTGTCGACGCCCTTGTAGCCCATCTTGTCGATCTTGCCGGGGACGGTGAGGCCGGGGACCGCGGGGTTCGGGCCGTAGCCGGGCTCCTTCTCGATCAGGAACGTGGTCATGTTCCGGTGCGGGGCGTCGTGCCCGTCGTCGGTGTGGCACAGCACCGCGACCAGGTTGGCGGTGCCGCCGTTGGTCAGCCACATCTTCTGCCCGTCGAGCACGAAGTCATCGCCGTCGGGAACGGCCCTGGTGCGGATGGCGGCGACGTCGGAGCCGAGGCCGGGCTCGGACATGGAGAAGGCGCCGCGCACGTCGCCGGCCGCCATCCGGGGCAGGAAGGAGGCCCGCTGCTCCTCGGTGCCGTGGCGGGCGATCATGTGGGCCACGATGAAGTGGGTGTTGACGATGCCGGAGACCGACATCCAGCCGCGGGCGATCTCCTCCACCGCCAGGGCGTAGACCAGCAGCGACGCGCCGAGGCCGCCGTGTTCCTCGGGGATGGTCAGGCCGAACAGGCCGAGCTTCTTCAGCCCCTCCACGATCTGGGCCGGGTACTCGTCGCGGTGCTCGAGCTCGGTGGCCACCGGCAGGATCTCCCGCTCGGTGAAGTCGTGCACGGTGGCCAGGATGTCCTGCTCGAACTCGGTCAGGCCGTCGGTCTGGGCTAGGCGTCCCATGACTCCCCCTTAGGTGAGTGGCTCGGGGCGGCCGGACTGGGACCCGCCGCGTTCCTTCACGTAGGCATCGGTGGGCACCATGACCTTGCGGCGGAACACGCAGACGACGGTGCCGTCCTGCTTGTAGCCGCGGGTCTCGACCTCGACCACGCCGCGGTCGCCCTTGGAGGTCAGCCGCTTGCCCAGCACGGTGGTCTCGCCGTAGATGGTGTCGCCGTGGAAGGTGGGCGCGACGTGCCGCAGCGACTCGACCTCCAGGTTGGCGATGGCCTGGCCGGAGACGTCGGGCACGGACATACCGAGCAGGAGCGAGTAGATGTAGTTGCCCACCACCACGTTGCGGCCGAACTCGGTGGCCTGCCCGGCGTAGTGGGCGTCCAGGTGCAGCGGGTGGTGGTTCATGGTGAGCAGGCAGAACAGGTGATCGTCGTACTCGGTGACGGTCTTGCCGGGCCAGTGCTTGTAGATCGCGCCGACCTCGAACTCCTCGTAGGTGCGTCCGAACTGCATCTATGCCTCCGGAGGCTCGAACTTGGAGGTCCGGCGCATCCCGGCGGCCCGGCCCTTGGCCGCGATGACCAGGGCCATCTTGCGGGAGGCCTCGTCGATCATCTCGTCGCCGAGCATGGCCGAGCCCTTGGCGCCACCCGCCTCCGAGGTGCACCAGTCGTAGGCGTCCAGGATCAGCTCGGCGTGGTCGTAGTCGTCCTGGGACGGGGAGAAGATCTCGTTGGCGGCGGCGATCTGGTCCGGGTGCAGCACCCACTTGCCGTCGTAGCCGAGGGCGGCGGCCCGCCGGGCGACCTCGCGGTAGCCGTCGGGGTTGCGGATCTGGAGGTACGGGCCGTCGATGGCCTGGAGGTCGCAGGAGCGGGCGGCGATCAGGATGCGCATCAGGATGTAGTGGTAGGCGTCGGCCGGGTACCCGGGCGGCTGCTCGCCGACGACCAGCGACTTCATGTTGATCGAGGCCATGAAGTCGGCCGGGCCGAAGATGATCGTCTCGAGCCGGGGCGAGGCGGCGGCGATCTCGTCCACGTTCATCAGGCCGCGGGCGTTCTCGATCTGGGCCTCGATGCCGATCCGGCCGACCTCGAAGCCCATCGTCTTCTCGATCTGGGTGAGCAGCAGGTCGAGCGCGTGGACCTGGCCGGCGTCCTGGACCTTGGGCAGCATGATGCAGTCCAGGTTCTGGCCCGCGCCCTCGACCACCGTGACCACGTCGCGGTAGGTCCAGTGGGTGGTCCAGTCGTTGACCCGGACGGCCCTGGTCTTGCCGGTCCAGTCGCCGGTGTTGAGCGCGTCCACGATGGAGTGCCGGGCGCCTTCTTTCGCCAGCGGCGCGCACGCGTCCTCCAGGTCGAGGAAGACCTGGTCGGCGGGCAGGCCCTGGGCCTTCTCCAGGAACCGCGGGTTGCTGCCGGGCACGGCCAGGCAGGACCGGCGCGGTCGCAGCGGCCGGGCGGTGGTCATCTCAGCTATGGTCACCCCTCCATTGTCGGTACCGGCCGTCCCGGCCACGGCGGCAGGTCACGGGCGCGGCGGATCTCGTCGACCAGGCGGCTGACGAGCTCGGTCAGGTGCGTGTCGGCGGGCGTGAACACGGCGGCCACGCCCTGGGCGCGCAGGACCGCCGCGTCGGCGGGCGGGATGATCCCGCCGACCACGACCGGGATGTCGCCCGCCTTGAGCCGCCGCATCCGGCGCAGGACCTCGGGCACCAGCTCCGCGTGCCCGCCGGACAGCACCGACAGGCCCACGCAGTGCACGTCCTCGGCCGCGGCGGCCGCCGCGATCTGCCCGGGGGTGAGGCGGATGCCGGAGTAGATCACCTCGAACCCGGCGTCGCGGGCCCGGACCGCGATCTGCTCGACCCCGTTGGAGTGGCCGTCCAGGCCGGGCTTGCCGAGCAGCAGCCGCAGCCGGCCCGCGCCTAGGTCAGCGGCGGTCTTGCGGACTGCGGTGCGAACATCGGTGAGAGAGGGGCTGGTGAGGTTGGCGGTCGTCGTGGGGGTGGAGCTTAGGCCGGTGGGGGCGCGGTACTCGCCGAAGACCTCGCGCAGGGTGGCGGACCATTCGCCGGTGGTGACGCCGGACCGGGCGCAGGCCAGGGTGGCGTCCATCAGGTTGACGTCGGGGCGGGCGGCGTCGGACCGGAGCCGGTCCAGGGCGGCCCGGGCGGCGGCCGCGTCGCGGCAGTTGCGCCACCAGGCCAGGCCGGCCAGCACCTCCTGCTCGCTGGCCGGGTCGACCGGCTGGACGACGGAGTCACCGCGGCCCAGCGGGCTGGGCTCGGTGACCTGGAAGCAGTTCACGCCCACGACCGGGTCCTCGCCCGACTCGACCCGGGCCCGGCGGGCGGCGTGCGCGGCGACCAGGCGGGCCTTGAGGAAGCCCGACTCGACCGCGGGGACCATGCCGCCGAGTTCCAGCACCTCGGCCAGCTCGGCCTGGGCGCCGGCCATCAGCTCGGCCGTCTTGGACTCGACCACGGGTGAGCCGTCGAACAGGTCGCCGTACTCGAGCAGGTCGGACTCGTACGCCAGGACCTGCTGGATGCGCAGGCTCCACTGCTGGTCCTCCGGTCGGGGCAGGCCGAGCGCCTCGTTCCAGGCGGGCAGCTGGACGGCGCGGGCGCGGGCGTTCTTCGACAGGGTGACGGCCAGCATCTCCAGCACGATCCGCTGGATGTTGTTCTCCGGCTGGGCCTCGGTCAGGCCGAGCGAGTTGACCTGCACGCCGTACCTGAACCGGCGCTGGGCCGGGTCCTGGATCCCGTACCGCTCCGCGGTGATCGAGTCCCAGAGCCGGGCGAAGGCCCGCAGCTTGCACATCTCCTCGACGAACCGCACGCCGGCGTTGACGAAGAACGAGACCCGGCCCACGACCTCGCCCAGCCGCACGGCCGGGACGCGCTCACGCACGGCGTCCAGGATAGTGATCGCGGTGCCGAGGGCGTACGCGATCTCCTGCACCGGCGTGGCCCCGGCCTCCTGGAGGTGGTAGCTGCACACGTTGACGGGATTCCAGCGCGGCATGTGCGCCACCGTGTAGGCGATCAGGTCGGTGGTCAGCCGGACCGAGGGCCCGGGCGGGAAGATGTAGGTGCCGCGGGACAGGTACTCCTTGACGATGTCGTTCTGGGTGGTGCCGGCCAGCCGGGTGATGTCGGCGCCCTGCTCCTCGGCCACCACCTGGTACAAGGCGAGCAGCCACAACGCCGGGGCGTTGATCGTCATCGAGGTGTTGGTCTGCTCGAGCGGGATCCGGTCGAACAGCGCCCGCATGTCGCCCAGGTGCCCGACCGGCACGCCCACCCGGCCGACCTCGCCCCGGGCGAGCACGTGGTCGGCGTCGTAGCCGGTCTGGGTGGGCAGGTCGAACGCCACCGACAGGCCGGTCTGCCCCTTGGCCAGGTTACGGCGGAACAGCGCGTTGGACGCGGCCGCCGAGGAGTGTCCCGCGTAGGTCCGCATCAACCAGGGTTTGTCCCTCACCATGGGCTACTCGTTCCTGAACCGGTTGATCTCGGTGAGGTGCCTGGCGCGCAGCTCGGGGTCGCGCACTCCGAAGCCCTCGCCCGGCGCCAGGCAGAGCACCGCGACCTTGCCGTGGTGCATGTTGTGGTGCACGTCGAAGGCGGCCTGGCCGGTCTCCTCCATCGAGTAGACCGCCGACATCGTCGGGTGGATCATGCCCTTGGAGATCAGCCGGTTGGCCTGCCAGGCCTCGCGGTAGTTGGCGAAGTGCGAGCCGATGATCCGCTTGAGGCTCATCCAGAGGTACCGGTTGTCATACTCGTGCATGTACCCGGAGGTGGACGCGCAGGTCACGATCGTGCCGCCCTTGCGGGTCACGTAGACCGAGGCACCGAACGTCTCCCGGCCCGGGTGCTCGAAGACGATGTCCGGGTCCTCGCCGCCGGTGAGCTCGCGGATCCGGGCACCGAACCGCTTCCACTCCTTGGGGTCCTGGGTCTGCGGGTCCTTCCAGAACTGGTATCCCTCGGCGGCCCGGTTGATGATCAGCTCGGCGCCCATGGCCCGGCACATCTCGGCCTTGTGCTCGCTGGACACCACGCAGATCGGGATGGCCCCGCCGGCCAGCGCGTACTGGGTGGCGTAGGCGCCCAGGCCGCCGCTGGCCCCCCAGATCAGGACGTTGTTGCCCTGCTTCATCGAGGCGCCGTTGTCGGACACCAGCTGCCGGAACGCGGTCGAGTTCACCAGCCCCGGCGTGGCGGCCTCCTCCCAGGTCAGGTGCCTGGGCTTGGGCATCAGCTGGTTGGTCTTGACCACGGCCAGCTGGGCCAGGCCGCCGAAGTTGGTCTCGTAGCCCCAGATGCGCTGCTCCGGGTCGAGCATGGTGTCGTTGTGGCCGTCGGAGCTCTCCAGCTCGACCGACAGGCAGTGGGCCACGACCTCCTCGCCCGGCTTCCACACGGTGACTCCGGGTCCGGTGCGCAGCACCACTCCGGACAGGTCCGAGCCGACCACGTGGTAGGGCAGGTCGTGCCGGGCGGTCAGCGGGGACAGCCGGCCGTAACGGCGCAGGAAGGCGAAGGTGGAGACCGGGGCGAAGATCGAGCTCCACACGGTGTTGTAGTTGACCGAGCTGGCCATGACGGCGACCAGCGCCTCGCCGAGGCCGAGCTCGGGCACCGGGACCTCTTCGGTGTGCAGCGACTTGCGCGGATCCCGGTCCCCGGGGTCGAGCCCGTCGAACATGTGCTCCTCGTCCCGGTGCAGGGTGACGGCCCGGTAGGCCTCCGGCAGCGGCAGCGCGGCGAAGTCCCCCGGCTGGCTCTCCTGGGCGAGGATCGCGTCGAGAATCTGCTTCATGACCGCCTCCTGCGTCTGCCTGGTTGGCAAAAGCAAGCGTGCATCGCGCTTTGGCACGGATACCAAGGTTGTTCCGGTAAATAAACGACTTTTTTTACCAAACGAGGAACGGTTCGACTATTTCTGACTGGACTCATGCTTCCGCGGCCGGAGCGGGCGGGATACCTACTGAGGGCCCTGACCGCCGGGACCTTCGACCCGGCCGACCGCGGTCCGCGGCGGGCAGCGTAGCTCCCAGGGCACGATTCGCCCTGACGTGGCCGCCCCGACCGGGAGCGTGAAGACATGACCGAACTCGCCTACGACGACATCAAGACCGGCGACAAGGCGTCGCTCACCCGGACGATCACCGAGGCGCACGTCGTCGGCTACGCGGGGCTGACCGGGGACATGAACCCGGTGCACGTCGACGCCGAGCAGGCGGCGCAGTCCGTGTTCGGCGAGCGGATCGCGCACGGCCTGCTGGTGGCGGGGCTGATCTCCGCCGTGCTGGGCACCCAGCTGCCCGGGCCGAATTGCATCTACCTGGGTCAGGACCTGCGCTTCACCGCCCCGGTCAAGCTCGGGGACACGGTCCGGGTGACGGTGGAGGTGACCGAGAAACGCGACGACAAGCGGATCATCACGCTGCGCACCACCGTGGCCAACCAGCGCGGCGAGACGGTCATCAACGGCACCGCGGTGATGAAGAAGCTGGGTTTGTGACAATGGGTAGATGGAATACCAGGTTGTCGCCGAGGCGTACCGGGATCTGGAGGCGGTCAGCGGGCGGCTGGCGCTGATCGAGCGGCTGGCCGCCCTGGTGGAGCAGACGCCGGACGAGCTGCTGCCGGTGGTGTGCTACCTGTGCCAGGGGCTGATCGCGCCCGAGTTCGCCGGGATCGACCTGGGGCTGGCCGAGAAGATGGCCATCCGGGCGCTGGCCGCCGCCACCGGCCGCGAGGTCACCCAGGTGGCGGTCACCGTGCGCGAGGTGGGCGACCTGGGGCAGGCGGCGGAGCAGTTGCTCGCGGCCGAGGACCGCGCGCCGGTGCTGACCGTCAACGAGGTGGTGGCCACGCTGTTCGATATCGCCCGGGCCGAGGGCGCGGGGTCGCAGGGGCGCAAGCTGGAGCTGCTGGCCCATTTGCTGGGCCGGGCCACGCCGCTGGAGGCCCGCTACCTGCTGCGGCTGGTGACCGGGAACCTGCGGCTGGGCATCGGCACGCCCACGATCCTGGACGCGCTGGCCCGGGTGCACGCGGGCGGCAAGCCGGACCGGCCGGTGCTCGAGCGGGCCTACAACATCTGCTGCGACCTCGGCAAGGTGGCGGCCACGCTGGTCAGCGGCGGGCTCGAGGCGGTGGCGGAGCTCAAGGTCGAGCCGGGCAACCCGGTCCGGGCCATGCTGGCCCAGCGGCTGGCGGCGGCGCCGGACATCCTGGCCAAGCTGGGCGGCGAGTGCTCGGCCGAGTACAAGTACGACGGGGTGCGGGTGCAGGCGCACCGGACCGCCGACGGCCACATCGAGCTGTTCACCCGGCGCCTGGAGAGCCTGTCGGACCAGTTCCCCGACGTGATCGAGATGCTGGCCGCGGGGCTGGGCCCGCGCGAGGCGATCTGCGAGGGAGAAGTGGTGGCCTATGACGCCGAGGCGGGTGAGCTGCGGCCGTTTGGCGAAGTGATGCTGCGGCGGCGGAAGCACGGCATCGACCAGGCCGTTCGTGATGTGCCGGTGGGAATGTTCTGCTTTGACCTGCTGTATGCCGACGGCGAGGACCTGACCCAGCTGCCGTATCCGGAGCGGCGGGCGCGGCTGGCGCAGGCGATCACGACCTCGCCGCGGCTGCGGCTGACCGACGCGGCCGAGGTCAGCGACGCGGACGTGCTGGAGGCGAGGTTCGCCCAGGCGCTGACCGACGGGTGCGAGGGCCTGATGTGCAAGTCGGTCGGGCCCGACTCGGGGTACAAGGCGGGGGCGCGGGGCTGGCAGTGGATCAAGCTCAAGCGGGACTACCGGTCCGAGCTGTCGGACACGGTCGATCTGGTGGTGGTGGGCGCGTTCGCCGGGCGCGGGCGGCGGACCGGCGTGTACGGCGCGGTGCTGCTGGCCGCGTACGACGCCGACGCCGACGTGTTCCGTGCGGTGACCAAGTGCGGGGCCGGGTTTACTGACGCGGACCTGGCTTCGCTGCCGGAGCGGCTGAAGCCGTTCTCGGCGGCGGGCAAACCGGCCCGGGTGGACGCGCGGCAGTCACCTGACGTGTGGTTCGAGCCGGGGCTGGTGCTGGAGATCCTGTCGGCCGAGCTGACCTTGTCGCCGAACTACACCGCGGCCTGGGGCCAGATCGAGGACGACTCCGGGCTGGCCATGCGGTTCCCGCGGTTCACCGGGCGCTGGCGGGACGACAAGTCGGCCGAGGACGCGACGACGACGCGTGAGCTGATCGAGCTGTTCCTGGGGGCGCGGCGGACCTCTACCGGGAGCTAGCCTCGCGGCGCGGCCGCCAGGCTAGCCTGCTTCACGATCTTGGCCTGGCCTGATTCCAGCGGCTCGCCGCAGGCGTGGCAGGTGAGCTGGGGCTCGAGCCGGTGGCCGCAGGTGTGCTCGAGGACCAGGGGCGGGCCTGCGGCGTCGGCTAGGTACGTGTCGCCCCAGTGCATCAGGGTGGCGATGACCGGGTACAGGTCGCGGCCGGCCGGGGTCAGGACGTACTCGAAGCGGGCCGGGTGGTCGCTGTAGGGGCGGCGTGCCAGGACGCCGGCCGCGACCAGGGTCTTGAGCCGGGCGGTGAGCGTGTCGCGGGGGGCGCCGGTGCGGCGCACCATCTCGTCGAACCGGCGGTTGCCGAGGAAGACCTCGCGGATCGCGAGCAGGGCCCATTTCTCGCCCACGATGTCCAGCGTGCGCGCGATCGAGCAGATGCGCGGCTCTGCTTTCGCCTGGGTTGGTGCACTGGCCATGAACGCCAGCATACCTCGTCAGTCTGATTTCTGGACGCACTAGCCCCGGATGGGTTAAGGTGAGTTCAGATTTCGGACTCACCCCCTTTGGAGGGCTGGTGGAAAACCGCAGGGTCACCGCCGTGTTCGCCGTGCTGTCGCTGGCCGTGTTCATGTCGTCGCTCGACTTGTTCATCGTCAACCTGGCGTTCCCCTACATCAGCCGGGACTACCCGGGCACCAGCCTGAGCTCGCTGTCGTGGGTGCTGAACGCGTACACGATCGTGTTCGCCGCGGTCCTGGTGCCGGCCGGGCGCTGGGCCGACCGGATCGGGCGGCGGAAGCTGTTCTCGGGCGGGCTGATCCTGTTCAGCTTCGGCTCGGTGCTGTGCGGGGTGGCACCCGGGGTGGCGGCGCTGATCGCGGCGCGGGTCATCCAGGCCGCGGGGGCCGGGGCGATGGTGCCGGCGTCGCTGTCACTGCTGCTGGCGGCGGTGCCGGCCGCTTCCCGGGCCAAGGCCCTGGGGACCTGGTCGGCGCTGGGCGCGCTGGGGGCGGCGCTCGGGCCGGTGATCGGCGGGCTGCTGGTGCAGGCCAACTGGCGCTGGGTGTTCTGGATCAACGTGCCGGTGGGTCTGGTCGCCGTGTGGCTCGCGGCGCGGGTGGTGCCGGAGAGCAAGGACCCGAAGGTCTCGGGACGGCCGGACATTCTCGGGGCGGGACTGCTCGCGGCGGCGGTCGGGCTGGTCGCGCTGGCGCTGGTCAAGGCGCCGGGGTGGGGCTGGGGGTCGGCGTCGTTCCTGGGGCTGCTGGTTTTGGCGGTGGCGTGCGGCTGGGCGATGGTGTTCCGGTCGCAGCGGCACCACTCCCCCGTGATCGAGCTCGAGCTGCTGCGGTCGCGCACGTTCAGCGGGTCGTTCGCCGCGTCGATCCTGTACTACGCGGGGTTCGGGGCGTTCGTCCTCAGCTCGGTCGAGTTCCTGACCGGGGTGTGGCACTACTCGGCGGTCGAGGCGGGCCTGGCCATCGCGCCGGGGCCGCTGATGGTGCTGCCGTTCGCGCGGCTGGTCGCGCCGCGGCTGACCGCGGTGCTGGGCGGTCCGGGGCGGGTCGCGGTGATCGGGTGCTTCGTGAACGCGCTGGCGCAGGCGCTGTGGCTGTGGCGGATCCAGGTGGCGCCTTCGTACGCCGCGCACCTGCTGCCGGCTCAGCTGCTGGGCGGGGCGGGCGTCGGGCTGGCGATCCCGTCGCTGCTGGGGGCCGGGAGTCTGTCGCTGACGCCGGCCCGGTTCGGGACCGGGAGCGGGATCCTGAACACGGGGCGGCAGGTGGGGACGGTGCTCGGGGTGGCCGGGCTGGTGGCGATCCTGGCCAAGGTGTCGCCGGCCGATCCGCTGACGGCCTTCCGGGGCGGGCTGGTGCTGGTGATCGCGTTCTTCGCCAGCGCCGGGGTGGTGTCGGCGGTGCTGCTGACCCGCCGGGCCGTTCGGCCGGCCGCGGTGGCGGCACCGGCCGCGGTGGGGGCGCCGGCTGCGGCACCGGCCGCACCGGCCGCGGTGGCGGCACCGGCCGCCGTAGAGGTACCTGCTCCGGCGGCGGAGGAACTGACCGTCGAGTAGGGCCTGGGGTAAGGATCACTCGCGTGGGATAGCAGAGAACCGGGTAATGCCCGGGACAGGAGTGAGTGACCCGCGGGT
>Ga0335073_10014903_pt1 | contig 10884 bp, 10 predicted proteins | sample Lox_Sample_22_FD_207093 | JGI IMG/M metagenome (GOLD analysis project Ga0335073, IMG submission 207093) | Soil microbial communities from Loxahatchee National Wildlife Refuge, Florida, United States - Lox_Sample_2.2 | ecosystem: Environmental > Terrestrial > Soil > Wetlands | place: USA... | reverse complement strand
ATGCGCCGGGACGCTCGCCCGCGCCGTCGAGATCGCAAACACCAGGGCAAAATCGGGCGACGTGGTGCTGCTGTCGCCGGCTTGTTCGAGTTTTGACCAATTTGAGAATTACGAGCAGCGCGGGCGGGTCTTCAAGGAGCTTGTGGCGAAACTTTCGCCGCAGTCCGCCGTCGCGCCGGCGAGCAAAGGATAACCAGGAATGCCACGCAGCCTGCAACCGGATCGCAGTCTTTTTGGGACCACGCTGGCCCTGTGCCTGATGGGCGCGGTCATGGTCTTCAGCGCGTCAGCAATCACGGCGCGCGACGAGCACGGCAGCGCGTATTACTTCCTGCTGCGCCAACTCATTTGGCTGGCGCTGGGAATCGGCGGGATGTTTCTGCTGATGAATTTCGATTACCGCAAATTGCGCCAGCCAAAGGTAATTTTTACAGCGCTCACCGTCACTCTGACGATGCTGATCGCGGTCTTCTTCCTCGACCGGTCCCACGATACGCACCGCTGGATACGGTACGGTTCCTTCAGCCTGCAGCCTTCGGAGATTGCGAAACTCGCGCTGATCGTGTTCCTCGCATGGTTTCTGGAGATTCGCACGGCGCCGCACGGTTTCGGAGTAAACAACCTGCGCCGCACCCTTCTGCCCGCTGTGGGAATGGTGCTGCTCATCGTCCTGCTCGTTTATAAAGAGCCGGACATGGGCACGGCTTGTATGATCGCGTTCATCGCCGCGGTGATGCTTTTTGTTGCGGGACTATCATTCCGCTACATCGGGATCGCCGTCGCAGCGGCGCTTCCCGTGGTTTATTTTGCCGTTGCCACCAGCGCTTATCGCCTGCAGCGCGTGGAGACGTTCTTTTCGCCCGGCGCCGATCCCCAGGGGCACGGTTTCCAGCTTTTGCAGTCGTTGATAGCCGTGGGTTCTGGCGGGTTCAGCGGGGTCGGTCTGATGGAAAGCCGGCAAAAGCTCTTTTTCCTTCCGGAAGCGCACACGGATTTTATCTTCTCCGTGATCGCGGAGGAGCTGGGTTACATCGGCGCGGTGATCGTGGTGGTGCTGTTTGCGGTTTACGGGTGGCGGGCCTTGGTTTCCGCAATGAAGGCGCCCGATGATTTCGGCCGCTACCTCGGCATCGGGATCGCAACGATGGTGGTCGGCCAGGCGTTGATCAATTTGAGCGTGGTGCTCGGGCTCGTGCCGACGAAGGGCATTCCGCTGCCGTTCATCAGCTATGGCGGATCGAATCTGCTTGGCATGCTTTTGGCAACGGGCGTGCTCCTTAATATTAGTCAGCACGCGGAAGAAACGTGAAGAGCAATGAATCCGTCAACGCGCAGACGCTGTTAATTGCGGGCGGCGGAACAGGCGGCCACGTTTTTCCGGCGCTGGCCGTGGCAAAAGAGTGGCTCGCGCGAGCGAGCCAGAGCGGCGGTGAGAGGCGCGTCGTGTTTGTGGGAACCGAACGCGGATTGGAATCGCGGCTGGTGCCGCAAGCGGGATTTCCGCTGGAGACGATCCGCGTCGCGGGCCTAAAGGGAATCGGCGGCGCGAAGTTTTACCGGAATGCCGCCATGCTTCCGCTCGGCTTGCTGGATTCCGAACGAATTCTTCGCAAACACCGCTTCGCGGCCGGCTTCGGCGTGGGCGGCTACGCCGCAGGCCCGATGATCCTGCTGGCGGCGATGCACGGAGTGCCGTGCGCGGTCTTCGAACCTAACGTAGAACCGGGCCTGACCAATAAGCTGCTTTTCCGGGTCGCGAAGCGGGTGGCCGTCGGCTACCCTCAGACGGCCAAGCGCCTCGGGGCTAAGGCTGTGGTGACGGGCTGCCCGATCCGCAAGGAATTCTTCTCCGTCCCGGCCAAGGAACACCAGGCGCCCTTCACGATTTTGATCACCGGAGGTAGCCGCGGCGCTCTGCCGATCAATCAAGCCGTAATTCAATCGCTCGATCTGATCGCTCCAAAAAAAGAGCAGCTTTTCGTGGTGCACCAGACCGGCGAACGCGATTATAATGCTGTCCGCGAAGCCTATGCGCGTCGTCAATTCCATGCGGAGGTTCTGCCCTTCATCGAGAATATGGCGGACCGGTTTGCCCAGGCGGACCTAATCGTCTGCCGCTCGGGTGCGAACACGGTGGCGGAAGTTGCCGCCGCCGGACGCGCCGCCATTTTCATCCCCTTCGGCGCTTCCACTGACGCGCACCAGACGCGCAACGCCGAAGTGATGCAGGAAGCGGGAGCCGCCGGCCTGATTCTGCAAAGCGAATTGACGCCGCAGCGCCTTACAAACGAAATCTTCGCCCTCCTGGACCAGCCCCGGAGAATTGTGGAAATGGAAAGCCGCGCCCGCGCTTTTGCGCGCCCGCGCGCGGTGGAAGACATCGTCGATCTGCTCGACGATCTCGCGGGGAGCCGAGTGCAATGAACGTCACGTTTCGCAATTTCCAGCGGGTTCATCTGGTGGGCATCGGCGGCAGCGGCATGTCTGGAATCGCCGAAGTGCTGCTCGCGAGCGGCTACGCGGTTTCCGGATCGGATTTGAAGGCGAGTTCCGTCACCGAACGATTGCTGCATCTGGGCGCCGCGATTTACGAAGGCCATCGCGCGGAGAACGTCCGCGGAGCCCAGGTCGTGGTCGTGTCGTCGGCCGTGACTGCGAACAACGTTGAAGTCGTGGAAGCCCACAAGCAGAAGATTCCGGTAATTCCGCGCGCCGAGATGCTGGCGGAGTTGATGCGCCTGAAAAACGGCGTCGCCGTCGCCGGAGCGCATGGGAAGACGACGACCACTTCGATGATCGCGTCCGTGCTCGGCGCGGCGGGGCTCGACCCCACGTTCGTGGTCGGCGGGCGCGTGAATCACGTCGGCGCCAACGCGATGGTGGGCAAAGGCGAGTTCATCGTGGTTGAAGCCGACGAGAGCGACCGCTCGTTCCTGCTTCTTGCACCGGTGGTTGCTGTGATTACCACGATCGACCGCGAGCATCTGGATCAATACGCGTCGCTTGACGAAATTCAGCAGGTCTTTCTGCAGTTTGCCAATCGCGTTCCGTTTTACGGCAGTGCGGTCCTTTGCCTGGACGAGCCCAACGTGCAAGCGATCATTCCCGGCATCAAGCGCCCGGTGATCACGTATGGCACTTCGACCCAGGCGGATTTGGTCATTTCCGATGTGAAGCTGCAGGGGCTGTCGAGCGAGTTTCGGCTGGCGTTCCACGGCGACGATCTCGGCATTTTCAAGCTGCCTTCACCTCCAGGCATGCACAACGTCCGCAACGCCGCGGCTGCCGCAGCCGTTGCGCTCTCCCTGAATGTCCCGGCGGAGCTGATTCGCCTGGGTCTCTCGAAATTCGCGGGCGTCGGGCGTCGCTTCGAGGTGCGCGGCAAATTCTCCGGAGTCACGGTCATTGACGATTACGGCCATCATCCCGCGGAAATTCGCGCCACGCTCGAGGCGGCGCGTGGCTGCGGCTATAAACGCCTGCTCGTTCTGTTCCAGCCGCACCGCTACACCCGGACGAAAGCGCTCTGGGATGATTTCTGCGTCTCGTTCAATGAGGCTGACCTGTTGGTGCTGACCGAGATTTATTCGGCTGGCGAAGACCACATCGACGGCATTACGGGCGAAAAGCTCGCGGAGGCCGTCAGCGCGGCGGGCCATAAGAACGTCACTTTTTGCAGCACGATGCAATCGGCGATGGAATTCATGCTGCGCGAGGCGCGCTCGGGCGATGCGGTTCTCACGATTGGCGCGGGAAGCATCGGGCGCGTGCCGGAACAGCTCGGAATGCTGCTCGAATCGAAGATTTCCGCTTACGCGGATGCGGAATGAAACATGCGGATTGACGCGCAAATAGCGGAGAAACTCAAAGGGCTCGGAGTCGAGCTTCGCGCGGGTGTCGCTCTGGCGGACCTCACTTCCCTCGGCATCGGGGGCGCCACCGACGAGCTTCTCTTGCGCCGCTATGAATCGATCCCCGAGGTGATGCGGCTGCTCAAGAGCGAAGGAATTCCGCACCGCTTTCTCGGCGGCGGCACGAATCTGCTCGTCATGGACGGCGACCTGCCGTTCGTGGTGTTGCACCTGCCCTCAAGTCAGCCCGGAATGCGCGTGGAAGGTGGCGCGGCTTACGTGGATGCAGCGGCGGATCTTGGCGGCACCGTTACGTTTTGCGCCAAGCGCGACTTGGGCGGCATGGAGGGCCTGATCGGCGTTCCGGGCAGCGTGGGAGGCGCGCTGCGCATGAACGCGGGCGCTTACGGCACGCAAATCGGGCCGCACGTCCGCGAAGTGGAGCTTTATCGTGACGCGACGGGCGAAATCGAAACCCTGAAAGGCGATGACATTCGCTTCGATTATCGTCACACTTCGTTCGCGCCCGGAGATATCATGTTGCGCGTGAAGTTGGAGCTCCCGCCGAAGCCTTTCAAGGAAATTCTCGCCGGAATTCGTGTCTGCAACGAAAAGCGCCGTTCGAGCCAGCCTCTCAATCAGAAAAGCGCCGGCTGCATCTTCAAAAATCCTCCGGGCGGCTCGGCGGGCCGCATGATTGACGAGCTCGGATTGAAAGGGCATCGCGTGGGCGACGCCATGGTCAGCGACCGCCATGCGAATTTTTTCGTCAACACCGGCAATGCCACTTCCGCGGACATGATGAAGCTGATCGGTGAAGTACGCGAGCGCGTCCGCGTGGCGTTTGGAGTCGATCTCGAGAACGAGGTAATTTTCTGGCAAAACTGAGGGTCATCGAGCCGGACACTTACCCCCAGGAAATCCTGGCTGACGAAGAGCCGAGGTATCTCCGGCGGCAGAAGCCGCTCGAGATCAGGCGGCGCAAGTTCGGCCGGAAAGCCTGGAGGACGTACCTTCGCGTCGCGCTCTGGACTACAGCCGGCCTCGCGGGGATCGGCTGCGCGTACATCTGCGGGCAGTTCCTGCTTTCCTCGAAGGAAATGGCGCTGGTCCATCCGAGCCAGGTGCATATCACGGGGAGCCATTACGTTGAGGCGGCCTCGGTGCTGGAAATTTTCGCGCCCGACCGCGGGCAAAGCGTGCTGCGCATTCCGCTGGAGGAGCGTCGTCGCCAGATCGAAGCGCTTCCCTGGGTGGCGCAGGCCACTGTTCGCCGGGCTTTACCCAATATTTTGCAGGTTGATATCAGCGAGCGCACGCCGATCGCGTTTTTGCGCGAAGGCAGCAGCCTTTCGTTGATTGACGTCAACGGCGTGATCCTGCAGCGGCCTCTGCGCGACGATTTTCATTTCCCCGTGGTTACAGGGATTCGTTCCGATATGCCGCTCGATGACCGCGAAGAGCGGATGCATCTCTTTTCCGGGTTCATGCAGGGCGTGGAGGCGGCGCGGCCGGGTGCATCGAGCCAGGTGAGCGAGGTCAATCTTTCGGACGACCACGACTTGCTGGCGACCTTGACGGGACTGCAGTCGGATTTCATCGGCGGCTCGTCGGGCGCGGCGATGGACGCGGATGCGCCGCTCCTCGTGCATTTCGGCGATGGCGATTTCGAGTCCAAATACCAGACGTTGCTGGAAAAGATTGAAGAAGTTCGCGCGAAGGTCGGTCCGATTCAATCAATCGACCTGCGGTTTGACGGGGAGCTGGTTGCCAATCCGGATACACCGGCTATGGTGGTGCAGCCCCTGCCAAAGGCGCGCGCGGCGGGGCATTCGCGTTAACAGGCGAAGATTAGCGGGGCGAAGGAGCAAGTTTTGACGAAGAAGGAACGGCACATCGTAGCTTTGGATATCGGCACCACAAAAACCTGCGCCCTGGTCGGCGAGCAGACTGACGACGGCGGTGTGAAGTTCGCTGCGCTCGGTGCGGCGGAATCGAAAGGCTGGCGCAAAGGCCAAATTGTGAACCTCGATCTGGCGGTCAGCTCGATCCGGCGCGCAGTCGAGGAAGCGGAAACGATCGTGGGCGTACCGGTGGAATCGGCCAGCGTGGGCGTGGCGGGCAGCCACGTGCGCGGCATCAACAGCCGGGGCGGTGTTACCGTAGCCAATCGCCCGCGTGATATTCAGCGCGACGATATTCGCCGCGCCATCGAAGCCGCTCGCGGAATCACGCTGCCCGAAGATCGCGAAGTGCTGCACGTCCTGCCGCAGGAGTTTTATCTCGACGGCCACGATTCGATTCGCGATGCCATCGGCATGGTGGGCCAGCGGCTTGAAGCGAACGTCCACATCGTCACCGCATCGGGCACGGCGACGCAAAATATCGTGACGGCCGTAAATCGCGCGGGCGTTCGCGTGGACGACACGGTGCTCGAACCATTCGCCTCCGCCGAATCCTGCCTTACCCAGGACGAGCGGGAACTCGGCTGCTGCCTGCTGGACGTTGGTGGCGGAACGACGGAAATGATTGCCTATTCCGGCGGATGCGTGCGGCACACGGCGGCGATTCCGGTGGGCGGGGATCACTTCACTAGCGATCTCGCGGTCGGTTTGCGCACCCCGATTCCCGAAGCGGAAAAGATCAAGCGCGAACACGCTTGCGTCTTCCGCGGGCTTGTTCCGGAAGATCGCGCAATCGAAATTGCCAGCGTCGGCGACCGGCCTCCGCGCACCGTGTTTGCGCGCATGCTGGCCGAAATTGTTGAGCCGCGGGCGCAGGAGTTTCTGATGCTGATCCGCGACGAGCTTCGCCGCGGCGGCGTCGAATCGCAAATCCCTGCCGGAATCATTTTCACCGGCGGCGGCGCGCACCTGAGAGGTTTGCCCGAACTGGCGGAGAAAATTTTCAACCTGCCGGTTCGCGTCGCGTCGCCGCGAGGCCTTGCAGGGATGACCGATGAGGTTTCTCAGCCCGAGTATTCAACAGCCGTTGGACTGGTGCTTTACGGGGCGCGAACCAGACGCGCCGCGGGGGCTCGTCCCAGCGGCTGGGTAGGGAAGTTGAAGAGCATGTTTGCGGGGGCGTAGCGGTTTTGTGAATCGGCATGGCGTTTGGGGGCTGTGCCCGATTGCCGGCAGCCGGAAGTAGCTTCGAATTTCAAGCGGTCCTGGGGAGGGCGCATGACGCCAAAAGAATCGAGCATTCGGGTTTCACTGGCAGAAGATGTGCAGAATGGCGCGAAGATCAAGGTCATCGGCGTGGGCGGCGGAGGCTGCAACGCCGTTAACCGAATGATTCGCGCCAAGGTGGAGGGCGTCGAGTTCATCGCCGCCAATACGGACTTGCAGGCGCTGAAACTTTCCCAGGCGCCCGTGAAGCTCCAGCTCGGCGCGAAGCTCACGAAAGGCCTCGGTGCCGGCGCGAATCCCGAAGTCGGCCGCAAAGCCGCGCTGGAAGACACGGAAAAGATTCTCGAAGCTCTCGACGGCGCGGACATGGTCTTCGTTACGACCGGACTCGGCGGCGGCACGGGCAGCGGCGCTGCGCCTGTGGTGGCGAATCTTGCGAGCGAGCTGGGCGCGCTCACCGTCGCCGTGGCCACCAAGCCGTTTGCCTTCGAAGGCAAGCGCCGCATGCAGCAAGCCGAACAGGCTCTCGCGGAATTGATCGGCTGCGTCGACACGGTGATCGTGATCCCCAACGAGCGCCTGATGGAAACCGTCGAGCACGGCACCAGTTTCTTCGAGGCGTTCCGCATCGCCGACGACATCCTGCGCCAGGCCGTGCAAGGCATCTCGGATATCATCACCATTCCCGGCATCATCAACCGCGACTTTGCGGACGTGAAAACGATCATGCACGGCATGGGTTTTGCGGTTATGGGGACGGCTGTTGCGTCCGGCTCGAATCGCGCAGTCGATGCCGCGAACCGCGCGATCAATAGCCCGTTGCTCGAAGACAATTGCATCCAGGGCGCGCAGGGCATCTTGATCAATATCACCGGCTCCACGACGCTCTCGCTGCAGGAGGTCCACGAAGCGTCCTCTATCATTCAGAAAGCGGCGCACGAGAACGCGAATATCATCTTTGGCGCCGTGATGGATGAGGCCATGAAGGAGTCCGTGAAGATCACTGTGATCGCCGCGGGCTTCCGTGAAGTGGCCGGCAAGAAGACGCACGCGCGGCCGTCATATCTGCCTAAGACATGGAAGGCCGAGCGCGAGCCGGAAGTCCAGCCCGAAGTTCGCGTTGCGCCTGAACCGCAGCCGCGCCTTGCGCCGGAGCCGAGCGTAGTGCAGCAAGCCGTGCGCACCGTGACCGAAGTGATTCACGAAATCCCGGCGGACGATCTCGACGTGCCGACGTTCCTTCGCCGCCAGGCGCAAAAGGCTTAGAATATTTGCAGCCGGGGGGCGCGGTCTCGCGTCCCTCGCATTTCGCTTGACGCCAACCGTCCGAATTCGCCGGTCCGTTCTTTCCGCTCTGATCGCGCAAGCTCGCCGCACGCCGGACGTGGAGATATGCGGCTTGCTCTCCGGCCGCGACGGCGAAATCATCGAAATTTTTCCCGCCACGAACGCCGCGGAGAAGCCCGAAACTTCCTACGAGATCGGTCCGCGCCAGCTTTTTCAGTCGATGCGGAAGCTGCGGCACGATAGGCTCGAACTTCTGGGGATTTACCACTCGCATCCGAAAACATCCAATGACCCGTCGCCGATTGATATCTCGAGGGCTTTCTATCCTGACGTAGCCTATTTCATCGCATCCCCCCGCGAGGATGCAGAGCGTCCCCTGCGTGCGTTTACGATTCGCAACGGCGTTGCGAAGGAATTGCAGATCGAAGTGGTGGACTGAGCTAGTCGGCGCCGCTCGAACCCGCCGAAGACGCCTTTGGTTCTTCGCCTCTGCGGGTATAGACGGGGAATTTCGCGGCGAGCGCTTCCACTTCGCCGCGGATGCGCTGCTCGGTACTGGCGTCGCCGAGATTTTTGAGCATCTCCGCGATCCAACGCCCGATCAACTCCATTTCGCCTTCGCCCATGCCGCGCGTGGTCACTGCCGGCGTCCCTACGCGAATGCCGCCCGCCTTCATCGGCGGAAGCGGATCGAAGGGAATCGCATTCTTATTGATCGTGATGCCGGCCCGGTCGAACGCCGGTTGCGCCACGCTGCCCACAAGCCCGTGCGAGTGGATTTCCACGAGGAACAGGTGATTGTCCGTGCCTCCGCTGACGATGCGGTAGCCATGCTTGGAAACGCTCGCGGCCAGCGCCTTCGCATTCACCAGCACCTGTTTTTGATACTCGACGAAACTCGGCTCGAGCGCTTCCTTGAAGCACACGGCCTTCGCGGCGATCACGTGCATCAGCGGGCCGCCCTGGACGCCGGGGAAGAGCGCGCGATCGATCTCCTTCGCATACTTCTCGCGGCAAAGGATCATGCCCCCGCGCGGGCCGCGCAGCGTCTTGTGCGTCGTGGTCGTCACGATGTCCGCGTGCGGCACCGGATTCGGATGAACGCCCGCCGCCACCAGCCCCGCAATGTGCGCCATATCGACGAAAAGCATTGCCCCGATCGAACGTGCGATTTCGCTCATGCGCGCAAAATTGATCGTGCGCGAATACGCGCTCGCGCCCACCACCACCATGCGCGGCCGATGCTCTTCGGCCAGCTTCGCCAATTCCTCGTAGTCGATCGTTTCCGTTTCTTTCGTCACGCCGTACGCCACGAATTTGTAGGTCAGCCCCGAAAAATTCAGCGGATGGCCGTGCGTAAGATGCCCGCCGTGCGCAAGGCTCATGCCAAGCACCGTATCGCCCGGCTTGAGCGTCGCCAGATACACCGCCATGTTCGCCTGCGCGCCCGAATGCGGCTGCACGTTGGCGTGTTCCGCCCCGAAAAGCTGCTTGGCGCGATGGATGGCGAGCTGCTCCGCTTGATTCACGTATTCGCAGCCGCCGTAATACCGCTTCTCGCCGTACCCTTCGGCGTATTTGTTCGTCATCACCGAACCCATGGCTTCGAGCACGGCTTCGGAGACGAAATTTTCCGAGGGGATCAGCTCGATGCCCGTGGACTGGCGCCGCCGCTCGTGAAGAACTGCCTCGGCAATTTCAGGGTCGGACTCAGCCAGCGACCGCGCGATTCGCTTTGATTCAGGAGTTTCGTTTGTCATTAGGTCTTCGATGTTAGCAAAAACCGGCGGCTCTCGCCGGGATTAAGCGATCACGTAGCGCCTGCTGGGATAGATCATGAACCGGTGCGGAAGGTTGGGATCGTAGAGCACCGTCAGCACTTGTTGCCCTTGCTGCGGCGCCGAACCGCGCACCACCTGGCTGCGGATGATCTTGCCCGTGGGATCGGAATATTCCAGCGTCCACCTGCTCGGATTATCTTTCGTCGCCATAGTATGCGAGACAACGACGGCTCGCGCCGGGATTCCCCATTCGAGCAGACGCTTCTCCCTGCGCCCGGTGAGCCATCGATTCAATGCGAATATCACCACCGCAGCAGCGAGGACCACGCTTGGCCAGAGCATCCACGGATCCCAATGCGGGATGAAAATGAAGTTGTAGATCGCGCGCGAAAGGTACGCGTCCAGTTCGTCCCAGCTGCGCGTCAGCGAAGGGTGCGCGATGAGAAAACCGAAGCCGTAAGCCACAACCGCGAACAACGCAAACAGCACGAGCCGCGAAATAGCCCGCAGCAATCGCCGTCCTAACGGCGCCTTGCGCACCGTGCGCGGCGCGAGCGTATTCAATTCTGGCGGAAGCGCCCATGCGTCAAGGCTTTTGCCCAACTCTTCCCGCGAGGCTGCCTGCACTTGCTCGGCCGTGAGCAATCCGCGGCGCTTGGCCTTCACGCCACCGGCGATGATGGAACCGATGAAATAGAAGAAGACGAACGCCATGAAGAGAACGATGATCGTCGGCGTAGAGATCAAGAGAACCGATGCCACTGGCGCCGGTAGGGCCTTCGCGATTGCGAACCAATGAAGATTCATCGCGCCTCCTGCAGCCTGCGCGGCAGG
>Ga0335073_10014902_pt1 | contig 10885 bp, 7 predicted proteins | sample Lox_Sample_22_FD_207093 | JGI IMG/M metagenome (GOLD analysis project Ga0335073, IMG submission 207093) | Soil microbial communities from Loxahatchee National Wildlife Refuge, Florida, United States - Lox_Sample_2.2 | ecosystem: Environmental > Terrestrial > Soil > Wetlands | place: USA: Florida... | reverse complement strand
CGGATCGCACTGACCGGACTGATTGGCGTATTCACCATCTCGTGGCCGCCACTGGATTGGCTTTTCTCCAGACCACTGGAGGCGAGGTATCCCGTACGCCCGTTTCAGCCGTCCGACTCTGTGCAAGCGATCGTTGTTCTTGGGTCCGCGTTCGAGCCCCCTCATTACGAGCGTCCTTATCCCCTCGCCGACCCGTATACATACGCACGATGCATGCAAGCCGCCTGGATTTACCACCAAAAGGCGGCGCCGATTCTGGCTTGCGAGGGCAGAAGAAAGAGCCGGGCTGTCTCTAATCAAGACAGCCGGATGCGGTCCCTGTTGGAGACCCTGGGGGTCCCGGCTAACATGATTTGGGTGGAGGGGGTATCGAGCTCGACGCATGAAAATGCGTTGTTCGGCGCCGAGATCCTGCGCCAACATGGAGTTTCAAGAGTAGCCCTGGTAGTGGAAGCCGCCAGTATGCCGCGGGCAAGCGCCTGTTTTCAAAAGCTGGGAATCGAGATCCTGCCAGCGCCATCTGATTTTCGCCAGTGGAACGGCTGGGCCAACGAGTGGATGCCCGGCTGGAGCGCGATCCGGCACAATGAGATCATCCTCCACGAGTCAATCGGACTATTGTGGTATCGGATGCGAGGCTGGATCTAGTTCCCGGATGTGTGTGGCGGTTGCGGGTTCCATCCGAGTGACATCCGGACGCTGTGAACCGCAAAATTCGTAAGTGAACCCTGATAAGTGCCGGTATTGCTCAGGTACATATACTGGGTACTCAGGCTGACGCGATCGCTCAGCCTCTCGGTCAAACCACCACCCGCTTCCCAACCGGATAGACTCAGAAACCCGGTGTTCCGGATCTGTTGTTGGCTGTAGGTCGAGAAGAGCGTCCAGCGGCTGCCCGGCGCGTGGTACATCCAGGTTCCCGCATACAACACGATGGTGCCGACTGCAAATCCATACGTATCGGAACTGTTGCGGTCATAGGATCCGACCAGTGAATGCCGGTATGTCCGGAAACCAATGGATCCGCCACCGATGATATTGCGGGTCTTCGGACTGCCGTAGGACTGTTCAATGACCTGGATCTGCGAACCGCCGCCGCGCGCCTCCAGGAACCAATGCATGCCCATTTTTCTTCCAATTGACGCGGACACGTCCGTGGAATAAGCCTTTTGGTTGAGGTTGTCGATTCGGTTCCCATCGACGTTGATTCCAACCTCAGTCCTCGGAGAAAGCGAGTACGAAAATCCGACAGCGGCATTCAGGCCCAAACTGCGAGGCAGAGCGATGGTGTTCGGCAGGGCGTACGCTTGTCCCTCGTTTCTGTTCTGGCCGCCCGCGGAAAAGGAGGCAAAATTAAAGCGGAGCCTGGAGGAAACCCGGTACTGGAGCGATGCCTGTAGCGAATAACTGAGGATGCGATTGCCCATCAACAGATTGCTGGCCGGCGATTGCAGTATCGGGGACCCCGTCAACATCGCGGCGATCTGGTTACTGGTGAACTGCCCGATCGATGCGGCGGCCGCCAAATCGTTGAAACTCGAAGGCGCCTCAGCCAGAGATGTGGAGGGCTGAAACAAATACTGCGCGAGCGTCGAGTCCTGGCCTGAGGCCGACAGGGTGAAACGCCACTTGGGTGTCAGGGACCGGCTGAAGGTTGCCGCCAATGATTGACTGTAAGCGTTGAGATCGGAGTAGTGGGCCAACCCCTGATAAGATCCCGAGTACATCACCGAAATATCAGTTCGTTGGCGGTGGTATTGCCATCCGACTGACGCGGTGACTCCGTAGTTCTCGTCCGGACCCAGGACGGGTGCTCCAGAAGTAACGACAGATTGCGCACCAGCAGCGGTCAGAGGATTTGCCGAACTCGCCCACCCCGTGAACACGGTCGCCCCGTAAAACCGCAGGCCGCCGACTTCAAAATCCTGGGCCGCAAGGCGGTCCGCCAGAGTCTGAGCATTTCCTGGAAGGCCAATGAAGAAAATCGCAGCGATCGAAATCGCCGTGAACCCGACTCGTCTCAAACCCGATCTGGCTACTCCTCGCAAACCTTGCTCCTCCGGAATACACCGCCAGTCTAATGTCCTCATAAAGACACCAACTCTCCGCTGATGCTAGCACGTTTTGTTCCAGGCAAAGGGTATTAGCTCTTTTCAACGTTTTGTAGCGCAAACCACCTCGCGCCCAGGAATCGAAGGAGAGAATTGTCCGAGACTTCCGCATTTCCTCCTAACAGATTGACCCTCGGAAGATTGGCATCCCACATGCCTAACCGAGTAACCGAATGAATTGCCAATACTGTCTTGAGGAAGTCCGGGAACTATCCGGCAGCGGATATGAGGCAAGGATTGTAGGGCCTGGAATCGGGCGATCTGGAATCGATTACCACGTTGACAGCCTCGAAGAGGCCAACCTGCTGGTCGAGAACCTGAATTCGGCCTACCTCGCCAGCAAGTATTTTCGGAGTTTCCGCAACGATCAATCCAACCGCAATCGCTTCTATGCAGCGGAGAGGACGCCGGCCCGCACGATCGGCTGAAGCGCCACGGACTCCATTCCGGCCAAACTGATCCGCTCGGGTTTACCACTCTGAGGGCTGTAGAGGATGAGCCCCCCGCGGCCATCGATCCTGATTCTGGCTGCGCCCACAATGCGCGGCTCCCTTTCTCCACGAAGCGTATATTTCAGTATCAGATTTGGCTTATCCATAGATCTCCCTCAGGCTCTTCGCAAAGAACGGTTCAGCTGTTGCCCAAAAGCTCTCATACTTTTTTTGAGCCGTAAACCGGAGCCTACGCGGTACGAATGGAACCCGCAATACTGAATATGGTTAACATCGCGGTGAGAACCACCCTCGAAACCAAGTGGCGAGACATCCAGCTATGCCAAAAGAATCAATAATTTAAGTTGGAGTTGCGGATTTCGGCGAAAAGGGACGGGGGGTCGCGCGGACAGACCGCAACAGGCGCTGCGAATGATCATTTCAACGGTACCAATACCCGATATGCGAAAAATCGGCCAATCTCCGGCACGTCGCAGTTTCCCATTTTTGGGGCCGGAATCCGCAACCGCCGACCATCCAGGATTCAGGCATAAAACGGGCTCCGGCCGTCACCTGCAAGTTGCGTGAAGAATCAGGGATAATTGATTGACGCCGATGGCCGCCCAAATGCAGCCTCGAAGCGGGAAAGTCTTCCAATGTTCCAGAGACTGACAGACGCGCTCCTGCTCGGTTTGTTTTCCCGAGTTTATTTCGCCGCTGTTTATTGCCTGCGGCGCAGAAAACCGGCATAGGCAGAATGGACAACGCCCTCACTATAGACGTCGAAGAGTACTTTCATCCATCGGAGGTCCAGCCCTTCGTTTCTGAAAATCAATGGGACGGTTTGGACTCGCGGGTCGAGTTGCAGACCCGATGGGTGCTGGACTTACTCGCCGAACACGACACCAAGGCTACGTTTTTCATTCTGGGTTGGGTGGCGGAACGCAGGAGGTCATTGGTTCGATCGATCGCGGACGCCGGACATGAGATCGGATGCCATAGCTATGCACACCAGCTGGTCTATCGCCAGACGCCGGCGGAGTTCCGAAAGGATACGGAGCGAGCCGTGAGGGCGATCGAGGATAGCTGCGGCATGACGCCGAAATTGTATCGCGCGCCGAGCTACTCGATCACACGGGAATCGTTCTGGGCGCTCGATGTGTTGGTGGAGTGCGGCTTCAGCCACGATTCCAGCATCTATCCTATTTCCCACGACCGGTACGGAATCCCTGGTTTTCAGCGTCAAGCGCACGTCATCACGACCGGATCCGGACCCATCCAGGAAATCCCGATAGCCTCGTTTCTGGATTCCCGCGGCCGCGCGGTTCCCATGGGAGGCGGGGGATATCTGCGATTGCTGCCGTACGGTTACACGGCCGCGGGCATACGTCGTGTGAATCGGGTGGAGCAGCAGCCTGCCTGCATCTATTTCCATCCTTGGGAAATTGATCCGGATCAACCGAAACTGGCAACGGGGCTGATCGCGCGCGCCAGAACGTATACCGGACTTCGCGGGATGAAGCGAAAACTGGAGCGGATGATTACCGAGTTCCGGTTTTCTACGATGGGCACGGTTTATAGTGACTCCGCTCGCACGCCGGTTTCCACAGGGCTGGCTTCGTAGGCGGCTCCGAACGGCGTCCGAAGCTATTGGATCGCGATGGTGACGCCCTGAGGGCTGGTGGCTCCCCCAATAGTCACGAGCACCGGGGCGTTCGAGGAAGAGGAAATAGTCGCCGGAATGCGGACGTTGATCTGAGCGACGCCAGCCACCAGACCGGGCGCGGCTCCCGAGTAGGTAACTTCGGCTGGGCTTCCCGCGATCGACGCAGTCACCTGGAGTGAGAAGGTCGTAGTGTTTTCAATGGACCCGTCTGATACAGGGCTACTCAACGTTCCAAAACCGGCGCCGAACAGCATGACGACCGATCCGCGCGGCGCCGGGTTGGCGGCGGAGTTCATTGTGAAATCCTGGTTCAGGATTGCGCCGGAACCGAGGCCCGTACCCGAGACCGTAAACAGACCAGGCGACGTCGCCGCCGTGGGGAGCACCACGGTTCCCACCGTCGCAGCGCCGGAGCGCAATTCGACTGAGGCCGATTGGGACACATCCAAACCGAACGGAACCACCGCGTTGACTTGATTGCCCCCCGCGTACAGAATCGGTGCGGGCAACTTGTCAAAAAGCACCGCCGGCGAACTGCTGGAACCGAAGGGAGCAAAAATAGAAACGATCTCTCCGGGCGAAATCGGGCCGGATTCGAGACTGGCTGCATTTACGATCGACCCCGCAGCCAGCGTCGTGCTGATGACACCCTGGATCTGGATACCGACTGAACGGTAAGTGATCGCCGCATTCTCCCCATCTGGATCCGTCGCGAAAACGTTGGAAATGCCAATTGTGGCGGTTCCGGCGGCGGCTGTTCCATCGAGGCCCACGAGCAGGCGCAGCACCTCACCGTCAGGAATCTGATCCCGGTTCAAACCGACTATCAGACACCGGAGAGAACCCACGCCGGGCTGGTTGGTATAGAGAAGCTTGGTTGATGCCCGGAGCTGGTCGCCCACGGAAACACTCACATGGAGGGGTAAACTCCACGAGATGTCGAACTGAATTCCGCTAATGGCGTCACCTGAGGCCGAGAAGGTGAGCGGCACCACCAGGGATTGCCCAGGGCTTGCGGTTTGCGCCGGCGCGGACAACGTCGCTGCCCTGCCCCACGCGCCGGCGAGACAGAATAGAACACCGACCCGAAAAGCTAGAACGGATCGCACGGGCATAAGAACCGACCTTGTTATTGTAAGGCCAATTCATGAACGCCGAGGCGATCCGTTTTTCTTCCGTCTTAAGTTCGAGTACCAGAACCACGGATCTATTCTGGTAACCAACCAAGCCGGCTAATTCACGATTGGGCCGACCGTGAAGTTGCTGATCACGTCGTCGGAGCTATCGAAGCCGCCGAAATTCAGGAATTCGGTAGCCCCTAAGTCGAAGTTCGAGGTGGCGCCCCAAGTCGGGCTTTGCGGGCTGTAGGATCCGGATTGAACCATCACGTCATTGAAGAAGAGCTGGCTGGTGCCGTTGTTCCATACGATCGCAACCTTGAGGGTGACGCCACTCCCAAACAACGTGTCCTCGGTGCCCGACGGCGCATAATAGTTCTGCACCTGGCCATTCCCGCCAACCGTATAACTGAACACCAGGCGGCCGTTTACTGCCTGGCTCGTGAAGAAGTAAAGGTGATTGGAGATATTGATGTCCCTTACATCAAATGCTGTGCGATATGCCGAAGCGGTGGAACGTTGAGCGAAACTGTTTCGTGATCGCAAGTAGAAGGTCACTTGTCCCTGAGTTCCTCCGAAGGCCGTTCCCACAGCCGCGCCGGTAAACTTGTAATAGGCGTTGGCGTTATTCGCGCAACAACTCATGAAATACAATCCGTCACCGGCGGCATTGGGAGCGAAGTTAACCGATCCGGATCCATTCACAACCAGGGACCCGGTCAATCCGCCCGGCGCCGTCGTTGGTGTGATACTCGATCCAGTTGTGCTTCCATGTAGTTCGGATGGACTGCCCAAAATGCTCAGCGTGACTGGAGGAGAGACCCAGATCGAGGAAGATTGGGACGAACTGTTGTACGCGGCCGAGATCGTGGCCGCCGAGGCAACCGAACCAGAAGCCGTGGCCGCAAACGAGGCGGTGGTAAGTCCGGGCGAAACCGTTACATTAGCCGGTATGTTCACACTTCCGGTACCGCCCGACAATGCCACAACGGCGCCACCAGCCGGAGCGGGCAATGACAACGTGACTGCACAAGTCGCCGAACTTCCGCTGGGAACCATATTCGGCGTACAAGCGAGCGCCGATACCGTGGGTGCAGCCGTCAGGGATATCGTAGCGGAGGCCTGAGTGCTGTCCGCCGCGGCCGTAATCGAGACATTCTGATTGGTCGAAACGCTGCTGATTTGAGCGGTGAAGGTCGCGGTGGTGGATCCGCTGCCGACGGTGACACCAGGAGGAACCGAGACGCTTGGGGCGCCGCTGGTGAGCACTACAACCAGTCCGCCAGCGGGCGCGGCGGAATTCAGCGAGACGGTACAAGAAACGGTACCCGAACCGGTCATGCTGCTCGGGGTGCACGACAGGCCTGTCACCTGTTGGGGCAGCGCTTGGGCGTTCTCCGTAATCGACACCGTACGCTGGATGCTGCTTGCGGATGCGGTGATCACCGCGGTGACGCCGGTCGAGACCGCGCTGGCCTGAGCTGTGAAGCTCCCACTAGTCGATCCTGAGGCCACGGTTACGCTGCTGGGTACAGCCAAACTGGTCGCGCTGCTCGACAGACCCACCACGAATCCCGCGGCCGGAGCCGGGCTGGTGAGACTGACGGAACAGGAGAGAGTGCCGGAGCCCGTGATCGTAGTCGGATTGCACGACACGCCAGAGAGCTGCGAGGGGATAGTTAATAGTATGGATGCCGTTTGTTGGACACCGTTCGCGGAAGCCGTGACAACCGCAGTCACAGGGGTTGACACTGCGCTTGTCAGAGCCGTAAACGACGACGTAGTAGAGTTATACGCGACCGTAGAACCGGCCGGCACCTGAAGATAAGTCGAGCTGCTGCCGAGCAGAACGACGAAACCACCCGGAGGCGCCGAGCTGCTGATCGTGATCGTACAGAAGATACTGGCAGCGCTGATCACAGTTGTCGAACTGCATGACAGGCTCGATACCTGGGGCGCGGATAACAAGATAGAAACGGTTTGCTGAACCCCATTGGCGGTAGCCGTGATGACGGCGGTACGGCTGGTAGGCACCGCGCTGGCATGCGTCATGAAGGTTCCGCTATTTGCCCCGGCGCTCACCGTCAGCGAGCTTGCCATCAACAGGTTCGGGTCGCTACTCGACAACCCGACCGCGAACCCGGCCGCTGGAGCAGGGCCGTTCAAAGAAATAGTGCAAGTGTTATTGACGGGACCCGCCATCGTATTTGAGACGCAAGACAAACCTGAAATTTGCAATACCAAGAGCGAAACCGAGGTCGTCTTTTGGACGCCCGCGGCCGAAGCCGTAATCATCGCGGTCGTGGTGGTGGCTACCGGACTGGCCTGGGCGGTAAACGGCACGCTTGTGGAAGCGGCTGGGACGGTCACGTTCGCGGGGACCACCAGACTCGACGAATTGCTGGAGAGACCCACAATGAAGCCACCGGTAGGCGCCGCACTGTTCAGCGAAACGGTGCAGGTTGTGGTAGTGGAACCCGCAACACTCGCGGGGTTGCAAGACACGCCGGAAACCTGCGGCGGGGACAACGAAATGGAAGCCGTATGCTGAACGCTCCCGGCGGTCGCGGTTATGACCGCGATCTGGCTGCTGGAAACCGGACTCGCCTGGGCTGTGAAACCGGCGCTGGTGGATCCCGCCGGCACGGTGACGCTGCCGGGGACCGTGAGGCTCGCAGAATTGCTGGACAGAGTGATGGCGAATCCGCCCGCGGGGGCAGCCTGGCTCAGAGTTACCGTGCACGATAGGTTGCCGGTTCCAGATGCCGGACAAGCCAGAGTAAAGGTCGTCGGCGCACTCACGATAGAAATTGTTGAACCGCTGGCTGTGGCCGGAATCGAATATCCGCTGCCGTCCGAAGCAAGCGGGCTCGAGATGACAAGTGGGGTAGAACTTGCCGTGGTCGTCGATGTCAGGGTCACGGCCAATTGCGCCACCACACCGTCGCCAATCACCGCCTGGTTCATGCCGTACACGATGCAGGTAGCTGTACCGATTCCGTAGGTGCATGCGATACTCTTACCCGCGGTAACGGCCGTGCCAGCCACGGAGGCCGATATGACGGACACATCCGCTACCGAATAGGTCATCGTCCATTCGACGGCTACAGGCAGGGCCCCGCCTGAGGTCGTCATGGAAAGGTTGACGATTGCCGTGCCTCCCGGGGAACTCGATGCAGTCGATGCGGAAAGGGAAAGCGATTGGGCCTGTGCCAGACCTAAAGGCCCTGCGAACAGCAAGAGAGCACCAACAATCCAGCGCTTATAAGGTGAGAGAATCGTCTCCACCGCGTTATATCGGCTAGTACCAGACCTGGGAATAGGATCAGTCAAAGTTAATCTCACGCGCGACTCCCGCCCGGCCAGCCCCGGACTTAAGCTATTGAATTCACGGCTCTTAAATTCTTTTAGCAAAATGACAGTATTATGGCTTAAGACACGAGACCAAGAAAATGCCTGGAGCCTCGGTACTATAGTACTAATATTGCTAAGGTCTCTACCCCGAGTCTAAGCGGGAGGCACTGGAACGGCAATCCCGTCAATAGTTGGGGCAAACCAGATTTCCAAAGATAACTATCAAACGTCGATGACGCTGGAAGTCGCTGTGTCTATGGAGCTTACGGGGATTAACAGAAACCGCGAAGAGGCCAACTCCGGAGCATCTGGCGGTCGTCGGTGGGGAAGTGTTAAAGACTCTTGTATTAGATAAGGATGGGCAGGCTGTCGCGGGAGGTTTCGGAGATCGAAGGGTGTGAAACGCCAAAAGCCCCTTGCGGAATCATGCTTGATGTTGAGTTCAGCAAGCCTGTTTCCGTAAGGGGCTTCCAGAGGTTCGTAGAACGCGGTCTTAGTTGTCGCGGCCTCGGGCGCCCGAGGAGCAGGTTACGCTTTGCGTGCTTTCTTCTTCAGGCCGAAGCAGACCAATCCGACGGTCAGGATCAGGCCGACAGTGCTGGGCTCCGGAACGGGATCCGTGGGTGTGTAGGTGATTTTCAGATTATCAATCCCGATGGTGGCCGGCCAATCGATGAAATTCAGGTCGGTAGCATTATTCAGAGTGAGGGGCCCGGAAACACCGATGTATTGCGGCGCAGTCTCACTGCTAAATCTGCCGCTATTGATGGAGTGTGTTTGGTTGCCATCCCCATTTCCAGGCACCACACCATATTGAATTCCATTAGTGCCGAATGCGGTGACAGCGGTGTCATTGCCTTTCGTTCCGGCAGTGAACTCGAAATCGGGCAGATTGGCGTCGTTATAACCGCACGAGCGCAAAGAACTGCACGTGCCATCCGGAAAGATTTCGTAATCGAAGCTGACGCCGGTAATCAAAAGTCCGGTGAAGACCATGCTGATTTCGCTCGACGTGGAATTGCTATTGTTGTCCGTATTGGCGATGAATGTATCGGTCGCGCCGGGCGTGGCATTGTTGCCCGTGGCGCCGTTTGTATTGCCCAGAGTGACCGGGGTAACGACGTGATCCGAATTGACCGGTCCCACGACATATCCCTCTCCGTTATAAGTCGTATCCGCGACTCCCCCTGTCACCTTCACACTGCAGCCGACGCAGCCATTGGCCAATAGTTCGGCCGTCATATAAGCAGCAATCGCGTTCGCTGCGCTGAGCGAACTCGACGGACTTGCCATTGAACCCGGGCTGAGCGACGCAACCGAATTCGAGTTAAAAGTAAACGTATACGTATCGGCGTACGCTGACGCCGCGGCCCCTAAGACGAAAATGCTTACGGCTAACCGAGCCGCTTTACCATAATTCAGCTTCACTGAGGATCCTTTCCGTAACCCGATGTTACAGCGGAGGCAAGAGCAAGCTGTGGCCCAAATAGATAAATAGCAGACCATCAATAACATGTGGATATATCGATGATTATTTCAGCAAAATGGCTTTTCTCATTCTGAGAAAACCTGGGATCTAAGACCCGGCTTCGGCGGGAACTCCCATGATTTAGGAAAGAACTTCTTAGTTCTAAATAGAGGAAAGTGGCCTAGTACCTTATTAGCTGATTGTAACTGCCACTCTATCGCGGGCCAAAGCAGCGCTGCACTTGAGGCGCGAGAGCGGCCGCGAAAGCCTTGGCTTGCGCCAACGCCGAGGGGCTATCGGGCACGATGATTCTTACGATCGATCCGGCGGTGCTGTTCCGCATCAGAGCGTCGCGGGCCAGCAAGATCTTTCCGAGGTACTCACTGGCGATAATCCGCTCCCTCGATTGGTACCAGTAGAGGACGAGTTGCCGCTCTCCATTCCGCTGGATCGAGTATTGATTGATCTCCGTAGGGCGGCCGTCGACCGGAATCTCGGCGTTGCCATAATTCCAAATCTCCCATCCAGCTCCCGGAAGGCAGTGTTTGGGTGAGTGCATGCTTTCGCCGGCGCGCTGCTGCGCGTAGTAGGCGATGAACAGGTCGAGACTTAGGGACCGATCCCGGTAGTTACGGACAAGGTAGCTGGTGGGCTTCAATTGTGCCAATACTTCGTCCGCCAACTGAGGATTGTCCGTTCCGGTTAAGCCGACGATCTTCCTGTCGATCGAATCCAGA
>Ga0335073_10014901_pt1 | contig 10885 bp, 13 predicted proteins | sample Lox_Sample_22_FD_207093 | JGI IMG/M metagenome (GOLD analysis project Ga0335073, IMG submission 207093) | Soil microbial communities from Loxahatchee National Wildlife Refuge, Florida, United States - Lox_Sample_2.2 | ecosystem: Environmental > Terrestrial > Soil > Wetlands | place: USA... | reverse complement strand
GCCTGTTGTTTGCAAGCAGGGGGTCAGGGGTTCGAGTCCCCTTAGCTCCACTCTCCAATTCTTGGTATCTGGCCAGGTCAGCCGCTGTTAATTCCGGTTCTCCCCGTACCGCCAGAGTGGGTCGCGCGGGCCGCCCGGGGCGGTTGGGAGGAATCTGGGAGATCATCTTCTCCCTGTCTCCTGGTGTCGGCTGGTGCCGGGGTGTCTCACCGGGTGCCGCCTGGCGGGCGGCTGGCTGGGTTGGGGCCTGCAGCGGTGCGAGGAGGGCGTCGAGCAGCGGGATCGGCGAGCGCGGGGCGATGGCGGCCCGGTCGCGGAGCGAGTCTTCCCACCGGGCCTGGAGGGCGTGCTTGAGCTCGTCGCGCATCCGGTTGGAAGCGTGCGCGTAGAGGCCGCGCATGCCGGGGACCTGGTGGCCGAGGCGCTGCTCGGCCAGGATCTCGGGGATGCCGTCTTCGGCCATCCAGGTCTTGTGGCTGTGCCGGAGCCCGTGCACGGTCAGGCCGGGCTTGATGGGCAGCCAGCAGGCGAGGGATGTATCGGCGGGTATGGCCGGGATGCCCCGCCCGCGCGGCGGTGCGTAGTCAGCGGCTGGGTCCGCCGGTGGCCAGGCGGCGATGGGAATGCCGGGCCAGGTGGTGGCGTCGGCGATGACGAGCTTAGGGAGCCGGCCGTCGGTGGCTTGGTGGCGTCCGTCGCAAGCGGGCCGGAAGACGCGGCGGGCGTAGTTGCTGCGCCGGAAGTGGCCACCGTCCGGGCCGAGGAAGACGTACCGGCCTCTGCCGCCGTGCTGCGCGGCGCAGCCGCACGGCGGGTGCGGGTGGGCCTGGATCTGTGGGCTAAGCAGGTCGGCCAGGAACGGCGGCAGGTCGACGGGCAGGCAGGGCTCCCAGGCCGGGCTGCGGTAGGAGTCATCCTTGGGCGGCAGCCGGTAGAACCGGCCGTTGAGTTCCCGCAGCTGCCACTCCACATGGATCTCGCCGGGGTGCAGGTAGTCACGTTCCAGGCCGATCGCTTCGCCCCAGCGCAGGCCGGTGTAGCCGATGGTGAGGATCATGGTGAAGTCCTCGGCCCGGCCGGTGAGCAAGGCGGCTCGTTCGGCCAGTAAGAGGGTCTCCAGCGGGGTGGCCCAGGCACGCTGAGGGCTGAGCTGGAGCCGCCGTCCCGTCCGGCGGCCCCGGTTACGCGGGCGGAGCGCCGGGTTGTATGGGATCAGCGGCGGCTTGGTGGTGGCCGCGTCGCCCAGGATGGTGCCGAGCAGGGTGCGAGCGGCTCGTGCCGTGCGTGGGGAGATCCCGGTCCGGGCGGGCAGGGCGTTCTCCCACCGGGTGATCTCCTCGGTGCTGAGCGAGTGCAATGGGGTCTCGCCCCAGACGGGGCGGATGAACCGGCGGATCAGGTAGTCGCGGTGATCGACGGTGCTCAGGCCGACGTCCTGTACGGCGAGCCAGCGGTCGATCCACTCACCGACCGTGAGCTTCCCGGCGTTCGGGTCGGTCCACCGGCCCTCGCGGATCCTGGCTTCCTGATCCCGCCCCCAGGCGAGCGCAGCGGCTTTGGTCTCGAATCCGGATTCGCTGGCCTCGGCGCCGCCCGGCAGCTTGTACTTCACCCGCCACGGCGCCGGGCCCTTCCCGCGCTTCTCCGCGTACGCCATCGGGTCCTCCTGGTTAAGTTTCCTGGTCGTGCTGGCCGCCGGCCCGCCGGCTCAAGCCGGCGGCCAGTGAGGCGCCGCCCAAAGGCACTCGGCGGTGGCAGTCCGCGGTAATGTCACACGGCTCCGCGGCGGATCCCAGGGCTGCGGGAGGTGACAGGCTGGCGTGCCCCGGCCTTCATGATCTCGGCGATGTCGTCGTCGCTGAACCGCAGGTGCTTGCCGATGAATGTGCACGGGATCACCCGGGCGGCAGCTTTGGTCTTGAGCCACGATTCGCGCACCTTCAGTATTCCGGCTGCTTCTGCTGGGGTGTGCAGCTGGTCCGCCATTGTCATCACCCGAACTGTCTTGAAGTGCCCCGGTCCCTGGTAGCTGAGCCCCGCGCTTGCCTGGTACGACGGGATCGTCCTTCAAGTTATGCCAATGGCTCACGGCCATGTCAAACGAGATGAATGCAGCGGAATTTGGTTCACTGATGCTGCGTGACGTTTGGTGCGGGACGTTTCTGCCCAGTGTGGTTTTGTGTCGTGAATATTGCTGAAGAAAATCTTGAATTCGTGTCGCGTGCGGGTCCCGGTCAGCCCAGCCGCAGGTGCAAGATGGTCGATGCGGGGTCCTCACCGAGCGCCCGGGCGAGCCGGGCCAGCGTCCGGCAACGGCATGGGCTGGATGAGTGCCGCTCCAGTTTGGTGATGGTGGCGGGGCTGATCCCAGCCTGGTCCGCCAGATCGGCCTGCGACAGGTTGTGCTGGTGGCGGAGCTGGCGTAGCCGCTGGCCATCGATTCTGGTGGTCCAGGACCGGACCGGCCGGGTGCTGCCTGGCGTGCTGAGCGAGCCGGTCCCGGGCTGATCGCGGTTCACCGCAGGTCCATCTCGAACCAGGTGATCCACCCGGCTTCCTTGTCGCCGTCTCGTCCCCAGGCGCGGGCGAGATGGTCGACGATGAGCAAGCCGCGCCCCGTCAGCCCGTCCTCATGCGCGGTCGCAAGCCACGGGCCGCCTTGATCATGGACCTCAACCCGCAACTGCTCGCCGCGCAGCTGGACGCGGACGGTTAAGCAGCCTCCACGCTCCCCGGACCGGCTGTGGATGGCTGCGTTCGTGACCAGCTCGGATAGGCAGAGGATGGGGTCGTCGGCTGGGCGGCCGTCCAGGATGGCGGACAGGAACTGCCGCGCCTCCCGCGCTTGCGCAGGGACGGCCGGAAAGGCGCGGGACCATGTGATCAGCGGGGCGGTGGCGGTCTCGCGCATGCGTTCTCCCGATCGCGGTGGCGTGGCGCTTATTGGCTGATTACTGGTGGTAATCCTGATCGGGCTGGTTCTAGGATCGCTAGCCAAGACAGGCTGTCGTCGAGACGTGTCCGAACGTCACCGCCAGGTGGCGGGACCGTCCGGGAAGCGAGGCTGCGATGCCGCTGACGCGCGAGCTGGATCCCACGGCTGGGCCGTTAGATTTCTTCGGCGCCGAGGTACGCCGCTGGCGGACCGCGACGGGGCTGAGCCAGGAGCAGCTCGGCCAGAAGGTCGGCTACTCCGGCGCCCAGGTCGGCAAGGTCGAGACGAGCGAGCGAGCGCCGTCCCAGGACTTCGCCGAAGGCTGTGACCGGGTGCTGCCCGAGGCGCGTGGCCTGTTCCTGCGGCTCTACCAGCTCGCCCGTCGCTGGGATGGCGGCTATCCGTCCTGGTTTACCGAGTGGGTGGAGGCCGAGCGGCGTGCTACGTCGCTACGCACCTGGCAGCCGTTGCTGATCCCAGGCCTGCTGCAAACCGCTGACTACGCGCGGGCGTTGTTCCTGGCCTGGCAGGGAGCCGACAGTGACGACCAGCTCGACCAGCTCGTGAGCGCGCGGATCGAGCGACAGACGATCTTTCAGCGCCCCAGCCCGCCGTCGCTGTGGGCGGTCCTCGATGAGGGGGTGCTACGTCGCTGCATCGGCGGCCCGAAGGTCATGCATGATCAGCTGATGCACCTGCTGGCGGTGTCGGATAGATCCACGATCCGAGTGCAGATCGTACCGGCGGAGGTTGGCGCGCACGTGGGCCTGCTAGGCGCGTTCTTCATCGCCAGCTTCGAGAATGCCCCGGGTATCGTCTACCTGGAGTCGCCCGATCAGGGGCAGACCACGGAGCGGCCAGTGGTAGTCGCGAAGATCAGCGAGATCTTCGACTTGGTGCGGGTCGAGGCGCTCCCCCGGGGCGCTTCCCGGGACTTGATCATGAAAGTGGCGGAAGAACAATGGAGCACCTGAGCGACGCCACGTGGCGAAAGAGCAGCTACAGCGGTGGTAACGGTGGGGAGTGCGTCGAGGTCGCCGTGTTGCCTGACAACAGTCGCGCTGTCCGCGACTCGAAGGACCCAGAGGGGCCGAAGCTCGTGTTCGCTCCCGCCACCTGGCGGACCTTCACGGCGGCCTTGAAGGGCGGAGCCTTCGACCTCGGTTGAGACTCAGACCGGTTACCGCGCCGGGCCCCGTGGGCGCGCCGGGCCTTGGCTGTGAGCTGGCCGGCCGCGTCGCTGATTGTTTGCCTCGTTCAGCGAGCCGGTTGCTGTCCGGATCATGCCGGGCGGGAATGGGAACTCAGCTCGGCTGCGCTCAGCTGCGGTGCGGACCCTGGTCCCCCTGCCCGATGCCGGGGTGACGTGGCCGGGCATGGCGGTGCGCAGATATTCGGCCGCTCGGCGAGCCGCAGCGGCCTGGGCGGCCAGGCACTGGGCTTCCCGCAGTTCGGCGATGGCTTCGGCAAGCCTGGCAAAGCGCATAAGAAGCGTCATCTCGGCGTCCGGCACGTCCGCCACGGCTGATGTGAAGGTGGACAGTAGCCGGGCCGTGCGGCGCAGATTGTTCCCCGGGTGCCCCGGAGCGGGAATCCGGCCGTACGGGGCGCGGGCGGCGCGGTCATAAGAGTCGGCCGCCTGGCGGAGCGCCCGGCTGCCCAGCGCGGCCGCGGCGGCATGCAGGGTGTCGGCCGCCGCCCAAGCGGCGTCAGCGGCCACTGCCGGATCAGTAGCCCTAACGTTCCGGATCTGCTCCGCAGCACCCGCCGCGGTGCGCGCGGCATGCTCCCAGATCGCCGCCCGTTCCGTCGCTGTGAACCGCTCACCAGGCCGGGGACCAGTGGCCTGCCAGCGGGAGCGGAGCTTGGGCAGAGTCAGGTCCGCCGCGAGCTTGCCACCGCCGAACCAGACCCGGGCGCCCGCCCGCGTGGTGTCATGCGGCAACGCGACCGCGTAGCCGGTGACCTCGCCGGGGTTGCGGGTACTGAACCGCTTGCGGACCAGGATGCCGGCCCGGTCCAGCCGGGCGAAGAACTCTTGCTCGTCGGCCGCCCCGGCGGCGGCGGTGCTGACGGCGCGCCGGAGCGTGATCCGGGGTGCTTCCGGCAATCCGTGGCGGCGCGCTTTCTCCGACTCGGGCCGGGTCGGGCGGCGTGCTGCCGTCCGGTCCCGCGGAGCGGTCCGGCGCATCCCGAACCGCTGCTCCGCCGCGCGGCACGCTTCGCCGACGCGGAAATAGTCGTTCCAAGTCTGAGGACGGGTTCCGTCCTGGCGGGCCAGCATGGCCACCACGTGGATGTGATCCGGGGCGTGCCGGACCGCGACCCAGCGGACGGCGTCGTCCTCCTGGCCGTATGGGGCCAGGCCGGTGCGGTGCATGATCTCGCAGGCCACCTGCGCCCACTCATCATCGGAGAGGATCCGGTCATCCGGAGCGGCCCGGACGGAGCAGTGCCACACGGGGCGGGGTGATCCGCGCGGTCCGAGGGCGGCGTGTGGTTGCTGGAGCAGGCCGGTCAGGTGCCGGAAGTCGCGGCGGCCGTCGTCGTGCAGCGATGGCTCCAGTTCGGCCGGGTGACGCCAGCCCGCGACAATGTGCGGGTCAGTGTGCTCCGCCTGGCGGCCTGGGCCGAACAGGTAGTAGATCAGACCGGTCACACGCTGGCCGTGGGGGCTGACCTTCCCGATCATTGCCAGATCCGCTTCCGCACTTCTTCGGCGGCCTGGTCGAGGAGTCGGGCCCTGCGGATGCTCTCTGCGGCGTACGGGAGGAGGTCGCCGCTGCGCTGGCCGGTGGCGTTCAGCTTGGCCACCGCCTGGTTGAGGTTGACGCCAATGCGCCGAACCAGTCCGGCGGCCCGGATGAACTCTCCCAGCGCCTCCCGCAGAGGCGACTCGCCTGGAGCGGTGCCGCTGCGGGCGGCGGCCAGCACCACCTCTGCGGCGTACGCACCTTTCGCCAAACCGGCCTGCTCGGCGGCAGCGCCAACCTGAGCGAACTCCTCGTCGCTGAGGTCAAACCGCACCGTGTGCGAGCGCTTGACTTGCTGGCGCGACCTGCGCCGAGGTCTCGCGCTCATCATCGGCGGAACGCCCTGCCTGCTGTCCCTAACCCACGCCACGCCTTCACGGCCTGACACCTTGTTGCGGCGCAACTATTCATGCGGCACCTGCGACAGTTACGAGAATCGCTTGCTGCTCTTGTTATGACCATTGTGCGAATCCGGACCGCGCCGGTCCAGAGCTAGCTGAACGTTAGGCTATATCTTGCTCCTTTCGTCTGCCGCCTCCTCTCAGCTTAAGAATGAATGCCTTCCTCTAGGTAAATTGAGCAACTCACCCTCAAGCTGATATAGCCACAGCTTGGCTCGGGGAGGTCGTGCGATGTTCAGCGAAGTTGGCGTTGTTCTCCCTAGGACCTTGCGTCTCTTGCCAGGACCGACAGTGCGAGTTACGTTCCCCTCAAGGGGCTAACTGCCAATCGTCAGCGGGTGTGTGATGACGCGTGGTTCGGGTTCGTCAGGGTCGTACCGGGACTGGGAGAGGGAGCGTCGAGCGGAGCAGCGAGCCGAGGAACAAGCGACTCGGTTAGGTGAGCAGCAGCGCAAAGCTCGTGAGCGCGAGCGTGCGGCGCGGGAGGCGGCGGATCGAGACAAGGAAGCGGTGGTCAAGACACGCGCTGTCGAGCGTCGGGTAGCAGAACTTGAGGGTTTGCTGCAATCGTCACTCTCACGAGATCCCCGGATCAACCTCGACTCCCTGCGGCGCCGCGTGACACTCCCTCCTCTTGACCTTGGCCAACTAGGCGTCCCGCTGCCGGCCCCTGAGTGGGTGGACTTTGAGCCCGAACCGCCACGAGGTATCCGCCGTATGTTCGGTGGCCAGCAGCGTTACGAAGCCGCCACAGACATGGCCCAGGACGAGTTTCGTCTGGCCGAGGAAGATTATCGCCATCGCGAAGCCGAACGGCGCAGGCAGGTAGTCAGAGTGCGCCAAGAACATGAGCGCCAAGTCGCTGAGGTGGAACGTGAGGTCGCTCAGCATAACGCTCACGTCGAGCAGCTGGCCGCGGGCCTCCGCAGTATGGATCGCTTTGCGGTCAGCGAGTACGTTCAGATGGTTCTGGATCGCTCGCCCTATCCGGCAGGGTTCCCGGCCGAACGCCGCGCCGGTTACGTGCCTGAATCATCACTGCTGGCGGTGGAGTGGTATCTCCCCCCGGTCGAAGTCGTCCCCGCTGAGAAGGCTTTCCGCCACGTGAAGGTCCGCAAGGCCGTTGAGCCAACAGCCCGACCGCTAGCAGAGTCGAGGAAGCTCTACCAAAGTGTCATAGCGCAGATAGCCCTACGAACAGTTCGTGAAGTCTTCGTTGCCACTTCCGAGGACATGGTCAGCACAGTTGTATTCAATGGTCGTGTTCATGCTGTTGACCCGCTGACAGGCCAGAAGATTCAACCTCACCTCATAACGTTGCGCGCTACTCGGGATCAGTTTTCACGGCTTGTGCTAGATGAGCCCAAGTTCAACCCAGTCGAGTGCGTACGCAAGTACTTCTTCGCCGATGTCTCTCCACATCCTGACGAGTTGATCCCCGTTGAGCCGGTCATGCCATACAGCATGGCTGACCCGCGAATCGTCGAGCCAGTTGACGTCATCTCCGACATCGACAAGAGGCCAAACCTACTCGACTACAGCCCAAAGGAGTTTGAGAACTTCATTCAGAATCTCTTCGCCAAGATGGGCTTCGACACCAAGCTGTATCAAGCCAGCGGCGACGGCGGGATTGATTGCGTCGCCTACGACCCTCATCCGATCACCGGGGGTAAGTTCATCGTCCAGGCCAAGCTCTACACACGGACTGTTCAGCCCACTCATGTGCGCGACCTCTGGGGCACGGTGCAACACGAAGGCGCAACCAAGGGAATCATGATCACCACCTCCGGCTACGGCCCAGACAGCTACAAATTCGCCGGCGGCAAACCACTAAACCTCATCGATGGGAGTGGCCTGCTCTCGCTCTGCCAGCAGAATGGCATCCCCGCCCGCATCCTCGACCGCGGTAACCCTAGGAGGCACACCTGATGACACAGGATGACTTCGCTCGCCGTAGGTGACCTCGATATAGGGCCCTTGCTTGACTTGGTCAGTGACGCGCCTGAGTGCCCGTAGTGCGTTGGCTACTTGCGGCGCTGTGGGATGCTGCGGACATGGCGACCTCCACGCGTGACACGTCCTGATGAGTGCCCCACACGCAATCCAGGTTTTGCGCGGTGATCTTCCTGATGAACTTGCGGGGGCCTTCGCTGCGTCCCCGCGCATTGCCTGGGACATCGAAACATCCGGTCTGGACTGGCGCAGCGATCGGCTCGGGACGTGCCAGCTCTTCGCTGAAGGCGTTGGTGTGGCTGTAGTTAGTGTCCGCGGTGGTCGCCCCGGCCGGTTGGCGGCCCTGCTTGAGGATCCGGGCGTGGAGAAGGTCTTTCACCATGCGCCGTTCGATCTCCGGTTCATGGTGCATGCCTGGGGGGTCCGCCCTACTGCGATCCGCTGTACGAAGGTGGCTTCAAAGCTGCTGGAGCCTCGTGCGCCGAACGATGCTCACAGCCTGCAAAAGCTGGTCTCTCGCTACCTGAGCGTGAGCCTGGCCAAAGACCAGGTTCGCACCAGCGATTGGACTGCGTCCCGCCTGACCGCTGGGCAGCTAGAGTACGCCGCAGGCGATGTCTTGTACCTGGTGGCACTGCTGGCAGCAATGTCAAAAGCGCTCCAGGGTGCCGGTCTCACCTCTCTATACGACTCCTGCTGTGCGTTTCTGCCTGCACGGGTCACGCTTGAGCTCGGGGATTACCCGGATGTGTTCGCCTATTAACCGGGAGTGCCGGTGGCTAGGGATTCCCACCGGGTACCTGTGAAGAAGCGGAAGCCGGACGCAGGAACTGCCTGCAGCCGGGCGAGCAGCCGCAGGTGCCCAGGCGCATCCGGTCCATTGACGCGCTCGACGGTCACCTTGATGCGGGCCTGCTCCATGAGCCGGTGCAGGTCCTCGACCATCAGGTCAGGAATCCATCCGACGGGGACGAGTGGCCCGCCCATGACGACGATGGCTTGAGGATTCTTCGGGTTCCCGGGCTCGGGGACGATTCCGAGCTCGTCTCCGCGGCGCAGGCTGTCAAGAGCCTCTTCGACTTGCTCTCGGGTTACTTCGACCCTGGTTCCGTTCAAAATCCTTGCACCCTTGTGCGCGTGACGGATGCCGTGGACCAAGAACAGGCAACGAACTTCGTCACCATCGGTAACCGGCTCGGGGAAGAGTTGGATGGTGTCGCCCTCGCGGTGCCCTTGTGAGCGTGCGATCTGCTCCCAAGGTGTGGGTTCGCCATCTAGACCGAGACGCTCGACGTAGCGCTGGTAGTCAGGGCGCCGAGGGTCCATCGCACGCTGTGCGAACAGGGGAAACAGATCTTCTGACTGATAGCTGGCATCTAGCCGCTCGAACCCGATCAGAGGCCGGAAATCCTTGACTCGTTGGGCGTTACGGATGTACTCGAACTTGTAGCCATGATCATCGTGTGTCAGGAAGCCGACAGGCTCGATTGATCGCTCTACGGGGTGCTGCCATGCAACAACCAGGCGGTGTCCTGCTTCTACATCTGGGCCCTGGGGCTCGTGTGCGGTGGCCAGCACGTCATGCGCAGGCATTGAGAACCCCCATCCGGTTCACCTCAAGCAACTTTGCTGCAAACATACGTGCCGGTTCTGACATTCTTGGTACGCGCGTCAGAACGTGCCACACGTCTTCATCGCTGACCCGTCGTAGCTGCTCGGGCCAGTACTCCCGTGCCTCGGGAGATGCAAGCTGCAGGGCGGTCGCCGCAGCTGCTGCTAGCTTCGGTCGGCCCTCGAAACGGTTCGCTCGGCCTCTCGCGCGACACTCTCCGGCTGGCCTAGCAGAGTCTCGCGCTTGGTGTCCAGCTCGTTGAAGGCCAGGCTGCTCGCGTGGTCGTAGGAGCCGCTCAGCCGCGTTGGACCTGCCGCCGCTGTAATAGGGCTGAGCACTGACCAGTTGTTGTCGTGTCGGTCCTGATTCGCGATCCAGGCGTCAAGAAGCAAAAAACCAGCAAACACATCGAAAGCGGAGGCGTCGAACGGCAACTCGCAACCCGGCGGCGGCATGGCTCCGCTTAGGACATCTCGGATGTTCGCGAGTGAGTGGCCCGGATGCAACTTGCCCTTGCTGTGATGTACGTATCCCGGCGCGTGGGCGGTTTCTAGCACAACTTGCCCCGGCTGCATCTGATACGGAGCAGGCCGCAGGTTCAGGGAGATCGATCCCGCGAACTCACCCCAGAGGGCCAGTTCGATCCGTGCGCAGGGGATACCGATAAGGCCAGCTAGGTGCGAAGCCGCCTTCTCGGCCCAGTCTTCACCATAGACGTGCCCGTCCTTGACAGTCACCGACTTGAATAGCCAGTGCCGCTTCGTATCTGGTTCCTCGAGCCAGAACTTCACCTCAGCTCCAGACGTCTCCACGTTGGTGATCTCCCACGCAGTGACGTCGATAACCGGAAATGGTGACTCCTCGGGCACTCCGGCAGCCTACGGCGTCTGCGAATCGTATGTTGGCAGACAGGCCGTGACGCCGTCGACACGGAGCAAGGTTTAAGGCGGCCATCAGGCATGCTCTCCTCCCTTGATCAACTGGGAGGAATCTGGGAGATCACATCTCACGCGACCGTGCCCCAAGCGCTCTCGACTGGGATGAAGAGGATCTTCTGAACTGGCCCTTCATCATTCAGCGTGGTCGGCGATAGGAATAGCCCGGGTTTGCAAGCAGGGGGTCAGGGGTTCGAGTCCCCTTAGCTCCACATGACCCTGGCGGCACGCCTTGCAGGCGTGGAAAATTGGCTGCTGGGGTGCCCGTTTGACGCCGGTGTTCGCTTGGGCGTGAG
>Ga0335073_10014899_pt1 | contig 10885 bp, 9 predicted proteins | sample Lox_Sample_22_FD_207093 | JGI IMG/M metagenome (GOLD analysis project Ga0335073, IMG submission 207093) | Soil microbial communities from Loxahatchee National Wildlife Refuge, Florida, United States - Lox_Sample_2.2 | ecosystem: Environmental > Terrestrial > Soil > Wetlands | place: USA: Florida... | reverse complement strand
GGTACCGGACCCGCAGCGTGGACCACGTGCTCGAGGAAGCGGCCCTGGCCCAGCGGCTGTTCCCGCGGATGAAGGAGCTGTTCTTCGACGACGACACGTTCACCGACGACCGCCCTCGGGCCGAGGCCATCGCCCGCGGGCTCGGCAAACTCGGCATCACCTGGTCGTGTAACGCCAAGGCCAACGTCCCGCGGGACACGCTGAAGGTGCTCAAGGACAACGGGCTGCGGCTGCTGCTGGTCGGGTACGAGTCGGGGAACCAGCAGATCCTGATCAACATCAAGAAGGGGCTGCGGGTGGACCGGGCCCGGCGGTTCGCCGCGGACTGCCGGGACCTGGGGATCACCGTGCACGGCACGTTCATCCTGGGCCTGCCCGGCGAGACCGAGGAGACCATCCAGGAGACGATCCGGTTCGCCCGCGAGGTCAACCCGCACACCATCCAGGTCTCGGTCGCGGCGCCCTACCCCGGCACCGAGCTGCACCGGCAGGCCGTCGAGCGGGGCTGGCTGCCCGACGGCGACGACGGTGCCGCGCTGGTCAGCGAGCACGGCACCCAGCTCGCGGCGCTGTCGTACCCGCACCTGGGGCACACCGAGATCCTGGACTCGGTGGACGCGTTCTACAAGCGGTTCTATTTCCGCGCGGGCAAGATCGCCGAGATGTCCGCCGAGATGTTGCGGAAGCCGGACATGGCCGCGCGGCGGCTGCGCGAGGGCACCGAGTTCGTCAGGTTCCTGGGCCGCCGGGCTAAGGAGGCCTGACCGAATGCGCGTCCTGCTCGTCCATCCCAGCGCGCTGATGTACTCGGAGATCTTCCTGCGGCTCGAGCCGCTCGGCCTGGAGCGGGTGGCCGCCTCCCTGCTGGCCGACGGCCACGACGTCCGGCTGACCGACCTGCAGGTCTACTCCCGGCCCGAGCTGCAGCGCCAGGTGACCGGGTTCCGGCCGCAGGCGGTCGGGTTCAGCCTGAACTACCTGGCCAACGTGCCCGAGGTGGTGGACCTGGCCAAGTGGGTCAAGACCGTCCTGCCCGGCTGCCTGGTCTTCGCCGGCGGGCACAGCCTCTCGTTCGTGGCCGAACAGGTCCTGGTGCACGCCGAAGGCGCCATCGACGTGGTGCTCAAGGGCGAGGGCGAGGCCGGGGCCCCGGCCCTGCTCGCGGCCGCTCCCGACCACGCGCTGACCGAGGTCCCCGGGGCGGTCACCGTGGACGGCCCGGGCCGCCCGCCCCGGCTGGTGCACAGCCTGGATGACCATCTCCCGGCCCGGCACCTGGGCGGGCGGCGCCGCAAGTACTTCATCGGGGTCATGGACCCAGCGGCTTCCATCGAGTTCACTCGCGGCTGCCCGTGGGACTGCTCGTTCTGCTCCGCCTGGACCTTCTACGGCCGCTCCTACCGCAGGCTGTCGCCCGAGGCGGCCGTCGAGGACATGGCCCGCATCGCCGAGCCGGGCGTGTTCATCGTCGACGACGTGGCCTTCATCAAGGCCGAGGAGGGCGACGAGATCGCCGCCCAGCTCGAGCGCCGGGGCATCCGCAAGCAGTACTACCTGGAAACCCGGTCCGACGTCCTGCTGCGCAACGAGGAGGTGTTCCGCCGCTGGCGGCGGCTGGGGCTGAACTACATGTTCCTGGGCCTGGAGGCCCTCGACGAAGAAGGCCTCAAGCAGTTCCGCAAGCGCACCACGCCCAAGGTGAACAACCAGGCCCTGCAGATCGCGAGGTCGATGGGGATGAGCGTGGCCATCAACATCATCGCCGACCCGGACTGGGACGAGGCCCGGTTCGCGTTCGTGCGGGACTGGGCCATGAGCGTCCCGGAGATCGTCAACATCACCGTCCAGACGCCCTACCCGGGCACCGAGACCTGGTTCACCGAATCCCGCCGGCTGACCACCCTGGATTACCGCCTGTTCGACGTGCAGCACGCCGTGCTGCCCACCCGGCTGCCGCTGCACCAGTTCTACACCGAGCTGGTCAAGACCCAGGCTGTGCTGGCCCGCAAGCACCTGGGCTTCGCCGCGCTGGCCAAGACCACCGGGATCGTGGCCCGGCAGCTGGCCCGCGGCCAGACCAACTTCGCGAAGATGATCTGGAAGTTCAACCAGGTCTACAACGCCGACCGGCAGTACGCCGAGCACCAGCGCCCGCCCCGCTACCTGCTGCCGCCCCCGGCCCAACGCCCGGCGGCCCTGCCAGATCAGAAGGGGCCGGACCGGAAGGAACTGTACATCCACGTCCCGCAGCGCCGGACTCCGACGTGACGGATGCATATTCAACACGGCGGGCGAGGGCATAAGCTGAGCGGCAGTCATGCCCGAATGCCTGGAGCTGCCCCGGCCGGTGTCGTTGCTGCGCACCGCCGGCTGGAACCTGGCCGAATCCTTCGGGCTGCCGACCGGTGCCTATATCGTGGCGGCATCGCTCGCCGGACGCGATGCCGGCCTGTGGGCCATGCTCGCCGCGATCTGGCTCACGGCCGGGATCCGCAAGCTCGTGACCGGAACCGTTCCGGGCCTGGTCGGAATCTCGATGATCGTGCTCACCGTCCAGACGGTGGCCGCGATCGCCACCGGGAACCTGCTGATCTTCCTGGTGCACTTCCCGATCGCGAACCTCGCCTTGTGCCTCCTGTTCGCCTCTACGGCCCGCGGGCACAGCCCGATCGCCGCGCGGCTGGCCGCCGAGGTCATCGGGCTACGCTGCCCGCCCGTCCACCAGCCCCGGCTGAACGGCTTCTTCCGGGGCGTGACCGTGTTGTGGGCCGGCGTGTTCCTGCTGCTCGCCGTCAGCCTGGGGGTCCTGCTGGCGACCATTCCGGTCACCACCTACGTGCCGGTCTGGGCCGCCACCACCGTCGTCCTCATCGCCGCGGGGATCGTCGCTTCCGCCGTGTGGCTCCGGTCCGTGCTCCGCAGGCTGGGCATCGGGTTCCGCTTCGCCGCCGCTCCCGCGAAGCAGCCGGCGAGCACCGCCGCCTAGCGGCCGGCCGGCACCGGAGAGGATAGCCGGGTGTCCACGCCTATCGCCGTGCTGACCGCCCTGGCCGCCGCGCTGGTCCTGGGCATCTCCTCGGTCGCCGATCAGCGCAGCACGAAGCGGGTCAAGAGCCGCCGGGCGCTGTCGCCCCGGATCCTGGCCGACCTGGTCCGGCAGCCGCTGTGGCTGACCGCCATCGGCGCGAACCTCGTGGGCTTCGCCCTGCAGGTCGTGGCGCTGAATTTCGGCAGTCTCGCGCTGGTCCAGCCGCTCCTGGTCTGCGACCTGATGTTCGCCGTCCTGATCTTCGCGTACCTGGCCCGCCGAGCCAACGTGAAGCTGTCCGGGACCAGGCTCAGGCTCACCGGCGTCGCGGCCGCCACCGCGGGCATCGCCGGCTTCCTGGCCATCGGGCAGCCGTCCGCCGGCCGCACCCAGGTCCCGTTCGTCGTCCTGCCGGAACTGGCCGCCGGGCTCGTCGTGGTGGTGGGCGGCTGCCTGGCCGTCGCGGCCCGGAACCGGAACGTGCGGCCGCTCGCGCTGGCCCTGGCCTGCGGGGTCAGCTACGGGGTCGCGGCGTTCCTGATCAAGCTCCTGACGACGGAATTCGGCGGCGGGCCGGCCCGTGTGTTCACCAGCTGGCCGATCTACGTCTTCGCCGTCGTCGGCCCGGCCGGCTTCATCCTCAATCAGGACGCTTTCCAGCAGGGCACGTTCCTGGCGCCGGTCCAGGCCATCATCAGTGCGGCCGATCCGGTCATCTCCATCGCCCTGGGGGTCGGCTGGCTGGGCGTGCGGTTGCACAGCAGCCCCGCGGACATCGCCGGCGAGGTCGTGTTCTTCCTGCTCCTCATCGTCGGGATCGTCATGACCGCCTACCACATGCCCCCCGCCCCGCCTCCCGAAGGATGAAGCCGGCCGCCGGCCGACGCTAGGCCTGGCCGGTATCTTGCGGGCCCACCGAGAAGTGGGCCTGCCCCCCGGCGTCGACCTGCGCGTCGAGCACCTTATCCGCGAGGTAGGCCGCAGCCGTCGGCTCGAGGTAGAGGTGCGCCCCGGCGGCCTCGATGACCTGATCATTCTCGCCAGGTCCCGGCGCGGCCGAGACCTGCAGCGCTCCCGGGTCCGCAGATCCCGCGGTCGAGGACGCGATCCGCAGCCCCGCCCCCTCGGGCGCCTGCGCGGTTGAGGTGATGGCCTTGACGACCTCGGCGGCTGCTTCGGTCAGTACCAGCATGCGTTCACCTTTCCTTTTCGGTACGACAAAGCTGGGTACCTACCATGCTGGCGGCCTGCTAAACCAGAACTGGCCGTCCGGTACGCCAGTTTCGGCCGTCTCCGGCCGGGTAGCCACGGGGCCTGGGTCCTTCTGGCGGGAGGTGACGCGATGACGGCGCGGCTGGATCCGGCTTCGGTGGAAGACCGGCTCCGGGCCATCCAGTCGATCACCGATGCGGCGCTGTCGCGCCTGGATGACCGGGACCTGCTGGCCGAACTGCTGGACCGCACCAGAGAGGCCTTGCAGGTCGATACCGCGGCCGTGCTGCTGCTGGACTTCTCGTCCGGCCAGCTGATCGCGACCGCGGCCGCGGGCCTGGAGGAAGAGGTGATCCAGGGCGTGCGCATCCCGGTCGGCCGCGGGTTCGCGGGGCGGATCGCCGCCGAGCACCGGCCGGTGATCCTGGACCACGTCGATCACACCACCGTGCTCAACCCCATCCTGTGGGCCAAGGGCATCCAGTCCATGATGGGCGTGCCGATGGTGGCCGGCGGCCGGGTGATCGGCGTGCTGCACGTCGGCTCGCTGACCCGCCGCCAGTTCACCGGCCACGAGACCGAGCTTCTGCAGCTGGCCGCGGACCGGGCCGCGGCCGCCGTCCGCTCGCTGACCGCTCAGGCCGATCGGCTGGCCGCGGCCGCGCTGCAACGCAGCCTGATCCCGACCGCGCTGCCCGCCGTGCCGGGGGCGGACATGGCGGCCCGTTACATCGCGGGCCGCGGCGGGGTCGGCGGCGACTGGTACGACGTGTTCACCCTGCCCTCGGGCGAGCTGTGCGTGGTGATCGGCGACGTGGCCGGGTCGGGCCTGCCCGCCGCGGTCATCATGGGCCGGATCCGCAGCGCGCTGCGCGCCTACGCGCTGGAGACCCGCGATCCGGCCGAGGTTCTGGCCCGGCTCGACCGCAAGATGCAGTACTTCGAAGCCGACACGATGGCCACCGTGCTGTACGCGGTCATCGACCCCGGGCTGGCCCGGATGGACGTCTGCCTGGCCGGGCACTTCCCGCCGGTCATCGCCTCCCCGGGGCGGCCCGCCGAACTGGCCACCGTCCCGTCCGGCCTGATGATCGGCATCGCCGATCAGGCCCGCCGGCCGGTGACCACGGTGCCCATCCCGCCCGGCGCCATGGTGTGCTTCTACACCGACGGCCTGGTCGAGCGCCCGGGTGAGGTGATCGACGAAGGGCTGGCGCGGCTCTGCCAGGCGGTCACCCTGCAGCCCGCGGAGGCGGCCTGCGCGGAGGTGATGCAGGCCCTGGTCGGCAGGGCCCCGCCCCGGGATGACATCGCCCTGCTGATGCTCCGCCGCCAGCCCGTCGCGCCCGGCGTCCGCGGATAGGCTCGGACACGCAGTTCTGGGTCAGGAGGTAACGCAGGTGCCGGAGATTAGTTTCCCGGTCGAAGTGATCGAGGGCGTGCCGGTGGTCACGGCGGCCGAGGAGGTCGACCTGGCCAACGCGGGCCTCCTCCAGGAGGCCCTGGGCGAGGTGGCCGGACGCGGGCACGTGCTGGTCGTGGTCGACATGTCCCGGACCCGGTTCTGCGATTCGGCCGGGCTGAATGCGCTGGTGGCCGCGGACCGGCGGGCCCGGGCTGAGGGTGGCGAGGTGCGGCTGGTCGTCACCGGCGAGTCCGTTCTTCGCCTGGTCAGGCTCACCGGCGTGGACCGTGTCCTGGCGGTCTACCCAAGCCTGGAGGAAGCGCTCACCTGAGCACCCGCGGTCGGTCCGAGCGGAAGTCCGCAGCCGGTTTAGGCGCGGCCACGGCGGGCAGCCGGGCGGATCCGGCCCGGCAAGGTCCGGGACTTTGACCAGACGGAGAGGCGCCGCGATGGGACGTTCAAGCCAGACCCGGGAGTCGATCCCGCCGCAGAACGAGGTCTCGGGGGGACCCGCGACCCCGCTCGAACTGGGCGGGACCGGCTGGAAGGACACCCTTCAGCGCACCGGGAAGAAGTTCGTCCAGGACCGGTGCAGCATGACCGCCGGCAGCCTGGCCTACCACTGGTTCCTGGCCCTGTTCCCGGCGCTGATCGCGCTGCTCGGCGTGGTCACCCTGACCCACGTCGGCAGCAGCGGCCTGGACCGGCTGGTCAACGGCCTGGACCACGCCCTGCCGCAGGGCGCGTCGACGGTGTTCACCCAGGCCGTCCGGTCGGCTACCGCCCGCTCGTCGGCCAGCTCGCTGACCGCCCTGGTCATCGGGGTAGTGATCGCGGTGTGGGGCGCTTCGGGGGGCATGGCCGCGCTGCAGACCGGGCTTGACATCGCCTACGAGGTCCCGGTCGACCGCAAGTTCGTCGGCAAGCGGCTCTACGCGTTCCCGCTCATGCTGGCTACCCTGGTCATCGGCGGGATCGCCACGGCGCTGATCGTGCTCGGCCCGTCGATCGGATCGGGGATCGAGGGTCACGTCTGGATCACCGGGACCGCGTTCACCATCGTGTGGAACGTCGTACGGTGGGCGGCGGCCGTCGTCCTGATCACCGCGCTGTTCTCGGTCTACTACTTCGTCGGGCCGAACCGCGAGACGCCCCGCTGGCAGTGGGTCAGCCCGGGCGGCCTGCTGGGCACGGGCATCTTCCTGGTCGCCTCGGTCGGCTTCTCGTTCTACGTCAAGGAGTTCGGCTCCTACGGCAAGACCTACGGCGCGTTCGCAGGCGTGGTCATCTTGATCTTCTGGCTTTACCTGGCCGGGATCGCGATCCTGCTCGGCGCCGAGCTGAACGCCGAGTCCGAACGCCAGGCCGCCGTCCAGGCCGGCCACCAGGGCGCGCGAGCCAGCGCCGCGGAGCTGCGCAGCGGCGGACCGCCCGCGGTGCGGAGCCTGCGGCAGCGATAACGCGCGCCAGCGCGCCATCGTCCGCGTCGTCCAGGAGGTCGCCGACTACCTGGGCAGCACCCCCCGCGGTGGCCCGGGCCTCCTACATAGACCCGCGCCAGCTGGGCGAGCATCTCATACATGCCGGTCCAAACCCTCTACTCGCCGTGATCATTAAGGCGCGCCGCGAGTGGCCGGCCCGCGGCCACCGAACCCTCATTTTCGGGTGGTGCCGGGCGGTTTATCCGGGCCGAGGAGGGCAGGGAACCAGGCCACCGGTGCCCGCCCGGAGCGGCGCCGGCCGGTCCCGAGCGGAATCGAGGAGGCTCTGTGACAACCAGCAACGACGATGGCCGCCGCCAGGCGGTGGAGTACGGCGATCAGCAAGTCGAGCGCGGCCACGGCGGCGAGACGCACCAGATCGCCACCGACGGCGCGCCCCGGCTGACCACCCAGCAGGGCGTGGTGGTCTCCGACGACCAGAACACGCTCCGGTCCGGCGAGCGGGGCCCCAGCGCGCTGGAGGACTTCCCCTTCCGGGAGAAAATCTTCCACTTCGATCACGAGCGGATCCCTGAGCGGGTGGTACACGCCCGCGGCTACGGGGCGCACGGTTACTTCGAGAACTACGAGCCGCTGACCGATCTGACCCGGGCCGACCCGTTCTCCGAAGCCGGGTTGCGCACCCCGGTGTTCGTCCGGTTCTCCACCGTGGCCGGCAACAAGGGCTCCGCCGACCTGGCCCGCGACGTGCGCGGCTTCGCCACCAAGTTCTACACGCGGGAGGGTAACTGGGACCTGGTCGGGAACAACATCCCGGTCTTCTTCATCCAGGACGCGATCAAGTTCCCGGACGTGATCCACGCGGCCAAGCAGGAGCCTGACCGGGGCTTCCCGCAGGCCCAGACCGCGCACGACAACTTCTGGGACTTCGTGTCGCTGATGCCGGAGTCGACCCACATGCTGCTGTGGATCATGTCCGACCGGGCCATTCCGCGGTCCTTCCGGTTCATGGAGGGCTTCGGCGTGCACACGTTCCGGCTGGTGACCGCCGAGGGCCGGTCGACGTTCGTCAAGTTCCACTGGAAGCCGAAGCTGGGCCTGCAGTCGGTGGTGTGGAACGAAGCGGTCAAGATCAGCGGCGCGGACCCCGACTTCCACCGCCGCGACCTGTGGGACGCCATTACTCAGGGTGATTTCCCCGAGTGGGAGCTGGGCCTGCAGCTATTCAACGACGACTTCGCCGACCGGTTCGCCTTCGACGTGCTCGACCCGACCAAGCTCATTCCCGAGGAGGAGGTCCCGGTCCGGCGGGTCGGCCGGCTGGTCCTGGACCGGGTGGTGGACAACTTCTTCGCCGAGACCGAGCAGGTGGCGTTCTGTACCCAGAACGTCGTGCCCGGCATCGACTTCACCAACGACCCGCTGCTGCAGGGCCGCAACTTCTCCTACCTGGACACCCAGCTCAAGCGGCTGGGCAGCCCCAACTTCACCCACCTGCCCGTCAACGCGCCCAAGTGCCCCATCGCGCACTTCCAGCAGGACGGGCACATGGCCATGATGAATCCCCAGGGCCGGGTCAACTACGAGCCCAGCTCCTGGGACCCGCCCGGCCCGCGCGAGGACCCGGCGGCCGGCTTCCGTACCTACCCGGACGGCCAGGGCGACCAGGCCGGCCCCAAGCGGCGGCTGCGGCCGGAGAGCTTCGCCGATCACTACAGCCAGGCCCGGCAGTTCTTCATCAGCCAGGACGAGATCGAGCAGCAGCACATCACCGACTCCTTCGTGTTCGAGCTGAGCAAGTGCGATCGCATCGCGATCCGGACCCGGATGGTGGCCGCGCTGCGCAACGTGGACGAGGACCTGGCCGGTTCGGTCGCCGCCGGGCTGGGCCTGCCCGAGCTGCCGGACGCCGTGCCCGCGGCGCGCGAACCCATCCGCGACCTGCCGCCCTCTCCGGCGCTGAGCATCCTGGGCAACGGCCCGGACAGTTTCGCCGGGCGCAAGCTCGGCATCCTGGTCACCGACGGCGTCGACGCCGCCAAGCTGGCCGAGGTGACATCAGCGGCCGAGCGGGCCAAGGTCAACGTGGAGCTCATCGCGCCCGCGGTCGGCGGGGTAGCGGCCAGCGACGGCCAGCGAGTGCCGGCCGACCAGAAGGTCGACGGCGGCCCTTCAGTGCTCTACGACGCAGTCGTCGTACTCGCCTCCAAGCAGGGCACGCCGCTGCTGGCGGCCCTGCCCGCGGCGCGGGACTTCGTGGCCGACGCGTACGCCCACTGCAAGTTCGTCGGCTACACGGGCGACGCCGCGCCGCTGTTCGACGCGGCCGGGCTGACTCCGCTGATGGACGATGGCTTCGCCGACCTCGACCGGCTTTCCGCCGCGGACTTCCTGTCCCGCTGCACCGAGCTGCGCTTCTGGCCGCGGCAGGCCGGCATCGCCGAGAAGGTCGCCGGCGCGCGAGGCTGACCCGAGGAGGAATCATGACCAACGCCATTGGGCCGTCCCAGCAGGACATGCTCGGCATCTACCTCAACGACCACCTGGCGGGTGCCACGGCAGGCAGCGAGCTGGCCAGCCGGATGGCCCGGTCGCACCGCGGCCGGGAGGAAGCCGTCCCGCTCAGCCGGCTGGCGGTCGAGATTGCGCAGGACCGCTCGGCCCTGCTGGCCATCATGGCCTCGCTCGGCATCACCGCACGCGGCTACAAGGTTGGCGCCGCCTGGATCGGTGAGAAGATCGGCCAGCTGAAATTCAACGGCCGCCTCCTTGGCCGGTCACCCCTGAGCGACCTGGAGGAACTGGAGCTGCTATGGCTGGGCGTCGAGGGCAAGGTGGCCGGCTGGCGCACGCTGCGCACCCTGGCGGACACCGACCCGCGGCTCGACGCCGGCCGCCTGGACGAGCTCATCGCCCGCGGCCGGAGCCAGGCCGGCCAGCTCGAAGAACTGCGGATCTGGGCCACGAGCCGGGTCATTAGCGATGGTTCCGCGCCCGCCCTGGATCGCGCCGCCGACCGTAAGGAGCCTCCCGGCGGTTAGGCCGGGCCGAGCCGGACCTGGATGCTGCCGGGCCCGAGCCGGTCCAGTGTGTGCGTCCAGGTCCGGCCCGGCCAGTAGTACCGGGCGACGCCCTCGGCGGGCCGGTACTCGGCGGTGTAAAGGGTTCCGAAGCTCGCCCCGAACCTGGTGGCGTACAGCGGCGGGCGCAGCAACGCAGCGGCCACGGCCGGGACGTCGGCCCGGGCCGCAAGCAGTTCCTCCAGCTGCTCCTGCCGTTCGACGGTCCGGATCGCGGCCGCGTAGGGCGCCCATTCGACCTGGCCCTGATAGTTGGTGGCCACGGCCCGGCCGGTGACCTGCGCGGGGCGGTCCGGCGCCAGGTAGACCGTGGCCCGGTTGCCGTCGCGGTCCAGCGCGGTGACGTTGTAGGACATGTGCACCGGGATCCGGCCCAGCGCCTGCACGGCCTGCTCGACCGTCTCGCAGACCTGCAGCACGTAGCGCATCACCAGCGGGATACCGAAGCCGTCGCCGACCTGCGGCCGTCCCCCGAAGGTGAGGGACAGCGCCAGTCCGGCGTCGTTGACCCCGTCCAGCAGCCCCCACAGGCAGTCCAGCATGCCCAGGACCCGCCGCCCGCCGTAGGCGGTCCTGGCCACCGCGGCGTCGAACAGCCGGTAGTCCCAGTCGTAGTTCCTGACCAGCGCGGGGCCGCCGGGCAGCACGGCGGCCTGCGAGCAGCCGGTCAGGAACGGCGGCGGGTTCCACAACGCCAGCGCGGCTCCGGCCGCGGGGT
>Ga0335073_10014897_pt1 | contig 10886 bp, 4 predicted proteins | sample Lox_Sample_22_FD_207093 | JGI IMG/M metagenome (GOLD analysis project Ga0335073, IMG submission 207093) | Soil microbial communities from Loxahatchee National Wildlife Refuge, Florida, United States - Lox_Sample_2.2 | ecosystem: Environmental > Terrestrial > Soil > Wetlands | place: USA: Florida... | reverse complement strand
CTCCAGGTTGACGTCCGAAAGAGAATATCTCATGGCCTCACCCTGATGGGAAGTTACACCTACAGCAGTACCTCGGCCCAGCAAGGCTGCCGGTATTTGGCTCTATGCTCGATCGATTACTACAGCCCGGGTACGGTTCATCAGATGACCGCCGCTTTCAACTATCAGATTCCGGCATTCTTCAAGGGGAATCAGTGGGCCGATAGATTATTTGATGGTTGGGGAATCGGAGGCACAGGAACGGCGAGCACGGGAGGCTACGGCGCTGTTGGAGATTACAATTGCGATCAATATAACTTCCAGTCCGCAAGTTGTTATGCAAACTTCACGGGCGGCAATCCGCTCCTTTCAAATCGCAAGAGTGTTTCGATGTCCGGGGGCAGCGAGCTCGGCGTAACCTGGCTCGATCCAAGCAAATTCATCAGAGCCGGCAACGCACTCGAAAGTGGAGTTTCCACTCCGCTGCCAGGAGTGGGGCAAAGACTGTTCCTGGGGAACGCGACTTACGGGGTATGGAAAGGCCCCGCGTCCGGAATTCAAGACTTCAATGCCAGCCTCAATAAAGACTTCAAAATCGCGGAGAATTACAAGCTCAGCTTCCACGCAGAGGCTTTCAACGCTCTGAATCACACAGTGCTCAATTCGCCTGGGTATAACAATACAGTCGGACCAAACACTGAGGGGTTCGGAATCATCAGCACGGCGAATGCCCCGAGAAACATTCAATTGTCATTCCACTTTATCTTCTGAGTCAGGCCAGTGTAACGGGCAGTTCCGTCGCCGTGAGGTTGAGTTTCCAGCGCGGCCTCACGGCGTATAAACCTTACAGCCCGCGATTTACTGGTGAGCCTCTAGTGGGGTGGGTGATATGACCGAGTCATGTCCTAACCCCACGCTCTATTCAAGCAGTTGTAATTCAAAGGTGCCTCAATGAAAAGGGTGACGAGAAGGCAGTTGATGAGGGTGTTAGCAACGGCAGGCGTGGGGTCTTCCATTTTGCGTCCTTCTCAATTGATTGGTTTGGAAAGTTACGGCGGTTGGGTAAAGTTTTCTGGAAACCCGGTGCTTGGCGGTCAGTATGGAACCTGTTTCGATATCAGCGTTCTTGTTGAATCAGGCAAGTACCGGATGTGGGTTTCATGGCGGCCGAAACAGAGTGTCGCAATCACTGAAAGTGACGACGGAATTCACTGGAGCGCGCCACAGATCGTCCTGTCTCCGGCTCCCGAAACCGGGTGGGAAGACGACATCAATCGCCCGGTGGTGGTGCATCGGGACGATGGATATCACATGTGGTACACCGGCCAGGCAAAAGGTCACTCAAAGATTGGATACGCCAAAAGCGCAGATGGAATTCATTGGGTCAGGCAATCAGCAAATCCCGTACTCGATTCGTCTCTTCCCTGGGAGGGCGTTGCGGTAATGTGTCCTGACGTGCTTTGGGACAAGGATGAGAAAAAGTGGAAGATGTGGTATTCGGCAGGAACGCAATACGAGCCGAATGCAATTGGATATGCAACGAGCGCGGACGGCCTGGCGTGGGATAAGTATCCTTCTAATCCTGTCCTCAAGCCCGATCCAGGTAACAACTGGGAAAGCAATCGGGTGGCGGCGTGCCAAGTGATTCGCTGGAAGGGGTGGTACTACATTTTTTATATCGGGTTTCGCGACATCGACCATGCCCAGATTGGCATGGCGCGCTCAAAGAACGGTATTACAGACTGGGTTAAGAATGCCGACAATCCAATCGTCCGACCTACACCGGGTGGATGGGACGCGGATGCTTGTTACAAACCGTTTGCTCTCTACTCCCATGGCCGCTGGATGCTTTGGTACAACGGACGGCGCGAGCATATGGAACAGATTGGGCTGGTGACCCGGTCGGGTGAAAGCCTGGGATTCGTAACAAAATGAAAACTCCCGGCGGACCATGGAACAAACTGCGGATGCGGGCAACCATCACCCTGATGTTGCTGGCGCAACCCACATGGGCGCTGCATGCACAGCAGGCTTCTTCCTTTTCTTTACTTCAGCCGGAAAGTGTTCGGCACTACTTTACAGGGTTCGAGCGCGACGAAAAAGAGATGTTGGGCGATGCGCCGCCGGTGCCGTGGGATTGGTTTGTCCAGAACATTCCGCTGCTCGACGTGCCCGACAAGGAGCTCGAAGAGATTTACTACTTTCGGTGGTACGCCTTTCAGAAACACATTGTGCACTCGCCGGATGGATTCCTGATCAGCGAGTTTCTCGACGACGTTCCATGGGCGGGCAAGTTTAATACGATCGATGCCGCGGCGGGGCACCAGTTGCGAGAGGCTCGCTGGCTGCGGAACCCAGTCTACGCCGAAGACTACGCGAAGTTCTGGTTTGGTCCCGACGGCGAACCGCGCCGTTATAGCTTCTGGGCAGCGGACTCCATCTACCAGGTTTATCTCTCGACCGGAGACAAGCAGTTAGCCGTCGGCCTGCTGCCTGCGCTTGAAAAGAACTATCGGGCGTGGGAGGCAACACATCAGGACGCGAACGGCCTTTTCTGGCAAATCGATGATCGCGACGGAATGGAGTTTACGATCGGCGGCAGTGGGTACCGCCCGACCATCAATAGTTACATGTATGGTGACGCAGAAGCGATTTCACAAATCGCGCAAATGGCTGGCCAGGCGCAGATTTCAGAGGAATATCAAACCAAGGCGGAGGACCTGCGCAAATTAATTGACGATCGTCTCTGGAATGCGCATGACGAGTTTTATGAGACTGTGCCTCGCAATGCCGCCAGCGGGTGGTCAGATGTGCGCGAGTTGGTAGGTTACATTCCCTGGTACTTCGATATCCCATCGGCGAAATACGATGTGGCCTGGAAGTTCCTGTTCGCCCCGGAAGGATTCGCAGGCCAGTACGGTCCGACCACCGCAGAGCGCCGAAGCCCGAGATTCCGCTACGCTGTTCGCCACGAATGTTTATGGAACGGTCCATCCTGGCCATTTGCAACCACACAGACGCTGGTTGCGATGGCCAATCTGCTGAATGGGCCGGAGCAATCCCAAATAAGTTCTTCGGGCTATTATCGCCTTCTTTCAACCTATGCGCACTCACAGCATATTCGGTTGCCGGATGGAAGATCGATCCCCTGGATTGACGAGGACCTTGACGCAGATACAGGCGAGTGGATCGCGCGCAATATCCTGATATCGCTCAATCAGCCGCCGAAGAATCGAGGACGGTACTATAACCATTCCGGATTTGCCGACTTGATCATCACCGGTCTGATCGGTCTTCGACCGTCGAGCGGCAATCAAGGTGTCATTCACCCGCTCGTGCCACCGGGCGCTTGGAAATATTTTGCTCTCGAGGGCGTTCCATACCACGGTCACCTGCTGACGATCCTGTACGACCGAGATGGAAGCCGATATCATCGTGGCGCCGGACTGCAGGTCTTATGCGATGGGCGCGTTGTTGCGCACTCCGCAACGCTGCAACCGCTTCACTTTTTGCTCTCAGGCGACACGGGTTTGCAAGAGACCGGTGCTTCTCTCAGCTCGAAGTCGAGCCTGAAGGCCTCTCATTAGTACTATCGGTTTCAGATACTCCACTGCGGGAACAGAAGCCTAAACGAACGCAATTCAAAGCCGGAGGAATCCGATGCGACTTATCTTTCGAAAAGTTTTCAACTACAAAACGTGCATTGCAATCACATTGAGCATGCTTCTTTCGTTAGCGTCTGTTTCGTGCATGACTGCCGGGCTTATCGCACAAGCGACATCTGCAAAAAAGGGAATTGGCGAATATGGTCAACCTCACGCGGCACATACCCTGTTGGACTCGCGGGTCGCGTGGTATTACGATTGGCAACCAACTTCTGACGTTCCCAATCCGCCGGCAGGCATTCAGTTCATCCCGATGATCTGGGGCGAGAGGAACCTGAATGCTGCCGACGAAGCCGCGGCCAGGAATTCAGGATCGGGGATTTTGCTCACATTTAATGAACCAGACAATGCCGGTCAATCCAACATGACGGTGGCCCAGGCCCTGGCTGCGTGGCCGCAGCTTGAAGCGCTCAATATGACCCTCGGCTCTCCTGCTGTCGGTGACGATGCTACCAATCCGAATGGCTGGCTGGCCCAGTTTATGGCTGGCGCAAAGGCTGCGGGGTATCGCGTGGACTTCATCTGCATCCATTCTTATCAGTCAAACTTTGATCCTGAAATCGCGACTCAGAATCTACTCAAGTATCTCGATACCGTGCATAAGATGTACAAACTGCCAATTTGGGTTACCGAGTATGCGATGGGCTATTGGCCATCTTCGCAGGGAGTCACCCCGCCATACCCGATCCAGGCGACTTTCGCTGCCGTCTCGGGGCCAGCTTTGGAAAAGCTGGAGTATGTGCAGAGGTACGCATGGTACTCCGATACACCGAATCAACCATCATGGTCGGCGTACAACACTGACGGTACTGAGACCGCCGTTGGCGCCGCCTGGAGAAAAGTTCCTAAGTAGAGTGAGGCCGGCTCCAACGCAGAACTGCGCAGGTTGATTATGGGTTGTCAGCTTTTTCCAAAGAATTCGTTCGCGGAATGCTCACAAAGGATGTTATCCAAATGAGAAATCGATTTTTCGTTAGCTGCTTCCTGTTGTGTGCTTCAGGGCTGACCGCCGCGAAAGCTGTGGGGCAAAATGCGGTTGTGGCAAAGTCCAGCAACCAAGACCGCATAGGTCTTAACTTCATTCGTCCGGATGTGAGCGGGCCGGGTAATTACGACTTCAAGACAAACGGGGTTTGGCTAGCCGGGCAACTGGGAGATATGGGTGTGAAGTGGACCCGACTGGCCTTCTCGTGGGTACTGATTCAACCGACCAAAGATGAATTCGACTGGAGTGCATACGATCGAATCGTAGACGCCTGCGCAGCCAGACACATTCAGATACTCGCTACGCTCGGCGGTCATTTCGATAAACCACCGGTTCCAGCATGGGCAGGAAGAACGTTGGCCGAAGTGGTGACCAATCACCCGGAGTATCTTGATAAGTTCGTACGGGCGTGGGTAAGCCGCTACAAGGACAGGATTCATTACTGGGAGATTCTTAACGAACCATCGGGGCAGCATTTTGATTTGACTCTTCACGCGTACGTTGAAGGAATTCTGAAGCCGAGTTACCGCATCATCAAGTCAGAAGATCCGAAGGCTAAAGTTTTGCCATGCGCCTACAACGAGCTTCCCGGCGGTAAATCGGATGCAGTCGGACCGCGCGGTCGCGAAGCTTTCTGGGATCTTGCGCGAGGGTACTATGACATTGGCAACCTGCATGAGTATGCCGATTGGAATATCTTTCGCACCCAGCCGGCAGCAACTGAGGAGGAAAAAGCGCTGCGCGAGTACGGGGCCATGATGGAGAAACACGGCGAGGGAACAAAACCATTTTGGGTGACCGAGATTGGCTGGTGGGGAACGGGGAGCCTGAGCAACAAGTACGAAGTTTACCGGCAGGATCCTGAGACCGGCGTGACCTTTCAAGCGGACTATTCCGGTAAAGAGATTATGGAAAACCCGGTCGTGCTTCGCGAAGATGCCTTGCGTTCGCAATGGATGAAAGACCTGATCCCGAGAGTGTGGTTGATCCCTGGGTGCCAGAAGATATTCTTCTGGGCCGCGATGGACGAGTTTGAAGGTGGATTCAACGCCAAGACTGAATACGGCGAGAATGCCCCAAGAAGCGATTTGTGGGGCTTTATTGCCGGCGACAAGACGTGGCGTAAGAGCGCCGTCACATTGCAGGAAATACTGAAACAATGAATGGCGGACTGCTGTTGGGATTTTGCAACTGAGTGCACTCGTCGACGGAGATTAGTAGCGGCCAGTGTTTGCAAATCCAATCCGCCTGGCCGCAAAACCGGCTTAGATGCAATTAGGGTCCAGGCTCGTGCCTGCGAAATCAATTTGACGTACAGCCGAATACTCACTCAAGATGACTGCCGCAAATACGCGCGCCCAACCGAGATGCTGCGGCAATGGGCGGCGTGAATTTGGAGGCAGGTTAAATCGACTGCAGTTTCAATACGGATTCAACAACCTGCGAATTGGAGAATGCTTGCATTAATCCTGTGGCCCAGGTTGCCCCGGGCCACAGAACCGGCATTCCCAGTTGCGATTAATCTGCACTGACTGTGAAAGATTGTTCCACCTGAGGCGCTGCCAGGTAGTCGATGTTGCCTGTTTGGTGGGCCGCGATGACGCATTTTCCGGCCGCCAGCATGGTCGCCGAGTTTCCCGAAACCGAGCAGATCTTTGCAGTCGTCGATTCATAAGTCACCGGCAGTCCCGAAGAAGCCGTGGCAAAGAGCGTGACATTTGCTCCAACTATCTGAGCTGGAATGGTTGGGAAAGTGATGGTTTGAGCAGCTTTGTCCACTGCAAAACTGCGCGAGACGGTCGGGGCTGCCGTGTAGTCGGCGTTACCGGCTTGAGTCGCCCTGATGCTGCAGGTTCCGGCTTCAACCAATGTAACGGTATCCCCCGAAACCGAGCAGACCGATGGTGTGGTCGATGCAAAGCTAACCGGCAGACCTGAGCTGGCGGTTGCGCTCACGATAAACGGAGAAGCGCCATAAATGATAGCCGAGAGCGGCGCAAAGGTTATGGTTTGTGCTGTGAACTTGACGGCGAAGCTGCCCGTGACCGCGGGTGCTGCCGCATAGTAAGTGTTGCCGGCCTGGGTTGCCTTGATCGAGCATGTTCCGGTTGCAGATAATGTGACTTCGCCTCCCGAAACCAGGCATATCGATGGGGTCGTCGATGCGAAGCTGACCGGCAGCTCGGAACTCGCAGTGGCGCTCAGGCTCACCGATCCTGCCAGCAGTGGTGTTGCCGGCGGAGCGGCGAAGTTGATGGTCTGTGCCGTTTTATCAACCGTAAAACTCCGCGAGACGGCGGGGGCTGCTTTGAAGTTGCTGTTGCCGGCCTGGGTCGCCTTCACCGTGCAGGTTCCAACTGAAACCAGCGTTGCCGTCGTGCCAGAAACGGTGCAGACCGATGAGGTGGTCGATGCAAAGCTCACCGGCAGGCCCGAAGATGCGGTCGCGTTCAAGTTTACGGTTCCCGTTAAGAGCGTTGTGGTTGGGATTGCGGGGAAAGTGATGGTCTGCGACGCGGGTTTGATGGTGAAGCTCGCCAGTAGTTGTGCCGCTGCAGAGTAGTTGGCATTGCCCGGCTGATTGGCCGCAACGATGCATACGCCTGACGCAAGCAGCGAAACCGCGCTGCTGCCTGCCGTAGTGGAACAGACCAGCGGAGTAATTGATGTGTAAATGACCGGCAAACCGGAACTGGCCGTGGCCTGCATGTTCGCAGTGCCCTGGACATAGTAAGTGCCGGTGATGGGTGGGAACGTGATTGACTGCGAGACCGGAGTGATCGTGATCGAACCACTGCCCGTTCCGTTGGAGTAATTGGGATTGCTGCTTGCGAACGCAGCGCTGACGCTGTAGGCGCCGCCGTTGACTGGCGGATTTGGACTGCCGTTGTAAGTAAAGGTGCAGGCGCCGGAGACTGCGGCTCCGCCAAGCCCCGTCGCCGCACAGGTTGCCGGCTCCGGCTGGCCGTTGTAGACAAATGTGCCTCCGGTCACTGTAACCACAGGAAGCGCAGGCGCGATGACAATTGTTCCGACGGCCACGCCACTGAAGTAGTTGGCGTCGCCGCTGCTGAATGATGCGGCCACAGTGTACGTCCCGGCGTTTACCGGCGGGTTGATGCTGCTGTTGTAAGCGATGTTGCACGAGCCTGGAACCTGCACGCCTCCAACGCCGGTTGCGGAACAGGTTGCCGATTCGCTGGCGCCGTTGTAGGTATAAGACCCCCCAATGACACTGATTGTCGGAATAGCCTGGTCGATAGTAAGGCTACTGGTCCCTTGCACCGAGGAGTATTCCAAAGTGTCGGTGGGAGTAAAGGTCGCGCTCACGTTATAGGTTCCTGCATTTACCGGAGGATTCGACGCCCCGTTATAGGTGAGCGCGCAGGTTCCCGCCACAGTTTCTCCACCAGCGTTGGTAACGCGGCAAGTAGATGAATGGGCCGTGGCGTCGTAGATGAACGGGCCGCCGGAGATAGTGACGGTGGGAGTAAGCTTCCCTGGGAACGGACCGGAGACAACGCTGTAATCGGTCTCGTTGAGGTTTGCGACCACCAGGTACGGAGTCCCATTGCCAGCCAGGTTGGCGACGGCAACGCTGGCCGGGTCTCCTGCCACAGGGTAGGTGACTGGGGATTGGAAGGTCCCATCGCCGTTGCCCGCGAGGACACTGGCGACCGACGCTCCCTGCGAGACCATTACAAGGCCGGGGATGCCACCCCCTGTGAAGTCCTTGGCGATGAGCGAAACAGGGTTGGCGCTGACTTGGTAAGACGCTCCGGCGGTAAATGTACCGGTGCCATAGCCCTTGTAGATACTAACCAGGCTGGTGCTTGCATCGGCGACCGCAAAGTCAGGGTAGCCGTCGCCGTTGTAGTCGCTGACAGCGATCGAAATAGGTTGAACGAAGCCCTGAATGACGGAGACAGGAGTCTGGAATGTGCCGTCGCCATTGCCCAGCAGCACGCTCACGGTTTTGTCAACCTGGCTGCCGGTAACGATGTCAAGCTTGCCGTCGAGGTTGAAGTCGCCTACGGAAACCCATTGCGGCGCATTGGCGGCGGTTGAGTTAATCGGTGACTGGAAGGTGCCGTCGCCATTGCCCAACAACACGGTCACGAAATTCGACGCCATGTTGCCCAGAACGATATCCGGCTTGCCGTCACCGTTGAAGTCCGCAACTGCTATTGAAGAGGGGAAAGCCCCGCCCGGATAGTTGACGGCGTTCTGGAACGTACCGTCTCCATTGCCCAGCAGAATGCTCACTCCGCCGCCAGTGGTGGCCACAGCCAGATCCAGTTTGCCGTCGCCATTGAGATCTGCGCTTGCGATGGCCATGGGCTCCTGCGCAACGGTGTACGCACCCTTGAAGCTGAACGTGCCGTCGCCGTTGCCGTGATAAACCTGCACGGAATTATCCAGAATCTGGATGAACGCAGCGTCCGGCTTACCATCTCCTTCGAAATCCCCTGTGGCAACGCCAATAAACTCGTTATAACTATTGGAAAGGATGACCACGGCGAAGGGTGGCGACAAACTGGCGGCGTATTGGCTGTTGCCGCTATACTGCGCGGTAATTTCCTGCGTGCCTGCGGGGACGTTATCTGTCGTCAGCCCCGCCCATCCCGCTGAATTCTGGCCGATTGTGAACGTGCCGAGCGGTGTCACTCCATTCAACAGAAATGTCAAGGTACCGGTTGCAGTCGAAGGGTAAATCTGCGCCTGGAGCGACATTGGAACGTCGAACGGCCATGGGTTTCCGGGAATAAATCGGTTGGTCTCCGCGTTCCACAGCGAGATAGCGACCACGGTTGGCTCCTGAGGCGGCGTGTTGCAGCCGCCGCTCACAATGGCGTTGCCGCTCAAAGCCGGGCCGTTATCGCGTGACTGGAATGAACCCGAACAGAAGTCCGTAATTGTGCCATTGTTCAAGAACGAAGAAGAGGCTCCCGCATAAGAGCCGTTGTCGCTTACGAGCGTGAAATAGTTGTTCACTTCGCCGTTGTTGGTGAATGTTCCGAAGCTGTCAAGACTGCCGCCGGTCACGGTAACGTCTTCGCTATTGTTCGGCAATCCAATCACAAACGAGCCATTGTTGACGAATGTGGCGTACGGCTCCACATCGATCTGTTCAAAGTCTGAGATGGTCGCGCCCCGCTCGTTCTCAAGCTCCCCGCCCGTGCCCACTAACTGACTGGCGGTATCGATGATGAAATTGCCGCCGTTTATGATGGTTCCGAAGTTATCTATTTTGTTTTGAATGTCGAACCGCCCGTAGTTCAAAAGCGTAACGCCTGCGGGAATCTTCACGATCTCGTTTGCATTGAGATTTATGCCCTGGACGCCAGTGATCAGGCAGGTATTCTGAACGGTCATCCACTGGGCGCCAATCTGCTGACAATAAGACGGGGTCAGGTCCACCGTCGGAACGCCGATTGTCCCTGTGACTGTCCCTCCGGAGCCGTCTGTCGTGCCGCCGTTCTGGTTTACGATCGATCCGTTCCCCGAATTGACGAAAGAGGACTCGACTGTCTCGTCGGCATCAATCGATCCTGAGTTATCGACGGTCCCGGAATTCTGTACCGTTCCGTAGTTCGATAAGCTCGCTCCCGAAGCCAATGTGATGGAGTTACTGCTGGTCAGGGTGCCGCTTGGAGCTATCAGCAGGCTGCCGCCGGATTGCACCTTCACTGTGCCCGTGTTCGACAGCGCGCCCGCCACGTCGGCCACGCCTCCTCCATTCACAACCAGCGTGCCGAAGTTATTGAAGAGGTTGTAAATTCCCAGTTCGCCGACGCCGTACGGCGAGGACTCAGCCTGCGTAACGACCGTTCCAAAATTGTCGATCTCACCGTTCACTTCGAGCCAATTGAAATTCAGAAGGGTCGTTCCCGCGGGAACATCCCATTCGATATTTTGAGGAACGTAGGTCGTGATCACTTCTCCCTGAGGCAATCCCGGCACAGGGTCGATTTCGCAGGTGCTGTTGCTGGCATTCCAGGTCCCATAAACGATAAAGGGATTTCCGAATGCAACCTCGCCATACAAGGGCGACCCCGGCGACGCGCCGTCGCAGGTTTCGCTGTCTATGGCAACAATGACATTGCCCACCTGATTTGAGGTGGCGGCCAAGAGGCCCACGTTAAGAAGGCTGCCCTCGTTTGCAAAGGTCCCGCTCTCGCTTGCCGACGTGCCCGTGGTATAGAAAGATCCGTAGTTTAGAAAAGCTGCCTGATTTACGAAGTTTCCGGCGTTGG
>Ga0335073_10014896_pt1 | contig 10887 bp, 8 predicted proteins | sample Lox_Sample_22_FD_207093 | JGI IMG/M metagenome (GOLD analysis project Ga0335073, IMG submission 207093) | Soil microbial communities from Loxahatchee National Wildlife Refuge, Florida, United States - Lox_Sample_2.2 | ecosystem: Environmental > Terrestrial > Soil > Wetlands | place: USA: Florida... | reverse complement strand
CGCGGCCTTCGGGGAACTGGAAAGTGCCGACGCCGACGTTCGGGTTGATGCCGGGAAAGGCGGCAATGGGACCCGGACCAATGGCGGCGGGCTGCCCACCATAAAGCGCGGTACCGGAGTCAAGACCGTTTCCGGCGTAGTCAGTGATGCTAGCGCCTGCAGCGATCGCACAGGCGGTATCCGTGGCGGCGCAGTTAAAGCTGGTGTTCGTCGCAGCCACCGCAGCTTGCGCGGAAGCCTTGTTGAAGTAACGGGCATCGCCGACGTGGTTGGCGTCGATCGTCTGGCCCAACCTCATGGTTTCGAGGCGAACGTAGTCGGCTGAGATGACGGCTCCGGAAAAGAGCTGCCGCTGCACACCGAAGCTGATGTTGGTGGAGTACGGGAATTTAAAGTCCGGAGTGAAAGCGATGGCGCCGTTCTGGATGGCCAGGTTGTAGGCCGCCGAGCCGGTGTTAACGCCGGGGCCGCCTGCAATCTTGCGGTAATCGCTCTGCAACTGCAGCCAGTCAGGAGCGCTGGCCGCGACCGACTCACTGCACAGTGTCTTGATGCTCTTGCCGGTGCTGGTTTGCGTCAGTCCATTGAGCGTATAGGTCGCGCCAGCGCACAGTTCCGTGTACACGGCAAACTGTCCGGTCTGGAGGCGGGAAGAACGGTCGAACTGAACGTTGTTGAAGACGTTGCTGTCGTAGTAAATGCCGAAGCCCGCGCGCAGAACCGTCTTAGGCGAGAAGCGTGGATTCCACGCGAGTCCGACGTTGGGGCCGAAATCCCAGTCAGGCTGCGAGACCCGTTTGCCGAGGCCCGCGCCCCACTGATCGAAGAGGGATGCCGATCCGGAGCAGGGCAGGCTGGAGCTGCCGGCGCCGAAGGCGAAGTTATCGGTCGCGATATTCGAGCAGGGCACCGGAGCCAGGTCCGCGTTCGAGCGGCCGGTGTCGCGATCCCAGCGCAGGCCGTAGGTGAATGTGATGTTGGGAGTGATTTTCCAGGTATCGACGGCGTAGAGGCCTGTGCGCCAGTCGTTCATGCCGCCGCCGGGAAGACCGAAGTTGGGATGCTCCGACGCGTAGCCAAGATCGTTCGAGATGACGACGCCGTAAGGATGGTATCCGTTGAGTGGGTCGGTCTTGTTTCCGATCACCGTCGTCGCCCGGATGATGACCTCCGGTCCATAGCCAAAAAAGGCTGCGAGGCCGCCGCCCTGAATGCGATCGAGGCTGACGCCATAGCGAATGTTGTGGGCGCCTTTGACCCAGCCGCCGTCGTAACGGAGTTGCTTGTCGGACTGATAGGTCTGCTGCGGCGCATTGGGATTGGGTCCGGTCTGCAGGCCCTCCGCCCCATAGCGAACGTCCACTCCATCGATGGGGTTGTAGATTGTGTGATTCCCGAGCGTGGTATCGCCGATCTGGTTGTGGAACTTTTCGTAGCTGCCGCGGAAGCTGTTGGTGAACCGCGAAGTGCCGAAATCCGCACCGCCCGCGATGCCCCATGCGTTGTCGAGATTGCTGTAAGTGGAGTAGCTGGCCCCGGTCGCGAAGGAGTTGCGTTCGTAATTGCCGCGGGCGAAGAAGCGCGTGTTGTGCGGGCCGTTCCAGTCGATACGTCCATCGGAGTAGGTGTCACGGTCCGGGCTGCCGACATTGGGATACGCCGCCTGGAGAGCTGCGAAGTCCGGTCCGAGCGAGATGGGAGCCGACTGATCCTGCTTCAGCCGTTCGGAGTTGGCGAAGAAGAAGAGCTTGTCGCGAAGAATCGGACCTCCGACGCTGCCGCCAAACTGGTTGCGCTGGAAGGGATTGGAATTTCCCTCGTAGGTTGCCGCGCCGGCACGCTGATCCTGGAAGTATTCAAACGCCTCGCCGTGGAAGCTGTTCGTTCCGGACTTGGTGGCCAGCAGGACCGAACCCTGCGAGGTGACCTCAGTGGATGGGTCGGCCGTAGCGCGAGTGACCTGCTCCTCTCCAATCGAGCCCTGCGAAATATTGAAGATCGTCGTCCCAACGGTCTCGTCGGTGACGTCCTGCCCGTCGAGCAGGATGCGGGTCGTGCGGCCGGAGATTCCGCTGAACGAAACCGCGGAGTACCCGGCCTTGGTGGGATCAAAGCCGCCGTCGTTGCTGCCGCCGGCCTGGAGCTGAACACCAGGCTGAAGCTGAGCAAAGTCGAGAACGTTGCGGCCATTGACGGGGAGGGACTCGAATTGCTGAGTGCTGATAACACCACTGACCGTGGGCTGGTCGGTATTCAGCTGAACGGCGCCCGCAGTGACTTCGACGGTCTGTGTCTGTGAGCCGATCTTCAGCTGGAAGCTGCCAGGCGTCGCCGTGGCCGTACGAATGACAGTGTTGACGACCATGGTCTCAAAGCCGGCTGCGGTAATGGTGACGCGGTAGTTGCCCGGATTGAGGGGGCCGACCGAGTAGAGACCGCTGGCGTCGGTGGTCACCACCACGCCCGCCCCGGTGTCCGTTGACAGAATGCGGATCGACGCGCCTGCGATCACTGCACCGGAGGTGTCGGTGATCGTCCCCTGAATCGAACCACCGTTGACCGATATAGCCTGCGCCGAAGCCACAGGCGCGAGTGACATGAGAATTGCGGCGGATGTCAGCGCGATACCAAACAGGCCGATTACGAGGGCGATTCGTTGCCAGAATTGCGGCTTTTTCATAAGAGGTCCCTGATCCTTATCGTTAAAAAAAATCCGATCGTGCACGGGCTGGAGTGATCCCGAAAACTCCGCTGCCCACGTCCTGCGAAAGGCCCAGTAATGTCGGGAAAATTGGAGAGATAAGGGGCAATTGCCCACCCAATTCGTTCAGCACTTGAACGATTTAGCGGGAGCAAACTCTTTCAGCTGGGGACGCCACGAATGATCTGTTTGATAAAAGCCAGGTTAACGAGCCAAACTAAAGTAATGAGTGGGTTATGCACGCAGTACAGACCCCCAGCCTGTCAATAGCCAACTGGTAATGGCTGGGGACATAGAAATCTCCAAAATCTCATACCAGTTCAGGGGCAATGTATGGCGTCTCAGAGGCGCACATGAGTCCTTGTGAAAAAATGGTGTTAGAGCCCTCAGGAGAGGGCCTCGAATGAACACCCTTAAAACCGCATTCTTACTGACCCTTCTGACTCTGCTTTTGGTTTTGATCGGCAGCCACTGGGGCGAAAACGGAGCGATCCTCGCGTTTGTGATCGCCGCCGCGATGAATTTCTTCAGCTACTTCTATTCCGACAAGCTCGCGCTGGCGATGTACCGGGCGCAGCCCGTGACGCGGGAACAGCTGCCGAGGGCCTACGAGGTGGTCGAGCGTATGACGGGGCGGCTGGGACTGCCAATGCCGAAGATTTATGTGATTCCGACCGATGCACCCAACGCGTTCGCCACGGGGCGCAATCCGGCCCACGCATCGGTGGCGGTCACGCACGGAATTCTGCAGCTGCTGAACGACGACGAACTGGAAGGCGTGCTGGCGCACGAGCTGGGCCACGTCCGCAATCGCGACATCCTCACCAGCTCCATCGCGGCAACGCTGGCCGGCGCGATCACGCTGCTGGCACGCATGGGCTGGTGGGCTGAGATGTTCGGCGGGATGAGCGGAGGCGGAGATCGCAGGCGAGGCGGAGGCATCAGCGCGCTGTTCATGCTCATCCTGGCGCCGATCGCTGCGATGTTGATCCAGCTCTGGGTGTCGCGCACCCGTGAGTATGAGGCCGATGCGACGGGCGCGCAGATCACCGGCAATCCCTACGCGCTGGCCAGCGCGCTGGAGAAGCTGGACGCGTATTCGAAGCGCGTGCCCATGCCAGGAACGGCGTCCACGGCCCATCTGTTCATCGTGCAGCCACTGCTGAGCCGCGAGGACTTCGCCGGACTGTTCTCGACGCATCCACCGATCCGGAAGCGGATCGAGCGACTGATCGGGCGGCCGAGCGTGGGCGGGCAGTAGTGCGAGGGAGAAGGGAAACGGCCTGAGAGGCTTTTTCTGCTCCCTTCTGCCTTCTCCCTTCTCCCTTCTTATTGCGCCCAGCCGAGCCCGTCGTCGCCTTTGCCGGCGTCGATCAGTTTCGTCACTTTCCATTGCGCCAGATCGATAGCCGCGACTTTGCCGGCGCCCATACAGGAGACGTAGGCGACGCGACCGTCAGGCTGAATGAGGACTTCCTGCGGCGAGGCGGCGACGGGGATTTCGCGAGTGACCTTCATCGACTGCAGATCGACGACGGCAACCTCGTTTCCAAACGGGATAGCAACGAGGAGCCAGCGCCCGTCGCGGGTGGCGGCGGCGCCGTATCCGTTGGCGGGCAACGGCACCCAGGTTTTGAGTTTCTTTGTTGCTGTGTCGATGACGGCGAGCCGGGGCTCGACGACGTCCGAGGTGAAGACCCACTTGTCGTCGCGTGAGATGGCGATGCGCTGCACTTTGGTGGCGACGGGGATGACGGCGAGGGTCCTGCGTCCGACGAGATCGAGCACCGAGACAGTGCCCGGGCCGACGTTGGCCGTATAGCCGAAGCGGCCATCGTGGGAGATGGCGAGCATGTGCGATTCTTTCTGGCCGGTGGGGACTTTGCCGAGAATCTTCAGGGTGTGCGGGTCGACGATGGTGATGGCGCTGTCCAGTTCGGTGGTGACGTAAAGGAGGTTGTGCTCCGCATCGAGGACGGGCAGATGCGGGCGCACGGGGTGGCCGAAGTCGACGGTGCCGGTGATCTTGTGTGAGGCGATATCGATGACCAGCATTTTGCTGCCGTCAGCCCCCGGCCGGCCGACGCCGGAGTTGCCGTAGATGGGAAGGAACGCGGTGTGGCCGTCCGCCGTGATTTCGTGGCCCCATTCGCCGGGGATGGTCTCGGCGATCGTGGCGACCTCCCTGCCCTGAGTAGGATCGATGAGGCTGACGGTTTGGTCGCGCTGATTGGCGACGAGGAGCGTCTGCGCCGCAGCCGACCCACAGAAATATGTAACCACGATTAGAACAAATACAGAAAAGGGCTTGCTCATAGAGGCTGCCAGTTTAGCAAGAAGGAAGAAGGAAGAAGCTGGAAGGATGGAGCCGGAAGCCGTACCAGGGTTCCGGCCCCTTCCACCTTCTCCCTTCCACCTTCTCCCTTCCATCTTCCTGCTCAGGCCTGGGGCACTGTAATCTGAGTGCCATGAAAAGCGTGCTGCGGATCCTGGTCTGGCTGGCGGTCGTGGTTTGGTTTGGCGGCTTACTGTTCTTTCCCATCACTGCCTGGGCGGCGTTCAGCACGATCGCGGATACCCACCAGGCCGGGACTATTGTCGCGAAGTGCCTCGGCGTACTGCATCATGAGGGACTGTTCGCGGGATGCGTGATCATCGTGCTGCTGGCGCTGGGCTACTGGCTAAAGGCGTTCAGGATGAGCACCGCGACGATCGGAATTGTGGTGACGCTGCTGATGATCGGCTGTACGGCGTGGTCGCAGTACAGCATCATTCCACGCATGGAAATGGACCGGATCGCGGCGGGCGGAGCGATTGACAGCATAGCGAAAAACGATCCGCGGCACGTGGACTTCGACCGCCTGCACAACCTGTCGACGGATGTGGAAGAGGCGGTGATGCTCGGCGGTCTGGTGCTGGTGATTTCGCTGGGGAGGGATTGCTAGAGGCAGGGAGAAGATGGAAGGAAGAAGGGAGAAGGAAGAAGGAAAAGCCTCTCATCATTACTTGCACCTACTCCCTACTCCCTACTCCCTTCTCCCTAACCTTCACCGGCCTTGGCGGCAAGCGCCGCAGCAACGCTGATGTTCTTTACCAGGTCGCCCGGAACATTGTGCCGCTGCTGCAGATACTCCGGGCTGTTCCACGAGAGCCAGACCGCGCCGTCGGAATCTTCCCAGACGAGAATCTTCAACGGCAGATCGATGGCGATCGTAGGGGCAGCAATCATGAGCGGCGTTCCGGCCGCCGGGTTGCCGAAGATGAGGAGCTTCGTCGGCCGCATCTCCATGCCGGCCTTTTTCGCTTCGCCGCTGTGATCGACCAGCGCGAAGACCGTGACGCCTTTCGCGTCGAGAATGCTTTTGAGGCGGGCAACGGTCTCCTCGACACTGTGCTGGCTGCGCTGGCTGAGAAATCCCTGTGCGGTGGCGGTCATCGGGCAATCTCCATAAGACTTTGTCAGCAAGATGCGCGGAGTGGGGGATTATGCTCAGGAATTCCCCTGGGAAAAGAAAAAGGGAGAGAGAAACGGGGACCCGCTGAGTCCGTGTCGCCGTTTCGTTTTGCCTCTTGCTGTCGTTGTGCCGGCCTACCGCCTGGCTCAGGAGACCTTGCGCTCCGTCATTGGTTCCCCGTTGATGCTCTGCTCGCCGGAATGGGGCGCTCTGGCTGACGCTCCGTTACACGTCGTCACATTTCGGGAACCGGGACGGGGCTGACTCCGTATCCGGCTTCAATCCCATCGTGCGAGGTGGCCCGCGGTGAAGCTCTCGATCGAAAACGTCGGCAAGCGGTATACCGGCAATGTTTGGGCATTGCGGCGCTTCAGCCTCGAACTGAAGCCGGGTGTGCTGGGATTGCTGGGCCCGAATGGCGCAGGCAAAACGACGCTGATGAATGTTCTCGCGACCATCACGCGCGCCACCGAGGGCAGGGTGACGTGGAACGGCGTGGATGTGGCGAAGGATCCGAATGCGCTCCGTGCTGTGCTCGGCTATCTGCCCCAGGATTTCGGCGTCTACCCCAACCTGAGCGCGCAGGAATTTCTGGAATACCTCGCGGCCGTGAAAGGCCTCGATGCCACCGCGGCGCGGCGGCGCATCGATCAGCTGCTGAACGTGGTGAATCTGGCTGACGTGCGCGGGCGTCCGCTGGGGGGCTTTTCCGGCGGAATGAAGCAGCGTGTGGGGATTGCGCAGGCGCTGCTGAATGATCCGCGGCTGCTGATTGTCGATGAGCCGACCGCCGGGCTCGATCCCGAGGAGCGGGTACGGTTTCGCAACTTGCTGTCGGATCTGTCCGGTGAGCGGATCGTGATCCTGTCGACGCACATTGTGTCGGATGTGGAAGCGACGGCCACCGAGATCGCGCTGATCTCCAATGGCGGGCTGGTGGCCCATGCAGCGCCGGAGGCGCTTCTGCGCAGCGTGGAGGGACGGGTGTGGGAGTGGGTGATCCCGAGCGCCGACCTGAACGCCGTGAAGCAGGCGTATCGCGTCAGCAACACGGCGCGCCGCAGCGATGGCGTGCATGTCCGCGTTCTGACCGAGGAGCCGCCCGACGGTGCGAGGCCGGTCGCACCCACGCTTGAGGATGCATATCTGGATTCGTTGTCGGTGCATCGCGCAGGAGTAGCGGCGTGAGCAGCGCGCGCGTACTGGGTCATCTGGTGAAGGCGGATTTTCTCACCCGCGTCCGTCGGACAAGCTTTCTTGTGACGCTGGCGTTCGCAGTGTTTCTTGGCTACCAGGTCTTCGCCGGCAACGTGCAGATGCAGCTGGACGACTATCGCGGCGTCTACAACTCAGCCTGGGTGGGCGCGCTGATGGGCGTAGTGTCGAGCACGTTCCTGACGCTGGTGGGGTTCTACATCGTGAAGGGCTCGATCCTGCGCGATGAGACGACGCGGGTCGGGCAGATCCTGGCCGCGACGCCGATGAGCAAGAGCTTCTATACCGTGGCGAAGTTCCTCGGCAACTTCGCGGTGCTGTCGGCGATGGTGGCGGTCATGGGTGTGGCGGCAATCGCCATGCAGCTGATGCGCGCCGAAGATCGCACGCTGCACCTGTGGACGCTCGTCTCTCCCTTGCTGTTGTACGCGCTGCCGGCGATGGCGTTTGTCGCGGCGCTGGCAGTCCTGTTCGAAACGCTGCCCGTTCTGCGCGGCGGCGTGGGCAACGTGGCGTGGTTCTTTTTGTGGACAGGACTCATCGTCGTCGGGGTCGGGCAGTCGGCGTCCCACGGCGGGGTCGTCACGCAGGGGGGATATTTTCGCGACTTCAGCGGCATGCCCACCCTGATGGGGCAGATGCGGACCGAAGTGATGAAGGTGGATCCGCACTTTCATAACGACTTCTCGCTGACTGTGGCAGGCATGCGGCCGCATAAACAGTTTTTGTGGACGGGTGTGGAGTGGACCGGGGTGCAGGTGGCAGCTCGGCTGTTGTGGTTCGTCTATGCACTGGCCGCGGCGATGCTGGCGGCAGTGTTCTTCCACCGTTTCGACCCCGGCCGCGAGCGGCGTTTTCGACGGCTGAACGCAATTCAGCAGCGAACCCCGGTAGTGGAGCTTGCCGCGGCGAAAAACCTGGCCCAGGCCGATCCGTGGACGCATCGCCTGACGCCTCTGGAGCACGTGAAGGCGAAGAACCGATTCCTCGCGCTGGTGGTCGCGGAGCTGCGCCTCATGCTCCAGGGCCACAAATGGTGGTGGTATGCGATCGCAGCGGCATTGTTCGTCGCCTGCGCGGCGTCCCCGCTCAGGACTTCGAGCCAGGGCGTGATTCTGGCCGCGTGGATCTGGCCGCTGCTGATCTGGTCAAAGATGGGCGGACGCGAAGCTCGATACGCAACTGGTTCGCTGATCTTTTCAGCTCCGCATGCGCTCGATCGGCAACTGCCCGCAGCCTGGTTGGCGGGCGCACTGCTAACGCTGGCGACCGGCGGCGGCCTGCTGATCCGCCTGGTTGTCGCGGGCGACCTGCGCGGCGTGGCTGGTTTGCTCGTTGCTGTGTGCTTTATTCCGAGCCTCGCGCTGGCTTGCGGAATTCTGACCGGCGGAAGCAAATTCTTCGAGGCTCTGTACACCGTGTGGTGGTACACCGGCGCGGCGCATCACATCCGCGGACTGGATTTTATGGGCACCGTGGACGTAAGCAGCACGCCGGTAGTCTATGGCATGCTCGCGATAGCGCTGCTCGCAGTCAGCTGGACCCGGAGGCGGACGCAGCTGGCTTACGCGTGATGCCGAATGAACAGATCGGCAGCAACGAAGACGAAGAAGATCACCGCGATCACGCCGTTCATCGTGAAGAACGCTGCGTTGAGCCGGCTCAGATCCCGCGGCGAAACCAGCGTGTGCTCCCAAAAGAGAAGCGCGGCGACAGCGACAATGCCCACAGCGGCGATGGGGCCGAGCTGAAACAGGATCGCAAGCCAGACCAACAAAGCAAGCATCACCAGGTGCATGGTGCGAGCGATCCAGAAGGCGGCCGCCAGGCCGAGCGTGGCAGGGATGCTGTAAAGGCCCGTGGACCGGTCGTGCGCCTCATCCTGGCAGGCGTAGAGGACGTCGAACCCGGCAACCCAAAAAAGCACAGCAAGGGTGAGAACGAGGATGCGTGGATCGAGCGAACCGCGAATGGCGATCCACGCGCCGGTGGGCGCGATCCCGAGTGCCAGGCCAAGGAACAGATGCGACCAGCGGGTGAAGCGCTTCGTGTACGAGTAAAGGAAAAGCACCGCCAGCACGACAGGCGAGAGGATCAGCGTGAGCCGATTCAGCCGCCAGGCTCCGAAGAGAAAGAGCGCCGACATGATGAGCGTGAATCCAGCGGCAAAATTGCGAGTAAGCATGCCGGCAGGGATCGCGCGCATGCGGGTCCGCGGGTTGGCGGCGTCCAGGTCGGCGTCGGCCCAACGATTAAAGGCCATGGCGGCGGAACGGGCGGAGATCATACAGAGGACGATCCAGCCAAGCTTCGCCGCGAGCCAGCTAATATGCGCGGCCGGCGGATATGCGTGCGCGGCGAGCATCGCTCCGGTGAGAGCGAAGGGGAGAGCGAAGATCGAGTGCTCCCACTTGATCATCTCCAGCGTGATCCGGATGCTGCGCAGCATGTTTACAGAGTACAGGGAGCAGGGGGTAGGGGGCAGCTCCGGGCTACCGGCTAAGGGCTGCCGGCTACGGCCTACGGGAAAACAAATAGCACCCTCGATCATTTGAGGGTGCCATGAAGAGTTGGACATTAGCGGTGCTCGGTCGGTGCCCGGTTCTCGGTGCTCGGTGCCCGGTCTTACTTTCCAGGTTTTTCCTTCGACCCGTTGGCGACCACGATGTCGTTGGTCACGCTGAAGACCCCGGATACCGAGTTAGCCTGGATGCCCGCCGCGTCCTTCTCCGCTTCCGTGTCAACGCTGCCGTACAGCGTAACGTGGCCGTTCGCGACCTGGATGCGGATGGGCTTCACCGGATCGATCGCGTACTTGTTCAGCGTTGGGAAGCCGTAGACCTTGCGGAAGACCGCCAGCCGGATCCTGTCATCGTTGGGAGAAACCGGATCGACGTCGATGTTGTTCACGACGTCGCGTACGCCCTTGGTGTTCTCGACGATGGCAACCGCGTCCGACGCATCGACCGGACCGTACGCGTGACCACCCAGCACAGCAACCCCGTTGTGCACCTGCACGCCGATGGCGTCAAAAGCAGTTGTGCCGTAGCCGACCATGTCGTAGTTGATAGCCTTCTGCAGTTTTTCCTGCAGCTGCTGGTCACTCATCTCGCCCCCGCCATTCACCTGAATGTCGTTGCGGACAGCGGTGACGCCTTTCACGTGGTGAACCTTCTGGTCGGCGCTGACCTTCTCCGCCACGACATCGACGGATCCGGTGAGACTGACCACGCCATTCTGCACCGACGCCTGAATGCCCTTGTAGCGCGATCCGCCGAGCGCCTTCTGTACAGAAGCCTGAATGGCGGAGTCATTTTGCGCAAACGCCGCGGGAACAGAAAGAGCCGCAGCAAGAAGGAAAAGCAGTGATTTCTTCATCGTTCATTCTCCTGGGCTGTCTCCCGAATTTTTCGGGGAATCCGACCGGCGAGCCGCCTGCCGGGGAGACAAGCCTTCCGTTGTATTCAGACACGGAAGCGAGAACTTTGGATGCGCGCGTGTGCAATTTTCAGGCCA
>Ga0335073_10014895_pt1 | contig 10888 bp, 12 predicted proteins | sample Lox_Sample_22_FD_207093 | JGI IMG/M metagenome (GOLD analysis project Ga0335073, IMG submission 207093) | Soil microbial communities from Loxahatchee National Wildlife Refuge, Florida, United States - Lox_Sample_2.2 | ecosystem: Environmental > Terrestrial > Soil > Wetlands | place: USA... | reverse complement strand
CGGCCTGCGCCGGACCCGGGCGGCGGGGGCGCTGGCGTGACATCATGATTGGCAGCAGACAGAACGGTCTGAAGAGGTGATGGGGATGGCCGCGAAGACACCGACGGCGCCCACGGCACGGGAGCGGCTGCTGGCCGCGGCCAGCGAGCTGTTCTACGCCGAGGGCGTGCACACGGTCGGCATCGACCGGGTGATCGAACGCGCGGGGGTGGCCAAGGCGTCGCTCTACAACACCTTCGGCAGCAAGGACGAGCTCGTCCGGGCGTACCTGGAGCTCAGGCACGGGCAAATGTCGCGGCGGATCATGCGCCAGGTCGAGCGGCACAGCGATCCCCGCGAACGGCTGCTGGCGGTGTTCGACGCGCAGAGCGAGACGTTCGCCGACCCCGGCTTCCGTGGCTGCGCGTTCGTCAGCGCCAGCGCCGAGTCGCCCGGCGCGCTGGTCGAGCAGGCGGCCGACGCGTACCGGGGCTGGGTCCGCAGCCTGCTGGTCGAGCTGGCGGGCGAAGCGGGGGCGGCGGCGCCGGAGCGGCTCGGCCGGCAGCTGCACATGATCTACGACGGGGCGTCGCTGTCGGCCCGGATGGACCACGACCCGACCGCCGCGATCGACGCCAGGGCGGCGGCCGAGACCCTGCTCGACGCCGCCCTGCCGGCCGGCCACTGACCCTGGCCGGCCCGAACCTGTCGGGCGTACAGTCGTCGCGTGGGTTCCCCTTCCTGGTCGCAGAGCGCGCTGCCGACCGGCGTCCGGCTGGCGAGCCGCCGCCAGGTGGCCGCCGCCTGGTTCCTCGGGCTGGCGCTGTTCGTCGCCACCGCCGGGATCGGGTACCTCGGGTGGAGCCTGGTCGTCTGGGGCCAGGGGCGGACGCCGGCCCAGCGGATGCTCGGGCTGCGCTGCTGGCTGCCGCTGGCGGGCGCGGTGGCGGGACGGGGCGATATGGCGGTGCGGCAGATCTCCGGCGTCTGCCTGAACGGCCAGCTGTTCGCCGGCGTCTTCATCTGGCTGTTCGACGGGCGGCTGCGCTCGGTCGGCGACGCCTTCGCCGACACCGTCGTCTTGTTCGACCCGGACGGGGCGCTGGCCTTAGCCGGGTTCGCTTACTGTCGTTCCCGTGCACACAGACGAAGAACGGCATCGCGCGCGGGCCCGCCAGCTGGCGGCCGAGTCGGTGGCGGCCGGGGACGCGACCGGGTGGTTCGAGCGGCTGTACGCCGAGGCCGAGGCCGAGGCCGGGGTGACCGTGGTTCCGTGGGCCGACGGGCTGCCGAACCCGCATCTGGTCGAGTGGGCCGACAACGTCGAGTTGGACGGCACCCGGTCGGACGGGGCTGCGCGACGCGCGCTGGTGGTCGGCTGCGGGCTCGGCTACGACGCGGAGTTCCTGGCCGGGCGCGGGTTCGCGGTGACCGCGTTCGACCTGTCGCCGACCGCGATCGCGGCCGCCAAGCGGCTCTACGGCGACTCGCCGGTCAGCTACCTGGCGGCCGACCTGCTGGACCTGCCGGCCGCCTGGGCCGATGCATTCGACCTGGTGCTTGATGCGTACACGGTCCAGCCGCTGTACGGGGCGGTGGGCGGGCGCGCCCTCGCCGCGCTGCCCGGACCGGTCGCGCCGGGCGGTTCGCTGCTGGTGCTGTCGCGCGCGACCGAGGAGGAGAGCCCGGTCCGCGACCCGGCCCTGATGCCGTGGCCGCTCACCCCGGCGGAGCTGTCGCGGGCGGGCGGCCCGCTGCGCGCGCACCGGATCGAGAAGTACGCCGACCCTCACGACCCAGCCCGGCTGCACTGGCGGGCCGAGTTCCGGCGCGGGCTGACGCCTGCCGACCAATCAGCGGCGGCGGCCGCCACCGTCTGATCATCGCTGCGGTAGCCTCGCTGGGTGACTCAGTGGGCATGGGGATACGCGGTTGCCACCCTCGGGCGGGACGGGGCGCCGCTCTGCTATTACTTTTCCGATCCGCAGCTCGGGGAGCCGGACGACGCCGAGGCGGCGGAGCCGGACGTGCGGGACGAGTACGAGGACGCGATGCGCGGGGTCATCGTCCGCAGCCGGGTGCGGGTGACGACCGACCTGGACGCGCCGCCGGCTGACGCCGCCGACGCCTACCTGCGGCTGCACCTGCTGTCGCACCGGCTGGTGCGCCCCAACAGCATCAACCTCGAGGGCATCTTCAAGGTGCTGCCCAACGTCTGCTGGACGTCGCTTGGGCCGGTCGAGGTGAGCGAGATCGGCGCCGTCCGCCAGCGGGCGCTCGGCCGCGGCCTGTACCTCGACGTCCGCTCGGTCGACAAGTTCCCGCCGATGCTCGACTTCGTCGTGCCGTCCGGGGTCCGGGTGGCCGACGCGTCCCGGGTCCGGCTGGGCGCGCACCTAGCCGAGGGCACCACGGTCATGCACGAGGGCTTCGTCAACTTCAACGCGGGCACGCTCGGGCCGTCGATGGTCGAGGGCCGGGTCAGCCAGGGCGTGGTGGTCGACGCCGACAGCGACGTCGGCGGCGGCGCGTCGATCCAGGGCACCCTGTCCGGCGGCGGCACCCAGGTCATCTCGGTCGGCAAGCGCTGCCTGCTCGGCGCCAACGCCGGGATCGGCATCTCGCTCGGCGACGACTGCATCGTCGAGGCCGGGCTCTACCTGACCGCGGGCACGATCGTCACGCTCCCCGACGGCCGGACGGCCAAGGCGCGCGAGCTCAGCGGGAGCTCGGGGCTGGTGTTCCGGCGCAACAGCGTGACCGGCACCGTCGAGGCCGTCACCCGGCCCGGCAAGCAGGTCAGCCTCAACGCCGACCTGCACTCCGGCCAGTAAGGGTGCGGTTGCAGACGTCTGCCTCAGCTGCGGTGCTCGAGCTGCGGGAGGTGACCTACCGCCGGGACGGCAAGGAGATCATCCGCGGGGTGAGCTGCACGGTGAACCGGGGCGAGCGCTGGGCGCTGCTTGGCCCCAACGGCGCGGGCAAGAGCACGCTCCTCGGGTTCTGCGGCGCGGTCACCCACCCCACGTCCGGCACCGTGCACGTGCTCGGGTCGCAGCTCGGGCGGGTCGAGCTGCAGGCCTTGCGGCGGATGATCGGGCACGTGAACCCCCGCCATCCGCTCCGCTCGCCGCTGACCGTGCGGGACATCGTGCTGACCGGGCTGACCGGCACGATCGAGACGGCGCCGCGGTGGCAGCCGACGGCGGCGGAGTCAGCCCGCGCGGATGAGCTCATCGCGCTGCTCGGCCTGGCCGCGAAGGCGGGCGAGCGCTGGCCGGTGCTGTCGCAGGGCGAGCGCGGCCGGACGCTGATCGCCCGGGCGCTGATCTGCCAGCCGCGGCTGCTGCTGCTCGACGAGCCGTCGACTGGGCTCGACATCGCCGCCAGGGAGCAGCTCCTTGAGGCGATCGACCAGCTCACCCGGACGCACCCGGACGTCGCCAGCGTGCTGGTGACGCACCATCTGGAGGAGCTGCCGTCCTCCACCAGCCACGCGCTGCTGCTGGCCGACGGCCGCGTCGTCGCGGCCGGCCCGGCCCGGGCCGCGGTCACCACCGAGAACGTCTCGGCCGCCTTCAACCACCCGATTGACGTGCAGTTTCACGATGGCCGGTGGCTGGCTCGGGCCGCCCGGCGGAGCACCGTGGCGGCGGGCTGACCCGGTTTTTGGTTCTTTTCGGTGCGATCGGTGCGCTAGAGTCCCGCCGTGCCATCGTTTCCCTCACCCTCGATCATGACCCCCCGGCTCGAACTGCGGGAGTTCCGGCTGGCCGATGCGGATCTGGTCCGGGAGGTGGCCACCAACGCGGAAACCGAAGCGCTGCCGCCCGGTGCCCCGGCCGACCCGGAGCGGCTCGACGACTGGCTGGCGGCCGATGAGCGGCTGCCCGAGCCGACCGGGACCGCGGTGCACCTGATGATGCTCGACCGGCCGGTCGGCCGGATCGTGGGCTCGATCAGCGTGTTCCACGCGGACTGGGAGACCCGGTCGGCCGAGCTCGGCTACGGCGTCCGGGCTGACGAGCGCGGCAAGGGCTACGCGACCGAGGCGCTGGCCGCCGTTGCCCGGTGGGCGCTGACCGAGGGCGGGCTGCAGCGGGCGTGGCTGTCGGCGACCGCCGAGAACGCCGCCTCGCAGCGGGTGGCGGAGAAGGCGGGCTTCCGCCGGGAGGGGACGCTGCGCCGGGCCGGGCTTGACGACGACGGCCTGCACGACCTGGTGATCTACTCGCTGCTCGACAACGAGGTCTGAGCCCGGGGTCCAGGGCCGTCAGCGCGGAACCGCTGATCGCGCACGACTGCTAGCGACCGCGCAGCTGCGCGTTGAGCCGCGCCGCCTGGCGGGTCAGGTGGTCGCGTTCGGCCAGGTTGGGGGCTGACCGGGCCGCTTCGGCGTAGCGCCGGGCCGCGGTGGCGGGGTCGCCCGCCCGCTCGTGCAGGTACGCGGCGGCGGCGGCGTGGCGGGGCAGGGCCGGATCGAGCTGCGCCAGCGCGGCCAGGCCGGCCACGGGGCCGTCCGCCTCGCCGACCGCGACCGCCCGGTTGAGCCGGGCCACCGGGCTGCCGGTGAGGCGCACCAACTCGTCGTACCACTCGACGATTTGCGGCCAGTCGGTCTCCTGCACCGAGGGGGCGTCGGCGTGCAGGGCGGCGATCGCCGCCTGGGCCTGGAACTCCCCCAGCCGGTCCCGCGCCAGTGCCGCCTGCAGCACGGCGACGCCCTCGGCGATCAGCCGGGTGTCCCAGCGGCTGCGGTCCTGCTCGGCCAGCGGTATCAGGCGGCCGTCGGGTCCGGTCCTGGCCGCGCGTGGTGCAGCAGCATCAGCGCCAACAGGCCCGCGACCTCCTCGTGGTCGAGGTCGGCCGCAAGCTGGCGGGTGAGCCTGATCGCCTCGGCCGCGAGGTCGACGTCGCCCGAGTAACCCTCGTTGAAGACCAGGTACAGCACCCGCAGCACGGTGCCAACGTCGCCCGGCTGGTCGAACCGGGCGCCGGCCACGGTGCGCTTGGCCCGGCTGATGCGCTGTGCCATCGTCGCCTCGGGGACCAGGTAGGCCTGCGCGATCTGCCTGGTGGTGAGCCCGCCGACCGCCCGCAGCGTGAGCGCGACGGCGGAGGCCGGCCGGAGCGACGGGTGCGCGCACAGGAAGTAGAGCCGCAGCGTGTCGTCGGTCGTCTCGGCCGGGCCGGCCGCGGGCTCGCGGTCTGCCCGCGCCTCACGCTGCCGCCGGGAGCCGTCGGCCCTGGCCGCGTCGAGGAACTTGCGCCAGGCCACCAGGACCAGCCACCCCTTAGGGTCCGTGGGCGGGTCGTCCGGCCATAGCCGGACAGCCTCAACTAGGGCGTCCTGGACGGCGTCCTCGGCCGCCGCGAAGTCGGCTCCGCGACGGCCGAGGACCGCGATCACCGTGGGGGTGAGGGTCCGCAGCAGGACCTCGTCCACGGCGCGTTACTCGGTGATGGTCGGCGGCGCGGTCAGGAACGGACGGAGCTCGAGCCACTCGTGGATCGGCTTGCCGCCCGCGCCGGGGGCGGCCGACAGCTCGCCCGCCAGGTCGAGCGCCCGCTGGTAGCCATCGACGTCGATCACCATCCAGCCCGCGATCAGGTCCTTGGTCTCGGCGAAGGGGCCGTCGGTGACCGGCGGCCGCCCCGCACCGTCGTAGCGGACCCAGGTGCCCTCGGGCGAGAGCGCCTGGCCGTCGACGAACTCGCCGGTGGCCTCCAGCCGCGCGGCGAAGTCTTGCATGTACTTCATGTGGGCGGAGATCTCATCGGGCGTCCACTGGTCCATCGGCACGCCGTTGACCGCCTCCGGGGCGCCCCGGTAATGCTTCAGCAGCAGGTACTTGGCCATCAGGTTCTCCTTGGGTTGCGGTACGGCCCACGCTGGCCGTGTTCGCAGCGGGGACGGAGCCGGGTGCGGGTTCTCGACATCCCGGGGCCCAGGACCTCGATGATATTTCGGGCGCCGGAGGCGGGCGGCGGGCCGGTGCACAACACGCGCACCCCGTGGGCCTCGCTCCGCGGTGCCCGGCAGTAGCGCGGTTCCGGCCGCGTTCCCGGCTACGCTTGGGTTTTATGGCAGCCGAGCCCGGGGCGCACGCCCTGTACCAGAAGGTCGCCGAGGACATCAAGGCCGCCATCGCGTCCGGCGAGTACCCGGCGGCGGCCAAGCTGCCATCGGAGAACGAGCTCGCGCAGCGGTACGGCGTCTCGCGCGGCACGATCAGGCAGGCGTTCGCCGCGCTGCGGGCTGACGGGGTGATCGCGTCCAGACGGGGCGCGCGGCGGATGGTGTTCGGCGGGCCGCGGGTCCAGTCGTTCGGCGAGCTGCTGTCGTTCTCCCGCTGGGCCCGGGCGGCCGGTGAGATCCCCGGCGGGCGGGTGATCTCGCTCGACCGCCGTCCGGCCAGCCCGATCGAGGCCGACCGGCTCGCGATCGCCGATGACAGCTTCGTCTACGCGCTGATCCGGGTCCGGCTGCTGTCCGGCCGGCCGGTGATGGTCGAGCGGGCCGTCTACCCGGACAAGGTCGGCGTGCTGGTGGCGGGGCTCGACTTGACCGAGGACTCGATCACCGAGCGGCTGGAGGAGCTCGGCGTCGTGTTCACCGACGCCGAGCACGTGATCGACGCGGTGGCGGCGTCGGCTGAGGACGCCCGTTGGCTCCGGGTCCGATCCGGGGTGCCGCTGCTGCGCGAGCGCCGGTTCACCACCGACCGGGCCGGGCAGCCGGTCGAGTGGTCCGACGACCGCTACCTCAGCACCGAGACCGCGTTCAGCGTCCGCAACTCGATCACCGTCAACGCCCTGTCCCGCACCCCGCCCCCGGCCAACTAGCGGCGGTCGCCCAGCGTTCACCTGAAGTTGGCTATACAAGTTGATAGTTGTATATACTTCTTTTCGTGAGCGGTGAGTCGGGACGGGTCGTCATTGTCGGCGGGGGCATCCTCGGCACCATGCACGCGGTGCTCGCGCGGCGGCACGGGTACGCGGTCACCCAGCTTGAGCGGGAGCCGGCCGGGCGGGGCGCCAGCGTCAGGAACTTCGGGCTGGTGTGGGTGAGCGGGCGGCGCGCGGGAGCCGAGCTGGCGCTGGCGCTGCGGGCCCGCGAGCTGTGGGCGGAGATCGCCGCTGGCGCGCCCGGGACCGGGTTCCGGCCGTCCGGGTCGCTGACGATCGCGACCACCGAGACCGAGCTGGCGCTGATGCGCGAGGCGGCGGCGCTGCCAGACGCCAAGCAGCGGGAGTTCGAACTGCTCGACCCGGACCAGGTGCGGTCGGTCAACCCGGCCCTGCGCGGTGAGTTCCTTGGCGGCCTGCACTGCCGGGCCGACGCGGCCGTCGAGCCCCGGGTGACGCTGCCGGCCCTGCGGGCCGCGCTGGCCGGGCCGTCGTATGACTGGCGGCCAGGGCTTGAGGCGGTCGAGGTGGCCGCGCACGGGGTGCGGGACCAGTCGGGCGACTGGCACCGAGGCGACCTGGTGGTGCTGTGCACCGGGGCGAACTTCACCGGCCTGGCCGGGCCGCACCTGATCGCGTCGGGGGCGCTCGCCAGCGCGGCCAGCGTTGACAGCGCCGACGGCGCGGCTGGGGCCGAACCCCGGGGGCTGCGCCGGGTCCGGCTGCAGATGCTGCAGACGCTGCCGTTCGCGGGGACGCTGACCACCTCGCTGGCGGACGGCGACTCGCTCCGCTACTACCCCGCCTACGACGTCCCGGCCCGGGCGGCGCTGCCGCCACAGCCGCCAGCCGCCGCCGCCAGCCGCGCCCAGCTGCTGCTGGTGCAGCGCCTGGACGGGTCGCTGACCATCGGCGACACCCACGAGTACGACGAGCCGTTCGGGTTCGACGTCGACGAGACCGCCTACGACCACCTGCTCGCCCGCGCCACCGCGCTGCTCGGGGTGCCGCTGCCACGCGTCCAACGGCGCTGGGCCGGCGTGTACAGCGAGGTCGTCGGCACCCCCGCGCTCTACCACCGGTCCGAGGTCGCGCCCGGCGTGGTCCTGGTGACTGGCCCGGGCGGGCGCGGCATGACCTGTTCGCCCGCGATCGCCGAGGAGACCTTCCAGTGACTTCCCTCCCTTACCGCCTCCCCCGGTTCAGTGTGCTCTGCCTGGACATGGCGGGCACCACCGTGGCCGACGACGACAGCGTGCTGAACGCGTTCTCCGCCGCCGTCGCCAGCCGGAACCTGCCGCTGGCGGAGTTCAACGCGGCGATGAAGTACGCCCAGGACACCATGGGCCAGTCCAAGATCGAGGTGTTCCGGCACATCTTCGGGGCCGAGGACGCCGCCCAGGCGGCCAACGCGGTGTTCGAGGCGACCTACGGCGCCTCGGTCGCGGCGGGCGAGCTCTCCCCCATCCCCGGCGCGGTGGAGCTGTTCGCCGCCTGCCGCGCGGCCGGGATCCGGGTCTGCCTGTCGACCGGCTTCTCCCCCGTCACCCGGGACGCGATCGTGGCCGCGCTCGGCTGGGGTTCGCTGGTCGACCTGTTCCTCTCCCCGGCCGACGCCGGCCGCGGCCGGCCCTGGCCCGACATGCCGCTGACGTCGCTGCTGCGCCTGGGCGGCGGCTCGGTGGCCGAGCTGGCGGTCGTCGGCGACACCCCGTCCGACGTCGAAGCCGGCCTGCGGGCCGGCGCGGGATTGGTGGCGGGCGTCCTGACCGGCGCTGCCAGCGCCGAGGAACTGGCCGCCGTGCCCGCTGCGACCGGGCTGGCGGGCCAGCCGGTGATCCTCGGCTCGGTCGCGGAGCTCGGGCCGCTGCTCGGCCTGGGCTAGCGACGCCCGCCGGAGGCCGGCGGCTACCCTCGGTGGGGTGGGCGGTCAGCGTGCGTTGCCGGAGCAGGCGAGCCTGCGGCACCTGAAGCTTGAGGCCAAGCGGCGGCTGGCGGCCGGGGAGTTCAGCACCCTGCATGGATCGCAGCTGGCGGTCGCCCGGGAGCACGGGCAGCCGAGTTGGGCCGCATTGAAGGCCGCAGTCGACGCGCGCGGCCCGGCCCACGGCCGCGCGGTCGAGCAGCTGCGGTGGATCGCGGCCCGGTTCGGCGGCGCCGGGGAGGATGGCTGGACCGCGCCGGATGATCAGGAGCTGGGCGCGCATTTCACCGATGAGTTCCTGGCCCAGGTGACGCCGGGGCGGGTGATCGCGATCTTCACCACGGCCCCCGGCGAGCTGCGCGAGGAGCTGGTGGTGATCGCCAGCTCGCCGTTCACCGCGCAGTGCCGCATCGCCGGGCGGCTGGTGGTGGCGGTGGCCGAGCCGGCCCCGCCCTACCGGCTGGCCGGGCTGCAGCTGCGCCAGCTGGGCGAGCGGGTCAGCGACCCCCGGACCGCGTCGCCTGCCACGGTGGCCGAGGGCAGCGCGCCGGACGCGGCGGCCGGGATCGCCGCCGACGCCATCGCCCGGCTCGGCCTGCCCGGCGTCTGCCTGGCGGGCCGGGTCCGGGGCGGGCCGGGCTGGGCGGCGGCAACCGGCTGGGCTGACCTCGAGCGGGGTGAGCCGCTGCGGCCCGGTCATGTCTTTCCCGGCTACGAGCTCACGATGCTCGTCACTGCGGTCGCCGTGCTCCGGCTGGCGGCCGACGGCCGCGTCGGGCTCGACGAGCCGGCCAACCGTTACCTCGACGCCGTCCGGCTGGCCGATGACGGGGTTACCGTGCGGCAGCTGCTGTCGCACGCGGGCGGGGTGACCGGCCCCCCGCCGCCGTACGCTCCGGACGCCAGCGACCTGCTGGCCGCGACCGGGCCGGTGATCGCGTGCGCGGCGAAGCGCGGGACGTTCCGCTTCAGCGCGGCCGGGTACGGCGCGCTGGGGGAGATCGTGGCGGGCGTGGCCGGCCAGCCGTATCCGGACGCGGTGGCGCATCTGGTGCTGCAGCCGCTGGAGATGACCGCGTCCTGGTTCCCCGTCAGCCGGCCGGGGGCCGACCCGGCGGGCGCCGAGCCGACTCCCGGACTGGCCCGGTCTCCGGTCGTGACCTGCTACGACGTAGGAGCTGCGGGCGTCTTCGAGGCGGTCCCGGCCACGGTCGCCGCTTTCACCGCCGTCGGCGGCCTGTGGTCGACGGCGGCCGACCTGGCGCGGTTCGGCATCGGCTGGCGGTCGCTGCTGCCGCGCCGGCTGGCCGACCAGGCGCTGCGGCCGCACGTCGCCACCACGACCGGCCCCCACGCCGGCCTCGGCTGGCTCGTCAACGAGCCGCTCGGCCTGGCCGGGCAGATCGGCGGGGGCCCGGGCGGCGCCGCGTCGCTGATCGTCACCCTGGACGGCCGTCGGGCGTACGCGGCGATGGCCAACCGGCTGATCCCGATCGAACCGGTCAACGCGGCCGTGCTGCGGGCTGACGGCCTGCCTGTCGGCAGCTGATCGGCGTCCGGGCAGGGCAGCCGCCGTGCGGAGTACACTGGCGTCCGGTGGTTCCGGCCGCCTCCTGATCCGCGGGCAGGGCTGCAAGCTCACCGGCTTTGTCTTCGCATGGTTGTCGGCCGTTCTTTCCGGCCCGGTGACGCGGATCCGCGGGCGCAGGGAAGGACCGCCATGCCCCAGCTTGAGCTGGACGGGCTGACCCGCCGGTACGGGTCGCTCACCGCGCTTGACCACCTCTCATTCTCGGTCAGCCCCGGTCATGTCACCGGGTTCCTCGGGCCGAACGGCGCGGGCAAGACCACCACGATGCGGGCCGTCTTCGGGCTGACCGCGCTCGACGCGGGCGCCATCCGCTGGGACGGCGGCCCGGTCCGGGCGGCGGAGCGCCGCCGGTTCGGCTACCTGCCCGAGGAACGCGGCCTCTACCCGGGGATGCGCATCGGCGAGCAGGTGGAGTACTTCGGCCGGCTGCACGGGCTGCGCCCGGCCGCCGCGGCGGCGGACGCAACCGCCTGGCTGGAGCGGCT
>Ga0335073_10014894_pt1 | contig 10888 bp, 9 predicted proteins | sample Lox_Sample_22_FD_207093 | JGI IMG/M metagenome (GOLD analysis project Ga0335073, IMG submission 207093) | Soil microbial communities from Loxahatchee National Wildlife Refuge, Florida, United States - Lox_Sample_2.2 | ecosystem: Environmental > Terrestrial > Soil > Wetlands | place: USA: Florida... | reverse complement strand
TCAGCATCGTAGCGACGTTCAGCGCCGTGTGCCGCTCGCCATCGCTATTCAGGGTGAGCCGCGGCGCGCGAGCTTGCGTCTGCGTGCCAATGGCCTCGGGCATCGCTACCCCCAACGACGGGTTCAGGATCGATTGCAGGGCGTGTTAGCTTTAGCTACCAGTGTGTTCCCGTGGGCGCCGGAAAGGAACATCCGACGCGCATGCCAGCCCTGGGCGCCAGGGTGGCGGAGCGAGCGAGCTGGGCAACACTTGCACCGCCTACTTCCGCGGCGAGCGGGGGGCAGGCCTGCACGGACCGGCAGGAACTGTCGGGCCGTGCTGATAGGCTAGCGCAGCTGCGATAGGCCGCCGGACGGGCGGTGCGCAGCTCCTCCTGTCACGGAAATACCGTGACCGCCAGAGTCCGAAGGAGGCAGGTTAGCCCCATGCGCCAGTACGAGATGATGATCATCCTCGACCCCGCGCTAGAAGAGCGCACTGTGCAGCCCTCTCTTGACCAGTTCCTCACGGTCGTGACATCGGCCGGCGGCACTGTGGACAAGGTCGATGTCTGGGGCCGCCGCAGGCTGGCTTACGAGATCGACAAGAAGTCCGAGGGCATCTACACCGTCATCGAGCTGAACGCCGAGCCGGACGCCGTCAAGGAGCTCGACCGCCAGCTCAACCTGAACGAGGCGGTCCTGCGGACGAAGATCATCCGCCCCGACCAGCACTGAGCGCCTGGTCTCTGCTAGCCCAAGAGCACGGGGCTAGGCCGAGAGCAGAAACTCGATCTCAACCCGACCCGAGCGAGCGGGAGTACCCCCGATGGCAGCAGGCGACACCACGATCACGATCATCGGCAATCTCGTCAACGATCCGGAGCTTCGCTACACCCCGACTGGGCAGGCGGTCGCTACCTTCAGGGTCGCCTCGACGCCAAGGTTTATGGACAGAACCACTAACGAGTGGAAGGACGGCGACTCGCTGTTCCTGTCCTGCAACGTGTGGCGCCAGGCAGCCGAGAACGTCGCGGAGAGCCTTCAGCGCGGCATGCGCGTCATCGTCTCCGGGCGCCTGAGGCAGCGGTCTTACGAGACGAAGGAAGGCGAGAAGCGCACGGTCTACGAGATCGAGGTCGACGAGGTAGGCCCGTCGCTACGGAACGCCTCCGCTAAGGTCAGCCGGTCGACGCGATCAACTGGCGGTGGCTTCGGCGGCGGCGGCCAGTCCGGGCAGAGCGGCCAGGGCGGGTATGGTGGAGGCGCCGGAGGGCGCGCCAGCGACGACCCGTGGGCTGCTGATCCGGCCGACAACGGCTTCTCGGACGAGCCCCCGTTCTAGTAAGCACTGCGAAGTAAGCACCGCCGTTCCGGCCCTAGTTATTCCGGTACAAACAGAAGAAACCGACCATCCCCGCCGAAGGCGGGGCTCACTCATCCCGGCAAGTCCGGGACCGTGAAGGAGCACCACGATGGCCAAGCCACCGATCCGCAAGCCGAAGAAGAAGGTCTGCCTTTTCTGCCAGGAAAAGGTGACCAGGGTGGACTACAAGGACACCGCGCTACTTCGGAAGTTCATATCCGACCGCGGCAAGATCCGCGCGCGGCGAGTTTCCGGTAACTGCACACAGCACCAGCGCGACGTCGCCACGGCGATCAAGAACGCCCGCGAGATGGCGCTGCTGCCTTACACGAGCACGGCCCGCTAGGCCGAGGAAGGTAACTCAGCCATGAGCGGCAAGCCGATGAAACTCATTCTGACGCAGGAAGTCACTGGCCTCGGGGCGCCCGGTGACGTCGTAGAGGTCAAGGCCGGTTACGGCCGTAACTACCTGGTCCCGCGCCAGCTGGCCATGCCCTGGACTCGCGGCTCAGAGAAGCAGATTGAGCTGATCAAGAAGGCCAGGTCTGCGCGCGAGATCCGCAGCCTCGATGACGCGCGCGAGGCGGCCACGAGGCTGTCCGGCCTGCGGGTCCGCCTCCAGACCAGGGCGGGCGGTGGCGGTCGCCTGTTCGGCTCGATCTCGACTGCCGACATTGCTGCGGCTGTTCTGAGCGCGGGCGGCCCCGAGCTTGACAAGCGCAAGATCGAGGTGAAGAACCCGATCAAGACCATTGGCTCGCACCGGGTCGCGGTCCGGCTGCACCCGGAGGTCAGCGCCACCCTGGACGTCGAAGTTACGGGGAGCTAGCCTGCGGCCCGAGGTGAGTCTCGGGACCTCAGCTGAGGAGGGGCCGTCGTCAGGCGTGCCCCTCCTGCGTTTCCTACGAGTACTCCTCGGTCCGCGCGGCGAGTTCTGGATCGGCAGCGGTGATCATCGCCCAGGTGCCGGCCAGCTGTGCGGCCAGTTGGGCGTCGTCCCCCGCCGCGCTGGCTGCTGCGGCTAACTCGTCGATAGCCCGGGCCAGGTCGGCCGCCACCGCGGTTGGCAGTGGCTCAGCCCGGCCGACGTTCGAACACATGCTCGAAGCATACCTGGCGCCTGACTCGGGCGCCCGGCAAATCGGAGGATCTGCTGGCCGCTTCGCCCAGGCGCGGCAGAGTTCCTGCCTGACGTTGGACGTCAAATTCCCAGTGTGGATAACTAATGGCTTCTAACCGGGTTCTTCCAAGGTCAAAAAATCTTGTATGCACAGCCTGGGCAGAACGTCCGCCCAGGCAGGAGGCTACTTCCCCGGTTTTCCAGAGAGCTTTCCACAACAGTGTCCCCAGGCTGCGCACAGCAGTGCCGGCGTGTCTGCACAGCCTGTCCCCAGGCCTGTGCACAGCATGAGTCGACGCTTTGCGCGACACGCTGAAGACTGTCCGAAGCGTTCGATAGAACAGGCATAGACCCGGTGGCGACCGATGCGGGATGGGCGGCCGTTACAGGACTGGATGAACGTGGCAAACGGTCGGCCGCGGTGCGGGACTGGCTGTTGTGGCAGGGCTGGCGTCGACATCGCTGGCCTCGACAGGGAAGGTTCGCTGGGTGAGCGTCGCGGAGATCATGCCTCGGGGCGAGGAGTTCGAGCGGACGCCGCCGCACGATCTCGCAGCCGAGCAGTGCGTGCTCGGCGGCATGATGCTGTCGAAGGACGCGATCTCTGATGTTCTGGACGTCATCAGGGCGCACGACTACTACCGCCCGGCTCACCAGATCGTCCACGACGTCATTCTCGACCTGTACGGGAGAGGCGAGCCGGCCGATGCCGTGACGGTCGCCGCTGAGCTGACGCGCAACGGAGACATCGGCCGGGTGGGCGGCGCTGTGTATCTGCACACGCTGATCGCGTCGGTGCCGACTGCCGCCAACGCCGGTTATTACGCACGGATCGTGCGCGAGCGCGCCATCCTCCGACGGCTGGTAGAGGTCGGCACCCGGATCGTGCAGCTCGGCTACGCAGGCGACGGTGACGCCGATGAGCTCGTCGACCGCGCCGAGGCGGAGGTGTACGGAGTAACAGACCGCCGGGTTAGCGAGGACTACCTTCCGCTCGCGGAGATCATGCCCGGAGCGCTGGATGAGATCGAGGCGATCGGCAGCCGGGGCGGGTCACTGGCGGGAGTGCCGACCGGATTCGCCGACCTCGATGCGCTGACCAATGGGTTGCACCCAGGGCAGATGGTCGTGATAGCGGCCCGTCCTGCGATGGGCAAGGCGCTGGCGCTGGACACTCCGTTGCCGACGCCGACGGGCTGGATCACCATGGGTGAGGTCCAGGTCGGCGACCAGCTACTCGGCTCCGATGGCCGCCCGGTGACGGTGGTCGCAGCGACCGATGTCATGCTGAGCCGCCCGTGCTATGAGGTCGTCTTTGACGACCAGACGAGCATCGTCGCTGATGCGGAGCATCAGTGGGTCACGACGATGGCGGCTGATCGCGTGCTGGCTGCCGCACTGGCGGCTGGCCGTTCCCGTATCGGCATCCCTGACCATCTGATCCCCAGCCTGGCGATCTGCCCGCTGGGAGTTCACACCACTCGCGAAATTGCCGGGACGCTGCTCGCCTCTGATCACGGCAGCGCTAACCACGCTGTCCCGGTAACACATCCGCTTGAGCTGCCCGATCGTGACTTGCCCGTTGCCCCGTATGTGCTGGGTACACAGCTGGCCTGCACCCAGGACTTGGCTGACGCGCGAATCCCGGTCCAGTACTTGCGGGCAAGCCGGGCCCAGCGGATGGCGCTGCTGGCGGGGCTGCTTGATTCGGATGGGACGGTCAGCCCGACCGGCTCTGTCCAGTTCACATCGATGTGTACGTGGCTGGCTGCCGACGTGCGGGAACTGGTTGTCAGTCTTGGCTATCGGTGCGGATTCAAGCGCGCGCGCGTGCCCAGCCTGGCTCGAGGATTCACGACCGCTTTCACCGTCACGTTTACCACGACCGATGACGTGTTCCGGCTTTCGCGCAAGCGCGAAGTCCACCGGCAGCGCAGGCCGGCTAGGCCTGGCCTGAGCGTCACTGAGCGGCTGATCGTCGATGTACGGGAGACCGCGAGCGTACCGGTCAGGTGTGTCCAGGTAGACGCCGCAGACAGCCTCTATCTGGCCAGTCGCTCGATGATCCCGACCCATAACTCTGCCCTGGCGCTTGACATAGCTCGGGCGGCTTCGGTTAAGGCAGGCCTCACGTCCGTCCTGTTCAGCCTGGAGATGAGCCGGAACGAGATCACCATGCGCCTGCTGTCTGCCGAGTCGCGCGTTCCGCTGCACGCGATGCGGACCGGCCAGCTCAGCGAGGACGACTGGACCCGGCTTGCGCGGCGGATGAGCGAAGTCGTCGATGCGCCGCTGTTCATCGACGACTCGCCGAACATGTCGATGATGGAGATCCGTTCCAAGTGCCGGCGCCTCAAGCAGCGGAACGACCTGAAGCTGGTAATCGTCGACTACCTGCAGCTGATGAGCTCACCGAAGCGAGTGGAGAACCGGCAGCAGGAAGTGTCGGAGCTGTCCCGCTCGCTAAAGCTGCTCGCTAAGGAGCTGAGCGTGCCTGTCGTGGCGCTGGCGCAGCTCAACCGTGGCCCAGAACTCAGAACGGACAAGCGTCCCCTGCTCGCTGATCTTCGCGAGAGTGGTTGCCTGACGGCTGAAACGCACATCGTACGTGCGGATACGAACGAGCAGGTATCGCTCGGCGACCTGCTTTCGAGCGGAGAGCGCGACATTCCTGTCTGGGCGCTGGACGAACGGCTCAAGTACGTCAAGGCGACCATGACGCACGTCTTCCCGACCGGGCGCAAAGAGACATTCTTGCTGCGCCTAGCGTCGGGCAGGCAGATCGAGGCCACCGGGAATCACAGGTTCCTCACGCTTGACGGATGGATTCCGCTTGCTGAATTGCCGCCAGGTTCACGGATAGCCGTGCCGAGGTCTGTCCCCGCGCCGCTGGAGTCACAGTCCTGGGCCGAGTCCGAAGTCATACTGCTCGCGCATCTGCTTGGCGACGGCTCGTTCGTGCATAACCAGACCTTGCGTTACGCCAGCGTCGACGATGCCAGCCCGGCTGCCGTTCCGTCGGCCGTTTTTGCGTTGCCCGACGGCCAGGTTGCACTCTTCCTTCGCCATCTCTGGGCGGCGGGCGGTTCAGTGACCGTCAGCCGCAACGGCCGCACTGGCCGGATCTACTGCGGCTCGACTAGCCGTCGCCTCGTGGATGACGTCGCGAATCTGCTCCGGCGGTTTTCTATCAATGCGCAGATTCGCCAAGTGACCCAGGGTCTGCATCGGCCTCAGTACACGCTCGATGTTTCAGGCCGCGACGACCAGTTGACTTTCCTCAGGAAGATCGGCGTGCACGGCGCTAGGGCGGCATCATGCAACAAGCTGAACCAGATCCTCGTGGGCGTCGCTGGCAACACAAATGCGGACACGATTCCAGCTGAGGTCTGGAACCGAGTCCGGACAGTTCTGGCTGACCAAGGGATGACCCACCGATTCCCGGCCGCGATGGGCACGCAGTTCTGTGGCAGTACCCTGTGGAGGCATTCGCCAAGCAGAGGTCGGCTAGCGATGGTCGCCGAGGTGCTCAACGATGTCGAGCTTGAATTGCTCGCCACGAACGATGTTCTCTGGGACGAGATCGTGGCCGTAGATCCTCGAGGCATTCAAGACGTCTACGACGCCACCGTGGTTGGACTGCATAATTTCATCGCTGACGGCATAGCAGTTCACAACAGCATTGAACAGGACTCAGACGTCGTCATCCTGCTCCACCGCGAGGACGCGTACGAGCCGGAGTCGCCACGTGCTGGTGAGGCAGACCTGATTGTGGCTAAGCACAGGAACGGTCCGACCGCAACGGTGACCGTGGCGTTCCAGGGCCACTACAGCCGCTTCGTGGACATGGCGCCGATCTAACAACCGCGGTGTAGGGTCTCAAAAGACCTGTCCCATGTCTCATCATCATGTCCCGCTGATGTCCCATGGGACAAAATCATGAGACGGCCATGCGTGTCGGCTCGCTTTGCGCCTGCTGCGGGGCCAGCATGCGCATGTGGGTGAGCAACGGCGTCGGGGCGCGGCGACTGTGCGGATCCAGTACCGGTCGAGCAACGGCGAAGCTGTACATGCAACTCTCGACCGTGTGGTGCTCAGTGAGCTCGCGGGCGGCCTTCCGGTGCGCGAGTTCCGCTGGTATCGAGGCCGTAAGCACTACTCGGGCTGGTACTGGTCATCGACCACGGGCGGGCTGGTGGCGTACGAGAGCCGCCTGGAGCTGGCGCGGATCATGCTTGCCGACTTCGCCCCAGACGTGAACGCGATTGTCGGACAGCCGTTCAGGCTCACCGGGGCTGACGGTCGGCGCATCCGGAAGCACGTGCCGGACATATTGTTAGTCCGTAACGATGGCGGCGTGACTGTCGTCGATGTCAAGGCGCCATTTAAGCGCGACGATCCGGACGTCATGGCGCTCATGAGATGGACGGAGCGCATAGTAGGTCTGCGCGGTTGGGGCTTTGAGGAGTGGTACGGCGCGCCGCCGCAGCTCCTCGCTAACGTCAGGTTCCTAGCTGGATTTCGGCGAGAGAGACTGATCGCCGAGGACCTGATTCCAGCCGTGCAGGGGGCTGTATCAGCTGGCTCGACAATCGCTGATATCGAGCGCTCCCTAGGCGAGCCATCTCAGGTGCTGGTGCGGCCCGTGGTGCTGCACCTGCTGTGGACAGGTGGGCTCGTCGCCGACATGACCAGGCCTCTCGACGCTCTGACCTTTGTCAAGCTGCGCGATTAGGAGATGGCAATCACATGAGCCGGGTAATACTGCTGCAGCAAGGAACTCGGCTTTGGTTTGACGGCGAATTAGTTGAGGTGGTGGAAGTCGAGCCGGGTCGCGTTGCCGTCCGGGCGTCGTCGGGGTGGAGAACTGTCGGCATCACCGACTTCCTTGCGCGCGCCAGGGCAAGCGACGCGGATGAGCCGGATCGGGCCCTCGGTCCGGATCTTGCTGCTCTCAGTGATGCGAACAGGAACCTGATCAGCGAACGCGCTGCCCACATTAGGGAGGTGCTTACCGGCTACCGATCAGGAACGGCGGCATCGGCTGCTGCCGGAGAACCACGGGGCGAGTATGACCCGTCAAGGCCGCTCAGGGCGCGCCAGGAGGCCAAGGCTCGTGAGCTCGGGCTCACTGATCGGACTATTCGTCGGTGGGTGAGCGCATACATGCATGCTGGCGAAGCGGGGCTGGTCGACATCCGGGCAGTCGACGGGAGAGGATCCACGCTCGATCCGCGGTGGGAGCAGGCGTGCCGGGTCGTCATGGCGCGGCAGGTGAAGGCTTCGACGCCGACGGCTAGCGCCGTTCTCAAGTCGATCGATGACCACCTCGATGAGCAATATGGCCCGGGTGAGGTGCCGCGACCATCCCGGCCTACGGCGTACCGGCATCTGAGGCGGCTGTCGAAGGGCACGAACGCGCTTAAGGGCAGCGCCAAGGGACGCCGGTCCATTGCGGACAGGCCACCAGCCCCTTATGGGCGGCTGCGCGCTAGCCGACCTGGTGAGTACGCGATCCTCGATACCCAGGATCTCGATGTCTTCGCGATGGAGCCTGTTACATGCCGGTGGGCTCCGGTGCAGCTCACGGTGATCCAGGACTTGTTCACCCGGTCCATCCTCGGGCTGCGACTGACGCCGGTGTCGACCAAGGCAGTAGACGTCGCCAGCGTGCTGTATCAGGCTATGGTGCCGCAGCCAGCGCCAGACAACTGGCCCGTTGAGGCTTACTGGGCCTACCACGGCATTCCCCGCCAGCTTGTCTTTTCCGAGGCGCAGCAGTTTCCGGGGGTGCCTGTCTGCCCGCCGGAGACGATTGTCGTCGACCACGGCAAGGCGTTCCTGTCGGCGCACGTGATCAGCGTCTGCACCCGGATGGGGATCTCGATCCAGCCAGCACAGCCGAAGAAGCCAACCGACAAGCCCACGGTCGAGCGGTTCTTCCGCACCTTGCGGGAGGGTTTAATCCAGTATCTGCCTGCGTACAAGGGGCCCGACGTCTACAGCCGCGGCGAGCGGATCGAGGACGCCGCGTTCTACTACATCCACGAACTGGAGGACATTATCCGCGAGTGGGTGGTGCTGGTGTACCACCGCACGAAGCACGACGGGCTGACCCTGCCGGATTGGCCCCACCTGGGGCTGTCGCCGAACGAGATGTACGAGGCGGGCGTGGCGGCAGCGGGCTTCCTAAGGATTCCTTGCTCGCCGGACCTGGTGTACGACTTCCTCGAGGTAGTGCCGCGCACGATCCAGCATTACGGCGTCGAGGCCTATGGCCTGCGTTACAACGGCGATGCCCTCAACCCTTACAGGTACTGCGATAGCCCGTATGGCGGCGAGCTGGACGGGAAGTGGCCCATCCGCGTGAATCCAGACGACGTGCGCTACGTCTACTTCCAGGACCCGGAAGACAGATCGTGGCACAGACTGCAGTGGGAGCACGCGCCAGGCCTGGGAGCGCCCTTCAGCGCTGAGGCAGCCCGGTACGCCCGCAGGCTAGCAGCCCAGCAAGACAGGTGGCCAGACGAAAGACAAGCGCTGGCATCCCTGCTGGCACGCTGGGATGTAGGCATGGTCGTCGACCGGCGAGAACGGCGCATGGCAGCGCGGCTGGCTGCGGAGAGGTCCGCGCTGACCGTGCCGCCGACAGATGATCCCGCCACGACGATTGCTGGCCTTCCAACCGTGGCAGGGCTCGTCACCGGTGATAACGCGCCTGCAAAGGCAGACATCGAGCCGCTGGTCGAGGGTGACGACGATGATCCGGAAGAGATCTTTGACGAGCCGAGGCCGGAGGATTTCTATGCCGACGCGTTCAGGATCGTGGAGTGACTAGACGGCGCAGCCCGTCCAGCAAGGAAGGCTGGCGACAGTATGTGGACGGGAAGACGCGCACCCAGCCAGACCGGTTGAGCATGGCCCGACTGCAGGCACTGAGCGATGCCGCACGCGAAGATTACAACGAGGCCAGGCATGACTGGCACCCGAATATTCCGATCATCGAGACGCCTCAACTGGCCGCGTTGCATGAGGAGATCGACCAGATCGTTGGCAGCAACCGGCACGACGCGGGGAGGATCCGCGGCGTCGCGGCCATTGATGCCCTTCCCGGCCTGGGTAAGTCCACGATCGCCGAGACGTACGGGCGGGCCCTGGACCGGGCTGAGATGCGCCGACACGGCCCGCTGACCAGCGACGGCAACGAGCGGCTACCAGTATTCAGAGTGGGTCTCACCGCTGGGACCACTGTCCGCACCCTGAGCGAGATGATCTGCCGGTTCTATGCTCACCCGGCGGTCACAAGCGCCCGGCACCGCCTGAGCGCTGACAGGCTGGTGGGATTCGCGCTCGACTGTGTGCTCAGCTGTGACACGGTCCTGGGCATTATCGATGACATTCATTTCATCGACCCGCGCCGCAAGGACGGCCTGGACGTCACGAACCACCTGAAGTTCCTGAACAGCGAGTTCCCGATCACCTTCATTTACGCAGGGGTGGACCTGGCAGGGAAGAAGAGGTTCTTCGGCGAGGGCGGGTCGGGTGCTCAGGCAATCTACGCTCAGACCGGCCGGCGGTGGACTCGTCTGGAGGTACCGCCGTTCGAGATCGATACTGATACAGGCCGGCAGCACTGGCAGAGCCTGCTGAAGGCCACCGAACAGCAGATCGTGCTCGCCCGTGGGCGGCCGGGGATGCTGGTGGAGATTTCTGACTATCTTTTCGAGCGGTCCACGGGCCACATCGGGTCGTTCTTCAGCTTGATTGACCGGGGCTGCTACCGGGCGATCAAGACTGGCGAGGAACGGCTCACGCGCGACCTCCTTGACAGGGTCCGCAACGATGAGGCATCTGAGAATGCCCGGCTTAACCTGGCGGCCAGTTTCCGTGCCGGCCTGCTGACCAGTTATCCCAAGGCTGTTGCGACCGCACGGTGACTAGTCGGCTTTCTCGCCCGACGCTGCCCATCCGTGTGCCGGTCGCCGCCGGCGAGAGTCTGCACAGCTGGCTGGAGGCGCTGGCCAGGCGGCACCGCATGACCGTGCGGGAACTGCTGCCCGCGCTCGGGCTGGACTCACCGCGGAGGGCCTATGGCCTCATCAACGGCCTAGACCCGGTAACGCTGCGGTTGATTGAGCGTCAGGCTGGCCTCAGCACGGGGCGGCTCGAGGATGCGGTGCTTGACCGGTTCGCTCCGCTGGGCCTGAGCGACCAGGCGAGCCAGGGACCGCTGTACCGGCGGTGGGAACGCTGGGGTCGTGCATCCGGGTCGAACTTCTGCCCCCGGTGTCTTGCCGACAGCGGCGGCCGGTGGGCACTTTCATGGCATCTGGTCTGGTCATTTGCCTGCATGCGTCACAGGGTCGTGCTTGCCTCACGCTGCGGATCGTGCAGCCAGGTCCCGCGTTCGGGAGAGAACAGGT
>Ga0335073_10014893_pt1 | contig 10889 bp, 6 predicted proteins | sample Lox_Sample_22_FD_207093 | JGI IMG/M metagenome (GOLD analysis project Ga0335073, IMG submission 207093) | Soil microbial communities from Loxahatchee National Wildlife Refuge, Florida, United States - Lox_Sample_2.2 | ecosystem: Environmental > Terrestrial > Soil > Wetlands | place: USA: Florida... | reverse complement strand
CCCACCTGGTGGAGTTGACCGGCTCAGCCAGCGGCAAGCTGCCACGCTTCGCTTATGTAGCCAACTCCGGCGAAAACACCGTATCCATGTACACCGTAGATATTCACTCCGGCCAGTTGCGCTCTAACGGCTATGTGCTCGCGGGTTCTAACCCAGGCTCCGTGTCCGTGGATCCGGCCAACAAGTTTGCCTACGTCGCCAATTTCGGTGACGGCACGATTTCGGCCTACAAAATTAATTCCAGTAGCGGCTGGCTGACCGAGATTGCTGGCTCTCCCTATCCCACCGGCTTCCAGCCATTCGCCGCCACTATGCATCCATCCGGCCACTTCATTTACGTCGCCAATTCCGGCGATGGCACGGTCTCGGCCTTTTCCATCAACTCCAGCACCGGTGCCCTGAGTGCCGTTCCCGGTTCGCCTTTCGTTACCGGTGATTCCCCGGAGGGGATAACGATCGACCCCTCAGGCAAGTTCGCCTATGTCACCAGTACGCTCGATGACACGGTTTCGGCCTACACCATCGATTCCGGAAGCGGCGCACTGACAGCGGTGAAGGGTTCACCATTCCCTGCCGGTGTTGTTCCGACCCAACTTGTTATCGATTCAATGGGGAAGTTCGTTTATATCAGCAACGCCGACGGCACCATTTCGACTTACTCTATCAACGCCTCCACTGGCGCGCTCGCTGCCATCGGATCGCCCGTCGCAGCAGGCATGTCTCCCTTCGCCCTGGCTGTCGATCATCTGGGCAAATTTCTGTTCGTGGGAATCGGCGACCCATCGCAGATTTCGGTTTACGGCATCACGGTCTTCAGCATCGATCCTGGAACCGGCGCTCTTACCGAGGTTACAGGTTCGCCGTTCAATGTTCCGCAAGCGCCCGGCTTGTTGGCGGTTGACGCCACCAATCAATTCCTTTGCGCTACCGTGCAAAACTCCGATCTGGTTATGACGTACGCCATCAATCCCGCCACTGGAGCCCTGATGGCGGTGCAGACCACGGCCAGCCGCTCCGATCCTTTCTCCATCGCGATGACCAGCGGCGCGACGCCGATTGCCTACGCCCCGCGCGCCTACGTCAGCAATTTCGGCGACGGCAATGTTTCCGCCTACAACATGAATCCTTCCACTGGAGCCTTGTCACTAATAGCGGGTTCGCCGTTCGCTTCGGGAGCCGGTCCATTTTCGGTCGCCGTCGACCCCCTGGGTCGCTTCGTTTATACGGCCGATGCTGACATCGACGCTGTTTCGGGCGATGCCATCAATGGCTTGACCGGCGCACTAACGCCGGTCTTGGGTTCCCCATTTGCCGCCGGCTCGGACTCTCAGTCCGTCGCGATCGATCCCTTGGGCCGGTTCGCCTATGTTGTAGATAGACTCCCCGACGACACCATCTCTGCCTACACCATCAATTCCTCGACAGGTGCTCTGTCGCCGGTCCCAGGTTCTCCGTACGCGGCGGGATTGGCCCCCTCCTGGCTTGCCGTTGATCCCTCGGGTCGTTTCGTCTACGCGGCCGGCGGTAACGACACTGTCTACGCATACACAATTAACCCCAGCAACGGCGCCTTGACGTCCATTTCCGGCTCTCCCTTCACCGCAGGGCCCGGTCCGGTATCTATTGCCATCGATCCTCTGGGCCGTTTTGCCTATGTCACAAACTACAACAACGGCACCCATAGCAGCGTCTCTGCTTTCACCATCGATCCTGGCACCGGTGCACTAACCCAGATTGCGGGTTCGCCATTTGCAACCGGGAACGGTGCGGATGCCCTGGTTGTCGATCCTTCGGGCCGTTTCACCTACGTCGCAAACTACTTCGACGACACCCTCTCTGCCTTCGCCATCAACCCCGGCTCGGGCGCTTTGTCGGTGGTTTTTGGTTCGCCATTCTTTACCGGGAGCGGTCCTCACTCCGTCGCTGTCGACCCTTCAGGCCGGTTCGTTTACGTGGCAAACTTCACAGAGGGTGGTATCGGGGCTTATGCCATCGACCCCTCCAGTGGGACTCTGACCCCGTTGTCAGATTCGCCTTTCACGGCAGGGAACGAACCTGCATCGGTGGCCTTTTCGGGACGGGTTCCCTAGGCAGAAGCCTTATTCGCTCTTCGTCACCGGCTGTCTTTGCCTGCCTGCTGATCCCGTTGCCGCTATACTGATTCGGTTGGCTAATCCATGGAGCCGTCATGTCAAGTCTGAAGGAATTTCAGTGCGAGATTTGCGGGATTGTCAGTCAGAATCCCATTCATTGGTTTGTGATCGAGTGCGGAGATCAGAAGCTCGCGGTTGTCAAATGGGATCTCGAGGCCGCCAACGCTCCTACCGCTCGCCATTTCTGCGGCGAAGCCCACGCCCAGGTGTACATCAGCCGGTGGTTTGAATCGCTGTGCGCTCCACCCAAACAGGTCTTCAAAGCTTCTTAAGTGTGGCGCGGGTACTCTCGTCCGCCGCTTTTGACTTGGAGTTGAACTATCCAACCGAAGCTTGGATTAGAAACTAACTTCGAAGGCAGCGGAGAAGAGTGTCAGCTCCATACCAGATTCGAGCCGAAGAATTCGGTATAGTTAAAGATGAGCGGTCAGCGTCTGAATGCAGAGGAGAGACTCCACCGAGTGGCATCCTTCGGCACACGGTTGAAAGAAGAGCGCGAGCGGCGCAAGATCTCGCTCGAGGAAATTTCCGCCTCAACCAAAATCTCCACCCGTCTTCTCCACGCCCTGGAGGACGACCATTTCGAACTGCTGCCCGGCGGCATCTTTAATAAAGGATTTATCCGCGCCTACGCGCAGTACCTCGGCCTGGACGAGGAGCAGGCGGTCGCCGACTATCTGGAGGCCACAGGGACGGTGCCCGCTGAGCCCAAGTCCGACGCCGCCATGGCTGCATCGGTGGTAGAGCTTCGTGCCGAATCCGGCAGCAACGACAACCCGAGCCTTCCTTGGGGACTGTTTGCCGTCCTGTTGCTGGTCGCCGCCCTGGCCTTCGCAGTGTGGGGGTTTTATTCCAGACAGACGGCAACCGTCGGCAAGGAGCGCGTTCCTACTGCTCCCAGCGCGGCGCCCGTTGCAGCCATTCCCGCCGCCAGCCCCAGTTCGGAACCAGCGCGCCCGGCCATGACTCCGGTTTCGACCGCTACTCGCGATTCACCGCGGGTGGTTGGCGGTAGTTCGGCAGCGTTACCTTCGCCGGCCATCGTGCTGCGAATCAGCGCGCGCGAAGACTCCTGGGTTTCCATTACCGCCGACGGAAAGCGAATTCTGCAGGATACGCTGACAGCCTCTGAGGAGAAGTCCGTGCAAGCGGCGAAACAGATCACCCTTCGCGCCGGAAATATCGCAGCCCTCGACCTGGAATGGAACGGCAAGAAGATTCCCCCGCAGGGAACTGAGGGCGACGTCATAACCCTTAGTTTTGACGCCGCCGGGTGGCACGTTGTCCCCAAACCACCACCGGCGCCGGAATCACCCAGCCCCCTCTAATCCGCCGCCAAGGTACCTCTGGGGCTAATGCAGTTGGGCGTTGATTGTGAACCACTTAGCGGACTCCTATGCCGCTTCGCTGAAACCCGCTGCCATTCGCCCTAAAGAAATTGCTTCTCCTGAGCGTCTCTGGTAGCGTGTATAGCTACCCCGTCCATACTGTGGTTAGGACCGTCTGAGCTTTTTCCTGGACGTTACCCCGCTGAAGGAGACGCTGCTTGTCACAAAAGAATCGCTATTTATTTACCTCTGAATCTGTTACCGAAGGCCATCCGGACAAGATTGCCGACCAGATATCCGATTCCATCCTCGACGCCTGCCTGGCCGAGGATCCGGTCAGCCGGGTCGCCTGTGAAACCCTGACCGCGACCGGCCTGGTCGTGGTAGCCGGTGAAATTACGACCAAAGCTTATGTCGACTTTCAAAGTGTGGTGCGGGGCGTGGTTTCCTCCATCGGCTACGACAACGCCCTCTATGGCTTCGATGCCAACACCTGCGCCGTCATCTCCAGCATCAACAAGCAGTCCGGCGATATTGCCATGGGTGTGGACACCGGAGGCGCCGGCGACCAGGGCATGATGTTCGGCTTCGCCTGTAATGAGACGCAGGAGTTGATGCCCATGCCGATTCTGCTGGCACATAAGCTCACCATGCGGCTTTCTGAAGTTCGCAAGCACGGCAAGCTCCCTTACCTTCGCCCCGACGGCAAATCCCAAGTCACAGTGGAATACGACGAGAATCACAAACCGCGTCGTGTGGATGCGGTCGTGATCTCAACCCAGCATGCCGAGACCGTTACCAACGACGAATTGCGCTCCGGTATCCTCAAGCACGTGATTCAAGCGACCATCCCGCCACAACTGCTTGACGAAGACACCAAGTATCACATCAATCCCACGGGTCGATTCGTAATTGGCGGTCCCATGGGCGATACCGGACTCACCGGGCGCAAGATCATCGTCGATACCTACGGTGGCATGGGGCGGCACGGCGGCGGCGCCTTCAGCGGCAAAGATCCTACCAAGGTCGACCGCTCGGCGGCGTACATGGCGCGGCACATCGCCAAGAACATCGTGGCCGCAGGATTGGCTGACCGCTGCGAATTGCAACTGGCCTATGCCATCGGCGTGGCTGATCCGGTCAGCGTGCTGGTGGAAACTTTTGGCACCGAGAAGGTGGACAAGAACATAATCCCCGAACTGGTGCGCGCGAACTTCAAGTTGACTCCTCGAGGGATTATCGAATCGCTGAATCTGCGCCGCCCGATCTACTGCAAGACTGCGGCCTATGGGCACTTCGGCCGTAGCGATCCCGACTTTACCTGGGAGTCGACGGCCAAGGCGCCGCAACTGGCGAGTGATGCCGGCGTTCGGGAGCCGGCGGCGGTACGGAAGTAGTGGTTCTTGTTGTCATCCCGGGCCGAGGAAGAACTGCAGATTCTTCGTCGCTATCGCTCCTCGGAATGGCAAGACCTTTCGGGTCTCGTGAAGACCGAGACTTTCGTGTCCCCGGATTTGCTTTTTTCAACAGAGTTTTAGCTTAATATTCTTAGCAATCAGCGCCACAGGAGACGTAATGGCAACGACACCGACGCAAGTGCAGTCTGACGTAAAGAGTATGGAATTCGCCGATCTCGGCAAGAAGCGCATCGACTGGGCCAACCAGTCGATGAAAGTTCTGCAAATCATCCGCAAAGAATTCATCAAAAACCAGCCCCTGCGCGGCATCCGTATCTCCGCCTGCCTGCACGTCACGGCGGAGACCGCGAACCTGGCGATCACCTTGCGAGACGGCGGCGCCGACGTAGTGTTGTGCGCCTCGAATCCGCTTTCCACGCAGGACGATGTCGCCGCCAGCCTGGTCCGCGATCATAATATCTCCGTCTTTGCCATCAAGGGCGAGGATAACGACACCTACTACAGCCACATTCTCGCCGCCATCGATCATAAGCCACACATCACCATGGATGACGGTGCCGATCTGGTCACCGTTCTTCATACCAAGCGTCAAGACGCGCTGCCGGGCGTGATCGGCGGCACGGAAGAGACCACCACCGGCGTCATCCGCCTGCGCGCCATGGCTAAAGAAGGCGTGCTGAAGTTCCCCATCGTCGCGGTGAACGATGCGGACACCAAGCACCTGTTCGACAACCGCTATGGCACCGGCCAGTCGACCATCGACGGCATCATCCGCGCCACCAACTTTCTGCTGGCGGGATCGAAATTTGTCGTTGCCGGCTACGGCTGGTGCGGACGAGGCTTGGCCAGCCGCGCACGCGGCGCCGGCGCCGAAGTAATTGTCACCGAAGTGGACCCGACGAAAGCGCTCGAAGCGGTGATGGACGGCTTCCGCGTGATGTCGATGACCGAAGCCGCGAAACTCGGCGACGTCTTCTGCACCGTCACCGGAAATAAAAACGTCCTTGGCCGTGAGCACTTCGAACTGATGAAAGACGGCGCCATCATCTCGAACTCCGGCCACTTCAACGTGGAAATCGATATTCCGGCCCTCGACAAGCTGTCTTCCTCCAAGCGCACCACGCGCAACTTTGTGGAAGAGTATTCGCTGAAGGACGGACGTAAGATCAATCTGCTGGGCGAAGGCCGCCTGATCAATCTGGCCGCCGCCGAAGGCCATCCGCCGTCCGTGATGGATATGAGTTTCGCCGACCAGGCACTCTCCGCCGACTTCATGGTGAAGAACGCCAAAACGCTGGAAAAGAAGGTTTACAAAGTTCCCGATGACCTGGATAAGCGGGTAGCCAAGCTCAAGCTCGAATCCATGGGCATCAAGATCGACCGCCTCACCCCGGAGCAGGAAGAGTATCTGGCGGGCTGGAGTGAAGGCACATAGCTCGTGCGCTTTTTTTTGTGGCAAGGAAAGCAGATTCCTCCCTTCGGTCGGAATGACAATGAGAATGACAGGAGTGAGAGCCGTGGTCAGTGATAAGTGACCAGTGGCGTCCTGTGGTAGATTGAGAACAATGCAAGACATCGCCTCCTGGGCTCTGGATATTGCTGCGCTGCGCGGAGCATCCTATGCGGACGCCCGCATCGCCGATGACCGGCATCGGGCGCTTTCCACGAAGAACGGCAAGGTCGGCGGGGCTTCGGATTCGGAGTCGTTTGGCATTGGCGTGCGGGTGATTGCCGACGGCGCGTGGGGGTTTGCCGCGTCGGATGATCTGAGCCGCGGGGCAGTCGAGGCCACTGCCGCGCAAGCGGTCGAGATCGCGAACGCTTCGGCGCGGGTGAAGCAACACGACGTTCAGATGGCTGCGGAGAAACCGCATACTGCCGATTGGACCTCACCGTTTCAGATTGATCCCTTTACTACTTCCGTCGAAGAGAATTTGGAGCTACTGCTGAAGGTTGACTCCGAGCTGCGTTCGGTCAAAGGAGTCACGCTGGCCGAGACCAACATGAATTTCCGCCGCGAGGAGCAGTGGTTTGTGTCGTCCGAGGGCGCGAATATTCATCAGACGAAGTACACGACCGGGACGGGCTACGCCGCCCATGCCTTTGCCGGCAACGAAATTCAGAAGCGGTCGTATCCCAGTTCATATGGAGGGCAGTGGCAGAACAAAGGCTACGAGCTGGTCGATGAATTAAAGTTGGTGGAGAACGCGCGCTGCGTGGGCGAAGAAGCGGTAGCGTTGCTGCAGGCCGATCAGTGTCCGGAGGGAACGTTCAACATTATTCTGGACGGGTCGCAACTGGGCTTACAGATCCACGAGTCTGTCGGGCATCCTATCGAGCTTGACCGAGTGCTCGGTATGGAAGCCAACTTCGCGGGCACGTCGTTCCTCACGCTCGATAAGTTGCGCACCCTGCGCTATGGCAGCGATTTGGTCAACATTGTCGCCGACGCCCGCCAGGAGCATGGTCCCGGGTTGGGCACATTTGCCTTCGACGAAGAAGGCGTTCCGGCGCAATGTACTCCGATCATCACCCACGGACTGTTCACCGGTTATCTCAGCTCGCGCGAGACCGCGCACACGATCGGTGCGAATCGCTCGGGCGGAACGTTGCGCGCCGAGGGCTGGAACCGGCTTCCTATCATTCGCATGACCAACATCAGCATCCTTCCGGGCAAGGAGCCGCTGACGCGCGAACAGCTCATCTCTTCCACCGACGACGGCATCTACATGGAGACCAACCGTTCCTGGTCGATCGATGACAAGCGTTACAACTTTCAGTTCGGCTGCGAGATCGGCTGGGAGATCAAAGGCGGCAAACGCGTGCGCATGCTGAAGAATCCTTCCTACAGCGGTATTACGACGGAGTTCTGGAATTCGATGGACGCGATTTGTTCGCGGGATGAGTGGGTGCTTTGGGGCATACCGCATTGCGGGAAAGGGCAGCCGCAGCAGGTGATGGGAACGGGGCATGGGGCGAGTCCGGCGAGGTTTGCGGGGATCAAGGTGGGGAGTGCGTATCGGGGAACGTGAGCACTGCAAGTGTGGACGGCCACAGCGTTTTGGGAAAGGGCACGCCTTTGGTCGCGCCGCAAGGGACATGGGATTGCCCGGACGCGGCGATCCGGCGCAACCACCTCGGACGCTGAAACGCGCCCTATTCTGGCAGCTTGCGATGGCACCACTAAACTCGTGCCCTTCCCAAAAGCCCTGTTTACAAAACAGCCTGAACAACGCGCTGAATGCTAAATGCTGACTCAAGATCAAGCCGCTGACATCTTCGACAGAGTCCGGAAACATTCGACGGCGGACGAGATCGAAGTGCTTTTCTACGGCGGCAAGAGTGCTCTGACGCGATTCGCCAACAACACAATTCATCAGAATGTAGCGGAGGAAAACTATGGCGTTTCTGTGCGGACCGTGTTTAGCGGGCGCACGGCTCGCGCCACCACGAACAAGCTGGACGATGACAGTTTGAAAAGAGTGGTGCAGGCGTCGGAGAGCCTCGCCAAGGTGCAGCAGCCCGATCCTGATTTGCTCCCGATGGCGGACGCGGGCGAGGGCGCCCGCGCCACTCAGCCCGCTGCCATGCGTTTTTTCGAAGAGACTGCCGCGGTTACGCCAGAGCTGCGAGCGGAGACGGTGAAGAAGATTGTCGCTGTGGCCGAGAGAGAGAAGCTGGTCACGGCGGGGATTGTTTCGAGTTCTGAGTCCGTGGAGGGGCTTTTCAATTCTCGTGGGCTCGCGAGATGGCATAGGCAGACTTCATCGGAGATTTCCATCACTATGCTGGCGGGAGATTCGTCGGGTTGGCAGAAATCGAATTCGCCGAATATTGCCAATCTGGATGCGCTGATGCTGGCGGAGATTGCGGCGCGGAAAGCCCGGGATTCAGCGGGGCCGCGTGAGATTCCAGCAGGTAAGTACACCGTCATTCTGGAGCCTGCAGCCGTGCTCGACATGGTCGGCTTCATGTTTTTCGATTTCGGTGGACTGGCGGTGCTCGATCAGCGGTCGTTTCTTAATAACCGCGTCGGCACCAAGCTTTTCGGCGAGAACATCAGCATCTGGGACGACGTGGGCCATCCGCTGCAGTCGGGCGCGCCGTTTGATGGCGAAGGCATGGCGCGAGAGCGTGTGCACTTGGTCGAGAAGGGCATCGTGCAGCGGCTGGTTTACGCCCGCGCTACCGCGGAGAAGATGAAGCATTCCGAGCACAAAGATAACGTTGGCTCTATCGCCGCTACCGGGCACGGTTTCCCGTTGCCCAACGAAATGGGCGAAGCACCGATGAACATTGTCTTCGAGCCGCCCCAGAAGCCGCAGACGCTGGAGCAGATGATCGCCTCGACCGAACAGGGGGTTCTCGTGACCCGGCTGTGGTACATCCGCGAGGTCGATCCGTACGAGAAGATTTTGACTGGCATGACGCGTGATGGCACGTTTCTGATAGAAAACGGAAAAGTCCGTCAGGGCATCCGCAACTTCCGTTTCAACGAGAGCCTGATTCATATGCTTTCGAATGTGGACGCAATGGGAAGTCCGGTGCGAGCCAGCGGGGAAGAGTCATTCGATATGGTGGTACCCGCGATGAAAGTGCGGGAGTTTAATTTTACGGAAGTGACGAAGTTTTAGTGCGGAGAACAGCAGATTCCTCGTCGCTGCGCTCCTCGGAATGACAATGGGCTTAGGCCTGAGGTGAGACGCAGGAATTTACGGTTTGGACTCTTGCAGGAGGACGACGTCGGAGTCGGTGTGGCCGCGGAGGATGCCGAGGCGCTTGCCGTCGGGCGACCAGTGGAACGAGCCGATCTGTTCGGAGGTGAAGTGCGTGATCTGGTGGCCCGGAGTTCCATCAAGGGGCTGAATCCAGATGTTATCTACGCCGCCGTCAGCCACCGGATAAGCGACGGCTTTTCCATCCGAAGTGAATTGCACTCCCTTGGAAATCTTCGGATTGGCCTCCAGTAACCGCGGTGATTTGAGCGTTGCCGTGTCCAGCAGAGCGATTTTTTCGCTGCCAATCGGATTCTCTGGATTTACAAATTCGACCACGTAGGCCAGAGTTTTTCCATCGGGCGAAATGCCAATTCCGCGTCCTGCCAGAAAGGCGCCCGCCACGCTGCTCCCCGGGACCGGTTCTGGTTTGCCGGAGCCATCCAATGGAACGCGCCAAAGCTGTTTGACGTCAGCAAAGTAGTACACCCAGTTCTGGCCGGCGGAGCAGACAGGAAACGAATCAAACTTTCCATCGGCCAGCTTCAAAGGACGGGAGCCGTCCGCATTGATGCGCCAGATGCTGACGGAATTGGAGTTGTCATGCAGCCCCCAGGGAAAGACGATAGATTGAGAGCCGCACGGCCAGAGGCTGAGAATACTGCCGTTGGGATCGCTGACCAGTTGGGTGGGATTTTGGCCGTTGGCATTCAAGCGCACTAACTGGGTCAGGTCCGAGGTGAGCAAGCTGCCGTCGGCGGCCCAATTGAAAAAGCGGATATGATCCCCATCGGAAGCCAGTGGACTGACGTCAGCAGAGATGCCGCCTTCGCCGGGCAGCATATAGAAGTTGCCTTCCACTTTTTGTTGCACCGTGGCCAGAGTTTTTCCGTCGGCCGAGAGCGACAAGGTCGTGTAGCTGTTGGTATCACGGGAAATGGGGCGCAACTGGCCGTCCGCCGTGGACACATAACCGATCTGGTGGCGGCTGAAGTTGGGGCCTTTTTGTTGATAGATGACAAATAGTCCGTCTCCGCGGGGCGACCACATCACTTCCCAGACCGCTTTGTCGGCAAAGAGAAGAGTCTGTATTTTTCCGGTGCCGACATCGAAAAGGTTGATTCCGCTGAGAGCGTTTTCTGGTTGGATTTCAGGATAGGCGATTCTCTCGCCGTCGGGAGACCAGGCCGCCCAGCGCGCCAGGCTGGTCAAACTCGCAATGTGCAATATCGTCTCATCGCTGCCATCCAGGTTTGCGCTAAGCAGGCGATACTT